>Ga0073905_10001587_pt1 | contig 11586 bp, 12 predicted proteins | sample KloWWTupernatant_FD_65482 | JGI IMG/M metagenome (GOLD analysis project Ga0073905, IMG submission 65482) | Active sludge microbial communities from Klosterneuburg, Austria, studying microevolution and ecology of nitrifiers - Klosterneuburg... | ecosystem: Engineered > WWTP > Aerobic digester >... | reverse complement strand
CCGGAGATCGACAAGATCGTCTTCATGCTCGCAGCCCATAACGCTACAGTTGTCGAATTCTCAACCCAGATTGTCGACGAGTCTACTGTGAACTTCCGAATGTGGCAGAATGGGGCAGCGGCTAGGAACGTCAACATCGTTGACCCTACCGCCGCTTCGGATAGTTCATTTGCCCAGGTGTGGAGCTGGGGTGTCTTCAACAGTTGCATGAGTTCCGCAGGATTCTCGATGTGGCTGCTCGGGGCAATCGGTCTCGCGTGTGCTGCCATCTGCATTGGAACAGCTGGTCTCGGTTGCTATGCCTGCTTGGCATTCGCCGCGGGCGGATACAGCGGCGTTCTTCTGACCTGCTACAACCGGGCACGACGGGCGTAGTCCGGTTCCTCGCGGACCGGAATCTGGGCCTGGCCGGCTCGACCTGACTCATGCGAGCCTAGGTCGTCGACCGTGAGTGGCACGAGTCGGGTCAGCCGCCGGAGACGCTGAGCTCGGCGGCGTCGAGCTCGCGCCGGAAGGCCTCGGACAGGTCGCGGGAGTCGAGCCAGCCGTCCGGGAGCGACGGCCGCTTCGGGGTTCCGGCGCGGCCGCGCTGCCCCTCGGCCCCCGCGCCGGGGTACGGCTGGTCGAGGTCCAGCTGACCCAGCAGCTCGTCCAGCCGCGCCCGGGTGGCGATGAGGCCCAGCGCCGCGCGCAGCTCACCGCCGACGACGTAGCCCTTGAGATACCACGCCATGTGCTTGCGCATCTCCCGGATGCCGCGCACCTCGCCGAACTCGGTCACCATGTGGTCGGCGTGCCGGCCGATCACCTCGGCGACCTCGCGCAGCCCCGGCCGCACGCGCGCGGCCGAGCCGTGGAAGGCCGCCGCCAGGTCGGCGAAGAGCCAGGGCCGCCCCTGGCAGCCGCGCCCGACGACGACGCCGTCGCAGCCGGTCTGCGCGACCATCGCCAGCGCGTCCTCCGCGGACCAGATGTCGCCGTTGCCCAGCACGGGGATCCGCGTGACCGTCTCCTTGAGCCGCGCGATCGCCGACCAGTCCGCCGTGCCCGAGTAGTACTCCGCAGCGCTGCGGGCGTGCAACGCCACCGCAGCGACCCCGGCATCCTGCGCGACGAGACCCGCCTCGAGGTAGGTGAGGTGGTCCGCGTCGATCCCTGTGCGCATCTTCACCGTCACCGGCACGCCGTGCGGCGCCGCGGCGTCGACGGCCGCCCGCACGATCGCGGCGAAGAGGTCCCGCTTCCAGGGCAGCGCCGCGCCACCCCCCTTGCGCGTCACCTTGGGCACCGGGCAGCCGAAGTTGAGGTCGACGTGGTCGGCGAGGTCCTCGGACGCGAGGATCCGCACGGCGGCGCCCACCGTGGCCGGGTCGACGCCGTAGACCTGCACGGATCGCGGCCGCTCGTCGTCGTCGTGCCGGATGATCCGCAGCGACTCCGGGGTCCGCTCCACCAATGCGCGCGAGGTGACCATCTCTGCGACGTACAGCCCCGCGCCGTGCTCACGGCACAGGCGCCGGAAGGGGCGGTTGGTGATCCCCGCCATCGGGGCCAGCACCACGGGCGTCTCGACGGTGAGCGGGCCGATCCGCAACGGGGGCAGCACGGCGGCGGGGCCGGTGCCGGGCGTCGGGGTCACCGGACGATCCTGCCATCCCCCGCGACGTGCGCGATGATCGGGGCGTGACCCGACTCGACCGCACCACGGCCGTGCTCGCCGCGATCCTCGTGCCCATCGCGCTGGCGACCGTCGTGGGCCTCGTCGCGCTGTGGCCGTCGGGCCAGACGCACGAGACCGGGATCGTCGAGGTCGACGCCGAGCACCCCACGGCGCGCGTGCTCAGCGCGACGAGCGAGTCCTGCGGCGGGGAGAACGAGGACCGCCTGCCCGACGGCTCCATCCCCGAGTCCGTGCCGTGCACCACGCTGCGCGCCGAGGTGACCTCGGGCGACGCCGCGGGCCAGGTGGTCGAGGTCTGGGCGCCCGCCACCGTGCGGGCCACCGACCTCCCGCCGGGCACGGCCGTCGTGCTCGTGCGCTACCTCGCGACGGACGTCGAGCCCGAGGTCTGGGCCTGGTACGACTTCTCGCGGAGCCTGCCGCTCGGGGTCCTCGCGCTCGCGTTCGCCGGCGTCGTCGTCGCCGTCGCCGGGATGCGCGGGGTGCGCGCGCTCGTCGGGCTCGTGCTGGCCTTCGTCGTCATCGCGACGTTCCTGCTGCCCGCGCTGCTCGACGGTCGCGACGCCCTGCTCACCGGGCTCGTCGCGAGCTCGGCGATCATGTTCGTGGTGCTCTACCTCGCGCACGGGTTCTCCCGCCGCACGACGACGGCCCTGCTGGGCACCATGGCAGGGCTCGGGGTCACGGCGGCGCTCGGCGTGGTGGCAGCCCGGGCCGCGCACCTCACGGGGATCTCGACCGAGGAGAGCTACCGCCTGGCGATGCTCACCGGCCAGCTGGACGGGACAGCGCTGCGCGGGCTGTTCCTCGCCGGCGTCGTGCTCGCGGGGCTCGGCGTGCTCAACGACGTGACGATCACGCAGGCCTCGGCGGTGTGGGAGCTGCGCGCGTCGGACCCCGACGCCCCGCGCGGCGCGCTCTTCTCCCGCGGGATGCGGATCGGGCGGGACCACATCGCCTCGACGGTCTACACCATCGCCTTCGCGTACGCCGGGGCGTCGCTGCCCATCCTGCTGCTGCTCCAGGTGTACCGGCTGCCGCTGCTGCAGACCATCAGCAGCGGGGAGTTCGCCGAGGAGATCGCCCGCACCCTGGTCGGCTCGATCGGCCTGGTCCTGGCCATCCCGTTGACCACCGCGATCGCGGCGGCGGTGGTGACGGCCGAGCCGGCCGGACGACGACGGCACGCGGCCGTGGAGCCCGGGCACGGGCACCTGCACGGGCACGCGCACGGCCCGTCGGCCGGCGCCGGCCGCCCGGCGGACGATCAGGCCCCGTCGACCTGACCGGCTGTGACCTGACCAGCTGTGACCTGACCAACTGTGACCTCACCCGCGGGACCTCCCGCGGACCGGCCCCGGCTGGTCATGGCCAGCAGCGCGCCCAGCGCGGCGAGGACCAGCAGCGTCACGGCGGTCACCGGCGGGGTCCGACCGGGGAGCACCAGCACCGCGAGCGCGAGCGCGGCGACGCCCACGCCCACGGGCCGGCCCCACACCCCGCGGCTCGCGCGCAGCCGGGCGGCGACCCCGCGGATCGTCCGCGCGGCCCGGCCCGGCGCCCAGGCGATCCAGCCGACGACGGCGACCGCCACCCCGACGAGGACGACCAGCCGCGCGACGACGAGCAGCCGGGCCGCGAGGTGCTCGAAGACCGCCGCAGCGGCCGCCGAGCGCACTGCGTCCTGCCCCACCTGGTCGAGGTACGCGCCCCGCCCCACGGCGATCGCCGTGAGCAGCACGGCACCCCCGAGCACCAGTCCGACGGCCACCGGCAGCCAGGCCCGCCGCCCCCGCAGGGCCACGAGCGCCCCGACGGCCGCGGCGAGGAGCCACGGCAGCCATGTCGCAGCCGTGTCCAGCAGCCGCACGGCCCCGTGCACCCGCTCGAACGTCGCCGCGTCGACCAGCACGATCTGCGCGCCGGGGATGCGGTCGTTCGCGACGGGCACCCCCCGGTCGGCGAGGCGGTCGGCGACGGCGCCGGACACCCCGCTGAGGTCGACGACCAGACCACCCGATGCCGGTACCAGCGCCGAGTCCCCACGGAGCACCCGGACCATCTGGGCGTGCGTCACCCGGTTCGCCGTGACCCAGACGTCCGCCGCGACGTCCGACTCGATGACGCGCAGGGCCTGCCGCTCGACGAGCGTCTCCACCTGGGTCACCAGGCCGGCGGCCAGCGGCCGCAGGATGTCGGGCAGACCATCGCCGACGAGCGCGTCGAGCGGGATCGCGTCCACCACGGCGGTGGCCGCCATCGAGGCGAGGGCCTCCTGGACGGCGGGCTCGTCGATCACCGGCCCGATGGTCGACAGGTAGACGTCCGTGTCGAGCAGCTGGCCGCGGGCCCACACCGCGGCGGCCGTGACGGGGACCAGGAGGACGAGGAGTGCGCACACCGACCAGGCCGCGACGGCGCGCCACCGGCGCGACGAGGTCCCTGGAGGCCGGAGGGTCCCGGCGCCGCCGGCGTCGGTCGGGCTGTCGGCGACGGGAGGCTGGGTGGCTGGCACGGGCCCAGCATGGCCCAGACCGGTCCGGCGCACCACGGTGCGCGCCGCGGGGCGGGTCACCGAGGGGGCCCTTGCCCTGGCGCGCCGCCTGGCGCAAGACTCCTCGTCATGGCCACCACTGGTTCGAGCACGTCGTCCGTCATCAGCCCGCGCCGCATCCTGGCCGCCGTCATCGTCGTGCTGGTGGTGGCCTTCGTCCTGCAGAACCGCGAGCCGGCCAACGTCCAGCTGTTCGGCATCATCGTGAGCATGCCGTTGTGGCTGGTCCTGACCGTGATGACCGCGCTCGGCGCCGCCATCGGCTTCCTCCTGGCGCGGCGGCGCTGAGCCTCCCCGGTCCGGGCCGCGCGGTCAGGCCCCGATGAGCCGCGCCGCGAGGTAGGCGCTCACCTGGTCGAGCGCCACGCGCTCCTGCGCCATGGTGTCGCGCGAGCGGATCGTCACGGCCTGGTCCGTCGTGGAGTCGAAGTCGACGGTGAGGCAGAACGGCGTGCCGATCTCGTCCTGACGGCGGTACCGGCGACCGATCGCCCCCGCGTCGTCGAAGTCGACGTTCCAGCTCTTGCGCAGCTCTGCCGCGAGGTCCCGCGCCACCGGCGAGAGGTCCTCGTGCCGCGACAGCGGCAGCACGGCGGCCTTGACCGGCGCGAGGCGCGGGTCGAGGCGCAGCACCGTGCGGGTGTCCACCCCACCCTTGGCGTTGGGCGCCTCGTCCTCGGCGTAGGCCTCGACGAGGAACGCCATGAGCGAGCGGGTCAGGCCGGCGGCCGGCTCGATGACGTACGGGATCCAGCGCTCGTTCTTCGTCTGGTCGAAGTAGCTGAGGTCCGTCCCGGAGTGCTCACCGTGCGTGCGCAGGTCGAAGTTCGTGCGGTTGGCGACGCCCTCGAGCTCGCCCCACTCGCTGCCCTGGAAGCCGAACCGGTACTCGATGTCGACGGTGCGCGTCGAGTAGTGGGACAGCTTCTCCTGCGGGTGCTCGTAGAGCCGCAGGTTGTCGCGGGAGAGGCCCAGGTCGACGTACCAGTCGGTCCGCGCGTCGATCCAGTACTGGTGCCACTGCTCGTCGGTCCCGGGCTCGACGAAGAACTCCATCTCCATCTGCTCGAACTCGCGCGTGCGGAAGATGAAGTTGCCCGGCGTGATCTCGTTGCGGAACGACTTGCCGATCTGGCCGATGCCGAACGGCGGCTTCTTGCGGGAGGTCGTCATGACGTTGGCGAAGTTGACGAAGATGCCCTGGGCGGTCTCGGGGCGCAGGTAGTGCAGGCCGGACTCGTCCTCGACGGGGCCGAGGTACGTCTTGAGCATCATGTTGAAGTCGCGCGGCTCGGTCCACCGGCCGCGCGTGCCGCAGTTCGGGCACGCGATGTCGGCCAGGCCGTTCTCGGCCGCGCGGCCCTTCTTCTCCTCGAACTCCTCGAGCATCTGGTCCTCGCGGAACCGCTTGTGGCACGACAGGCACTCGGTCAGCGGGTCGGTGAACACCCCGACGTGGCCCGAGGCGACCCAGACCTGGCGCGGCAGGATGACCGAGGAGTCGAGCCCGACGATGTCGTCGCGGCTGGTGACCATGGTGCGCCACCACTGGCGCTTGATGTTCTCCTTGAGCTCGACCCCCAGCGGGCCGTAGTCCCACGCCGACCGCGTCCCGCCGTAGATCTCACCGGACGGGAAGACGAACCCCCGCCGCTTGGCGAGGTTGATGACGGCGTCGAGACGGCTCACGGCCACGGGGCGCTCCAGTGCTCAGCGGGTGTCCGCACGTGGCTCGCGCGGAGGGGTGCGCCGGGTCCCCCCGGTGCGGCTCCAGGCTACCGGTGCGCGCAGCCACCGTTCCCACCACGGTCCGCCACCGCGTCGGCCCGCGCGCCGGCGAGACCCCCGCGGCAGCCCGACTTGACAATCGTTCTCACCACTAATGAGAATCGTCCTCATGCCCACCCCACGCGCCCTGACCACCGGTGCCCTCGGCGTCGCCACGCTGCTGCTCGCGGCCGGCTGCACCGGCGGGGCAGGGGGGGCAGGCGGGGCCGAGGACGACCGCCTCGCGGTGCTGGCATCGTTCTACCCGCTGCAGTACGTCGTCGAGCACGTGGGCGGCGACCTCGTCGCGGTCTCGTCCCTCACCCCGCCGGGCGCCGAGCCGCACGACGTCGAGCTCTCGCCGAGCCAGGTCCGCGCCGTCGGCGAGGCCGATGTCGTGGTCTACCTCTCGGGCTTCCAGGCCGCCGTCGACGACGCGGTCGCCGCGCGCACCCCCGAGCACCTGGTGGACGCCGCCCGGACGACCGCCGTCGCCGAGCACCTGGGCGAGGCGGACGAGCCCGCCGACGATGACCCCGCGGCGGACGGCCACGACCACGAGGGCGGCGACCCGCACTTCTGGCTCGACCCGACGCTGCTCGCCGCCCTGGCCCCCGACGTCGCCGCAGCGCTCGCGCAGGCCGACCCCGCCCACGCCGACGCCTACACCGCCGGCGCCGAGGCGCTGCTCCGCGACCTCACGGCGCTCGACGAGGAGCTCGCCACGGGGCTGGCCGACTGCGACCAGTCGGTCATCGTCACGGCCCACACGGCGTTCGGGTACCTCACCGAGCGCTACGGCCTGGAGCAGGTGGGCCTGTCCGGGCTCGACCCCGAGGCCGAGCCCTCCCCCGCCCGCCTGCGCGAGATCCGCGACGTCGTGGCAGCGAGCGGGGTGACGACGGTCTTCACCGAGGCGCTGGTCAGCCCCAAGGTGGCCGAGACGCTCGCCGCGGACCTCGGGATCACCACCGCGGTGCTCGACCCGGTCGAGAGCCAGGTCGATCCGGAGGTCGACTACCGTGAAGCCATGGAGCAGAACCTCGTCGCGCTGCGCGCAGCGCTGGGCTGCTCATGACGCCGGCCGTGCACGCGGTCGGCCTACGGGTCAGCCTCGGCGGGTCGGTCATCCTCCGCAACGTCGACCTCACCGTCACCCGGGGCGAGGTCGTCGCGCTGCTCGGCGCCAACGGCTCTGGCAAGTCCACGCTCGTGCGCGCCCTGGTCGGCGCGGTGCCGCTCGAGGCGGGCACCGTCGAGCTCTTCGGCAGGCCGCTCGGGCCGCAGGTGCCGTGGCAGCGGATCGGCTACGTCCCCCAGCGGGTCAGCGCGGCCTCCGGCGTCCCCGCCACCGCTGCCGAGGTCGTCATCGCCGGCACCCTCCACGCGCGTCGCCTGCTCCCCCCGCGCGACGCCAGGGCGCGGGCCGCGGCGGCGCTCGACCAGGTCGGTCTCGCTGCCGTCCTGGATCGCCCGGTGCGCGAGCTCTCCGGCGGCCAGCAGCAGCGCGTGCTCATCGCCAGGGCGCTCGTGCGCGAGCCGGAGCTCCTGGTGCTCGACGAGCCCGTCGCGGGTGTCGACCTGCCGAGCCAGCGCGTGTTCGCCGACGCCCTGACCCGGCTCATCGACCGCGGCACCACCGTGGTCGTCGTGCTGCACGAGCTCGGCGCGATCGCACCGCTCATCCAGCGGACCGTCGTCCTGCGGCACGGTGCGGTGGCGCACGACGGCGCCCCGCCGGCCCCGTCCCCCGACCACGCGGCGGCCGACCACGTCCACCTGCACCCGCACGACGGTGACGAGGGCCCCGTGGCGGCGGCCGAGCCCGGGCTCGCCCCCAGCATCCAGTGGCGCCGATGAACGTCGTCGACGAGCTGGTGGGCATGCTCACCGACCCGCTCATGCAGCGCGCGCTGGTCGCGGCGCTGCTGGTGGGCCTGGCGGCACCGGTCATCGGCACCTACCTCGTGCAGCGCAAGCTGTCCCTGCTGGGCGACGGGATCGGTCACGTGGCGCTCACGGGGGTGGCCCTCGGCTGGCTCATCGGCAGCATCCTGGGCCTCGCGCCCGACGACGTGCTCGCCATCCCGGGTGCGGTCGTGGCAGCGGTGGTCGGCGCCCTGGCGATCGAGCTCGTCCGCGAGCGCGGCCGCACCAGCGGCGACGTCGCCCTGGCACTGCTCTTCTACGGCGGGATCGCCGGCGGCGTGCTCATCATCTCTCAGGCAGGCGGCACCAGCGCCAACCTCGTGGGGTACCTCTTCGGCTCCATCTCGACCGTGACGACCGGCGACCTGTGGCTGACCGTGGTGCTCGCCGTGCTCGTGCTCGCGGTCGGGGTGGGCCTGCGCACCGCGCTCTTCGCGGTGAGCCACGACGAGGAGTTCGCCCGGGCGAGCGGGCTGCCGGTACGCGCGCTCAACCTGTCCATCGCGGTCATCGCTGCCCTCACGGTCACCGTCGCGATGCAGGTGGTCGGGCTGCTGCTGGTCAGTGCGCTGATGATCGTCCCGGTCGCCGTGGCCCAGCTCGTGACGTCGTCGTTCCACCGCACCATGGCGACGGCGATGGGGATCGGCGTCCTGGTCTGCGTCGCCGGGCTCTCGATCACCTACTGGCAGGACATCCCGCCGGGCTCCACCATCGTGGTCCTGGCGATCGGGGTGTACGCCGTGGTGGCGATGGTGCGTACCCTGCTCGGGCGGGATCGACGGCGGCGGGGTCAGGTCGACCCGCACCCCGACGTCGCCGACGACGTCGAGATCGACGACGACCCGCGCACCACCGACCAGCTCACCACGGGAGCGCACTGATGGCCCGGATGACCCGGCAGCGCTCGGCCGTGGCCGACGTCCTGGAGGACCTCGAGGAGTTCCGCAGCGCGCAGCAGCTGCACGAGCTGCTGCGCGAGCGCGGTCAGGGCATCGGGCTCGCCACGGTCTACCGCACGTTGCAGACGCTCGCCGAGCAGGGTGAGGTCGACGTGCTGCGCACCACCGACGGCGAGGCGGTCTACCGCCGCTGCGCGCGCCGCGAGCACCACCACCACCTCGTGTGCCGGACGTGCGGGCACACGGTCGAGATCGACGGGCCCGGGGTCGAGTCCTGGGCCGCACAGGTGGGCGCGTCCCACGGGTTCGACGACGTCGAGCACACCGTCGAGCTGTCCGGCCGGTGCGCGGCGTGCCGTGCGGCCGGCGTCGACCTCCCGCTCACCGGGGCGGTCTGAGTGCCCGGCTTCGTCCAGGACGGCCCGTTCGCCCTGGTCTACGGGTTCCTCCTCGTGGTGGTCTTCCTGCGTGCCCAGGCGACGTACTGGGTGGGCCGGGCCGTCGCGGCTGGCACGCTCCGCAGCCGCTGGGCCGAGCATGTCGACGGCCCGCGGACGCGCCGTGCGATCGCGTCCATCGACCGCTGGGGCCTGCCGATCATCCCGTTGTCGTTCCTCACCGTCGGCTTCCAGACCGCGGTCAACGCCGGGGCCGGCCTCATCCGGATGCGCTGGGTGCGCTACACCCTGGCCATGATCCCGGGCTGCCTCGTCTGGGCAGCGGTCTACGCGCTGGGCGGGCTGGCGGCGTTCCAGGCGGCGGGGTCGCTCGCCGCGCGGTCCCCGTGGGCCCTGGCCGGGGTCGTCGTGGCCCTCCTGCTCGGTGCGGCCGCCCTGGTGCTGCGCGCGCGACGCCGGCGCCACGAGCGCGAGTCCGTCGACGCGCTGGCCCTGGACGACGACCCCGTCGAGCACGTGAGCCCGGCCGACCACGGGGCCTGAACCCCTCGGGGCCGCACCCCGGCCGTCGCCGCCGACGGCCCGCGAGACCGTGCGCTGCACCTCAGGTCGCGGCGTCGACCGCCCCGCCGTAGCGCCGGTCGCGGCGCGCGTAGGTCTCCACGGCACGCCACAGGTGCCGACGGTCGACGTCGGGCCAGTACTCGTCGAGGAACACGAGCTCGGCGTACGCCGCCTGCCAGATCATGAAGTTGCTGGTCCGCTGCTCGCCCGAGGTCCGAAGGAACAGGTCGACGTCGGGCAGGTCCGGCTCGTCGAGGAACCGCGCGACGGTCCGCTCGTCGACGCGCTCCGGGTCGAGGCGCCCGGCTGCGACCTCGCGGGCGATCTGCCGCGCGGCATCCGCCACCTCGGCGCGGCCGCCGTAGTTGACGCACATCGTCAGCGTGCACACGTCGTTCCCGCGCGTGAGCTCCTCGGCCGTCTCGAGCTCGGTGATGACCGAGCGCCACAGCCGTGGGCGCCGTCCGGCCCACCGGACGCGCACCCCCCACGCGTGCATCGTGTCGCGCTGGCGACGCAGCACGTCGCGGTTGAACCCCATGAGGAAGCGCACCTCCTCGGGCGAGCGCTTCCAGTTCTCCGTCGAGAAGGCGTAGGCCGAGACGTGCGTGACGCCCACCTCGATCGCACCGGCGACGACGTCGAGCAGCGCGGCCTCTCCCGCGGCGTGCCCGGCGGTGCGCGGCAGCCCGCGCTCGTTGGCCCAGCGGCCGTTGCCGTCCATGACGATCGCCACGTGCCGGGGCACCAGCTCGCGCGGCACCGCCGGTGGGCGCTCGCCCGAGGGGTGCGCCGGCGGCGGGACGACGACGTGCTCGGGGTGCTCGCCCCGTCGCCGCTGGCCGGCCCTCATCCGCGCTCCACCATGCGCATCGAGCGCAGGGTGCGCTCGAGGTGGAACTGCAGGAAGGCCGCCACGAGCCCGTTGGCCTCGCGCCGGTGGCGCTCTGTGCTCGCGTCCGCCTGGTCCCACGCCCCGCTGAGCAGGGCCGCGAGCAGCACGAAGGTCTCCGGCGCCGGGGACGCCGCCCCGGGCGGGCGGCACGCGGCGCACACCGCGCCGCCGGAACCGACCGCGAACGCGCGGTGCGGGCCGGGCGCCCCGCAGCGCGCGCAGTCGGTGAACGACGGCGCCCACCCCGCGATCGCGAGCGCCCGCAGCAGGTAGGCGTCGAGCACCAGCCCGGGGGCGTGCGCCCGCTCGGCGAGCGACCGGACGGCGCCGACGAGCAGCGTGTACTGCTGCACCGCTGGCTCCTGCTCCTGCTCGACCAGGCGCTCCGCCGTCTCGAGCATCGCCGTCCCGGTGGTGTAGAGCGCGTAGTCGGCGCAGATCTGACGACCGTAGGGTCCGAGCGTCTCGACCTGGGTGACGATGTCCAGGCTGCGGCCGGTGTAGAGCTGCGCGTCGACGACCATGAAGGGCTCGAGCCTCGAGCCGAACTTCGACGACGTGCGGCGCACGCCCTTGGCGACGGCCCGGACCTTGCCGTGCTGGCGCGTGAGCAGGGTGACGATCCGGTCGGCCTCGCCCAGCTTCTGGGCGCGCAGCACGATCGCCTCGTCCCGGTACAGGCTCACCGGACCATTGTCCCCCGTCGCGCACGGCCGCGCGTCCCGCCGCGCCCGCGTCACCTCCCGCGAAAGCGCGTGACGCCGTCGCCGCATGCGGCGTAGCGTCGCCCTGTCGGGCCCGGACGGGTCCGCGCCGCACCGCCCGAGGGGAGGACGCCATGACCGTCGTCGTCGCGCCGTCCATCTCCCCCCGCCCGCCGCGCCCCTGACGCCACG
>Ga0073905_10001582_pt1 | contig 11594 bp, 9 predicted proteins | sample KloWWTupernatant_FD_65482 | JGI IMG/M metagenome (GOLD analysis project Ga0073905, IMG submission 65482) | Active sludge microbial communities from Klosterneuburg, Austria, studying microevolution and ecology of nitrifiers - Klosterneuburg... | ecosystem: Engineered > WWTP > Aerobic digester >... | reverse complement strand
ACCAAAAACATCCGGCGGCCAACGTGGCCGTTTCTAAAGCTTTGTTTTCCATATCTATATCTCTATTTCTTTGTGATTCCCAACGAACGCACCGTCACCTCAAATAAATGCTCAAATATCTCGACGTGCCGCCGAGCCTCGGCGACGGTCTCGCCCCACGCAAAAAGACCGTGGCGGCGAATATAAATGCCGTGAATATCGCCCGACTCGAGCAGAACATTCTGTAAGACGTGTGATTGAGCGATACGGTCTTGCGAATTTTCGATGATCGGCACGGTTTCGATGTGATCGTGTTTATCGACGCCCGAGAGCCCCTTTAAGACCTCATAACCCTGTAGCGTGATCGCCCCGTCGACATACATCATATCCGAAAGTATCGTGCCCCATACCGAATGTGTGTACAGGATACAGCGGGCCCGCGGCCGCAGGCGATAGATCGCTAAATGCAGCAGCGTCTCATCCGACGGGCGGCCAAATCCCTGCAAGATCTCAGCGTCGTCATCCAGCTCAAGGAAATTGGTCTCGTCAAGCGTTGCTTTTTCATTGCCGGCAGCGGTGATGCATAGTCGCAAAGGCTTGCGGGCGAGCAGGATGCTAAAATTACCGCTCGTGCCGAGAGCCCAACCGCGGCGATAAAAGTCGCGGCCGGCATCGGTCAGTTCCTGCGTCGGACTTGGGGTCGGGTTTTGTGCCGTCATCGTTTATTCCTCATCCTCGCGGAGCTTTTCGAGCACCGAGATGTCTTCGAGCGTGGTGACATCGCCGGCGACCACACCGCCGGCAGCAAGCTCGCGCAATAGCCGGCGCATTATCTTGCCTGAGCGTGTTTTTGGCAGCATATCCGTAAAGCGGATATCGTCGGGCCGGGCAAGCGCTCCGATCTCGTGAGTGACGTGAGCCCGGAGAATATTCTTGAGTTCGTCGTCGCCCGTGCGGCCGCCCTCGAGCGTGACAAATGCCGAAATAGCCTGTCCCTTGATCTCGTCCGGTCGCCCAACGACCGCTGCCTCGGCCACAAACTCGTGTGAAACAAGGGCTGATTCGATCTCGGCGGTGCCGAGTCGATGGCCGCTGACATTGATCACATCATCGACACGGCCCATTATCCAGTAGTAACCGTGCTCGTCGCGGCGGGCACCGTCACCGGCAAAATACTTGCCGGGGATCTCAGACCAGTATGCCTGCTTATACCTTTCGTCGTCGCCCCAAAGTGTGCGGAGCATCGCCGGCCAGGGATGCGTAACCACGAGATAGCCACCGTCGTTTGGTCCAACCGGTTTGCCGGATTTGGTGACGATATCGACCAGGATCCCCGGTATCGGCCTCGTGGCCGTACCCGGCACAGTTGGTGTCGCCCCGGGCAACGGGCTGATCATTATCGCCCCGGTCTCAGTCTGCCACCAGGTGTCGACGATCGGACATTTTCCCTTGCCGATCACCTTGTGATACCACATCCACGCCTCGGGGTTGATCGGTTCGCCGACACTGCCGAGCAGACGCAGAGATGAGAGGTCGTGGCGTAGAGGATACTGTTCACCCCACTTTATAAACGCACGGATCGCGGTGGGCGCAGTGTAGAGGATGTTGATCTTGTGGCGGTCGATCATATCCCAAAAGCGATCGTAATCGGGGTAATTCGGCGCGCCCTCGTACATAAAGACCGTTGCTCCATTGGCAAGCGGGCCGTAAACCACGTAGCTGTGGCCGGTCACCCAGCCGATATCGGCCGTGCACCAAAAGATATCATTGTCCTTTAGGTCAAAAACGAGCTTTGTCGTGTAGGCGGTCTGCGTCAGATAGCCGCCCGTCGTGTGCAGAATGCCCTTGGGTTTGCCAGTCGTACCCGAGGTGTAAAGAACAAATAGTGGATGTTCTGAGTCAAGTTCCTCTGCAGGACACGGAATGCCGACGGTCTTGGTGAGTTCGTGCCACCAATGATCGCGGCCCGGCACCATATGAACCTTGGACTGTGTCCGCTGAAAAACTATTACGTCCTCTACGATCGGGCACTGTGCGACAGCCTCGTCAACGATCTCTTTGAGCTTGATCTCACTACCGCGACGATAACCTCCGTCAGCCGTAACTATCAGTTTACAGCCGCCGTCATTGACGCGATCGCGAATGGCATCGGCTGAGAACCCGCCGAAAATAACCAGATGCGTCGCTCCGATGCGGGCACACGCCAGCATCGCCACAGTCAGTGCCGGAATAAGCGGCATATAGATAGCGACACGGTCACCGGTCTTGACGCCCAGACTCTTGAGGACGTTGGCAAACCGCGAAACCTCTTGGTGCAGCTGTAGATAAGTGATGGTCTTGACCTCACCGGTCTCGCCCTCCCAGATGATCGCGGCCTTGTTTCGCCGCCACGTCGTCAGATGGCGATCGAGGCAATTGTAAGTAATATTGATCTTACCGCCGGAGAACCATTTGGCGTGCGGTTCCTGCCAGTCGAGCACGGTGTCCCACTTGCGAAACCAATGCAAATCCTCGGCTTGTTTTGCCCAAAAGCCTTCCGGGTCGGCCGCGGCCGCGGCATAAAGCTTCTCGTATTCATCAAAGCTCTTGACGTGAGCATCAGCCGCGAAATCAGCCGGCGGCGGAAAGAGCCTCGATTCGCTCGACATTGACGTTATAGATGGTTGTTCAGACATAATCTTATAATAAGTGAACGAATGTAATTATAATGTATCGGCCGATCAGTACCAATGCTGTCGCCGTGTGACATAAAACTCTATTGGGTCAGTTCTGCCTGTGGCGGTCTACTTTTGCAATATTTCGGGCGGTCATTTGGCCAGGTTGAACTTCGGTAGTATTTGCGTTTTGGAATCCTCCGGTAAGCGCGTAAAATCGGCAAAGAAAATCCGTTAAACGGCTTAAGACGAGATCGTCCTTCCTAAGTTATGCACCTGCTTGAAATGCGTTCGATCGTCAAGGAATTTCCGGGCGTCAGGGCACTGGACGGCGTGAGCTTTACGCTAAATACCGGCGAGTTTCACTCGCTCGTGGGCGAGAATGGTGCGGGCAAATCGACCTTGATGAAGGTGCTCTCGGGAGTGTATCCAACTGGTACTTACGATGGCGATATCCTGATCGATGACCGCGTGCGTGAATTTAAGGGCATTCGCGACTCGGAAACTGCAGGCGTCTCAATCATCTTTCAGGAACTGTCGCTGGTCAAAGAACTAACGGTCGGCGAGAACATCTTTTTGGGCAAAGAGCCTTCGCGATTTGGTGTTATCAACTGGACCGAGTTGTACCACAAGGCCTCAAATCTGCTCCGCGAACTCAATCTCGACATCGATCCGCGTGTAAAGGTCGGCAATCTTGGCATCGGGCAACAGCAACTCGTCGAGATCGCCAAGGCACTCTCAAAAGATGCACGAATACTGGTACTTGACGAACCGACCGCCGCTCTGACGGAATCTGAGGTCGGAACCCTTTTTCACATTCTAGAAAAGCTGCGCGACCGCGGCGTTGGGATGATCTACATCTCGCACAAATTGGACGAGGTTTTTCGCCTCAGCGACCGAGTCACAGTGCTCCGCGACGGTAAAACTGTGGGCACACACGCCACTGCCGATCTGACCAAGGACAAGGTCATCTCGGCGATGGTCGGTCGCGAGGTCGGTGATATTTTCCCCAAGCCCGAACACGAATTTGGCGAGATGGCACTGGAGGTCCGGGGTTTGAATGTCTTCTCGATCGATCGGCCGGATAAGGCTCTGGTCAAGGACGTTTCGTTTGCCGTCCGTAAGGGTGAGGTGCTCGGGATCGCCGGTTTGATGGGTGCGGGACGATCTGAGTTGCTGATGGCAATATTCGGCGCTTGGAAGGGTGTGTATAGCCGCGAAATATTAGCCGCCGGTCGCCCGATAGCGATCAATTCGCCCGCGGACGCGATCGCTCACGGCATCGGATTTGTCACGGAGGACCGAAAGCGTTTTGGCTTGATACTGGAGCAGACGATACTCGACAATATGACGCTCGCGGGTCTCAAATCGATCTCGGGCCGATTTGTGTGTAACCGTACGCGGGAGACGATCGCTGCCGGCGGTCCGATGAAGAGTCTCAGGATCAAGGCAAATTCCACATTGACGGTCGCCGGCACGCTGTCGGGCGGCAATCAGCAAAAAGTCGTGTTGGGTAAGTGGCTCTTGACCAATCCCAAAATTTTATTTCTCGACGAACCGACACGGGGCATTGATGTCGGAGCAAAACAAGAGATCTATGCGGAGATCAACCGGCTTGCCAAAGATGGTATGGCGATCGTGCTGGTCTCGTCGGAGTTGCCCGAGGTGCTTGGGCTATCGGACCGTGTGATGGTGCTGCACGAGGGCCGTATAACCGGCGAATTTACGCGCAGCGAAGCCACACCCGAAAAAGTAATGGCGGCCGCGACGGGTTCGAATTGATGCAATATTGACCGCAACTGCATTTAGACCACAGATCACACGGCACGCGCGGATACTAAGGTTATTTATAAAGTAGCTCTGCTCGATCAGAAAGAAACAAATGGACGAAACCATCAAATCTCGAATAAATACGGCATCGCTCCGAGCGTATGTGATGATCGCGGTGCTGGGGCTGATCTGGGCATATTTTCATTGGGCGACCGACTCCATCTTCCTGACGCCACGCAATCTTTCCAATCTGATGACGCAGATGTCGGTGACCGGCATTTTGTCGGTCGGGATGCTGATGGTGATCGTCTCGGGGAACATCGATCTGTCGGTCGGGTCGGTGCTCGGGTTTGCCGGAGGAATGGCGGCGTGGGCTCTGGCCGCCGGATATAGTCTGCCGACGGCGATAGCACTTGCGATCGCGGTCTGTGTCGTCATCGGACTAGTGCACGGCGTATTGGCGGCATACCTCAATATTCCGGCCTTTATTGTCACACTCGGCGGCCTGCTCGCTTGGCGCGGTGCCGTCAAGATGCTTTTGAGCGGCAATACGATCCCGATCTCTGACGAGTCGTTCAAGGCGATCGGCCAGAGCTATGTCGGCTCCGGATTCGGGTGGATACTGGCTGCACTAGCAATCGCGTTCGTGCTGTTGATGGCCGTTCAGCGGGCTCGCTCGGTCAAAACGTATGGCCTCGGCGAGGCAAATTACGGCTCCGAACTGATCAAATCGATCCTTCCGATAAGCGCGATAATCGCTTTTATTTGGGTGATGAACTCGTACGAGGGCAAAGGCGTCCCGATCCCGGTCCTGATATTTGTCGTGGTTGCACTCTTCGGAGCGTTTATGACCACCTCCACGACGTTTGGGCGATATCTTTACGCCATTGGCGGCAACGCCGACGCGGCCCGACTCTCGGGTATCGACAACCGCCGCAATGTGCTGAAGGTGTATATGATACTCGGTGCACTCACGGGCCTGGCGGCACTGATATTTGCAGGACGAGTGGGCAGTGCGACGCCCGATGCCGGCACACTGAAAGAACTCGATGCCATCGCCGCCTGCGTCATCGGTGGCGCCTCGCTGGTCGGCGGACGCGGCACGATATTTGGAGCTTGCCTCGGCGCTCTGATAATGGCGAGCCTCGATAACGGGATGTCGCTACTCAACGTACGCGATTTTATGCAGGACATCATCAAGGGTTCCATACTGGTGGCTGCGGTTGGCCTGGATATGGCCGGCCGGAAACAAGGCTGATCGGCCCGGGCTGTGATGCCGGTCACTTTTCTCTAAAAAATAAGAGAGCATAATCAAAGTATTTTTCGGCGCGGTTGAAAGTTGATCGGGGCAATGTCGGGATCACGCAGATCCCGTCTGTCGTGTTGCGCGTGTCGAATGGTCGAAACGTCCTCGACCGATATCAAGCGACCTTACCGAAAGTAGATCTAAGTTCCGAAATAAGGAGTACTGAATCAGATGTCACCGAATACATTAATGACCATTGGCCAGCAGTTTAGCCGACGATCGTGGGCCGAACCCTGGAAGATCAAGATGGTCGAGCCGCTCAATATGATCACCCGCGAAGATCGCGAAAAAGCCTTGACCGAGGCGGGCTACAACACCTTTTTGCTGCGGTCTGACGACGTGTACATTGACCTTTTGACCGACAGCGGTACCGGTGCGATGAGTGATCGGCAGTGGGCCGGAATGATGCTCGGGGACGAAGCATACGCCGGTAGCCGCAACTTTTATCATCTCGACGACGCGATACAGAAATATTACGGCTACAAATATATCGTCCCGACGCATCAGGGCCGCGGGGCCGAACATCTGATCAGTCAGGTCGCGATCAAAAAGGGCCAGTATGTCCCCGGCAATATGTACTTTACGACCACGCGGCTACATCAGGAGTTAGCCGGCGGCATCTTTGCCGACGTCATCATCGACGAAGCACACGACCCCGAGATACTGCACAAATTTAAGGGGAATATCGACCTAGACAAACTCGACGCACTTATCAAGCGCGAGGGTGCTGAGAATATCGCGTATGTCAGCGTCGCCGGAACGGTAAATATGGCCGGCGGTCAACCGGTGAGTATGGAAAACATCCGGGCGGTGCGAGCACTCGCTGACCGCTACGGTATCAAGGTATATCTCGACGCCACGCGCCTTGTCGAAAACTCATTCTTTATACAGGAACGCGAAGACGGTTACGAAAACAAGTCGATCGCCGAGATCCTGCTGGAATTTTGCTCTTACACCGACGGTGCCTGGATGAGTGCCAAAAAAGACAGTCTCGTCAATATTGGCGGCTGGCTGGCCATCAACGACCACGAAATGTTTGAAGAGCTGAGAAATCTCGTCGTTGTTTATGAAGGGCTGCATACCTACGGCGGCCTCGCCGGCCGCGACCTCGAGGCGATGGCGATCGGTATCGCCGAAAGCGTGCAGGACGAACATATCCATTCGCGTATCGGTCAGGTGCGTTATCTTGGCGAACTGCTGACGACGTGGGGCATCCCGATCGTCCATCCGGTCGGCGGCCACGCGATATTTCTGGACGCCAAGGCATTTTATCCGCATCTTGATCAGATCAAGTTTCCGGCGCAAACGCTGGCCGCCGAACTCTATCTCGACTCCGGGATCCGCTCGATGGAACGCGGTATCGCAAGCGCCGGACGCAACGCTAAGACCGGCGACCACAATTTCCCCAAACTCGAACTAACGCGCCTGACCATCCCGCGTCGCGTATATACACAGGCCCATATGGATGTCGTTGCCGAATCAGTCCGCGCAGCATTTGAGATCCGTGACCAGACGACCGGGCTGAAGATGGTCTACGAGCCGAAGTATTTGAGGTTCTTTCAGGCGAGGTTTGAGCGATTGTAGGCCGGACTGAATGGGTATTAGCCGCCGATAAAGCTCATCGTGCGTGATGGTTGGACAAAGTCCGCGTCGTTTATGTAATGACGCGGTTCTTTTTTTAAGACTACATCTTCGATAAAGGCAATGATCTCGGATCGCGAGGCACCGCTACGGAGCACATCTCGGAGGTTATGTTCGATATTTGAGAAAAGACAGGTACGGATCTGGCCGTCGGCCGTTAGGCGAATTCGTGAGCAGGCACCACAGAACATCTCGGTCACCGGAGCGATGATCCCGATCTCGCCGGGCGAGCCGTCGGCAAACTCATATTTCCAGGCGGTCTCGCTTCCACGCGACGCACCTTTTAATTTCAATGGGTAGACGGCGTTGATCGTGTCGTAGATCTCGCGGCCCGGGACGACCATTTCACGGCTCCACTCGTGACCGCTATCGAGCGGCATAAACTCGATGAATCGCATCGAGATCGCATTTTCACGGGCAAATCGGGCAAAGTCGACAAACTCATCGTCATTATGCCCGCGGATGACAGCGGCATTGATCTTGATCGGATCAAAGCCCGTTTGCCGTGCCGCCTCGATCGCGTCAAAGACCTTGTCGATACCGTCGACGCCGGTCATTTTGGCAAATTTATCGCGGTCGAGACTATCCAGACTGATCGTTACACGATCGACACCTGCCTTTCGCAGATCGGCGGCGTGTGCCGGAAAAATGAACCCGTTGGTAGTGATCGCGAGATCCTTGAGTTGCGGCTTAAGAGCGGCGATGCCCGCCGCAAGGTTGGAAACGTCCTTTCGCACAAGCGGTTCTCCGCCGGTGAGCCTTATCTTCTCGATGCCGAGCGAAACGAATATTTCGGCTAAGTACGTTGTTTCTTCAAAGGTCAGTAACGTATCTTTTCGAGCCATCGGCGGTTCGCCGTTCGGCAGGCAGTAAAAGCACCTGAAGTTGCACCGGTCGGTCACCGAAATACGAAGGTCACGGATGACCCGATTGTAAGCATCGCGAAGCATTAAATTAATGATACAGGATAGTCCGGCGAATTTCGCTCTACCTGAACGCTTCGCCTATCGTAGCAAGCTGCGAGATGACCTTTGCACGGTCCGCCGCGGTGACCTTTGACAAGATCACACGCATTTCCGCGATCCTTTTGGCAAGTTCGTCCCGCCCCGCCTTGTCGTCCGGGCCCACATAGTTTCCCTTTTTGCCGTTTAGGTCTTCGACTATGTAGTCAAGCTCCTCGATGATCTCGGCCAGAGCCTTTTTAGCACTCTTTCCGTTAGGGTAGAAACTCAAATATTGGGCGAGTGTGACGCGGTTAGTGTAGATGTAGCAGTTTATATCGCCCTCACATTCACCCGGCAAAGGGTTTTCGGCGGCGGCCCAAGCAATGTCGTCGGCGATCGGCAGTGCCTTGTACTTATTTCGCAAATTCCAAAAAAGGTCTGACCGCACCAACCACTGACCGGCAGGTTCGCTGTAAACGATATCCTTGCGGTTGGCCTTTATAAAGCTCTTATGCGGTTGGCGATCAATTTTTTCCACCGGAATTTTTGCCAATGAATCGCGGAGACGCAGTAGCCGTTTGAATTCAGCATCCGCGGTCCTTGCCTGTGTCCTTACGGGCGTCGGCAAAGGCTTTGCCAAAGTCGATAATGCTGCCGAATCGGCTCGAGCCGATATCAAAGCACCGGAGACGGCGAATACAAATGCCCCGATCATAATAGTTGGCAATAAGTAGCTACTTCTCTTCATATATGGGTTTTGCGGCACGTGTGGTGCTCATTTGTTGAGATAATTTGCGTTACGCTGCAGGCCGCCCAATTTTGCACGCTTGACAGCCGAGTGACGAAATCGCTCGACATATGCCTCGTGGTCCATTTCGATGACCGCATCCGGATCGAGCGACGTTTGGCCTAGTCGTGGTTCAAATCGTGCCTCGGACGTCTGCTTTTCAAATCGATTCCAAGGGCATACGTCCTGACATATGTCACAGCCGTAGATCCAACCCTCGAGATTTTGCGCAATATTCGGCGGCAGCGATTCACCACGATGCTCGATCGTCGCGTATGAGATGCATTTGGCCGAATCGACGATGTACGGTTCGACGATCGCCGACGTCGGGCAGGCATCGAGGCAGGCCGTGCAAGTGCCGCAATGATCTTCGACCTGTACGGCGTCGTATTCGAGATCGAGATCGAGGATCAGTTCGCCGATAAAGACCCACGAACCAAGGTCGCGAGTTATTACATTAGAGTGTTTGCCCTGCCACCCGAGTCCCGCCCGGACGGCCCAGGCCTTGTCCATCATCGGCGAGATATCGACGCAGGCCTTACCGTCCGCATCCGGGACCTCGGTCCTTATGAGTTCGAGCATAGTCCGGAGTGCGGCTCCGACCACGTCGTGATAATCGTCTCCCCACGCGTACCGCGAGATCTTTCCAGGAGACGTATGCCGGTGATCGGTATAGTAATTTTTGAGTACGACGACGACCGACCGTGCTGCCGGGAAGATCTCACGAGGATCTGTGCGGCGTTGCGGATCGCGGGCTATCCAGGCCATTTCGGCGTGGTGTCCGGCGTCGAGCCAGAGCTTGAACCGCTCGGTCTCATCGTCGAGGTACATTGCCGGGACGATGCCAACCTTGTCAAAGCCGGCGTCGAGAGCAAACTGCCTTATCTTTTCGGAAATCGACATCATCAATAGATTACCCGAGCAAAACGTATCGACGCAAAAATGCGGCCGGATATTCGTCGAATATCCGGCCGCAAGTCTTGATCAGATCCGGTGGCTTAGAAGTTGAGCTTCAGGCCAAACTGGAACTGCCGCGGGTCAAATGCGGACGTTGAGTTGCTGAGGTATTTACCACCCTTCTTCTGGCCGACAGAGTTGACGACCTGATAGAACGGGTTCGATGCCGCCTCGTTAAAGCGGTTGAACAAGTTAAAGCCCTCGGCAATGAGGTCCAGACTGACACGTTCGCCAATGCGGATCTTCTTGGTGAGACGTGCGTCAACCGAGAAGTAATTGCGGGTGATACCCATATTACGTCCCAGATTGCCGCTCATCGGGAAGACGCCCTGGAAGCAGTTCGCGTCAACACCGGTCGCACAGAGCGAACCGTCGGTCCTAACGGTCGGACGCTCGTTCGTGCTCTGGAAATCGCCGTTCGCATCGCCCACTGCCAGAATGTTGAAGGGACGGCCTGAACCGTATTCGACGATCGGAGCAAACGAAAATCCGTGCAAAAACCGCTTGAAGCCACCATCTGATCTCCAGCTATCCGGAGCACCGATAACACCGCTGAATACGAATCGGTGACGCTGATCGAACAGCGAATCCGAACGTTCCGCACGGAAATTGTTATTATCCTGCGGTTTAAGAAGCGTCTGCAGATCCGACGAATCGTCGATCGAGTGTGACCAGGTATAGGTCGCAAAGAACTGAACGTTGCTTGAAAATCGCTTTTTCAATTCGATGTTCAAGGCATTGTATGACGAGTTGCCATCCGAAAGCTGGGCATTGACGTCAGCATACGGATTGATCGGACCCGCAGAGCGGAGCGATCCGGCAAGCTGAGCGTCGAGCACTGCCTTGGTAACTGCTCCGCCGGTGACGGCCGCGGCAAAGAAGTAGTTCGGGCCGAGGCGGCGGAAGAAGTTAGCAACGATCGGGCTGACGATCCTAAGTCCGGTCGTGTTATTGACTGCGATCAGTCCCGGAATGACGACCGTGTAAAGAGCGTTGGAGGTCGTCGGCATTGAGAAGAACGCAGCTTCAGAAAGGTTTGACGGAGCACGTCCGTTCGGTCCGCAAGGGCCGCCGCAAGCGAGCGGATTATTTGCGGTGTAACGGCGGAAGTTATCAGTCAAGGCCTGTAGATTCACCTGATTGACGTCCTGCGGGTGGGCAAGGTGACGTGAATTGACGGTGATGTAACTGGCTGAGAGCGACATATCCTTGCCGATCTGTTGTTCAATAGCAAGGTTGCCCTGCATCGCGTACGGATACTCAAAGTCCTTTGACACGTGCAGTGTGAACGGCAAGATCGGTCCGAAACCGGTAAAGGTGCTCGGATTGAAACGCATATAACCCGGGAGATACTGAGCCGAACCGGCAAGGCCAGGCGTGCAGTTGGTTCCCGGCGATGCACCCGCAAAGTTACAAGGAATCAGGGTTCCGTGCATTACCTGAAATGCGTTGAACAAGCCGAGTGGCGACGGACCGCCGATCGGCAGAAGTGTCGCCTGCTGCTGCTGTGAACCGTCAGCAACGTTCGAGTTGAAGGATACTACGAGCAGTGGGTG
>Ga0073905_10001579_pt1 | contig 11613 bp, 9 predicted proteins | sample KloWWTupernatant_FD_65482 | JGI IMG/M metagenome (GOLD analysis project Ga0073905, IMG submission 65482) | Active sludge microbial communities from Klosterneuburg, Austria, studying microevolution and ecology of nitrifiers - Klosterneuburg... | ecosystem: Engineered > WWTP > Aerobic digester >... | reverse complement strand
CGGGTGGGCGATCTGCCCGTCGGGGCAGACCAGGGCCAGCTCGCCGAAGGGCATTTCGTCCTCCATGTAGCGCGCTTCCTTGCCTGCCAGCAGACCCGCGCGCGGGCAGCTCGTCCACAGCGGGGCTTCGCTCACGGCGCAGGCGGCCAGCACATCGTCCACGCGCGCGAAGGGCGCCAGGCGCTGCAGCGTGCGGATGGTCGGGAAGATCATGAAGAAGCCGCCGCCCGCGTGGCGCTCCAGGGCGTCCTGCGGGCGCACCCATTGGGGCTCGAACTGCTCGGCCTCGTCGGCCACGGGCGTCTGGCCTTCGGGCATGCGCGCCACCAGAAACGGCACATCAAAGCGCTTGGGTAGGTCGCGGTCGGTGATCCAGCGCGCCAGGGTGTACACGCCGTCGGCCGCCAATTGCAGGCCGCGCGCCTGGCATTGTGCGGCGAACGGGGCCTGGCGGTCGAGCGCGGCGATGTCGTCGGCTCCGGCCCAGCGGCCATCGGCATGGCGCGCCAGCAGCACGCCCAGCTCCTCGAAGCTCTCGCGGATGGCGGCAATGGCCTCGGTGAGCTGTTCGTCGCCCTGCGTGGCGCGGCGTGCGGCGGCGTGGTGCGATTGCGTGTCCAGCGCGTCGATACCGCCGCCGGGGAACACATAGGCGCCGGGCGCGAAGCTGGCTTTGGTCGAGCGCCGCGTCATCAGCACCTCCAATCCCTCCGCGCCATCGCGCAGCAGCAGCACGGTGGCGGCGGGGAGGGTGGGGACGGGAGGGCGGGGCGGGTGCAGGAGCTGGCTGGGGCGTGTCATGGGTGCATTATGAGCACCCCCCTGAGCGGCTGCGCCGCTTCCCCCCGCTCTCGCAGCGCTGCGCGCTGCGGGCAGGGGGACGCTCCCAGCGCGGCGGGGCGGCCCTTGCGCGGGAGCCCTGGCCTGGGGCACGCCGGTAGCATGCGCTGTGGACGATGCGTGTCGATGGGCGGAATTCAGCCTCGTGCCGGAATCTCCAGCCCGCGCTGCACGGCGGGGCGCTCGACGAAGGCCGCCAGCGCACGCTGCACCTGCGGGAAGCGCCCGAACTCCACCAACTCGCCCGCGCCATAAAAGCCCACCAGGTTGCGCACCCAGGGGAAGATGGCGATGTCGGCAATGGTGTATTCGTCGCCCATCACCCAGCGGCGGCCCGCCAGGCGCTGCTCCAGCACGCCGAGCAGGCGTTTGGATTCGGCCACGTAGCGGTCGCGCGGGCGCTTGTCCTCGTAGTCCTTGCCCGCAAACTTGTGGAAGAAACCAAGCTGGCCGAACATGGGGCCCAGGCCGCCCATCTGCCACATCAGCCATTGCAGTGTCTCGAAGCGCGCGGCGGTGTCCTGCGGCAGAAAGCGCCCGCTCTTGTCGGCCAGGTACCAGAGGATGGCGCCTGACTCGAACAGCGCCAGCGGCTGACCGTTGGGCCCATCGGGGTCGATGATGGCGGGGATCTTGTTGTTCGGGTTGAGCGAGAGGAACTCGGGCGAGAGCTGGTCGTTGGTCTCGAAGCTCACCAGGTGTGGCTCGTAGGGCAGGCCGGTCTCTTCCAGCAGGATCGACGCCTTCACGCCGTTGGGCGTGGGCAGCGAATAGAGCTGGATGCGGTCCGGGTGTTGGGCGGGCCATTTGCGGGTGATGGGGAAAGCGCTCAGGTCGTTCATGGGGTCGCTCCTTGCGGAAAAAACACAGCGGGACATTGCACCGTGCCACGGTGCGGCGACAGACACGATAATCCAAGCCATGCAGATCCGCTTTACCAAGATGCAGGGTGCGGGCAATGACTTTGTCGTGCTCGACGAGACCCAGGAACGCCTGGGGCTCACGCCCGCGCATTACCGCTTTCTGGCCGACCGCCACTTCGGCGTGGGGGCCGACCAGATCCTGACCGTGCGGCCCGCGCCCGCGCCGGGTCTGGACTTTGAATACGTGATCCACAACGCCGACGGCGGCGAGGTGGAGCAGTGCGGCAACGGCGCACGCTGCTTTGCGCGCTATGTGCGCGACAAGGGGCTCACGCCCAAGGACCGCATCCGCGTGCAGACGCTCTCGGGCGTGATCGCACCCGAACTCACGCCCGATGGCCGCGTCACCGTGGACATGGGCCGCCCGCAGTTCGACCCGGCGCGCGTGCCCTTCGACGCTGCAGGCCTCGCGCCCGTGTCCCAAGGTTTGGGGCAAAAATGGCCTCTGGCGCTTGATGGGCGAGCGCAAGTAGCTACTGTTTTGATAGCGGTTGTGTCCATGGGCAACCCGCACGCCGTGCAACTGGTGGAGGATGTGGACAGCGCCCCCGTGGCGCAGACCGGCCCGCTCATCGAGCGCCATGCACGCTTTCCCCAGCGCGTGAACGCGGGCTACCTGCAGGTGGTGGACCGCAGCCATGTGCGCCTGCGCGTGTACGAGCGCGGCGCGGGCGAAACCCTGGCCTGCGGCACCGGCGCCTGCGCAGCTGTGGCGGCGGGCATTCGCCTGGGGCTGCTCGATGCGCGTGTGGACGTGCAGACGCGCGGCGGCGTGCTCACCATCGCCTGGAGCGGCCAGGAGGCCGACTCCGTGTTCCTCACCGGCCCCGCCGTGACCGTGTTCGAAGGCCAGATCGACATTCCCGACGCACCATGACCTCCCACATTCCTCCCATCACCGAAGACGATATCGCCGAGTTCCTGCAGCGCACACCCGGTTTTTTCGAGCGCCACGCCGAGGTACTGGCCAGCGTGCAGATCACCAGCCCGCACGGCCAGCGTGCCGTGAGCCTGCAAGAACGCCAGGCCGAAATGCTGCGCGAAAAAATCAAGGGTCTGGAGCAGCGCGTGATGGAGATGGTGCGCAACAGCCACGACAACGCGGCCATTGCCCAGAAGGTGCACCACTGGACCGGCTCCCTGCTGCAGGTGCGTGACCCCATCGACCTGCCCCTGGCCGTGACCGACGGCGTGTGCGCCCTGTTCGACGTGCCGCTCGCTGCGGTGCGGGTGTGGGGCGTCTCTGGTGCCTATATCGACTGCGATTTTGCGCTGGGCGCCAGCGAAGACGCGCAGGCGTTTGCCAGCTCGCTGACCATGCCGTTCTGCGGCCCCAATCTGGGTTTTGAGCCTGCAGGCTGGCTGCTGCCGGCGCCCCTTGCGCAAGACCAGGAGCCGGTGGCAGAGGTGCCGACGGCGCAGTCCATTGCCCTGCTGCCGCTGCGTGAAGGCGCCATCGACAGCGCGACCCCGGCCTTTGGCCTGCTGGTGCTGGGCTCGCCCGACCCGCAACGCTTCGATGCCACCATGGGCACCGACTTCCTGGCGCGCATGGCGGAACTGGCCAGCGCAGCGCTGCTGCGCTTGAGGTGAGCCGCAGCGCGGCCAGCACATGACCGTCCCCGCGCCGCTGCCTCCCGAAGCGCTGCGCTACCTGGAGCATGTGCGCGTAGAAAAGCGCCTGGCCGCGCGCACCATCACCCTCTACACGCTGGACCTGCAGCGCCTGCAGCAGTGGGCCGGGCAGGCGGGCCTGCCCCTGCTGCAACTGCAGGCTGCGCACATCCGCCGCGCCGTGGCGCAGATGCACGCGGGTGGGCGCAGCGGGCGCGGCATCGCGCTCATCCTCTCGGGTTGGCGCGGCTTTTATGTGTGGGCTGCGCGCCAGGGGCTGACCGGGCACAACCCCGTGCAGGGCGTGCGCGCACCCAAGGCACCCAAGCCCCTGCCCAAGGCGCTGGTGGTGGATGATGCCGTGCGCCTGGCCGAATACGCCGAAAGCAGTGCCGACCCCTGGCTTGAAGCGCGCGATGCCGCCATGGTCGAACTGCTCTACGGCTGCGGGCTGCGCGTGGGCGAGCTGGTGGGGCTGGACGCCGCCCCCGGCCCCGACACCGAACGCCTGGGCCGGGGATGGATCGACCTGCAAGGCGCCGAGGCCCATGTGTTGGGCAAGGGCAGCAAACGCCGCAGCCTGCCCGTGGGCGCTGCGGCGCTGCAGGCGCTGCAGGCCTGGCTGCAGCTACGCGCTGCGCCCTTTGCGCCCAATGCGCTGGATGCCGCCCTGTTTGTGGGCCAGCGCGGCAAGCGGCTGTCGGCGCAATCGGTCTGGCTGCGCCTGCGCCAGCGCAGCGGGCAGGCGGGCCTCACCACGCCGGTGCACCCGCACATGCTGCGCCACTCGTTTGCCAGCCACCTGCTGCAGTCCAGCGGCGACCTGCGCGCCGTGCAGGAGCTGCTGGGCCACGCCAGCATCACCACCACGCAGGTCTATACCCGGCTGGACTACCAGCACCTGGCCAAGGTGTACGACCAGGCGCACCCGCGCGCGCGGCGCAGCAAGTAGCACGGCGTGCTCTTGCGCTGGCGCAAAGGCTGGCGCTGAGCGTTTGGTTACACTGCCGCGATGTTTGCCCACCGCCTCCACCGTCGCTGCATTGCCTTGCTGGCCGTGCTGGCAGTGGTTTTTGGTGCGCTGGCGCCCACGGTGGCGCAAGCCCTGGTGGCCGAGCGCGGGCAGGATGCCACCATGCAGGTGTGCACCGGCACCGGGATGTTGATGCTGCAGGCCGACGGCGATATCGGGCTTGCCGGGGGCGACGGTACCGCTCCTGATCTGCAACAGCATTGCCCCTGGAACAGTGTGGCGCACGCACCCGCGGCGTGGCCCGCCACCGAACTGGCCCTTCCCCTGCTGCCCTGTGCACAGGAAATGCCCGTCGCGTTCTACCGCGCCGGGCCCACGCCCGCCGTCTGGCGCGGCGCCCTCACGCGCGCACCTCCCGCCCTGCGCGGCTGACAGCCCTTTGCCCTGAGCCTGCCCCTTGCTGCGGGCGGGGTGCTGTCCCTCCTCCTTTCTTGCCCTCTGACGGGCCGGCGGCGTTGCAAAGCGTTCCCGGCTCCCGGCGCCGCACCCGGTCCGACCGTGGTTGCGGCGCGGCCCCGCTTTGACATACCTATCCTCAAGGAAAAAAACGATGTTGCGTCATTCCACCGTCGCCCTGGCCTGCCTGTTGGCCTGCGGCCTGCCCCTGCAAGGCCTTGCCCAGTCGGGCGATGCCCTTGCCCCCATCACCATCACGGGCTCGGCCATCGACGACCGCTTCCTGTCCAGCGCCACCGATCCGGTGTCTTCCGTCACCATTGGCCGCAAGCAGGTCGAGGAACAGCACGCCAAGAACCTGATCGAGGTGCTGCGCGCGGTCAGTGGTGTCACGGCCGACCTGCAGGGCGATGGCGAGACCATCAAGATCAAGCTGCGCGGCGTGGAAAACCAGCGCTACATGGGCGAAAAGCCCGGCGTGGCCATCATCATCGACGGTGTGCCGGTGTTCGAGCGCACCGGCAAGGTCAACGTTGATATCGACAACATCGAGTCGATCAAGGTCATCAAGGGCGGTGCCTCCTACCTGTATGGCGAGGACGCGCTCGCCGGTGCCGTGGTCATCACCACCAAGCGTGGCGCCAGCCAGAAAGGCGTCAAGGCCGAAATGGATGCAGGCTCTTTCGGCTACCGCCGCGCCATGGTGCGGGCGGGGTTTGCGCTGGACGACCTCACGGGCCATATCCAGTACAGCGACCGTGACCAGGACGGCTACTATTTTCTGTCGCGCAACTACAGCAAGACCCTCTCGGGCAATCTGAAATATGCGCTGGATGCGCGCAGCGACCTGAGCCTGGGCTTCGAGAAGTCCGAGCGCTTTCGCGACCGTGAGGGCAGCGTCACCGGGGCGGACAACGCCCTGACCGACCCCCAGGGCATCAACGGCGGCCGCGGCTACAGCCGCAACTTCGACGTGGACCTCTCGCGCGTCAACCTGACCTACTCCAACGACCTGGACGAACGCAGCAACCTGCTGGCGGTGCTCTACCAGTACCAGGACGACACCACCTTCTGGGCCAATCCCATGCGCTTCACGGCCACGGGCGCGCCCACCACGGGCATCAACGACTACAGCCTGTTCAACGACTACACGCAGGTGCAGCGCGGCTTCAAGACCGAATACCGAACGCGCCTGGACCGCCTGGCGCTGATGGGCGGCCTGGAGATCAAGCGCAACACGTTTGACAACCGCGTCGCCACGCTCAACAGCTACCGCTCGCGTCCCACGGGCCCGGTCACCCCGGCGGGCATGGTGATGAGCGACGACAACACCGTGGAAACCAACCAGGCCCTGTACGGTGAGGCCAAGCTGGGCCTGAGCGAAAAAACTGCTGCCACCTTCAACCTGCGCTACGACCGCATCGGCGTGCGCTTCAATGCCCTGCCGGTGCCCGGCAATGGCAACCGCACCGTGGCCGAGCGCAAGGACTTTGATGTCGGGAGCTACCGCTTGGGCCTGACCCACGCGCTGGACAAGGACACCGCACTGCATGCGGCCGTGTCCACGGGCTTTCGGGCTCCCACGGCCGAGCAGCTCTACCGCGGGCAGACCACCACCAATGCGCTGGTGCAGGGCAACCCCGACCTGAAGCCGGAAAAGGCCACCAGTTTCGAGATCGGCCTCAAGCACCAGATGCAGTTGGCAGGCTGGCCGTCGAGCCTGAACGCGGCGCTGTTCCAGGTGGATCGCAAGGACTTCATCCTCGACAGCAACGGCCAGTACACGGGCTCCAACAACCCGGCCGGCGGGGGTTCGCAGTTCCGCAACATTGGCGGTGCCCGCAGCCGGGGCCTGGAGCTGGAACTGCGCACGCAACCGAACCAGAACTGGTCGTTCGATGCCGCCTACACCTACCTCGACTCCTGGTTCACCCGGTACGAGAGCTATTACCAGACCTACGGCAACGCCAACGGCACCTTCGTCGCCAACCCGACGGTGGCACAGCGTGCCAACCCGGGCTTCTGGCAAGGCAATTTCACCGTGCAGCGCTACGACAACACGGGCAAGAAAGTGCCGCGCACGCCGCCGCACCAGTTCAACCTGCGTGCCAACTACCTGCCCGCGCCGGGGTGGACGCTCAGCGGCGAGCTCGACGCCAAGGCCACGTCGTGGGCTGACGAAATCAACCAGGAAAAGCTCCCCGGCCGCACGTTGTTTCACCTGACTGCCCAGTACAGCACCAAGCTTTCCTCGTGGCCCGGTGCACGCCTGAGCGCCTATGTGCGCGTTGAGAACCTGTTCGACAAGCACTACTACCTGACTGCGCGCGGTTCCGGTGACTCCAACATGGATGGCCGCTACAACCGGCAGGACCCCTCCATCGTGGTGGACCCCGGCCGCACCTGGCGCCTGGGCCTGAGCCTGCAGTTCTGACCACCGGGGCACACCATGCAAGATTTCAAATCCGTGGTGGAGTGGGGCGTGATCGGCCTGCTCCTGTCCCTGAGCGCCTGGGCCGTGGCCGTGGCACTGGAGCGCTGGCGCTTTTACCGCCAGGTGCAGGTGCAAAGCTACCGCAGCCGCGTGCGGCTGGAGACCGAGTTGACGAGCCGCCTCAACGTCATTGGTTCGGTGGCTGCCAATGCGCCGTACATCGGTCTGCTGGGCACGGTGCTGGGCATCATGCTCACCTTCGAGGCTCTCGGTAATAGCGGCGCCATGGATGTGAAAACCATCATGGTCGGCCTGGCCCTGGCGCTCAAGGCCACGGCTGTTGGCATTGGCGTGGCCATCCCCTGCGTGGGGCTGAACAACGCGCTGCGCCGTGTGGTGCGCGTCAAGCTGGCCGAGTTCGACGAAGCCCAGGGAGGCTGAGCATGGACGAGGACATCGACTCCATCAACGTCGTGCCGCTGGTCGATGTGATGCTGGTGCTGCTCACCATCGTGCTTACCACGGCCACCTTCGTGGTCACGGGGCGCATCCCGGTGGATCTGGCGCAGGCTTCGCAGGCGGCCCCGGCGCAGCCCGCGCCGGTGGTGCTCACGCTCACCAGCCACAAGGTGCTGTACCTCAATGACGAGCGCGTGACCGAGCTGGAAGCCGACCTGGCCCGCTTTGAGCGCACCCAGCCTGTCACGGTGCGTGCCGATGGCGCCCTGGCGCTGACCGACTTCGTGGACCTGGTGGACCGGGTCAAGGCGCTGGGTTTCGAGAAGGTGGCGCTGGAGGTGCGCCGCACATGAGCGCGCACACCCTGATGGCCGCTTCAGCGCCAGCGCGCATGGCCCCGGGCGACTGGGCACTCTCGGCCGTGCTGCACGCCTGCCTGCTGGGCGCGGCGCTCTGGTGGGGTGTCGCGCAGCAGCCCGCCGTGCAGCGGCTGGAAGTGGCCGTGCGCTGGGCGGCGTCCGAGCCGCCGCCACCCGCGCCGGTGGCCCCGCAGATGGCTCCCGAGCCCCCGGCACCGCAGCCTGCACCGGCCCCGCGCCAGCGGGCGGTGGCCCAGCCCCGGACCACCCCGGCGGCCCCGGTGCCGGTGCAGGCGCCGCAGCCCCAGGCAGAACCCCTGCGCTCCGAGCCCACGGTGGCCACGCCCCTTGCAACCGCCGCCGCGGCAGAGCCCGCGCGCCCGGCCGCCGCTGCCGCGCCTGCGGCACCCCCGAGCGCCGTGGCGCCGCCTGCGCCGCAGGACGACCAAAGCTACCAGCAGTGGCGCGCTCGGCTGGAGCAGGCCTTGCAGCAAGGCAAGCGCTACCCGGCCAGTGCACGCCGCATGGGCCAAACCGGCACTGTGGTGGTGCACCTGCGCATTGCCGCCGACGGCAGCCTGCAGCACTGCATGCTGCACCACTCCTCGGGGTTCAAGGTGCTGGACCATGCGGCCGAACAACTGGTGCGCAGTGTGGCCCAGGCACTGGCCATGCAGATGGCGCCCGGCCGCGCTGCGGACCTGCGCATTCCCATCGTTTATGAGTTAACGGAGTCCTGAAATGCAGCGATGGATATGGATGGTTGCAGCCCTGTGCTGCGCGCTGGCGGCCCCTGCCGCCGCGGCGGACAAGGTGGCATTGATCAGCAGCACCATGGTGCTGGAGCGCAAGTTCAAGCTCATGCAGGAGGCCGCACGCGCCCAGGGGGTGGAGCTGGCCTGGACGCAGGTCGATGCCGAAGGCGAAAAAGGCGTGGCGCGCGTGCTCGATGGCGCGCGCCTGGTCATCGTGGACGCACCGCGCTCCGATGACCAGGCACTGGTCGAGCGCGTGGCCGGTGCGCAGATCCGCGCCGCCCGGCTGCCGGGCGTGGGCATCCATGTGATGAGCCCGCCAGTGCGTTTGCGCCCCATGGGCCTGCCGCCCGCACAGGCCCAGCGCGTGTTCGACTACTACGTGGGCGGCATGCGCGTGAACCACGAGCGCCTGTTCCAGTACCTGCGCGCCGTGCTGCAGGGCACCGACCCCGCCGCCGTGCCCGAGCCGGTGGCACTGCCCAACGGCGGCATCTACCACCCGGCATACGACAAGGGCGTGTTTGCCGACCTGCGCAGCTACCTGGCCTGGTGGAAGTCGCGCCAGGGCGGCGCGGCGCAGGGCGCGCCGGTGGTGGGCATGGAGATGTCGTCCAGCTACCTGTCCGACGGGCAGACCCGCGTGCTCGACGAGACCATTGCCGCGCTGGAGGCACGTGGCGCGCTGCCGCTGGTGTTCTACCGCAGCAGCCGCGTGGCGCGTGCCGCAGCCGATGCGCAGGGAGCCGTAGCGGCCCGGCCGGGGGGTGGTGGCCCCCCGGCCGGGGCAGGGGGGCCGCCGCCTGGCCGGGGTGGCGCACCCGCAGGTGCCACAGCTGCCCCTGGGGGGCGGCCGGTGCAGACATCGGACATTGCCGCCGGGGTGTACGCGGGGCCGGGCTTTCCCAACCCCACGGAGCTGGCGGCGGTGCAGGTGGACGAGCCCCTCATCACGCTGGACGGCAAGGTGCTGCCCCAGGTGTTGTTGGTCAACACCTTCCTGGGCATCAACCCCGATGCGCGCAAGGCCTGGCACCGCGCCATGGGCGTACCGGTCATCAACATGCTGTCGTACCGCCAGGGCACGCGGGCCGACTACCTGCGCGATACCGTGGGCATCAACAGCTTCAACCTGCCGTTCTCGCTGACCAATGCCGAATACATCGGCCTGCAGGACCCGGTGGTTGTCAGCGCCAACGAGGGCGGTGAGCTGGTGCCCATGCCCGAGCAGATGGACCTGCTCGTGGGCAAGGCCGTGAACCTGGCGCGCCTGCAGTCCACACCCAACGCCGACAAGCGCCTGGCGCTGTTTTTCTGGAACCACCCACGGGGTGAGAAGAACCAGGGCGCCTCCAACCTCAACGTGCCGCGCTCCATCGAGCATCTGGTGCAGCGCCTGCGCGCCGAGGGCTACACCATGGCCGCCACCACCGAGCAGGACATCATCGCCACCGTGGCGACCTTGCTGCGCCCCGCGTACCGCCCCGGCACCCTGGGCGAGCTGATGAAGACGCCACACTGGGACTTTTTGCCCCTGTCGCGCTACGAGCGCTGGCTCCAGGGGCTGCCGGCCGAGGTGCGCCAGCGCATCACCGCCTTCTGGGGCGAGCCCACCAAAAGCGCCTGGGTGGTGCGCCACCAGGGGCAGCAGGGCTTTGTCATCCCGCGCATGAAGCTGGGCCAGCTCGTGGTGTTGCCCCAGCCCATGCGCAGCGAAACGGCGGCGGGCCACCACGACGAGAAAAAACTGTTCCACGACACCAAGGTGCCGCTCAACCACTTCTACCTGGCCACTTACCTGTGGGCGCGGGAGCAGCACGCAGCGCACGCCATCGTGCACTTTGGCACGCACGGATCGCAAGAGTGGACGCCGGGCAAGGAGCGCGGCCTGTGGGCCTACGACGACCCCAACCTGCTGGTGGGCAACACGCCGGTGGTGTACCCCTACATCGTGGACAACATCGGCGAGGCGCTGCACGTCAAGCGGCGCGGGCGCGGCGTGATCGTGAGCCACCAGACCCCGGCGTTCGCGCCCGCAGGCCTGTCGGAGGACTTCGTGCGCATCAACGACCGGATCCGCGAATACCAGTCGCTCGATTCCGGCCTGGTCAAGGACAACAACCGCAAGCTGATCGTTGCGCAGGCGGTGAAGATGAACATCCACAAGGACCTGAAGTGGAAGGCGGCCGACCTGGAGCGCGATTTCGACAAGTTTCTGCGCGACCTGTCGGACTACCTCGAAGACTTGGGCGCCGCCCAGCAGCCCCTGGGCCTGCACACCCTGGGCCTGGACGCCGAGCGGGCCCACCTCGTCAGCAATGTGATGCAGATGCTGGGCCAGCCGCTGTACGAGGCCACGGGCGTGAAGAACGCCAAGGCCGCGTTCAAGGGCGACTACAAGGATTTGCCGCAAACCGCGCCCTACCGCTTTGTGGACGACTGGGTCTTCAGCGAGCGCCCGCTGCGCGAGCTGGACAACCCCCAACTGCGCGTGCTGGCCGAGAAGGGGCGGCGCTTCCTGGTCACGCTGCGTGCCGCCTGGGAGGTGGAGGGCGTGCTGCAGGGCCTGTCGGCGCGCTGGATCGACCCGTCCTACGGCGGCGACCCGATCCGCAACCCCGATGCGCTGCACACTGGGCGCAACATGTACGGCTTCGACCCTGCGCGCATACCCACGCGCGCCGCCTACGAGGCGGGCAAGGAGGCGGTGCAGGCGCTGATCCTGTCCTACCAGGCCGAGCACGGCAAGTTCCCTGAGAAGCTGGCCTTCAGCATGTGGAGCACCGAAACCCTGCGCCAC
>Ga0073905_10001573_pt1 | contig 11628 bp, 7 predicted proteins | sample KloWWTupernatant_FD_65482 | JGI IMG/M metagenome (GOLD analysis project Ga0073905, IMG submission 65482) | Active sludge microbial communities from Klosterneuburg, Austria, studying microevolution and ecology of nitrifiers - Klosterneuburg... | ecosystem: Engineered > WWTP > Aerobic digester >... | reverse complement strand
CGCGCGCGCGCGGCGCCGAGGGCCTCGGTCGCCGAGGCGCAGCCCATGTGGAAGATCAGCATCCGCGCGCCAGTGAGCTCGGCGGCGGTCATGGCCCGGATGACGGCCTCGCGCTCGCTCTCGGGCGGGCGGGTGAGGGCGTGCAGGATCCCGGCCCCCAGGCCATTGACCGGCGGATTCTCCTTGCGCGACACCCAGGCCAGGTCCGTGCCGGCCAACTGGCGCAGGGTCTCGATGACGTCGCCGTTTTCGACGTGGACGCAGGCCAGCGCGCCCAGGTCGGCGACCTCGCGCAACGCGCGAAACAAATCTGCGTCGCTGAGCTGATTGCCGGCATAGGCCATATACATCTTGAACGACGCGCAGCCGGAGTCGAAGGCATCCCGCATTTGGCGGATGCGGGTCTCGCTCACCCGGCGCATAAAGCCGGTTGGGCCGGGATCGATGTCGGGCTGGATGCTCATGTGCAGGCCGTAGTCGACGACGGCGGGGCGAGCTTGATCGAGCCGGGCGGCCAGGGCGTCGGTCAGCGACTGGCCGGGCAGGGCATCGACGAAGTCGACGACGGTGGTCGTGCCGCCCAGGGCGGCGGCGGTGCTGCCGGTCTGCCAATCGTCGACGGTCAGCCCGGCCGCGGTGCGCATGCTCTGGTGCAGATGGGCGTCAATGGCCCCGGGGATGACATAGCAGTCGGCCGCGTCCCGGATCTGGGCAGCGTCGGCCCGCGAGCCAGGGGGCAGGATCGCGGCGATCGCGCCGCCCGCGATCGCGACATCAGCGGGATAGACCGCGTCGGCGGTCACGACGGTGCCATTGGAGATGAGGAGATCGTAGGCCATGGGTGTGCCCGAATTCTCGCATCATTTCCCCCTTACGCCAACGCCCGCGCCCGCCGCAGATACGACACGATTTGGGCCGGGCCAAAACCGATCCGCCCGAGCAGGGCCAGGCTGCGCGCCGCGGTGAGCGCGGCCGCGGCCGGCGCCCCGCCCCTAACCTGATTCACCGCCAGGCGCGCCATCGCAAATGCCTCGCGCTCCGGGCTGCGGATCCGGCGGGCCTCGGCGATGGCGGCCTCGCAGTCGCGCGCGCCGGCCGCATACTCGCCCAGCCAGGTGCGCAGCGACGCGCGCTGCTCAAGGGCGAAGCTCAGTTCATGCCCGTGCCCGGCCCGCCGGGCGATCTCGACCGCCTCATCGCACATCGCCCGTGCCTGCCCTGCGCTGGCCGGCCCATGCTGGGCGAGCAGCTCGCCCTGAGCGGCCAGCAGCATCGCCATCAGACGCGAATGCCCGATCTCGCGGGCCAGGGCCAGCCCTTCGCGGTAGTAGACATCCGCCTCGGCTTCGCCCAACAACGCCTGTGTGCCAAAGCCCAGCACAAAACAGCACACCGCGATGCCTTCCTTGTGCCCCACCCCGCGCGACATGGCCATGCCCTGCCGGACCAGATCCAGCCCGCGCTCGATCTGCCCGCGCTTGCACGCCACCACGCCCAGACCCGACACACAGGTTGCTTCGAACTCGCGATGTCCCGTTGCCCGGGCCAGCGGCAGGGCCTCGTTCAGACAGCGCTCGGCCTCGCCGAAGTCGCTGTGCTGGTCGTGCATCAGGGCCTTGAAGAACAGGGCCTCGACGATGCGGCGCTGATCGCCCTCGGCCCGCGCGATCGCCAGGCATTCGTCGTAGCGCGCCCGCGCGTCGTCATAGCGGGCCAGGTCAGTGGCCACATGCCCGAGGTGCTGCAACAGCGTGGCCGCCAGGCGGCGCTCGCCGGCCGAGCGTGCAAGGGCCAATCCGCGCTCAAACAAGGCGGTGGCCTCGGCGTAGAAGCCGCGCTTCACCCGCACGAAACCCAGGTTCATCAACACCGCCGCCAGGGCCCGCCCGCCGCCGGCCGCCTCGGCCGCGAGGCTGGCCCGCTGCAAGTGGCGCTCGGCTTCAGCGTACTCGCCGCGGGTGAGCAACATCCGCGACAGCGCATTCGCGCCGCGGATCAGGCAGTCGCCCAGTCCCTCCGCATAGGCGACCTCGAGCGCCGCCAGGGCGTTGGCCTGCTCGGGCGCAAGCCGCGCATCGTCGTCGATCGCTTCCTCGCACAACGCGGTGTAGTAACCGGCGAACCGCGCCCGCGCCGCGGCGCCGTGGTCGGGCTGGGCGGCGAGCCGCAAACGCCCATAGTCGGCGATGGTCTGGTGCATTCGAAAACGCCCGTCCGCCTCGGCCTCGAGCATCCCGGCGTCGACCAGCGCATCGAGCGCGTCCACGCCGCCAGCGCTGACCGCCAGCGCGGCGTTCTCGTCAAAGTTATTGGGCTGGGCGGGGAAGACCGCCAGGGCATACCAGGCCGCCCGCGCCGGCGGACCGAGCTGCTCGTCGCTGAGGGCGATGACGCTGGACAACGTCGTGGGCGCGCCCTCGGGCATCCCTGGCCGGCGCTCGATCAGCGACTCAGGCCGGGACAGGTCAAGCCGGGTCTCGGCCGCGCGCAGATGATCAAGCTCACTCGTAATGCGGCGGGCCTGCCCGGCGTGACCGACATGGCGCAGCCGCCCGCCGATCAGGGTCAGGGCCAAGGGCAGCCCGCCCACCGCCGCGCACACCTCGCGGGCGGCGTCGGGACGGTCGCGGACCGCCTCGGGCGCAAAGCGCGACAGCAGCGACAGCGCGTCGTCATCGCCCAACGCGTCGATGGCGATCGCCCCCGCGCCAGCGAAGTCGACCGCAATGGCCGGCGAGCGGGTGCTGATGACGCAGGCGCTCCCCGGCCCTCCGACGCGCAGCGCGAGCGCCGCGGCCGGGTCCCACACGTCATCGGCGATGAGCAGTACCCGTTTTGCGCCGATCGCATCATGGGCGGCCCGGGCCCGTTCGGCCAGCCCGCCCAACGCGCCAATCTCATGCGTGGGCGCGCCCAGGGCGATCGCCCACTCCGACAGCGCCGCGCCCGCGTCGCCATGGCTGCCGAGAGCCGTCCACAGAATCCCGTCCGGGAAACGGGCGGTCAGCTCGGCGTCGCCGGCCAGGCTGGCCAGCAAGGTGGTCTTGCCGATCCCCGGCAGCCCATGCACGGCCAGGGCCCGCGCGCCCGAGGCCAGACGGCGCTTGATTTCGGCCAGCACCCGTTCGCGCCCGAGCACGCCCTGCAGCGGTGGCGGCGGCGCGGCTCGCCGGAAGGCCGGCGCCGCAATTCCTTCGCGCCCGAGCTCGGCCAGCCGATCGGCCAGCTCGTTCAAGGCTCGGATCTGCTCGTGGTCGTAGGTCCCGCGCTCGATGAAGAGGCTGTCGGCCACTGCGTTGCGGGCCTTGCCTTCCAGGAAGCAACGGCGCAGGATGAGGTGCGAGCGCCACAGCCGATCGGCCGGGTCGGGCGCGGCGTTTGGATCGGGGCGCAATCCATCGATGGCGCGGGCGAGCACGTCCCGCAGGGCCTGGCCAGCCCCGGACGGGGCGTCCGGATACCCGGCCTCCTGGCGGCGCTGGGCGACCTCGGGCAATTGAGCCAGGGCGTGCCGGCCGAGATCATGCCACTTGCGGGCCGCCACCATCCGCAGCGCGCCGTTTACGACCCGGCGGCGCTCGGTGACGTTCAGATCACTCAGCAGGCTTGGCATGATGTCAAACTCATCATCGGAGGCGATCTCCCCCCGCCCCGGCGTACGCCGGGGCAGGGGGAGATCGCCTCCGGATTGGTTTGGGTCCCATGCCTGTCTATTCCGCCGGCATGAAAACGTAGGCGGTGCCCTCATCGTCGACGGCGACAAAGCCATCCTGAGTTCGGCTCTCGAAACGCACATCAAAGGACTCGGGCGGGTCGCCCTCGAACAGGAATTCCAGGCGCAGCACCCGCGTCGGCGCATCAAAGGCGTAGCGGCCGGTAAACGGCTCGGGCTCCTCGTCGTTGTCCGACTCCAGCAGGCCTCCCAGCGCGCCATCAGCGGCCATCTCGAGATACAGCGTTGTCTCTACGTCGTCATCGACGACCATCACCCATCGGCCGACGGGCTGAAATTCCTGCGATTCGGTCATATATTGAATTGTAGTCGCCGACGAGGGATTTAACAGAAGAAGGGAAGAAAGAAGGAAGGACGGCTTCCGTTCTTCCCTTCTTCTGTTGATCCCCTTTCCCCGGCGCATCATCGGTGGGCAAACGCAGAGCTGCCGCATTCCCAAACGCGGCGGGCACTGCTAGAATCCTCCGGCATATGTCGCGCATCTGGCCAGTCCTCAAGGGTGTCTTCAACCCGCTGTATCTGCTGGGCTCCATGTTGATGGTCCCGGTTGTGGCCGGCGCGCTCGGCCTGCTCCTGTTCCAGGCCAGCTACGCCAACCGGGCCTTCCCCGGGGTGCGCCTGCAGGGCACCGACGTGGGCGGCATGCGGGTCGAGGAGATTTTCCGCATCGCCCAGAAGAAAGGCGACGCCTACTTTCAGGCGCCAAACGTCACCTTGCGCATTGCCGACAAGCAGGCCAGCCTGCGCCCGGCCGATCTCGGCGCGGGTCTCGACGCCGGCGCGACAACCCTGAACGCCTTGAGTATTGGCCGGGATGCGGACCTGTGGTTGCGGCTGAAAGCTCAGGCCCGGGCCTGGTGGCTGGGTGTCGATGTAGCGCCCGTGGTCACCATCGACGAGGCCACCGCCCAACGCGTCATCAACGATCTCGCCCGAGACACCCGCCGTACCCCGCGCAGCGCGGCCCTGACCTGGGACAAGGGCGGGCCGCAGGAAGTGGTCGCCCAGGCCGGTCAGGAGCTCAACGTCGAGGCCGCCCTGGCCGTGATGCGCAGCGCCGCGCTCGAGGGCCAACCCATCGACGTCACGCTTCAGGTCCTCCCCATTCCGCCAAAAGTCGCCAGCGCGTCCAGCGCCATGGCGGCCGCGAAGAAACTCATCAGCGGCGATCTGGTCGTCGCGGTGCCGCGCTGGGACAATGACGGCAAACCCCTGCCTAACGGTGAAGCCTTCCGTCTGAAGGCGGCCGATCTGCCCACCTACACCCGCCTGGAAGAAGTCACCCAGGCCGATGGGGCCATCGCCCTGGATCTCAAGATTCGGCGCGAGAAGTTCGCGCCCCTCATCGCGCCGCTGGCCGCGCTCATCACCGGCACGGCCGAAAACGCCCTTTTCACGTTTGATGAGAAGACGAAGCAACTGGTCGTGCTCGATCCCGGCAAGCCCGAACGCCAGATCGACGCCGAGGCCACCCTCAATGCCATCGAGAAGGCCCTGCTCACCGAGGGCGCACACAACGTCATGGCCCAAGTCAAGCTGAGCGCCCCGGAGTTCAGCGCGGCCACAACCGCCCAGCAACTCGGCATCACCGGCCTCGTCGCCCAGGGCACCACTTTCTTCAAGGGATCGAGCGCCGAGCGGATGAAGAACGTCAAGGTCGCCGCTTCGCGTTTTCATGGCATCGTCATCAAACCCCGCGAGACGTTCTCCTTCAACAAGTATCTGGGCGAAGTCACTGCGGAGGAGGGCTTCGAGGAAGGCCTTGTCATCGTCGGCGACCGCACGATCAAGGGCGTGGGCGGCGGGGTATGCCAGGTGTCCACGACCGCCTATCAGGCGGCCCTCAAAGCGGGCTTCACCATCAAGGAGCGCCTGCCGCACGGCTATCGGGTGGGCTATTACGAGCGCGGCATGGGCGCCGGCCTCGATGCGACCGTGTTCGAGCCCTATGTCGATCTCAAGTTCGTCAACGACACCGACGCGCACATTCTGATCGAGACCTACTACGACGGGACCAATGCGACGCTGACCTTCAAGTTCTATGGCGCGCCCGACAACCGCGAGGTTACCTTTACCAAGCCGGTGATCAGCAATGTCATCAAGCACGCGCCCGACATCTACGAGCCCGATCCCGAAGGCAAGGTCCCGCCCAAGACCGCCAAACAGGTGGACTATGCCGTCGACGGCGCGACGATTTCGCTTGAGCGGATCGTCAAGAAGGACGGCAAAGTCGTCCAGACCGACAAGCTGGTCAGCCGCTACGTGCCCTGGCAGGCCGTCTTCCGCTATGGCCCGGGCTTTGTCCCGCCCGAAGGCGCCATTGTGCGCCCATAACAATCGTCCAAGGTTATCCCGAAGCGATCAAATACCGCCGAACAGGAACCAGTAGCGCTCGCGCGGGATCGCCGCGGCTTCGACCTCGGGCTCGAACACAAACGGCCCGGCCGCGAACATCGCGCGCAGGCGGTCATCCCAACCGCGCAGGCGCTGGAGCAGGTCCTGGGTCTGTGACACATCCTCGCGCAACAGCTCGAGCTTGAGCCGGAGGTGGGCCTGGGCGAGATAGCCCGTGTGTTGCGCGGGGGCAGGCGCCCGAGGTTCTCTCCGCGGCGGCAGATCCTCCAGCCACATCGACATCGATTCGAGCCGGCTCTTGAATTCGCGGCGGGCCTTGGCCTCGTAGAGCTGGGGAACCCGCGCCCGGATGCGGGTAACGGCAGCCCGGGCGTCGACGAGGATGGCTTGCTCGGGTGAAGCGAGCGGGGCTGGGCCGAGCCGCCAGGCCGTCTCGAGCCAGGTTCCGATCGTCAGCGCCGGCATTTGCATGCCGCCAATGCCGCCGACGGGAAAAAACAGCACCTCGGCATGGACATACTCGTCCATCTGCTCCCCGGCAACCCGGGCAAAGGTGATATCGGGTTTCCAGTTCATCGATCCCTCCTCGCTGAGCCTCAATCACGCAAGCGCTGCGCGTCGGTCCGCGCGCCGCGCCCGCTCGCATAGATCTCGGTCCACACCGCGCTCTGGCGGACCACAATGCGCCGGGCCGGATAAAGCAGCACGGCGATCAGTCCAAGCGCCGCCAGCGCGGCTCCGGCCCATAACAGCGGGTCGCCCGGAGCATAACGTAATGCGACGACACCGCCATACAACGGATCGAGCTCAATTAGCGCGTCACCCAGATCGATCTTCGCGCCGAGCGGCCACTCGCCGAGGGCGTTGCCCGAGGGCAGGCGCGCAGCGCGCAGCCGCCCCTGCGGCATTGCGGCGTCCGGCGAAGCGACAAAGAGCACCAGCCGGGCCTGGTCCACCAGGATCGCCAGCTCAGGCTCATTCGCCCGCAGCGCAAAAATGACCGAGGTGTCGGCCGGGGCGTAGCTGGACGTGGTCAGGGTGAGCGGATTGCGGGCCGCATCCAGCGCGGTCAGGCGGTACTTTGGCGTTAACTCAAGCAGTTGGGCGGTGGCGCCATATGCGCTGGCGGGCGGCCCCCCAACCGCCAGCGATACAACGGTGTCGTTCAAGCGCAGGCTGGCCACCCGCGTGTTGCCATCGACGGCGATCAGATTCAGGCTGGCGAGGGGGCCGTACGACGGGAGCGCGACCGCGACGCCCGTGTCAACCTGGCGGTGCGGAAGATCCCAGCCGCGCAGGCCATTCCAAGCCGCGCCGATGGTGATCAAGGCCAGCCCGAGGTGCAGCCCGGTTGAGAAGATCAGGGGAATTGGCCCGCGATCCGCGCTCAACACCCGCGAAGCGCCAGCGGCTTCCTCCGACACCTGGCGAATCTGGTAGCCGGAAGTCCGCAAGCGCGCAATGATCCATTCCATCGCCGGCGCGTGCTCGGTGACCCGCAGACGCGCCTCATCCTCCAGACCGGTCGGCGGGCGGATCAGGCGCCGGATCCGATCAGCCAGACGCATGCCAGCCAGGCCGCCCAGGATGGCCAGGGCCAGGCGAAACCAGAACGCGCGAAACACGTTGAAGAGGCCGAGATCGGTCAGCGCGGCATAGGCCGGCCCGGCCACATCCCGGGCCTGGGCCTGCCAGCGGCTGAAAGCCAGGGCGTCCTGCTGCCCTTCCAGCGGCGACTGCGGCAGCCAGAACGCGGCCGCGAAACCCAGACACAACAGGACGCACACCGGCGCGAGCAACCCGTCGGAGGTCAGCAGCTGCCATGCCTGCCGCCAGCGATCATTCTGCTCCAACGCATCCGGCGCGCCGGGCAAAGCAGGCACGCCACCGCGGGAGGATTCGGGCGTGGGGGTGTCGGCGGGTCGAGGCGAAACAGACTGCATGCTGGCTGGGGTTTATGACTGCCTCAGTCTCCCCTAAACTCGTGGCATTATAGGTCTGGGGAGAGCGAATGAGGTAATTCTCCCGGGTCATCAAATCGGGATGACAATAGCCCCACCGCGAAGAGGAAACATGAACCACAAACGCATCATCGCCACACTTGGCTTGTCTCTGCTGATCCTTCCGTCGCTGGCCTGCGGCGTGTCACTGCGCGCCCCCGACTTCCTGAACAACATCATCGCCACGCCGACGGCCGCTCGGCCCGCCCCCTCCGCGGCGCCGCAATTGCCCCCGGCGGCTGATCCCGCCAAAAGCAATCCGCCCGCGCCGGCGCCGGCGCCGGGCCAGGGTTTCGCCCCCACCCCCACCGCGATCCCCGATGCGGAGCGCGGGCTGCTCGACCAGGAAGAGAAGGTCCTGATCAATCTGTATCAGCGCCTAAATCCCTCGGTGGTCTTCATCCAGGTTACGGTGGCATCGACGACCCGCAACACGGCCCCCAGCTCGGGCAGCGGGTCCGGCTTTGTCATCGACAAGAAAGGCAACATCGTCACCAACAACCACGTGGTGGCCGGGGCCACCCAACTGAACGTGCGCTTCGCGGACGGCACGATCGCCAAAGCCAAAATCGTCGGGACGGATACCTATGCCGACCTGGCCGTGATCAAGGTTGATGTTCCAGAGAGTCAACTCGTGCCCGTTGAGCTGGGTGATTCCGCGACTCTCAAGCCCGGCCAGAAAGTGCTGGCCCTGGGCAACCCGTTTGGCCTTGAGGGCTCGATGACGACCGGCATCGTCAGCGCGATCGGGCGGACCCTGAGCGAGGGCGGCACTGCCAATTCACCGGGCTTCAGCAATCCCGAGATCATCCAGACTGACGCGGCGATCAACCCCGGCAATTCAGGCGGCCCGCTGTTTGACATGCGCGGCCGGGTGATCGGGGTGAATTCGTCAATTCGGACCGCGAACTCGACCGGCGGCCTGGGCGGGCAGCCCTCCAATTCCGGCGTCGGGTTTGCGGTGCCCGTGAACACCGTCAAGCGGGTGGCCACCCAGTTGATGGAGACTGGCCAGGCCCGTTATCCCTATCTGGGCGCCTCGCTCGGTCCGGTCGACGCCCAGGTCGGTGACGGGCTCAAGCAGGGCGCGATTGTCTCGAACCTGGTCGCGGGCGAGGCCGCCGAGCGGGCCGGGCTCAAGGTCGGCGACATCATCACCGCCTTCAATGGGCAGGCAATCAAGGATCCGGATGCCCTGATCGGCACGATGCTGTCCACCGCCAAGGTCGGGGACACCATCACCCTGACGATTGTGCGGGCCGGCAAGGCCCAGGACGTCAAGGTCACCCTCGGCGAGCGGCCGCGCTAATCTGCACCTGCGTCCGAAAGCAGAACCCCCGCTCCGGCTTACGCCGGAGCGGGGGTTCTGCTTTCGGAGCTTCCGTTATGACAAGCCAGCCTCGGCGTCAGGCAGGTGTCAGCTTCATCTGGCCGTGTCTGGCATAGGATGTTTGCGGACGTTGGTCAGACAGCCTAGCGCAAACGCCGAAAATCGGCTAGGCTTGGGGCCCAACGCACTCACATCACCGCACCATGAATCGCAGCGCAATCGTTGCCATCGGACTTGTATTGGGCCTCGGAGCAGGGCTTGCCACACAACCGACCCGGGCGGATACGCCTGATCCAGGCGGGTCCACCGTCGACGGAGTTGACGCCCCGTCGGCGACCTGCCTCAGCGGCGCGCTTCAGACGGATACGCTTCTCGCGCCGCCGCGGGCGTACACCGATACCGTTGTCGTCCTGGTCAACCAGGCGGGCTGCGCAACGGATGCGACTGCCTCATTTTCGGGTGCCTGGGGCGCGCCGCCAAACCAATCACAGTCCCTCCCGTCTGGCGAGTCAAAGGAGGTGGCGTTCGCCAATCTCATCCCCGCCGGAGCGATCAGCGGGACCCAGATCGATGCCATCATCGCCGTCCAGTATCAGTTCGCCCCGACCTGGCGCAGGACCTTCACCCAGACGCTCATCGCCAGCTATGCGCCCTCGGCAACCCTGGCGCCGTCGGAAATCACCATCGATGCGCCGCCGGGGACCTTTCTGGTCGTCACTCAGACCCTGAGCAATGACGGCAATTTCACCGAGACCTTCGCGATTGAATCGTCCTCAGGTTGGACGACCTATCCACTCAGCGATACGCTTGCGCGGGCCATTGGGCAGAGCGGGGATTTCCCGGCCGCACTGATCGCCTTCCCGGTCGGGCTCCCCCACCAGGCCTCGACGATGTTCTACATCACTGCAACTTCGAGCCTGGGCGCAGTGGCATACGGGCAGACCCTGTTGCGCATCTATGATCCGCCCACGCCGACACCGACCCCAACACAGACGCCAACCAGCACTCGTACGCGCACGCCGACAAACACGCCGACTGCAACACCGACCGATACGCCCACCCCAACGCCTACACCGACCATCACACCGACCGATACGCCGACCGATACGCCGACCCCAACGAATACGCCGACCGCAACACCGACCGATACGCCTACACCGACAAACACACCGACCGCAACACCGACGCATACACCGCTGCCGATCCGATATTCCTTCCTCCCGAACTTGCTCCGCGATTACACGCCACCGACGCCGACGCCAACCCCCAGCCCGACTTCCACACCCACCATGACGCCAACGGCGACCGCGACCGCCACCCTCACTGCCACGCCAGTCCCCGGCGACGCCTATGAGCCCGATAACGATTGCGCCTCAGCTAAAACCCTGCAAATTGGCGAGGTGCAGACGCGCACGTTCCAGCCCGGACCGGGCGGGGGAATCACCGACGCGGATGTGATTCGGGTTGACTTTCCGAGTGCGCCAACCACCCAGTTCTATGCCATCATTGCTGAAGGCAATGATCAATTGACATCGCGTCCAATTGGCATCTTTGTGGTCGGAAACTGCACTACGGGCGCACCTTACTCCTTCGATAGCGGAATGGTGATTCAGATTCCCCCTAACAGCAACAGCATCGGGTTTCTTCAGCTACGAAATGCGCTCGGCGCGCACTCTGCTGAAACACGCTACTTCGTTTCGGCTTCGGTCACTCAGGCGACAGTCCATTCCTCGAACAATTCATCCGGCATTCAGATTGTTGGCAACAACGACGTGGAGAAACCGTGAAACGCGCACTCGTACTACTGTTCTCGTTTTCGCTTTGGGCCACCGCCACCTTTCCGCTTGCGGCCCACGGCCAGACGCCTGAGCCAACGTCGACGCCAGCCCCGACGAATACTCGGGCACCAACGGCGACTTTCCCCCTGATCGTCTTCCCGTCGAATACACCAGTTCCCACCGCGACTTACCCGCTGATCGTCTTCCCGTCGAATACGCCGATCCCCACTGCAACCCTGCCGCGCATCGTGCTCCCAACGAACACACCTGAGCCCAGTGCGACCCCCGTCCCGCCGACAGCACGGCCGGCCGTGGTCGCCCAGCCCACCCAACCGCCCCCGCCAACGCCGACCGCCATCCCGCCAACCCTGACATCCACCAGCACCGCGGCGCCAGCCCCGACGCAACCTCCGCCGACACAGACCCCGACGC
>Ga0073905_10001568_pt1 | contig 11653 bp, 7 predicted proteins | sample KloWWTupernatant_FD_65482 | JGI IMG/M metagenome (GOLD analysis project Ga0073905, IMG submission 65482) | Active sludge microbial communities from Klosterneuburg, Austria, studying microevolution and ecology of nitrifiers - Klosterneuburg... | ecosystem: Engineered > WWTP > Aerobic digester >... | reverse complement strand
CTGGCGAGTCCTGCAGCTACCAGGCGCTCGGCCACTACTGGACGCAGATGTTCGGCGCCCGCAACACCGCCTATCCGCTGGTGATCGAAGGCGAGCGGCACGCGACGAGCGCGGGCACGGTGAGTCTCTATGTCTATGGGCCGGCGACGGCGCTCGAGATGCGCTTCAGCAACGACGGCGTCGCCTGGTCACCCTGGCAGTCGTTCTCCCACGATGCACTCTGGTCTCTCGCCGCAGGCGACGGGTTGCGCACGGTTTTCTCTGAGGTGCGCAACGCCACGACGGTCTATCGTGCTTGCGACCGGATCTGGCGCACCGGAGGAGGCGGCGCAGAGCTCTTCGTCGACAGCTTCGACTGCGACGCGACCGGGGCCTGGAGTCCGGCCCAGCCCTGACGAGCGCGGTCGCGCCGGCGTGGAGCCGGAAGCGGCGGCGCTACTTCTGCGGCGGTCGCGTCGGGCGGATCTCGATCAGGCTGGGCAGGGCGCGCGCCGGAAAATCGAGCAGGTCGGTCACCACCCGGGCGATGTCTTCCGGCGCCAGGCGCCAGGTGGCGCCCGGCGATCGCATCATGCCGCCGCCGAAGTCGGTGTCGACGCTGCCCGGGCAGATGGCGGCGATGCGAATGCCGAACTGCCGCAGGTCGAGCATCGCCGCTTCCGACATGCCGACGAGACCGAACTTGCTGGCGTTGTAGGCGGCGCCGCCGGCGAACGGGTTCTTCGCCGCGAGCGAGGCAATGTTGAAGATCCAGCCTTCGCCCTGGCGCTTCATGATCGGCGCGGCGGCGTGGATGGCGTAGAACGCTCCCAGCAGGTTGGTCTCGATGACCTCGCGGAAGTCGTCACCGGAGAGCTCGTCGACCGGCCCGAAACGGCCGAGGCCGGCGTTGTTGACCACGACGTCGAGCCGTCCGGACTCCGCTTCGACCCAGGCGACGAGCTCTTCGACCGCCGTCTGGCTGCGCACGTCGCAAAGGCGCGAGGCGACTTTCCCGGGATAGCGCTGGGAGAGCTCCTGCTGGGCAGCCGCGAGAACGTCGGGACTGCGGCCGCAGAAGAAGACGCGGAAGCCGCGGTCGAGAAGCGACTCGGCGGTCGCACGGCCGATGCCGCGGCTGCCGCCGGTGACCAGGGCTACCCTCCCGGGGGAGGACGCGGGGCTCGAAGGGGCTGGGCTCATGGATGGCAGCGTAGCACCGGAGGGTATGGAGGCCCGGGGTGTAGGATTCGCGTCGTGAAGGTCTTCCGCCGCTCGCTGAGCCTTGCGCTTCTCGCGCTCCTCCTGGTGCTCGTCGCCGGGCCGGTGGCGGCGGCGCGCTGCCGGATGAGCGGCTACTGCCCGATGATGTCGAAGGCGGCGAACCGGGCCCCGTGCCACGGCGAAGCCGGTGGCATGGCGGCGCCGATGGACTGCTGTCGGCCAATCGCGGCGCCGGCGCCCGCGTCGGCGCTGGCAGGAATCGAGCCCGTGCCGGTCGCAGTCTCCGCAGCGCTTCCGGTGGCCGTGGACGACGCTCGCGGCGGCGCGGCAGGCGCCTTCTCGCGTGGCGGAGCGCTTCATCCGCTCGGCCTCTTCACCCTGCACTCCGTCTGGCGAATCTGAGCTCCTCCTCCCGGGAGTAGTGTGTCCGGCGGGAGCCCTCTTCCGCCGTTGCCGGAGAGCACAGGAGAGGAGCACAGCATGCGGAACGCAGCAAGAATCAGCAGTGCGCAGGGGATCTTCCTTCTCGGCCGCCTCGGCCTTCTCGGGCTGACGCTCGCTGCCGCTCCGGCGCCGGGCGCCGACTCGATCGATGTCATCGCGCTCGAGCGCGCCGCCCGAGCCGGGTCGCCGGTCCTTCTGGCAGCGCGTGCGCGGGCCCAGGAGGCGCTGGTCCTCGCCGAGGCGGCAGGGGTGCGCGGCGACCCGGAGCTCGATCTCTGGGTGCGCAACGTGCTGCCCACGGTGACCCGCACCTCCGAACGTCCGCTCGCCGTCGAGCTCGAGGTCGTGCAGCCGGTGCGCTGGCCCGGCAAGCGCGGCGCTCTCGAGGCGGTCGCCGCCGCGGAAACGCAGGCTGCTCTTGCCGAGGTCGTCGTCGCGGAGCAGCAGCTGGTGGGCGAGGTCCGGCGGACCTTCGCCGAGCTTCACGCCGCCGATCGCGAGCAACGCATCCTGGCCGAGGCCCACGAGCTGCTGGCGCTGCTGCAAGCCACCGCCAGCGCCCGCTTCGGCTCCACCCAGGGCGATGCGCTCGCGGTGCTCGCCGCCGAGCTCGCCCAGGACGAGCACGACCAGAGTCTCGATGTCGTCTTCTCACGCTTCCAGGCGGCGCGCGCCCGGCTCGCCGAGCTCGCTGGTGTCGGCGCCGAGTCGTTGCCGCTCACCGTAGGCGCGCTGCCGACTCCGGTTTTCGCGGTGCGCGAAGGCCCGTTGCCGTTCGACGACCGGGCGCCCTCCGTGCAGGCGAAGAGTCTGCGCCTCGCCGCCGCCGAGCACCGTCTCGAGGCGATGCGACTCGGCCTCAAACCGGACTTCGGTGTCGGCGGCGGTCTGCTGTGGCCGGAGGGAGCCAATCCCGAGTTGACGCTGAAGCTGGGCATGGAGCTGCCGTTCTTTCGTCATCGGCGGTTCGCGCCCCAGGTCTCTGCGATGGAGAGCGCTGTGGCCGCGGCGCGGGCCGAGGTCGTCGCTGCCCGGCTCGCCGGCCAGGCTGCGGCGGTGCGGCTCGGCGCGGAGCGCGACCGGCTGGATCGCAGTCTCATCCGTCTCGCCGAGGCCATCGTTCCCCGCACGAGCGCCGCGCTCGATGCGGGGCGGATCGGTTTCATCAACGGAGACGTGACCTTCGCTGTCCTGCTCGATCTGTTCAACGATTGGTTCCATGCGCGCATCGAGCTCGCGAACGCCGAAGCCGACCGGTACGGCGTCTGGGCCGAATCCCAGGCGCTGGCTGGCGTGCCGCTCGCCGAGCTCGAACCGGAGGCCCGACCATGAAGCGCTCGATTCCGCTGCTGCTCGCCCTCGTCGGCGTCCTATCCCTGGCGCTAGGTGTGGCCTGTACCTCGCATGAGTCCGGCGAGACGCCGGAGCAGTGGACCTGCCCGATGCACCCCACGTACATCGCCGATCGCGCGGGGACCTGTCCGATCTGCAACATGGATCTGGTGCGCAAGGCGCAGCCGGCCTCGGCGGGCGCTTCGTCCGCCGTCGAGCCGGGCGGGGGCGCGAGCCTCGACAGCGAGCCGGAGGCGCTGCGCCGCGCCGGTGTGGTGACCGAAGTCGCCACCGTCGGTCGCCTCGCACGCAGCGTGCGCGCTGCCGGTTCGGTGGTCGCCGACGAGCGCCGGCAGGTGCGCGCGCAAGCCAAGATCTCGGGTTGGGTGGAGCGGCTGGACGTGAACTCGACCGGTCTCTACGTCCACAAGGGGGCGCCGGCGATGGCGGTCTATTCGCCGGCGTTGCTCGCGGCGCAGAGCGACTATCTTCTCGCCCGCGACGCCGCCAATCGGTTTGCCGGGTCCCAGCTCGCCGAAGTCCGCCGCGGCGGCCAGGAGCTGCTGGTCGCCGCCCGTCGCCGGCTCGAGCTGCTCGACGTTCCGGAGAGCTTCATCGTCGAGCTCGACCGCACACGCACGACGCAGCGCACCGTCGACCTGCTGGTGCCGGCGAGCGGCTTCGTGAGCGCGAAATCGGTCGTCCAGGGGCAGGAGATCACGCCCGGGATGGAGCTCTATACCGTGACCGACCTCGCGAGCGTCTGGGTCGAGGCCGCCTTCTTCGAGGCGGAGGCGCGCTGGATCGCGATCGGCCGGCCGGCGACCATTCACCTGCCGTACGACGAGGGCAGGAAGCTCGCGGCGAGGGTCAGCTATGTCTATCCGACCGTCGACGCCGCCGCGCGCACGCTCACCGCGCGCTTCGAGCTGCCCAATCCCGGGTTCGCTCTGCGGCCGGGAATGTTCGTCGACGTCGAGCTCGAGGTGGATCTCGGCGAGGGCGTGCTGATCCCCGCCTCGGCCGTGATCGATTCGGGCCTCAGGAAGACGGTCTTCGTCGAGGACGCTTCCGGCAAGCTCGAGCCGCGCGAGGTCGAGACCGGCGAGCGCAGCGGCGACGCGATCCAGATCGTGCGCGGTGTCGCTGCCGGAGAGCGGGTCGCGACGCGAGCCAACTTCCTGCTCGACGCCGAGTCGCGGATCACCGGCGCCGCGCCCCGGGCATTGGCGCCCGCCGCTCCGCCGGCTCCGGACGAGGTCCACCGTTGATCCGCCGGGTCATCGACTTCTCGGCCAGAAACCGCGCGCTCGTCCTGCTCGCGGTGGCGATGCTGTGCGTCGTTGCCGTCGCGATCCTGGGCACGATCCGGCTCGATGCCCTGCCCGATCTCTCGGACACCCAGGTCATCATTCTGTCGCGCTGGGACCGCGCGCCCGACCTGCTCGAGGATCAGGTCACCTATCCGATCGTGAGCGCGCTCCTGGGCGCGCCCAAGGTCAAGGCGGTGCGCGGCTTCTCGGACTTCGGCTACTCGTTCGTCTACGTCATCTTCGAGGACGGCACCGATCTCTACTGGGCGCGTTCGCGGGTGCTCGAGTACCTGTCCAAGATCCAGGGGAGCCTCCCCGACGGCGTGCGCACCGAGCTCGGGCCCGACGCGACCGGCGTCGGCTGGGTCTATCAGTACGCTCTCGTGGACCGCGCCGGCAAACACTCGCTCGACGAGCTGCGGTCGCTCCAGGACTGGACGCTGCGCTTCGCCCTGCAAAGCGTCCCCGGTGTCGCCGAGGTGGCCTCGATCGGCGGATTCGTCAAGCAGGTGCAGATCGTCGTCGACCCCAACCGGCTGGCTTCCTACGGGGTGCCGATCGGCGAGGTCGTCGCGGCGGTGCAGGCCTCGAACGACGAGAGCGGCGGGCGGCTGATCGAGTGGAGCGGCGCCGAGTACATGGTGCGGATCCGCGGCTACGCCAAGAGCCTCGACGACTTCGGCGACATCGTGCTGCGCGCCGGCCCCTCCGGCGTGCCGCTCCGGGTGCGCGACGTGGCTTCGGTCGAGTACGGCCCCGAGTCGCGGCGCGGCGTCGGCGACCTCGACGGCCAGGGCGACGCCGTCAGCGGCATCATCGTCATGCGCCACGGCGAGAATGCGTTGAACGTCATCCGCCTGGTGGAGGCGAAGCTCGATGATCTGAAAGCGAGCCTGCCCCCGGGCGTCGAGGTGGTGACGACCTACGATCGCTCGGACCTCATCCTGCGCGCCCTCGACACGCTCAAGCACGAGCTGGTGCTCGAGATGATCGTCGTCTCGCTGGTCATCCTGCTCTTCCTCTGGCACTTCCCGTCGGCGATCGTGCCGATCGTGACGATCCCGATCTCCGTCCTGTTGTCGTTCATCCCGCTCTACCTGCTCGGCATCTCGGTCAACATCATGACCCTCGCCGGGATCGCGATCTCGATCGGCGTGCTCGTCGACGGCGCCATCGTCGAGGTAGAGAACGCCTACAACCGGCTGCATCTCTGGGAGGTCGGCGGGCGCAAGGGGGACTTTCACACGGTCCGGCTCGAGGCGCTCAAGGAGGTCGGGCCCTCGGTCTTCTTCTCGCTCCTGGTGATCGCCGTCGCCTTCTTGCCGATCTTCGCCCTGGTCGACCAGGAGGGCCGCCTCTTCCGGCCGCTCGCCTGGTCGAAGAATCTGGCCATGCTGCTCGCAGCGGTGCTCGCGGTGACGCTCGACCCGGCCCTGCGCATGCTGTTCGCGCGCATGGACCCGTTCACCTTCCGGCCGCGGTTCCTGGCGAAGATCGCCACCGGCTTCCTGGTCGGGAAGTATCACGCCGAGGAGCGCCACCCGGTGAGCCGCGCCATCCATCGCGTCTACGACCCGGCCTGCCGCTTCGTCCTGCGCCGGCCGAAGACGGTCATCGCCATCGCGCTCGTGATCCTCGCCACTTCGCTGCCGCTCTATTTCCGCTTGGGTTCCGAGTTCATGCCGCCGCTCGCCGAGGGGTCGATCCTCTACATGCCGACGACCCTGCCCGGCATCGCCATCGGCGAGGCGCAGCGGGTGCTCGAGATCCAGGACCGGATCCTCGCCGGCTTTCCGGAGGTCGAGCGCGTCTATGGCAAGGCCGGGCGCGCCGAAACCGCGACCGATCCGGCGCCGCTGTCGATGTTCGAGACCACGGTGGTGCTGCGACCAGAGTCCTCCTGGCGGGCCAAGGAGACCTGGTATTCCTCCTGGCTGCCGGAGTTCGCGAGGCCGATGGTGCGGCCGTTCTGGCCCGACCGGATCTCGCACGAGGAGCTGGTCGCCGAGATGAACGCCGCGCTCACGATGCCCGGCTTCACCAACGCCTGGACGATGCCGATCAAGGCGCGCATCGACATGCTCTCGACCGGCGTGCGGACGCCGGTGGGGATCAAGGTGCTGGGCCGCGATCTCGCCGAGATCGAACGCGTCGGTGTGGCGGTCGAGGCGGCGGTCCGTGACGTACCCGGCGCCCGCAGCGCCTTCGCCGAGCGCGTCGCCGGCGGCTACTTCCTCGACCTCGAGCCGAAACGCGATCAGTTGGCGCGCTACGGCCTGCGGGTCGAGGAGCTGCAGGGGGTGCTCGCGGCGGCGATCGGCGGCGAGAACGTCACCACGACGATCGAGGGGCGGCAGCGCTTTCCGGTGAGCGTGCGCTATCCGCGCGACCTGCGCGACGACCCCGACCGGCTGGCGCGGGTGCTCGTGCCGGTCGCCTCCGGTGCCCAGGTGCCGCTCGGTCAGCTGGTCGACTTCCAGGTCACCCACGGCCCGGCGATGATCCGCAACGAGAACGGCTTCCTCGCCGGCTACGTCTTCGTCGATGTCGCCGGGCGCGACATCGGCTCGTTCGTCGACGCCGCCAAGGACGCCGTGCGCCGCGCGGTCCCGCTGCCCCCGGGCACGACGCTGCTGTGGAGCGGCCAGTACGAGAACATGATCCGGGTGCGCCAGCGCCTGCAGTGGATCGTGCCGGGGACGATCGTCCTCATCTTCCTGCTGCTCTACGCCAACACCAAGTCGACCTTCAAGGCCGGGCTGGTGCTCGCGACGGTGCCGTTCTCGGCGGTGGGCGCGATCTGGCTCTTCCACATTCTGGGCTACAACGTCTCGATCGCCGCCTGGGTCGGCATGATCGCCCTCCTCGGACTCGATGCCGAGACCGCGGTCTTCATGTTGCTCTTCCTCGACCTGTCGTGGGAGGACGCCAGGAAGCGCGGCCTGCTGCGCAACGAACAGGAGATCGACGAGGCCATTCTCCACGGCGCGGTCAAGCGCGCCCGGCCGAAGATGATGACCGTCGCAGCGGCGTTCATGGGCCTGCTGCCGATCCTGTTCGCGACCTCGGCCGGTTCCGACGTCATGAAGCGCATCGCCGCGCCGATGATCGGTGGCCTGGCGACTTCGTTCCTCATGGAATTGTTGATCTATCCGGCGGTGTACAAACTCTGGAAGGGGCGAGCCGCGCTGCGCGAGCAGCGGGAGCTCTCGGTCGGCTAGTGGCGTGAGTCGAGAGAAGCAAAGGCTTCCAGTAAAGGAAGGATGTCCTCCGATTGTGTTGGGGTCGATTAGGCCAGTTCTGATCAAGGAGAGCGCAATGCGAAAGATGACGATGCTGTGTGCAGGGGCGATGCTGAGTGTGGCCTTGACCGTTCCGGCTCCGGGCGCGGCGGCGGAGATGCCGGCGGGGACGCTGGAGAAGCTGGTGGGGCTCTACGAGCCGATGCAGGTGGCGTTGGCGGCGGACTCCGTCGCGACGGTGAAGGAGCAGGCGGCGAAGGTGGCCGCGGAGGCGGATTCGATCGCCAGGGCGAGCGGCGGCAAGCCCTCGCTCGAAGCGATCGAGGGCCTCGAAGATGTCGTTGCGGCGGCGAAGGGGATGAACGCGTCCGAGATCGAGGCCCTGCGCGCGCAGTTCAAGGCGCTGTCGCACGCCGTCGGGCGTCTGGTCGAGCGGCAAGCGGTCGCCGGTCACGGCATCTACTACTGCCCGATGGCCGACGCCTACTGGGTGCAGAAGAGCGGCGCGGTGAAGAACCCCTACTACGGCGCCAAGATGCTCGGCTGCGGCGAGGTGGTTGCGAAGGTGGCCGACTGATGGACGCCCCGGCGGGCGGGTCGGGCAGCCCAGCGGCGCCGCCACGCCGGCGGTCGCTTCGGGTGCTCGCCGACGAGCCTCCGAAGCCGCCGCTCGCCGGGGTGCTCGACGTCGTCTGTGGCATGACCGTCGATCCAGGGACGGCGAAGAATCGGGCGGAGCACGGCGGCCATAGCTATTTCTTCTGCTCGGGCTCGTGCAAGACCAAGTTCGAAGCCAATCCGGAGAAGTTCCTCGCCGGACACCGCGAGGCGATGGGGAGTTCCGTCGCTCCTGCTGACGTCCCGGCAGGGACGAAGTGGATCTGCCCGATGGACCCGGAGGTCGAAAGCGAACGGCCGGGCGCCTGTCCGGTCTGCGGCATGGCGCTCGAGCCGGAGCTCGTCACCCTGGAGGAGGGGCCGAATCCCGAGTATCTCGACATGAAGCGTCGCTTCTGGATCTCGCTGCCGCTCGCCGCGGTGACGCTGGTTCTGGCGATGGGGGAGATGATTCCCGGCGACCCGCTCGGCCGCTGGTTCTCGCCGCAGCTTCGGCTCTGGTTGCAGCTCCTCATGGCGACGCCGGTGGCAGTCTGGGCGGCCTGGCCGTTCTACGAGCGCGCCGTCGTCTCGGTCAAGAACCGCAGTCTCAACATGTTCACCCTGATCGGGCTCGGCGTCGGCGTGGCTTACGGGTACAGCCTGGTGGCGGCCTTCTTCCCGCACCTTCTTCCGCACACGATGCGGCACGGCGCGACCGTGCCGGTCTATTTCGAGGCCGCGGCGGTGATCACCGTCCTGGTGCTCTTCGGCCAGGTGCTGGAGCTGCGGGCGCGCGGCGAAACGAGCTCGGCGTTGAAGAAACTGCTCGGCCTGCAGGCGACCGCGGCGCGGCGGATCGCCGCCGACGGCAGCGAGGCGGACGTGGCGCTCGGCGAGGTCCGGGTGGGCGACCGGCTGCGGGTCCGGCCGGGCGAGAAGATTCCGGTCGACGGCCTGGTGCTCGACGGCCGCAGCGCGGTCGATGAGTCCATGGTCTCCGGCGAGCCGATTCCGGTCGAGAAGGCGGCAGGCGCGAAGGTGGTCGGCGCGACGGTCAACGGCACCGGCAGCCTCGTCATCCGCGCCGAGAAGGTCGGCGGCGAGACGCTGCTGGCGCGCATCGTCGCCATGGTCGCGACGGCGCAGCGCAGCCGGGCGCCGATCCAGAAGCTCGCCGACCGGATCTCCGCCGTCTTCGTTTTCGCGGTGCTGGCGATCGCCGCGGTGACGTTCAGCCTGTGGGCGATCGTCGGACCGGAGCCGCGGCTCGCCCACGCCCTGGTCAACGCCGTCGCCGTCCTCATCATCGCCTGCCCCTGCGCCCTCGGCCTGGCGACGCCGATGTCGATCATGGTGGCGATGGGTCGCGGCGCCTCGATGGGGGTGCTCTTCCGCAACGCCGAGGCGATCGAGCTGCTCGGGACGGTCGACACGCTGGTCGTCGACAAGACCGGCACGCTCACCGAAGGCAGGCCGAAGCTCACCGATTTCCAGCTCGCCCCCGGCTTCTCCGGTGTCGCGGAAAAGGAGCTGCTCGGCCTCGTCGCCGGCCTCGAGATGGCGAGCGAGCACCCGCTGGCAGCGGCGATCGTCGTCGGCGCGCGCGAGCGCGGAGCGCGCCCGGCACTCATGGCGGAGAACGAGACGTTCGACTCGGTGACCGGCAAGGGCGTACAGGGAACCGTTGCTGGCCGTCGGCTGCTGGTCGGGAACAGCGCCCTCCTCGAGGGCGCCGGCGTCGATCCCGCAGCCCTGGCTGCCGCGGCAGCGGCGTTGCGCAGCGCGGGCAAGACGGTGATGTTCGTCGCCGTGGACGGCCAGGCGGCGGGACTTCTCGCGGTCGCCGATCCGGTGAAGAGCACGACGTCGGAGGCGATTCGCGCCCTGCGCGCCGAGGGCATCCGCATCGTGATGTTGACCGGAGATAGCCGGACGACGGCCGAGGCGGTGGCGAAGGGGCTGGGGATCGACGAGGTGCTGGCCGAGGTGCTTCCCGACCAGAAGCTCGCCGCGATCGAGCGTTTGGAGAAGGAAGGCCGCAAGGTCGCGATGGCCGGCGACGGCGTCAACGACGCGCCGGCGCTGGCGCGCGCCCGGGTCGGTATCGCCATGGGCACCGGCACCGACGTCGCCATGGAGTCGGCGGGCGTAACGCTGGTGAAGGGGGACCTGCTGGGCATCGTCCGCGCGCGGCGGCTGTCGCATGCGACGATGCGGAACATCCGTCAGAACCTCTTCTGGGCCTTTGCCTACAACGCCGCCGGCGTGCCGATCGCCGCCGGCGTCCTCTATCCCTGGACCGGCTGGCTGCTGTCGCCGATGCTCGCCGCCGCGGCGATGAGCTTTTCGTCGGTGACCGTCATCACCAACGCGCTGCGCCTGCGCCGCGCCGCGCTCTGACAGCGCAGGCGTCGCCGGCGGTTGATAGGCTCGCGGCACCATGCGACGGACTCTGCTGCGCTTTCTCTGTTGGGCCCTGGTGGGTCTTTTCACCTCGCTTGGCGCGAGCCCGGCCATCGCCGCCGGCACCCTCGTCACGCATGCGCTGCTCCTCGACGGCAGCGGCGCCCCGGGCCGCTCCGGCTCGTTGCGTATCGCCGGCGACCGCATCGCCGCTGTCGCCTACGCTCCCGAGACGCTCTCGCCGCTGCCGGGCGAGGCGGTCGTCGATGTCCGCGGGCTCGCCCTCGCCCCCGGTTTCATCGACACGCATACCCACGGTGACGAGGGGGTCCGCGAGCATCCGGATGCGCTCGCCGCGGTGAGCCAGGGAATCACGACGCTCATCGGCGGGCAGGACGGCGGCTCGGAGCTGCCGCTCGCCGGGTTCTTCGCCGAGCTCGAACGCCAACCCGCAGCGGTCAACGTCGCCTCGTACGCCGGGCACGGCACGATCCGGTCGCGCGTCCTCGGCGCCGACTTCCGCCGCACCGCGACCGCGGCCGAGGTCGAGGCGATGCGCGGTCTGCTGCGCGAGGAGCTGGCGGCGGGGGCCCTCGGCCTGTCGACCGGCCTCGAGTACGACCCGGGGATCTACTCGGCCCCGAGCGAGCTCGTCGAGCTCGCCAAGGTCACGGCGGCCGCGGGCGGGCGGTATATCAGCCACGTGCGCAGCGAGGACCGCGACTTCTGGGCGGCGATCGACGAGATCCTGGCGATCGGCCGCGAAGCGAAGCTGCCGGTGCAGATCTCGCACATCAAGCTCGCCATGCGCTCGCTCTGGGGCGAAGCGCCGCGGCTGCTGGCGCTGCTCGACGCGGCACGGCAGAGTGGCGTCGACGTGACCGCCGACATCTACCCCTATCTCTACTGGCACGCGGGGCTGACGGTGCTCTTTCCGGAGCGCAACTTCGAGAGCCTCGAAGCGGCCGAGTTCGCGCTGCGCGAGGTCGCGCCACCGGAGGGGTTGATCGTGGCGCGCTACCTGCCCGAGCCGTCCTATGCCGGCAAGACCCTGGCGGCGATCGCCAAGGAGCGCGGCGAGCCGCCGGCGCGGACGCTGATCGAGCTCATCCGCAT
>Ga0073905_10001565_pt1 | contig 11685 bp, 8 predicted proteins | sample KloWWTupernatant_FD_65482 | JGI IMG/M metagenome (GOLD analysis project Ga0073905, IMG submission 65482) | Active sludge microbial communities from Klosterneuburg, Austria, studying microevolution and ecology of nitrifiers - Klosterneuburg... | ecosystem: Engineered > WWTP > Aerobic digester >... | reverse complement strand
GATCGGCGACGGTCCGCGGCTGCTGAACCGGGCCACCTCACCCGCCGTCTGAAACGCGCCGACTGCCAGGCTGCCAGGCAACGTGGCTGGCGCGTGCGTTACGGTATTGCAACCGCCCGCCCCCGAATTACCATTCGAGGCAACGACCAGGATCCCCGCCAATCTCAGGGCATCCACGGCACGGCGCAGCGCGTCCGGGCGGTCACAGCCTGCTTCGCCAAAACCCGGATCACAGGCCCAGGAATTGCTCGTGATGTCCGCGGCCAGCCCGGGATCAGGGTTCTCGCCCGTCAGACCGGTCGGCGCAAGCGCAAATTGAAAGCACATGAGATATAGCGACACGGCCCCGATACCCTGGGCGCCCGACATATTGCGGCAACCGATCCACGCCGCGCCAGGCGCCACGCCGATCTGATTGCCCCGCCCGTCATCGCCGATCATCGTTCCGGCCGTGTGGGTGCCGTGCCCGCTCAGGTCTTCCGGCGCGTCTGTATATCCGACCGGATCAAACCAATTGCCGGCATGGCGCGCCCAGCCCGCGAACCAACCCCGATAGCGCGGGCTGAGCGCGGCATGATCCCAGCGCACCCCGGTATCCAGATTGGCGATGACGACGCCCTGCCCGGTGAACCCGCGCGCCCACAGCGCAGGCGCGCCCGTTCGGGCCACCCCCCAGGCCACCCCGATATCCTCTGACTGCGCCCTCGCACGCAGTAAGTCGGCAAATGCCGGGCCATACGGCGCCAACCAATGGACTTCCGCGGCATGCCAGACCACACCAACCCGCGGCGGCGGCGCCGCGACCTGGAGTTGCGCGTCGGCGTCCACCAGGACGAGATCGCTGCGCGCGGCCAGCCAATCCAAGTCCAGGGCTGAAGCCTGCCGGACCCGCAGCGCATTGTCAATCCAGACGACTTGATAGATCAGTCCGCGCTCGCGCAGGCCCTGGCGCAGGGAGTTTTGGGCCGTGTCCGCAAACCCACGCAGGCGTTCGACCACAAAGCGCGTCCTGGCCTCTTTGGAGGTCAAGCTCAGCGCCGCGCCGAGATCGGGCCAGCCGGCCGCAATGACATACAGATCGGCCCGCTTGCCGCCGTCAACGGCGGCGCGCGCCCGGGCGGTCACGACGCCAACCTCGGCTCGGGCGCCTCGAATGAGCGCGCCACGGCCCGCGAACACCGCAAGCGCCATGGCTGCGCACAACGTCCACAGCGCTGTTTTGCTGGTTCTTCGCTTCAGCGTTCCGCCCATAAACGGATGATACTCGCGCGGCTGCGCTGATCACGCGGGTTGCGCCGGGGCGAGGGAGAGCGCCCTTCAAATGGGTAGAATCGACCCACTCATGCTCAAGCATCAACGCACTACCGGCTGGATCGAAGTGGTCTGCGGCTGCATGTTCAGCGGCAAGTCCGAGGAACTCATTCGGCGCGTGCGGCGGGCGGAGATCGCCCGCCAGCGCACCCAGGTGTTCAAACCCGCGATAGACACCCGTTTTGGCTACGACACGGTCAATTCGCACAGCGGCTCGCACGTCGGCGCCACCGCGGTTCGGGTCGCCGCCGATATCGAAGCCCAACTGGATCCGGCCACCGAAGTGGTCGCCATCGACGAGGCGCAGTTTCTTGATTTCGAGCTTGTGACGTTATGCGAACGGTTGGCCAACGCCGGGAAGCGGGTGATCCTGGCCGGCCTCGATCAGGATTTTCGGGGCGAGCCCTTTGGCCCGATGCCGACCCTGATGGCCCGAGCCGAGGAAGTAACCAAACTCTCGGCGATCTGCATGGAGTGCGGCGCGCCGGCCACCCGCACCCAGCGCCTGATCAACGGGAAACCTGCGCTCGCGAGCGATCCCATTGTGCTGGTTGGCGCCAGCGAAGCCTATCAGGCCCGTTGCCGGGCCTGTCACGTCGTCGATCGCTGAGCGGCCGGGCACCGGGCAAGTTTTCTGGAACTCTTCACAGAATGCTTTTTTCCGAGATATCCCCCGGCTTCGCCGGGGGATATCTCGGAAAAGGATTCTGTTTTTGCTTCCCGGCAGCAGGCCCGCGCAATCCGGTTTCGACTCTCCTGCGCAGACTGCTCATCCAGCCGCGCACGGCCGGCACGCGCGCCAGCAGCAGCAGCCCGATGATGGCGGCATAGGCGAGTGGGGTGCGAATATCGGCTTTGACCAGCCACACGTAATGCAACGCGGCGATGGGCAGCGCCAGATAGACCAGCTTGTGCAGCGGTTTCCAGCGCTTTCCAAGGCGGCGCTGCCACCCTTTGGTCGACGTGATGGCCAGCGGAATCAGCAACGCAAAAGACGCCATGCCGGCCAGCACGAACAGCTTTTGCGAGGTCGCGCTGACGATCAGGGCGACATCCAGCCCCAAGTCGAGGGCCGTGAAGATCAGCAGGTGCAGGCTGATATAGAGAAACCCAAACAGGCCCAGATCGCGCCGGATTTTCAGCGCGAATCGAAGGCCCGATATGGCGTTGAGGGGTGAGCAGGCGAGCGACCCAACCAGCAAGACCAGCCCGACTTTTCCCGTCCGGAAGGTAAGCTCCTGAATCGGATTTGCGGTGAGCCAGTCGTAGGCCAGATCACGCAGCATGAAACCGAGCGGTGCGAGCGCAAAAAGGGCGGTAACAAGATGCGGATGCGCCTCGATCCAGGCCAGTATCTGTTTCGGCCAGGAGGGTGTTTTGTTCGATTCGAGCGACGGCATGGCCTAATAGTTCCGCTTCAGGTCCATGCCCTTGTAAAGATCCTGGACCTGGGCTTCGTAGCCGTTGAACATCAGACTCTTGCGGCGTGATAGCTCACCGATCCGGCGCTCGGTATCCTGCAACCAGCGCGGGTGCGAAACCGATGGATTGACGTTCGAGTAGAAACCGTATTCGTTGCTGGCGGCCGACATCCAGAGCGAAGTCGGCTGCTCCTCAACAAGGTCGATCTTAACGATTGACTTGATGCTCTTGAAGCCGTACTTCCAGGGCACGGCGAGTCGCAGCGGCGCGCCATTCGCGGCCGGCAACGTCTTGCCATACAGACCCGTCACCATCAATGTCAGATCGTTCATCGCCTCGTCCAGACGCAGGCCCTCGACATACGGCCAGCGGTAGAACGGATCGCGCTGGCCGGGGAACTGAGCCGGATCCTGCAGCGATTCAAATCGAACGTACTTTGCCTTCGCGTTTGGTTCGACTTCCTTGAGCAGCTTGCTTAACGGAAAGCCCACCCACGGGATGACCATCGACCAGGCCTCTACGCAACGCAGGCGATAGATGCGCTCTTCCTGGTCGAACTTCCGGCGCAGATCGTCAATGTCATACGTCTTGGGCTTATTGACCAATCCACCGACGGTCACCTGCCATGGCCAGCCTTTGAAGTTCTTCGAGAGCGAGGCAACGGCCTCTTTGCTGGTGCTGAACTCATAGAAGTTGTTGTAGGTGGTGACGCTGGCGTAGGGGGTGAGCTTGTCACCCAGCTCATCCGTCGCTTTTGCAGCGGCTGGCTCGCGCGTATCCGGTGTCGGCGCGGGGGTCAGCATTGGGCCGATGGGCGCGCTTGAAGTTGGCGGCGGCGCAGACACGCCACAAGCGGCCAGAGCCGCGGCGCTTAGGGCTGCCCCACCCAATCGCAGCGCCTTGCGGCGCGACAAGTAGACACCTTCAGCGGTGATCTCGGAGGAGGGGATGGCGGGAAGTCTGGTTCTCATGGTCGGGACAAATGCTATCCGCAAGAGATTACGGCGGGCTTAACACAGCATTGACGGACCATTGCGCCGGATCACGACCTGACCGGGGCGAGACCGCCCTCCTCGCGTGTGGCTCGGGGAGGGCGATTTCGCCCAGTCGCATTCAGGATGACTTCTAGCGAATGAGACCGCCAATCTGCACGAACAGCGGCGCAAACACCAGGCTCACGATCGTCATGAGCTTGATCAGGATGTTGATCGACGGTCCACTGGTGTCCTTGAATGGATCGCCCACCGTGTCTCCCACGACAGTGGCCTTGTGCGCATTGCTGCCCTTGCCGCCAAACTCACCCGTCTCAACATACTTTTTTGCGTTATCCCACGCCCCACCCGCGTTGGCCATCATTACCGCAAGGACAAACCCGGCCGCAATCGCGCCGACCAGTAATCCAGCCAGCGGCGCGGGGCCGAGCACAATCCCCACCGTCAGGGGGACGGCCACGGCCAGCACTCCCGGCAGCACCATCTCGCGCAGCGCGGATTGGGTGCTGATGTTCACGCAGCGGGCATAGTCGGCCCGAACCCCAGGCAAACCCTCCTTCAAGCCCGGAATCTCGTGAAACTGCCGGCGGACTTCTTCAACGATCCCCATCGCCGCGCGCCCTACTGCTGTCATCGTGAGGGCCGCAAACAGAAACGGCAACATGGCGCCGACGATGAGCGACGCCAGCAGGCGCGCGTCGAGGAGCGACACGTGTTCGGGTTTGAGACCAGCCGTTGTGGCATATGCGGCGAGCAGCCCAAGCGCGGTCAAGACCGCGGAGCCTATGGCAAAGCCCTTTCCGACCGCGGCCGTTGTGTTGCCCAGCGAGTCGAGGGCATCGGTCTTTGTGCGGACTTCCCTGGGCAGGTGAGCCATTTCCGCGATACCACCCGCATTGTCAGCCACCGGCCCATAGGCGTCGGTCGCCAAGGTAATACCCAGGGTTGACAACATGCCAACACCCGCCAGGGCAACGGCATACAGGCCGCCGATCTCGCGGTTAGCCAGCTGGCCCAGCGAGTAGGCCAGAATGATGGCCGCCCCAATCAGGACCGTTGGCCCAAGCGTCGAGCGCATCCCGACCGCCAGGCCCTCGATGATGACCGTGGCTGGCCCGGTCAGCGCGCTGCGGGCGATGCCCTGGGTGGGCTTCTCGGTGTAACTGGTGTAGTGCTCCGTGAAGAAGCTGATGCCCAGACCCGCGGCGAGACCCACGACGATGGCCCCAAACAGCGGCCAGCCCAGGCTCGAATCAAGCGCAAAGACGACGGCAAACCCGCCCACCGCAAGCGCCGCGGCGACGCCGACGGCATTTCGGAGCGTATGCAGCAGTTGTACCTGGCTCGCGTTTTCGCGGGTGCGCACCAGGAAGGAACCAATCAGCGAGGCGACCAGGCCGACACCGGCGATGAGAATCGGCAAAATCAACCAGCTCTGAGGCACGCCTTTGAAGCCGATCGCAACAGCGCAGGCCGCCACAATTGACCCGACATAGCTCTCATACAGGTCGGCGCCCATTCCGGCCACGTCACCGACGTTGTCTCCAACATTGTCTGCGATGACAGCCGGGTTGCGCGGATCGTCCTCGGGAATGCCGGCCTCCACCTTACCCACCAGATCGGCCCCGACATCGGCAGCCTTGGTATAGATGCCACCGCCGACCCGCGCAAACAAGGCGATCGACGAGGCCCCAAAGCTGAACCCTGTCAAGGCTTCGACCCCCAGGTCCGTGGCCCCGAAGATCAGAAAGCACACACTCAAGCCAATCAGCCCAACACTGACGACGCTCATCCCCATCACGCTGCCGGCTCCGAAAGCCACCCGCAATCCCTTGTCGAGCGAGATCATTGCGGCGGCTGCCGCGCGGGTATTTGCGCGCGTGGCAATACTCATCCCGATGAAACCCGTCAGGGCGGAGGTGAATGCGCCGGCGATGTAGGCCAGCGCTGTCGCGACGCCAATCGCAGGCTTCCCGACCGCAATATCGGCGCCGGCGATGATCAGCGCCACCACGAGCGCGAATACGATAATGACGCGGTATTCAGCGCGCAGGAATGCCTGGGCGCCCTCCCGGATGGCAGTCCCAATCCGGATCATCTCGTCATTCCCCTGGGGGTGGGCAAGCACCCGGCGGGCAGTCAGCGCCACCCAGACCAGACCAAGGATTCCTACCACCAACACCAGCAACAGCGAATTTGCCATCAAGATCCCCACGTGTCATTTCAAACGGTGCAGGCATCCTGGCCATGACCTGTGTAATTGATCGTCCGGGCTGAACCTCCCTGGAGGCAGACCGAAGGCCAGCATTTTAGCCACAAAATGTCCGAACGACCCTTGTTTTCGGACGGTCACGAGATATTTCCAGGCGTGCCCCGGTGAACCGTTTCCCAGCGCGAACAGAGGCTCCCAGGGCTACCAAACGATCGGTCGAAATCCGGTTACAATGTCGCGGTCCTAGAGACTCCGAGATGAGGCTCCATATTGTTGCGCGCCTGGGCGTCGTTGCATCGTCAACGCTGCCAAGGCCAATCCAGTTCCCCAAGTGCCCGATACCATCGCGGGCGCTCGACGCGCGTTCGTCTCTCAGGCGAACGCGCGTCGAGCGCCCGCGAGTTATTTTTCATCCCAAATCTACGCTTCAGGAGTAATAGAAAATGCAAGATCTCAACGCGGCAGAACAGACCATGATCTGGCTGGTCCTTTTCACATCCTTTGCCGGGCTTGGCTACGCCGTCTTTCTGCGCAATCAGGTCATGCGCGAAGACACCGGCACCCCCGAAATGCTCAAAGTCTGGCATGCCATCAAGACCGGGGCGCTGGCATATCTTGGCAAGCAAGCCAAGAGCATCATCCCGCTGATTGCCATCCTTACCGTAGCGCTGTTCCTCAGCGTTTATGTCGTCAAACCCTCGGCAGAGGCCGTAGAGCACTTTGGCAAGGCGCCCTTCAATGTCAAGGATCCCAACGGCATTCTGCTGATTGTCGCGTTTGGGCGCGCCATCGCCTTCATTATGGGCGCGCTGTTCTCATTGACCGTCGGCCAGATCGGCATGCGGATGGCCGTTGATGCCAACGTGCGGGTGGCCTCCGAGGCCCGGCGCACCTTCGCGGGCGCGCTCCGAATCGCCTATCGGGCCGGGACGGTGACCGGCATGCTGACGGACGGGCTCGGCCTTTTCGGCGGCACCATCATCTTTATCATCTTCGGCAAAGCAGCGCCGGACGCTCTGCTTGGATTCGGTTTTGGCGGCACGCTGCTCGCGCTCTTTATGCGCGTGGGCGGCGGAATCTTCACCAAGGCCGCCGATGTCGGCGCCGACCTGGTCGGCAAAGTTGAACAGAACCTCGAGGAGGATGACAAGCGGAATGCCGCCGTCATCGCCGACCTCGTAGGCGACAACGTCGGTGACTGCGCCGGTATGGCCGCCGACATCTTCGAGAGCTACGAAGTGACGATCGTATCCGGCCTCATCCTGGGCCTCGCAATTGTCGGACTGACCGGAAGCGTCCAGTGGATCGTCTTCCCGCTCGCCGTGCGCGGCATCGGGGTCGTGAGCTCGATCATCGGTACCTATCTCGTCCGAGTGACCTCGGACACCGCCCGCGGCGCGATGCAGGCGATCAATCGCGGCTTCTATTCGTCGGCCGCTTTTTCGCTCGTGCTGTTCGCGATCATGACCGCCCTGTATATGCGCACCGGCGGCGCGATTGAATGGCGGCCATTCCTGTCGGTCTCGATCGGCGTCGTCCTGGCCATCATCATCGACAAGATTACAGAGTTTTTCACCGACACCCACTTCAGCCCGGTCAAGGCCATTGTCAAAGCGACCGGCGGCGGCCCCGCGACGACAATCCTGTCTGGCATGTCTCTCGGCAAGGAAAGCGCGGTGTGGTCGACACTCGTCATCGCCGGCACGATCTTCGCCTCGATCCTGATCTGGGGCGGCGAAGTCAAAGACACCGGCGCATACGTGCTGTATGGCGTGGCAATGACAGGCGTCGGGATGCTGACGCTGACCGGCAACAACGTGGCCATGGACTCGTTCGGGCCAATCAGCGACAACGCCAACGGCGTGGCTGAGATGGCCGGTGTGACCGAGGGTGGCGCCCGCCAACGACTCGCCGACCTGGACGCGGTCGGCAATACCACAAAGGCCATTACCAAGGGCGTGGCCATTGGCTCAGCTGTCATCGCCGCGGTGTCGCTGTTTGGTTCGTTCCTGACCGACGTCGGCTCGGTTCAGCGCCAGCTTGGGCTGCCGCTGCTGCAGGGCATCAACGTGGCAAGCCCGCTGGTCTTCATCGGTTTGCTCATCGGCGGCACCATTCCCTGGCTGTTTAGCTCGATCGCCATCAAGGCCGTCGAAAGGGCGGCCGGCCTGATCGTCAATGAGGTCCGCCGGCAATTCCGCGACCCCGAGATCATGAGCTATGCGAAAGAACCCGACTATGCCAATGTGGTCAGCATCTCAACGGCCGCAGCCCAACGTGAGCTGCTCACACTCTCCATCATCTCAGTCACCGGACCCGTTATCGTCGGTCTGATGCTCGGCGTTGAGGCCCTGGGAGGATTCCTGGCCGGCATCATCCTGAGCGGCCAGCTCCTGGCGGTGTATATGGCCAACTCGGGTGGCGCGTGGGATAACGCCAAGAAGATTATCGAAGACGAGAAGCGCGACCCGGCCGCCAACACCGGCAAGGGTTCGGAGCGGCACAAGGCGGCGGTGGTCGGCGACACCGTCGGCGATCCGCTCAAGGACACGGCAGGGCCGGCCTTGAACCCGATGATCAAGGTGATCAACCTGGTTTCGGTCATCATTGCCCCGATCGTGGTGAGTGTGGCGGTGGCCGACTCGACCGTCAAGCTCATTTCCTATGTCGTCATTGCGGCCTTGATCGGCGCCTTTGGCTGGGCGGTCTGGCAGAGCAAGCGCGAAACGGCCTGAAGGTCCTCCGGAAAGGGTTCCTCCTAAAAGACATATCCCCCGGCTTTGCCGGGGGATATGTCTTTTTCGGATAGCCGTTCGACCCGATCCTGGCGCTACAATGCGCGCGAGAAACAGGATGATTCCAGACGTCGCCAACGCACCCGTGAATGAATCCGCTCCGGAGGCGGACGCACCCAACCCTCCCGTTGGGAGTCCTGGCCCGCCCAACCGCCGAACCCGGGCGCGACAGATTGGCTTGCTGATTCTGGTCGTTGCGGTGAGCGCGGGCGTGCTGTTTCTGACGGCGCAGTACCGGCACGAACTGGCCCAGCTTGGCCGGGCCGGTCTGCTCGGCCTGTTTGTCGTCAGCATCCTCGGGAATGCCACCGTGATTGTTCCAGCGCCCGCATTCGTGATGGCCTGCGCCGGCGGCTCGTTATTCGGGCCGATTCAATCTGGAATCGTGTCAGGCCTGGGGGCCGGGCTGGGCGAACTGACCGGTTACATGGCCGGCGTCGGGGGCAAGGCCGTCATTCCCCCTGGAAAATGGACAGATCGGCTCGAGGGCTTTATTCGCAAGAACGGGTTCATCACTGTTTTTGCCCTGGCCGCCATCCCAAATCCGTTGTTCGATATCGGGGGGATGCTGGCAGGGATCACGCGCATGCCTGTCTGGCAATTCATCCTCGCGACCGTCATCGGCAAATCGGTTCGCTTCACCCTGCTGGGCATGGGTTGCGCGGGGTTGTTCTCAACGCTCCAGTAGAGACGCGCCATGGCGCGTCTCTACTACTCAAAAGGTGTCTGGCGAAATCACAATCCCCGCGCAAAGCGCGGGGATTGTGATTTCGCCCTCATTTCCGTCTCGATCTACTTCAGGGTCGCAAGAACGGTGACGCTCGGCACGGCGGCCAGCGCCTTTGAGACCGGGCAGTTCTTCTTGGCGGCATCGACCGTCTCAGCGAACTTGGCGGCGTCGATGCCGGCGACTTCGGCCACGCAGGTCAGGACAATCGCGGTAATGGTCGGACCGTCCCCCAGGGTGACGACCGCATCCGTGTGAATGTGGACGGGCGGCGTCCCGTTCTTGGTGAGAAGCGCCGACAAAAACATCGAGAAGCACCCGGCGTGCGCGGCGCCAATCAGCTCCTCTGGGTTTGTCCCCTTACCATCGGCGAACCGAGACGCCCAGGTATAGGCGCCGTCATAGGCGCCGCTGCCCAGACCCATCTTGCCCGACCCTTCCTTGAGCGTGCCATTCCAATCCGCGTGCGCTTTTGCTGTTGACATCGTTTTCTCCTTATTGATTCAAGCCAAACTTCCATTGTTGCGCAAACTTCAGGGGCGCGCGGCGAAGTGCCCGGGGCCACCTGACGGCTCGCCAGTATCGAACCGAGTTTGCTCATTCAAGATATGCAGTGTAATCAATCCGCCTGATCAAACTGTGAGAGTGTCCGACTTGAGACCCGAGTGACCTTGACACGATGGCGCTTCGGATTACAACTAAGTCAAGTAGCGTGCGCTTCAGGTAGATGATGCTGCGCAACGCAACGCCAACCCATTTTCAGGAGGATTTTCCATGCCCGCTGCAAAGAAGCCAATTTCCAGGAAGCCCGCCCCCAAAAAAGCCGCTCCCAAAAAGGCCGCCGCGAAGATGGCCGTCGCCAAAAAGCCAGTTGCCAAGAAGGTCGCCGCGAAGAAGGCCATTGCCAAGAAGCCCGTTGCAAAGAAGCCCATCGCCACAAAGCCCGTCGCGAAGAAGCCAACCCCCCGCAAGCGTGTCGTCGCCATTCCTGCGCCGATAGCCGTGCCGCCGCCCGTCGTGATGCCGGCCGCGCCACCCGAAATGCCGAGCGCCCCAGCCGAACCCGTCGGCTGATCGACACCTCAATTGGCGAGGCCCCGCTCTCAGACTGAGAGCGGGGCCTCGTATTTTTCGTCGGCTATAATCTCAAGGCTTTTCTACCGGCCGTACGACCGGAATTTCAGCCATAAGGACCCGTTCCGGAATGCGTGAACGCAATACAGTCTCTCTCATCATCATCGCCGTGCTTGGACTGGTGTCGGCCTTTCTGGCCGCCCCGGTCGAGAAACCGGCATTCGTGCGCAGCCTCGTCTTCTGGCAAGACGAACGGGTGCGCGATCTGCAGCTCAAGCAAGGTCTCGACCTTCGCGGGGGCCTGCAAGTGCTCCTGGTGGCGGATCTGCCCGCCGGCCAGAGCCTCGTGACGGGCACGCTGTCGTCAGCCGTGTCCATCATTGAGGGCCGCGTGAACGCCCTCGGCACAAGCGAACCAACGGTCCAGCAGGCCGGCAACGACCGGATCCTGGTCGAGCTCCCGGGTGTGACCAACCGTGAGGCTGCCATCGATCTCGTCAAGAAACAGGGCATCCTGGAGTTCGTCGAGGCCACGGTCGCCAATCAACCCCAGGACGGCGCGCCAATCTCGACTACATTCAGCTTGTTCAGGTCGCTCATCTATCCCGAAACAGCAAGCGCCGGCCGTCCCATCGATGCCAACCAGACTGTCAGCGGCACTCGGGTGTACCGGACCGCCTTTACGGGTGAGATTCTTCTGAACAACAGCCGGGTCGGTGTGAACACCGGACAGACGGTGGTGGTGTTCAGCGTCAAGCCCTCGGCCCAAACCGGGTTCGGGGACTTCACGGGCAGAAATATCGGCCAGCCGTTGTGCATCGTGCTTGACGGCATCGTCCTGCAGTGCCCGTCGATTCGGGCGGCCTTGCCAACCGGCGGCGAGATCTCGGGCGGATTCACACCCGAGGCCGCAAACAGCCTGGCCGTCACCCTGAACTACGGGTCACTCCCGGTGCCGCTCAAGATTGAAAGCGTGAAGGACGTCGGCGCGACCCTTGGCGCGGACTCGGTCCGGCGGAGTGTCTTTGCCGGTTTGATCGGCCTGTCGGTTCTGGTGATCTTCATGATCGCCTACTACCGCGTCCCCGGAGCGGTGGTCAGCCTGTCGATCGTCTTTTTCTCGTTGTTCACCTTGGCCGTCTACGTGCTCTT
>Ga0073905_10001564_pt1 | contig 11698 bp, 10 predicted proteins | sample KloWWTupernatant_FD_65482 | JGI IMG/M metagenome (GOLD analysis project Ga0073905, IMG submission 65482) | Active sludge microbial communities from Klosterneuburg, Austria, studying microevolution and ecology of nitrifiers - Klosterneuburg... | ecosystem: Engineered > WWTP > Aerobic digester >... | reverse complement strand
CCGGGCACCACGCCGATCGGCACCGATGCCTCTCCGAGGCCGGCACCGCGCCAAGCCGTCCACCACTCCGACACCAGTGCAGGGCCGCTGTCACCACCGCTGATCAGCTCGCGCATGACCGGCAGCGGTCCAGCGATGAGGTGCCGTGCACCGACCACGCCCACCACCACGGTGACGACGATGAGCGCGCCGGCGACGCGACTCGTCACCGACGTCATCTCCGCGAGCGCCAGCCTGCTCGATCGCGTCGCCACCGCCAGGCGACCCTCGCCGTCGTCGGTGCGGACCAGCGCGCGGAGGCGGTAGCTCCCGCGGTGGAAGAGCGACCGGTAGTCGGCATCGTGGACCCGTCGGGCCCGCCGCACCCGGCCACGCGCCGCGACCAGATCGGGGACGTGGAAGAGGTTCCACGCCCCAGCGGCGAGGACGTCGCCGGCGTGACGGAACCGGGCCAGCACCGTCGAGCCGACGAAGTCGACGATCCCGAGCACGACGCCCACCGGTACCGTCCACCACCAGCGGCGCAGCTCCGTGTTGGCGAGCACCATGCGCGCTTCGTGGCGCGTCTCGAACCGTGAGCGGTCCTCCACGTCGCGTCGCTCCTCGAAGCGCTCGCGGTGCGCGACGGTCGCGCGGGGACAGAACTGCACCGACGCTCCCGCCGAATGGGCCCGCCAGCACAGGTCGACGTCCTCGCCGAAGAACGGGATCTCCGTGGAGAACCCGCCGATGACCCGGAACAGGTCGGTGCGCACGAGCATGCACGCCGTCGAGACGGCGAACACGTTGCGGGCGCTGTCGTGCTGCGACTGGTCGAGCTCGCCGGGGTCCACCAGCGTGGCCGACGATCCGAAGACGTCGACTGCCAGTCCGACCGACCGCAGCACGGCCTCGTCGTCCCAGTCCACCAGCTTGGCTCCCACCACGCCGGCGTTGGCCCGGAAGGCCTCCGCGACCATCGACGTGACGGCATCGGGTGCGAGCCGCACGTCGTCGTGGAGGAACAGCAGGAAGGGCGCCCCTTCGACCGCGCCCAGCGCTTCGTTCGCAGCTGCGGAGAACCCCCGGTCATCGGACAGTCGACGCACGAACGCTGTGGGCAGGACGTCGGCGACCCGGCCCGTCGGGTCGTGGGTCGATCCGTTGTCGACGACCAGCAGCGACAGGTTCTCGTAGTCCTGGTCCGCGATCGATTCGAGGCACTCCTCGAAGAAGTCGCCGGGGTCTCGCGTGATCAGGACCGCGACCACCGGCGGCGCGCCGGTCCCGACGAGCGGAGCATCGTCGGAGAGACCCCACTTGGCGTCCTCGGCCGCATCCTCGTCGGCATCGGCGCCGGCGAACACCTGCTCGAACGGTGCCGGGCCGACCTCGTCGGGACCGTCCGGCTCGGAGGAGGGTTCGTCGTCGTCCCGAGGAAGCGGCGTGGAGGGAATCGGTCTCGCCTTTCCTGAGGATCCGTCGACCGGGACACCCGGCGTGGGTCGCGTGACTGGACGGACGGCGATCGTAGTGCGGGGCCCGGGTCGGCCCCGGTGCACGAGCGCACATCCGAGCGGCTGCGAACCGTTCCGAGCGGTTCGGGCCCAGCGGTGAGCCCCTAGAGTGACAACGGATGCAGACCGACGCCCGACCGGGCCACCGCACGGGACCTCCACGATGAAGGCGCTGATCACCGGTGCGGGCGGTTTCGTCGGCCACCACCTGAGGAGCCACCTCGAGTCCGAGGGCGACGAGGTGATCTGCACGGACCGATCGACCGACGGCCTCGACATCAACGACGCACCCGCCCTTCTGGAGCACTTCCGTCGTTGGCGCCCCGACGTCGTGTACCACCTGGCCGGCGCCAGCGACGTGGGAGGATCGTGGTCCACGCCGCAGGCGACCTTCCGCTCGAACGCCGAGGGGACGCTGAACGTCCTGTGGGCGGCTCGGGAGTCCGGCGTCGATCGTGTCCTGACCGTCGGGTCGGCCGACGTCTACGGCAAGGTGGCGGCCGATGACCTGCCGATCACAGAGTCGCTCCCGATGCGTCCGGTGAGCCCGTATGCAGCGTCGAAGGCAGCGGCGGACCACGTGGCCGTCCAGGCGTACCTGGGCTACGACCAACAGGTCGTCCGGGCCCGACCGTTCAACCACCTCGGGCCCGGCCAGAGCAGCCGCTTCGTGGCCGCCGCGCTCGCCGAGCGGGTGGCCTCGAACGAGCTCAGCGGCGAGTCCAAGGTGAAGGTCGGCAACCTCAGCCCCCAACGGGACTTCACCGACGTCCGCGACGTGGTGCGCTCATACCGCCTCCTCGTCGAGCACGGCACGGCGGGAGAGGTCTACAACGTGTGCAGCGGTCGGGCGATCGCGGTGCAGGCGCTCGCCGACGAGTTCATCTCGCTGGCGTCGATCCCCATGGAGCTCGTCACCGACCCCGAGCTGGAGCGTCCGGTCGACATCCCGGTGCTGCTCGGCGACAACTCCCGCATCCGCACCGACACCGGCTGGGCGCCCGAGATCCCGCTGCAGGACACGTTGCGCGACCTGCTCGACGACCAGCGCCGACGCGTCCGAGCCTGAACCTCGCTTCGCGGGCCGCCCGACTCAGCCGACGTCAGCGACCCGGCGCCGTGCGGCGTCGATCGCGGCGCGCTCCGCCGTGGAGGTCGCCGACGCGCTGAGCGCGGCCAACGTGCGACGCCATTCGGCGGTCACCCGGGCGGCCACACCCCGAGGTGCGCCCTCCAACCACGTCAGGTCCCGGTCGAGCAGGGCGAGCTGCAGCTCCAGCTCCGTGTGACGAGCCGTCACGGCGGGGAGTCGTTCCGCCTTGGACGGCGGGTAGGCGGTTCCGGAGACCAGCTCGGTCGGCTCCATGTGGAACACCCCCGCCAGGAGCGTGACCGTGCGCTCACCCGGGACGCTCCTGCCCGACTCCAGGTTCGACAGGGCAACCCGGGAGATGGCCACCCGGGCGGCCAGCTCGGCCTGGGTCACGCCCAACGCGGCGCGCAGCGCACCGATGCGGTCCCCCAGCCGTTCCGGCGTCCGCGACCGGTCGTCACGCCCCTGGTCGGCGCGGTTCGGTCGGGAGGGATCGTTCATCGTCGGTGCGTCCTGTCAACCCAGTATGCAGACGTGATGGGCCGAGCCAGCGTAGAACAGTGCCATGACCAAGCGCGCGCTCATCACCGGGATCACCGGCCAGGACGGCTCCTACCTCGCCGAGCTGCTGCTCGACGAGGGCTACGAGGTCATCGGCATGGTGCGCCGATCCTCCACGGTCACCTTCGAGCGGATCGCGCACCTGCAGGACCGGATCGCCACCGTTCCCGGCGACCTGCTCGACCAGGCCAGCCTGATCGACCTCCTCCGGACGCACCGCCCGACCGAGGTGTACAACCTGGCCGCGCAGAGCTTCGTGCAGACGAGCTTCAGCCAGCCCGTGCTGACCGGCGACGTCACCGGACTCGGTGTGACCCGCCTGCTCGACGCCATCCGGATCGTCGACCCGGACATCCGCTTCTACCAGGCGTCCAGCTCCGAGATGTTCGGCAAGGTCGTCGAGGTGCCGCAGTCCGAGGAAACGCCGTTCTACCCCCGGTCCCCCTACGGCGTGGCGAAGCAGTACGGGCACTGGATCACCGTCAACTACCGCGAGTCCTACGACCTCCACGCCTCCAGCGGCATCCTGTTCAACCACGAGTCGCCGCGGCGCGGCCTGGAGTTCGTGACCCGCAAGATCTCCAACACCGTCGCCAAGATCAAGCTCGGCCTGACCGACGAGCTCCGCCTCGGCAACCTGGAGGCCGAACGAGACTGGGGCTTCGCCGGCGACTACGTGCGAGCCATGTGGCTCATGCTCCAGCAGGACAGCCCCGACGACTTCGTCGTGGCCACCGGTGAGACGCACTCGGTCCGGCGCTTCTGCGAGGTGGCGTTCGGCCACGTCGACTTGGACTACGAGCAGTACGTCGTCATCGACGAGGCGTTCTACCGACCCGCCGAGGTCGACCTGCTCATCGGCACTCCGGCCAAGGCGGAGCGGGTGCTGGGCTGGACGCCGACCGTGGGATTCGAGGACCTCGTCACGATGATGGTCGACGCGGACCTCGACCTTCTCTCAGGTCGATTGGGGCCGATCGCCTGAAGCGCCGTCGCCCCGTCGGCGATGCCACGCGCGGCGCGGTGGGCCACAGGCTGATCGGTCGGCGTGCGGCGAGGTCCTCGATCCAGCCGAACGCGACGACCGCCACCACGGTGCCCAGCAGGCACCAGGCGATGCGGCCGGCCCACCACGACGAACCCGGCAACGGGATCGCCAGGGCGGCGTAGATCGGCACGATGTGCCACAGGTAGATGGTCAGCGACCGCCGACTCGACCACGTCAGCGTGGATCGAACCCTGCGGCCGCGCAACCACGGCTCGACGATCGGCTGCACCCGGACCGCGACGATGAGCCAGAAGATCCCGAGCAGCCCCACGAGCAGGGTGGCGGCACGGATCGCGCTGGTCGTCCCGTCCGAGCCGCTCGTGGTGACCACGAGGACGCCGACGACGGCGAAGCAGCCGAGCGCGATCGCCCACCAGAACCTCCGCAGCACCTCACGCAGGTGGCCGTCGTGGTGGTGGTAGCCGAGGATCCACGATGCGACGAAGAGGAAGGCCAGCACCGCCGGTGTTCCTGTGAGCCACACCGGCAACGCCAGGATGGCCAGCCCCGACCACAGCAGCAGCGGTCGGCGCTGCTGGAGACGACGCAGCAGCGGGCCGACCAGCGCAAGGATCAGGTGCATCTGCAGGTACCAGAGCAGACCCCAGGTGAGGCTCAGATCCGTGCCGACGCCCGGACCCTGCGGTCCGCCGAGTGAGATGACGGGGAACGCGAAGGAGATCCAGTCGAACCAGCTGAGCTGGCCCAGGACGCCGAGCGACGCCCACAGCACCATCATCGCCGCCACGTAGAACCAATAGGACGGGAGGATCCGGCGGTACCGGCTCTCGACGACCGAGGTGGCGGCTCGGCGCTCGAGCGACGTGGCGAACAGCGAGCCGGACACGAAGAACATCAGCGGCATCGAGGAGAAGACGAGCGGCCAGTCCTGCTGGAGGGCGTGGTACAGCAGGACCCGAGCGAGCGCGACCGACCGCACCGCGTCGAGGTACAGCACCCGTGCGCCGCCAGAACCAGCCGTGGACGCGGGATCGCCCGCATCTTGAGCACCGGCACGCGCTGCCCGCGTCGAGATCTGATCCGGCTCGTGCATCGCCCCCTCCGACTGAGTCGCCCGGAACCCCAAGGATCCGACGAGGCTTCCACGTGGGAGGTGATGTGAAAAGCGCGACCGGGTTCGGGCACCCGCGACCCGGGTCGATTACGGTGCCGAGTCGGAACGCCGGACGCTCGCCCGATCCCAGGGACATCGGGGAGAGCCGGCGAACGGAGGGAAGATGATGCTTCGTTCGACTGCCTCGGGGGGTCCGCGCGCCCTGGCGATCACGGCGGGTTTGATCGTCGCCCTTCTGGCGGCCGCTGTCGCGGGTTCGGGTTGCACCGTTCCGCCGAGCAACCCGAATCCGGGACCGAACGACGGCCTCGCCACCGCGCCGACGGTGACGCCGACCACGCTCGGGTCCGGAGCATCCCTGTACGCGGGGGTGCGGTACGCCACGACGTCGAGCTGGCAGCACCTCGACCTGTACGTGCCGGCGGGCGAGGGTCCGTTCCCGGTCGTGGTCTGGCTGCACGGCGGCTTCTGGACGCAGGGTTCGCGTTCGCAGCTCGACGACGGCTTCCGCGACGCCCTGCTGGCGGCCGGGTACGCCGTCGCGACGGTCGACTACCGGCTGGCCGCGCTGTTCGGCGTCAACCGCTGGCCGGCGGGGCTGCTGGACGCCAAGTTGTCCGTCAAGTACCTGCAGACCCATGCGGTACAGCTCCGCCTCGACCCGTCGCGGTTCACGACGTCAGGGCACTCGGCCGGCGGTCACCTGGCGGTGATGGCGGCGATCTCCCGCGACGACCCGGGTGTCGCGCTGAGCTCCGGTGACCCCACGGTGGTGGGCGCAGTTGCGTTCGGCGCCCCGATCGACATCGCGATGGAGATGGACGACGGTGTCGCCAACTTCGCCATCTCCAACGTGCTCGGCTGCAGCGGGTCGTGCGACACCTCGCCGATGGAACCTCGGCGCTACCTCGATGCCGACGACCCCGCGGTCAAGCTCGTGATCAGCGACGACGACCAGCTGGTGCCCACGGAGACGGTCGACACGTTCGTCACCGCTGCTGCCGACGTCGGCTACGGCCGGCTCTCGATCGAGCTGCTCCATGGGCTCGACCACGACGAGCTCTACCGGGACGCCCCCGTGTCGACGTACCTCCCTTGGCTGGGCGCGCTGGCCTGACCGAGCCGCCACCGGGTCGGTTCCCGTGGCAACCGCTCGGCAGGTGCACAGGTAGGGTCCCGACGGTGAGCCGGTCGACCCAACCGAACGTGGCCGTGCTCTGCGGGGGTGTCGGCGCCGCACGCTTCCTCCGAGGGCTGCTGGACGTCGTCGAACCGGCGGCGGTCACCGGCGTGGTGAACGTCGGCGACGACACGACGGTCCACGGCCTGCACGTCAGCCCCGACCTCGACACGATCACCTACACGTTGGCCGGGGCCGTCAACCCCGACACGGGCTGGGGGCTGACCGGCGAGACGTGGCAGGCGATGGAGCAGCTGCGCACCTACGCCCGGTCGGCCGGCATCGACTCCGGCGACGAGGCCGCCGGTTGGTTCTCCCTCGGCGACCGCGACCTGGGCACCCACCTCTACCGGACCTCCCGGCTGCGGGCGGGGGCGTCGCTCACCGAGGTGACCGCCGAGATCACCCGGGCGTGGGGGATCGAGGTGGCGCTCGTGCCGGTGACCGACGGACCTGTCCGGACCCGGGTGACGCTCGCCGACGGCCGGGACCTGTCGTTCCAGGAGTACTTCGTGCGCGAACAGCACTCCGTGGAGGTCACCGAGGTTCGCTTCGACGGCGCCGACGACGTGCGCCCGTCGGCAGCCGCAGCGCGAGCGCTGCACGACGCCGACGTCGTCGTCATCGCGCCGTCGAACCCGATCGTGTCGATCGAGCCGCTGCTGAGCGTCCCCGGCGTCCGGGAGGCGGTCGAAGCGGCCCGGGAGCGGACCGTGGCGATCAGCCCGATCGTGGGAGGCGCCGCGCTCAAGGGTCCTGCGGATCGGTTGATGCGGGAGCTGGAGCTGGAGCCGACGGCGGTCGGCGTCGCCCGTTGGTACGCACCGCTCGCCGCCACGTTGGTGATCGATGCGGTCGACCACCAGCTCGCGTCCGCCGTCGAGGCGGAGGGGCTCCGCTGCGTGGTGACCGACACGATCATGAGCCGACCCGGCGTCGGCGCAGAGCTCGCCCGGGTCTGCCTCGGTGCCGCTGTCGGCGACGACGAATCGGAGACGGTCCCATGAGCGACGGCATCGAGCTGATCCCGGTGCGGGGCATCGGCGAGGTCGCTCGCGGAGCCGACCTCGCCGGCCTGATCTGCGACGCAGTCGAGCTGCGCCACCGCGACGTGGTCGTGGTGACCCAGAAGGTGGTCTCCAAGGCCGAGGGCGCCATGGAGCCGGTCGACCCCGGGGATCCGCTGTCGCACAAGCCGCTCGTCGAACGGGAGTCGGTGCGCATCATCCGTCGCAGAGGCGACCTCATCATCTCCGAGACGCGCCACGGGTTCGTGTGCGCGAACGCCGGCATCGACCTGTCGAACGTCGAGCGTGGCTGGGCGGCGCTCCTGCCCGAGGACCCCGACCGCTCCGCCCGACGCATCCGCGACGGCATCCGGGGACGCACCGGCACGAGCGTCGGGGTCATCGTCTCCGACACGTTCGGTCGAACCTGGCGACGGGGCGTGACCGACGTGGCCATCGGCTCGGCCGGCCTGGTCCCTGTCATGGACCTGCGCGGGAGCCAGGATGCCTACGGTCGGGAGCTGCAGGTGACAGAGGTCGCGATCGTCGACGAGATCGCCGGCGCAGCCGAGCTGGTGATGGGCAAGTCGCGCGGCGTGCCCGTCGCGATCGTCCGGGGTCTGGGCGACGACGCGTTCGCCCCGGTCGGCCCGCTCGGCGAGGAGGAGCACCGCGGCGTGCTCACCGACGTGGTGCGCTCCCCCGCCGAGGACCTCTTCCGCTGACCGGAGCGGGTTCTGTTCTGCGGAACCGACCGGAACCGGTCGGTTCCGCAGAACAGAACGAGGAGCCCGGTCAGGCCAGGGTTCCCCCGTCGACCTTCAGGCACGTGCCGTTCACGTGGGCGGCGTCGTCGGAGGCCAGGAACGCGATCGCGCTGGCGACGGTCTCGGGACCGCGGTGCTCGTCGAGCGCGGTGATGCGGTCGATCAGCTTCACGTCCGCACCCTCGGGGAGGCGGAACTCGTTCTGGATCGGCGTCAGGATCGACCCGGGCGCCACGCTGTTGCAGCGCACGCCCTGCTTGCCGAACTCGACCGCGAGGCACTGCGTGAGGGCGAACACACCACCCTTGGACGCCGAGTACGACACCGTCCAGGGGTGCCCGGCCAGCGCCGAGGTCGATGAGGTGTTCACGACGTTGCCGCCGGTGGCGAGGAGGTGGTCCATGGCCTCCCTGCACACGAGGAACGTGCCGGTGAGGTTCACCGCGATGATCCGCTCCCAGTCCGACAGCCGGGTCCGGCGCAGGTCCTCGAAGTGGAGGATGCCAGCCACGTTGATCACGGCGTCGAGGCGTCCGTGCTCGGACACCGCGCCCGCAACGAGCTCCTTGACGGATTCCTCGTCGGCAACGTTCGACACGGTCGAGACGACGTTGGCGCCGACGTCACGGCACGTGGCGGCGCTCGCCTCCAAGCCCTCCGCGTTCACGTCGGACAGGGCGAGGGCGGCACCCTCCGACGCCAGCCGCTCGGCCGTCGCCCGCCCGATGCCCGACGCAGCACCGGTGATGAGCACGACCTTGTCCGCGAACCGCTCCACCTCGCACTCCCCCTGCGGACGCCGTCCGCCCTGTCACCTGTCGGCTCTGCCGACCGCCGTCGACCTGACGGACCGTCAGAGCATAGGAGCTGGATCGGACTCGGCTCAGCTGTCCACCCGGAACCAGTCCAGAGTGGCCGCCGTTCCGGCAGCCAAGTCCGTGAACGGCTCCCAGCCCAGGTGGAGCTTGGCCCTGCCGGCGTCCAAGCAGGATCGCTGCAGCTCACCGGCCCGGGGCGGAGCGTGGTGCGGCGGATCGGACACCCCGGCGTTCGTGGCCATCGTCGAGTAGAGGTCCAGCACCGAGGACTCGATGCCGGTGCCGATGTTGCACAGGAGCCCGCTTCCCCGCTCGGAGGCCCGGGCGAAGGCGTCGACCACGTCGTCGACGAAGACGTAGTCCCGGGTCTGGGAGCCGTCGCCGTAGATCGTGCACTGCTCGCCGGCGAGGAGCTTGCCCGCGAAGATGGCCACCACACCGGCCTCGCCATGGGGGTCCTGGCGCGGTCCGTACACGTTGGCGAGCGCGAGCGACGTGTACTCGAGCTGATGCAGCTCCCGATAGGCGTACAGGTAGTCGGTGGCGACCTTCTTGGTGATGCCGTACGGGGCCACCGGGTGCTGGGAGTGCGCTTCGCTCACCGGGAGGTCGTCGGGGTCGACGTCGCCGTAGATCGTTCCGCCCGACGACGCGAACACCACCTTCCGCGCCCCCGCCCGGCGGGCGCCTTCGAGGACGTTGATCGTGCCGATCACGTTCGTCCGAGCGTCCAGCGCCGGATCGGCGACCGAGACGCGCACATCGATCTGTGCGGCCAGGTGGAACACCACATCGGGCCGACGGCGCTCGATCAGCTCGGAGACCGCCGGGTCCACGACATCCATCTGGTGGAACGTGAACTCGTTGTCGAGGTCGGCGCGGGCACCGGCCAGGTTCGACAGCTTGCCGCTCGACAGGTTGTCCACGACATCGGTTGCGTGACCCTCGGCGAGCAGACGATCGACCAGGTTCGACCCGATGAAACCGGCTCCGCCGGTGACCAGCACCCTCACTTCGTTCCCTCCTGCGTTCAGGTCGTCAGACCGGCCACTCGGTGGGCGACGGGAAGCGCCCGCCGGACTCCACGGTCCCTGCGTCGACGTCCTCGTCGAAGCCGACGACGGACAGGTCGGTCAGCTCGCAACCCTCGCCGATGACCGACCGGGCACCCACGATCGAGCGATGCAGGCTGGCACCGGCCGACACGCGTGCACCCGCCATGATCACCGAGTCCACGACCCGGGCCCCGGACGCCACCGTCACCCCGGGTCCGATGATCGACCGCTTCACCATGGCGCCGGCGTCGATCCGGGCCGATTCGTGGATGGCCGGCTCGAACGAGCCGAGGAGTCCGTCGAGCAGGTCGAGGTGCGCCTGGAGGTAGGCCTCCGGCGTCCCCGCATCGATCCAGTAGGCCGCGGCCTGCACTCCGAAGAGCCGGCCCTGCTCGACCAGCGAAGGGAAGATCTCGCGCTCGATCGACATGCGTGCCCCGACGGGCACCAGGTCGATGACCTCCGGCTCGAGCACGTAGGTCCCGGCGTTGATCCAATGCGTCGGAGCGGTGCCCGGCGCCGGCTTCTCGATGAACGCCTCCACGCGGCCATCGGCGGCGAGCGGCACCACGCCGTAGCGGGACGGGTCGTCGACCTCGGTCAGCGCGATGGTGGCCGCGCCGCCCGCCTGCTGGTGGTATCGCCACAGGGCACCGACGTCGAGATCGGTCAGCACGTCGCCGTTCAACGCCAGGAACGTGGCGTCGATCCCGGCTTCGCGAGCGGCGAACGCGATGGCGCCGCCGGTGTCGAGCGGCTCAGGCTCCACTGCGTAGCGCACCGGGACGCCCGCGACCTCCCCGTCAGGGAACTCCCGCAGGAACGCCTCGGGCTGGTACCCCAACGACAGGACGACCTCCTCGACTCCGAGACCGCCCAGATGCTCGACGACCCGTTGCAGCATGGTGACGCCGCCCATCGGCAGCATCTGCTTGGGGACCGCGAGGGTCAGGGGTCGGAGCCGGGTGCCGAAGCCCCCGACCAGGATGACGGCCTTCATCGCTCAGCCCGGAGTGGAGGTGGTCGACTCGGGCGGGACCGACGTCGCGGCGTCCGCAGGGACCGACGTCGCGGCGTCCGCAGGGACCGACGTCGCGGCGCCCGCAGGGACTGACGTCGATGTGGCCGAGTTCAGGCCGTCGGTCGACTGGCCGGGTTCGACGTCGGACGGGTTCGCCAGCTCCGAGCGCGACGGCGGCAGCGGCGGGGTGAAGTCCTCCGGGTTGAACGACAGGACGTACTCGCCGCCGTCCTCGGTGAAGCGCTCCTCGGTGATCGCCGCACCGGTCAGCTTCTCGGGCTCTGTCTTCTCGGTGGCCTGCGGCGGCCACGCGAACAGGGCGAGCTCCGCCTCCTTGCCGTCGCACTTGTCGCCGTTGGACTTGGTGGTGCCGTCCTTCAACGTCATCGTGCCGTCGGCGACCTCGACACCGATCTGGTCGAGGAACACGCCCATCGTGGCGTTGTCGCCGGTGCCCCCCGCGCCGAACGGGTGCACGTGGATCAACCCGTCGTTGTGGGTGTGGATGCCGAGGCGGTCCGGGCCGTCATCGGCCGGCGGATCGAGGAACTCGCCGCACACGTTGACGGCGAACGCC
>Ga0073905_10001563_pt1 | contig 11701 bp, 11 predicted proteins | sample KloWWTupernatant_FD_65482 | JGI IMG/M metagenome (GOLD analysis project Ga0073905, IMG submission 65482) | Active sludge microbial communities from Klosterneuburg, Austria, studying microevolution and ecology of nitrifiers - Klosterneuburg... | ecosystem: Engineered > WWTP > Aerobic digester >... | reverse complement strand
AGGCCCGTCCGCGACACTCGCGGGCGGGCTTTCGTTAGCCAGCCTCAAAGCAGCCAGCCTCAAAGCCCTGCAGCCTTCATGGTGAGCCTGCCGAACCACGAAGGCGTGGCACCACCCCGCGACCCCTTACCCTCCCCCTCGCGGGAGGGTAGCGCCGCTAGCGGCAAAGCCGCGTAGCAGAGCTAGGGTGGGAGGCGAGGCGATCACCGCGCACCACCTCAACCACGCTCACCCCGCGACCTCACCCAGCGCCCACGACACCTTGTTCCAGATGTCCTCGACATTGTCGGTGAACACCACGACGCGGTCATGCCGCTTCACCGAATGCGAGACCACGTCGGCAACCATGCCCCACACCGGCTCGAAGGCGCGGTTGCGGTTGAGCAGCACCACCGGCTTGCGCGAATCCCCGCCACCGGCCCGCACCCAGGCGCGGTAGAGGTCCGATGCCGAAGCCAGCGATCCCGGCAGTCCCACGAAGCACTGCGCCAGACTCGCGACCCGCTGCAGCCGTTCCTCCTCGTCCGCGATCCGTTCGACCGGCACGCCCGCCAGCGCCGGCGGAATGCTCGTCGTCTCGTCGGCGACGATCAGCACCTCGCCGCCCGCGGCGCGCGCGCTGGTCACCAGCGGCACCGGCAGCGTGGGGCCGTTTGCGAGACAGATGATCTTCGCGCCGCGCCGGGCCAGCAGGCTCCCGGCCACCGACATGATCGAGGCGCGCTCCGGATCGCCCGCGCCCTGCTCCGAGGCAAAGACGGCGAGCACGGGCCTGCGGCCCGCGATGTCAGCGCCAGCCACGTTTCAGGCTTCCGAGAATACCGCGCACGATTTCGCGGCCCAGCGTGTTGGCGACAGAGCGGCTCATCGAGGTGATCGCGGCCTCCATTGGCGTGGCGCGTGTCGATTTTCGCTTCGCCGGCTCGCGCCGGGCGGCGGTTTCCTCATCCGCCTGCGTCCGCGATTCGGCTTCCGCCTGGCGCTTCGCCCGGGCCTCGAGCACCTCGAACGCCGACTCGCGATCTTCGATCCGGTCATAAAGGCCGGCGACCGGCGACGCCGCCATCAGCGCGCGGCGCTCGTCCGGCGTGATGACACCCATGCGCGAGGACGGCGGCCGCATCAGCGTCCTGCCGACCATGGAGGGCACGCCCTTGTCCTCAAGCACCGAAACCAGCGCCTCGCCGACGGCCAGATTGGTGATCGCCACTTCGGTCGAAAACGCCGGGTTCGGGCGGAAGGTCTCGGCCGCCACCCGCACGGCCTTCTGCTCGCGCGGGGTGTAGGCGCGCAGCGCGTGCTGCACCCGGTTCGACAGCTGGCTGAGCACGATCTCCGGAATATCCACCGGGTTCTGCGTCACGAAGTAGACGCCGACGCCCTTCGAGCGCACCAGTTTCACCACCTGTTCGACCTTGTCGACCAGCGCCTTGGGCGCGTCGTCGAACAACAGGTGCGCCTCGTCGAAGAAGAACACCAGCCGCGGCTTTTCCGGGTCGCCGACTTCCGGCAGTTCCTCGAACAGTTCGGACAGCAGCCAGAGCAGGAACGTCGCGTAGACGCGTGGCGACCGCATCAGCTCGTCAGCGGCGAGAACCGAGACGACGCCGCGGCCATCCGGCGCGGTGCGCATCAGGTCGGAGATCGACAGCGCCCGCTCACCGAAGAACTGGTCGCCGCCCTGCTGTTCCAGCACCAGCAGCGCCCGCTGGATGGCGCCGATCGAAGCGGTCGCCACGTTGCCGTAGCGCAGCGAGATTTCCTTGGCATTCTGCCCGATCGCAACCATCAGCGACCGCAGGTCCTTGAGATCGATCAGCAGCAGCTGGTTATCGTCGGCAAACTTGAAGGCGATGTTGAGCACGCCTTCCTGGGTGTCGTTGAGATCGAGAATGCGCGACAGCAGCAGCGGCCCCATGTCCGAAATGCTGGTGCGCACCGGGTGGCCCTGCTTGCCGAACAGGTCCCAGAAGATCGCCGGGAATTTGTCCTGGGTGTAGTCGGTGAAGCCCATCTCGGCGGCGCGCTTCAGCAGAAAGTCCTTGGGCTCGCCTACCGCGGCGATGCCCGACAGGTCGCCCTTCACGTCGGCGCAGAACACTGGCACGCCGGCCCGTGAAAAGCCCTCGGCCATGATCTGCAGGCTCACCGTCTTGCCGGTGCCGGTGGCGCCGGTGATGAGGCCGTGCCGGTTGGCGTATTTCAGCGCCAGATATTCCGGCCGCGTGCTTTGTCCGAGATAGACCTTGTCGTCGACGAGCATGAAATGAGCCTCGGCTATGCTGGTCTCCCCTTATAGCGGGCAACTTCGGCATCTCAAGCGCTGCGACGCCTTGCCCCTGCCTTCGCAGGCTTGATCCGCGGCCGCGCCTACCCACCTGTGGCCAGCAACCGCGAAAAATGGAGACCTGCCAGTGTTTTGCCCCGTCGACGGCGCCCATCTCATGATGTCCGAGCGCAACGGCATCGAGATCGACTATTGCCCGCGGTGCCGCGGTGTCTGGCTGGATCGGGGCGAACTCGACAAGATTCTGGAGCGTTCCGTCCAGCCGGAGAACCTCTACCGCCCGCAGCAGGAGCGGCGCTACGACGATCGCGGCCACGACCCGCACCACGGCCAGAAACCCCGGAAGCGCCGGGAATCGTTCCTCGACAACCTGTTCGATTTCGACTGAGCCCGGCGGGGGCGCTGCCTAAGTCCGCAGCGCCTCGCCCAGCTCGTCCGAGCCGCGCATTTCGCCAACGGCGAGCTTGCGCGCATTGCTGATCACCGGCCGCCGGAACGGGGCCAGCACCGCCAGCTGCCGTTCGTCCGGATCCGCGAGCGCGGCGATGAGTTCGGCCACCACCGTTACCGACGCCGCCATGTTGCCGTCGTCGATTTTCAGCGCATAGCCCCAGCCCTTGGAGCGGATCGCGCCGCACTGGACGCCCTCGGCCCCGCCCTTCTGCATCAGCCGGCCGCCGAAGGCCTCCATCACCAGCGTGTCGAAATGCCCCGACCCCGCGACCAGCAGCGGGTGCGACGTCGCCGCATCGAACACCCGTTCGGCGGCCGCGGCCATGTCCGGGTCGAGCCCCCTGCCCGTCGCCATCCTGGCAAACCCCTGCGCAAAGCCGCTGAGCGGCGCCGCCCAGGTGGGGATTGAACATCCATCGGTGCCGCACCGGTCAACGTGCAGCTCGTCGCCCACCACGGCTTCGATGACCCGCCGCACTTCGCGCTGCACCGCATGTTCGCGCCCGACATAGCCAGCCGTATCGACGCCCAGCGCCCGCGCCACCGACAGCATGCCCGAATGCTTGCCCGAACAGTTGTTGTGCAGCGCCGAAGGCTTCTGCCCCGCGGCCCGCAGCGCATCGCGCGCCGCCGCATTGCTCGGCTGATGCGCACCGCATTCGAGGTCGGACGATCCCAGATGGAGATGCCCGAGGAACGCCGTCACGCCGCTCACATGCACGTCCTCCCCGTGGTGCGAGGCACAGGCGAGCGCCAGTTCCTCGCTGCTGAGGTCGAACTGCGATGCCGCGCCCGAACTGAACATCGCCAGCGCCTGGATCGACTTGACGGCGGAGCGCGGAAACACCGGCCGGGAAACATCCCCCGCCGCGGCAATGACATTGCCCTCGGCATCGGCAACCACGAAGGCGCCGCGGTGACGGTTTTCGACCCACGTGCCGCGGGTCTGCTCGACGAGAATGGGATTGGCTTGCATGAAAAAACGGCCCGGTTTGTCGCTTGGGACAATACCGGGCCGTGAAAGTCAACTCAGTCGGAGGTAGGCGTCGTCAAGTCAGTGCATGGGTGGAGGCATAGGCAGGGCGCCGGATGGCGCCGGAAAATCAGATGTCCCAGTCTTCATCGAGCAGGCGCAGGAAACGCGAGTTCACCCAACCGCTCTTTGAGCCGCGCTCGACGAGGCACCAGTCGGAGGTGCCCGGCTGCTCGATGCAGCGGACCACCCAGACATGCGACTTGGGGGCCAGCTTGCCGATGAGCTGCGAGTACGAGGCCGGCCACTTGCGCAGGTTGAGCGTGTCGTACTTGGCGACGCCGGTCACCCGCGCCGGACCGTCGACGGAGTAGCCGGCGGCGAGCGCGGGCGAGACGGCGAACGCGGCCGCCGCGGTGATGACGAGACCGGCAAGGGTCGCGATCAGCAGCTTTTCGTGGTTCTTCTTCATTTCAGGCTCCCATCGGTGTGGGGGTTGAATTCGTTGTCCCCACATTCGCCGATCGGCCTTGAACTCCGGGTGATGCCGCCGTTCAGGTCCAGTTCATCGGCAAGATCATTTGCGGGCAGGAAAAAGGCCGGATGCTCTCGCACCCCGCCAGGCGGTCCCACATGCGCTGTGAGGCCGAAACTCAGCGATGATGGAACTGGTGGACGTACAGGATCACCTTGTCCTCGCCCGTCATCCGGATGCCGACGACATCGTCGGAGAGGAAGCGTTTGCCCTTGAGCGCCTGCATGATCGCGCCGTTGCTGGCGATCGACTGGCGCAGCGCCCCGGCGTTGCCGTCGCTGTGCATCACGCCATAGCTCACGCCGACGCAGATCGGCGTCACCGACACATTGAGCGGGTTGTCGATCCCGTCGAGCTGCTCTTCATGCACGCGGCGCAGGAAGCCCATCTCATCCGTACACGAGAACGTCGACTCGCCGCCGCCCGGCGGCGTGCAATTGGCGGTGCACTGGCCGTCGATGATGGCGGCCATTGCCGGGCCGGTGCTGACCGGAAGCGGCGCGAAGGAAATCGTTGCGAGTGAAACGATGGCAAGAAGAGAGTGCTTCAGCATCTTCGTTCTCCGTGTTGGCGGTGATCGTGCGGTCAGTTCTGGATTGGCGCAGAGGCTGAGCCCCGGGGCTTGAACCCCGCCTGAATGCCCGGTTCAGCCATCACCCCCCGCAGGTGGATTGTCGCCGGAGCCCACCGCATGATAGGGACGCCGGGTCGTCCTGAGGGGGCCGCAGACCGATGAGTTTCAAACCATTCGACGCGGAGGCGCTGGTCGCAGCGGCGGCAGAGATGCTGCAGCTGAAGATTCCGGCCGCACAGCGCGACGGGGTCCGGAGCCAGCTCAAGACCGCCGCGAAAATGGCGGCGCTGGTCGAACAGGTGAAGCTCGCTGACGACACCGAGCCGGCGCCGGTCTACCGCCCATGAAGCCGACAGCCTCCGCCGCAGCCATCGCCGCCGCCGTAGGCAAAGGCGAGGTCAAAGCCCGCGCCGTGGTCGAGGCCGCGCTGGCGCGCATCGCGAAGCACAACGAGACGCTCGGCGCCTTCACCGATATCACCGCCCAGCGCGCCCTCGCCCGCGCCGATGCGGTGGACCTCGCCATTGCCGGAGGCGGCAAGGCCCCGCCGCTCGCCGGTGTACCGTTCGCGGCCAAGAACCTCTACGACATCGAGGGCGTCGTTACCCGCGCCGGCTCGAAGATCAATCGCTCCAACCGTCCGGCCGGCAAGGACGCCACGCTGATCCAGCGCCTCGAATTCGCCGGCGCGATCCTCGTCGGCGCGACCAACATGGACGAATACGCCTACGGTTTTACCGGCGAGAACGCCCATGACGGTCCCTCGCGCAATCCGCACGACACCGAGCGGATGACCGGCGGCTCCTCCGCTGGCTCGGCTGCGGCAACCGCCGCCGGCCTCGTGCCGCTGTCGCTCGGCTCCGACACCAACGGCTCGATCCGCGTGCCCGCCTCGTTCTGTGGCCTGTTCGGGCTGAAGCCCACCTACGGAAGGTTGAGCCGGGCGCGCACCTATCCGTTCGTCGCAAGTTTTGACACGCTCGGTCCCCTCGCCCGCTCGACGCGCGACCTCGCCCTCGCCTACGACGCGATGCAGGGGTTTGACGACGACGATCCCGCGCAGACCAAGCGCCCGATGGAGCCGACCGATGCCCGCCTGAAGCACCCTATCCCCGGCATCCGCATCGCCATCGCCGGCGGCTACTTTGCCGGCGACGCCGAAGTGCAGGCGCATGTCGCGCACGTGACGCGGGCGCTCGACGCGGCGCGTGTCGTGACCATCCCCGACGCCGCGGCGGCGCGTGCCGCGGCCTTCCTCATCACCATGACCGAGGGCGCGGCGCTCCACCTCGAGCGGCTGCGCACCCGCCTCGACGATTTCGACCCCGAGGTGCGCGACCGGCTGCTCGCCGGCGCCATGCTCCCGGCCGCATGGACCGGCAAGGCGCAAAAACTCCGCCGCGATTTTCGCGAAAAAGTGCTGGCGCTGTTCGCCGACGTCGACGCCATCCTCGCCCCGGTCACGCCGATGCACGCGCCCCACATCGGGCAGAAGCTGGCAAAGCTGGGCGGCGTCGAAATGGCGCTGCGCCCGCATCTCGGCGTCTTCACCCAGCCCTTCTCATTCATCGGTCTGCCGGTGGTGACCGTCCCCGTCTGGCTCCCGGGCGCCACCCTGCCGATGGGCGTCCAGATCATCGCCGCCCCGTGGCGCGAAGACATCGCCCTGCGCATCGCCCACCAGCTCGAACAAGCCGGCGCCGTCTCCGCCCCCGTTGCCAAGGCGTTCGCCATCTAGCGACGCACGCCCCCGTTGTTCGACAAGCTCACCACGAAGGCTACTGCCAGACCGGCAGGCATGAGGACTTAGTGGTGAGCCTTCCAATGACTTCGCAGTGAGCCCGTCGAACCACGCAGTCCGGCCACGCCCGCCGCGGGCCTTCCAATGACTTCGCAGTGAGCCCGCCCAACCACGCAGTCCCGCCACGCCCGCCGAAGGCCCTCCAAGGACTTCGTGGTGAGCCTGTCGAACCACGCAGTCCGGGCTCATCCCAAACCGCGCCTACCCCAGGCCAAACCACTCAATCCCGGCCCGCGCGGCCTCATCCCGCGACACCTCGTACCCGGCGTCCGCATACCGCATGACCCCCAGCGAGGTGTCGTTGGTCAGCGCGTGCTCAAGCCGCTCGTCGGCCGCATCGGTTCCATCCGCCACCAGCGTAACACCGGCAGACGTCATGTACCCCGCATAACCCCCGCCGCCCGAGTGCACTGCCACGAGGTCGGCCATCGATGCACACAGCAGCATGGCGTCGAGCAGCGGCCAGTCCGCGATTGCATCCGACCCATCCTTCATGTTCTCGGTCATGATGTTCGGATGCGCCATCGCTCCCGCATCGAGATGGTCGCGGCTGAACGCCACCGGTCCCTTCAGCTCCCCGCGCCGCACAAGATCGTTGACCGCCACCGCCAGCCGCGTCCGCTCCCCATGACCAAGCCACGCAATCCGCGCCGGCAGCCCCTCGAACGGAATGTACCGGCGCGCGAGGCCGATCCAGTTGGTGACGATGCGGTTGTCGGGAAACATTTCGAGCACCAGATCGTCGATCCGCCCGATATCGCTCGCCTCGCCCGACAGCGCCATCCAGCGGAACGGGCCGATGGCGCGTGCGAACAGCGGACGCAGATACGCCTCGGTGAAGATCGGAATGTCGAACGCGTTCTCGACGCCCGCCTGCTTCGCCTGCGTGCGGATGAGGTTGCCGTTGTCGAACACCTCCGCCCCCGCCGCCTGAAACCCCAGCATGGCGCGCACGTGGTCGGCAATCGACGCCCGGCTCGCCGCCATCAACTGCGCCGGCCCCTCTTCGCGCAGGCGCCGCACCTCGTCGAGGCTCATGCCCTTGGGCACATAGCCATAGACAAGATCGTGCGCCGAAGTCTGGTCGGTGACGATGTCCGGGATGATCCCCCGGCGCAGGATTTCCGGATACACATCGGCGGCATTGGCAACGAGCCCGACGGATGTCGCCCGCTTCTCGCGCACCGCCGCCGCGATCAGCGCCAGCGCGCTGTCGAGATCGGGCGCTATCGCCTCGAGATAGCCGATATCCTTGCGCCGCTTCGCCCGCTCGGGGTCGACATCGACATCGAGCAGCGCCGCCCCGGCCATGCGCCCCGCCAGCGGCTGCGCGCCGCCCATGCCGCCAAGCCCCGCCGTCAGGATGAAGCGCCCCGCGAGATCGCCGCCAAACCGCTTCTCGGCGATGCGCATGAAGATCTCATAGGTGCCCTGGATCACCCCCTGGCTGCCGATGTACTGCCACGCCCCCCCCGTCAGCCCACCCCAGACGATAAGGCCCTTTCGCTGCAGCTCATAAAACACCTCGGCCTTCGCCCACTGCCCCACGATGTTGCAGTTGGCCATGATGACCAGCGGCGCCTTCGCATGCGTCTTCATCAGCCCGATCGGCTTGCCTGACTGGATGACGAGGGTCTGGTCCTCGTCCATCGTCGTCAGCGCCTCGACGATCTGCCGGTGCGCCGCCCAGTTCCGCGCCGCCTTGCCGAGCGCCGCATAGACCACGAGATTGTCCGGGTCCTCGCCAACCGCGAGCACATTCTCCAGCAGCCGCAGGATCCCCTCCTGCCGCCACCCCTTCGCCCGCAGCTCAGGGCCGCCGGGGATCGGAAACTGCGGGTGGCGCGGGTTGGGTGTGGACATGGCAGGAGCTTATTCCTCGCACCGGCGCAAATCCACGCCCGCGTGGATCAAGGCTACCGTGAACTCGGTGCCAAATGAGGACTTCAGGGTGAGCCTGTCGAACCGCGAAGTCCGGGCACCTGCTACCAGCCCTTCGTCTTCTTCCTCGCCTTCACCCCCGCCAGTGCAAACTTCGCGAGTTCGATCCCCATCGCCTTCTCCACCGGCGGATAGACCGCCGGGTCGAGCACCGAGGACGACAGCGGGATGATCTTCTTGGGCACGTGCAGCACGAAGACATACATCCCCTCGCGCAACTGCCCGGCGCTCAGCGGCGTACCCGCGGCATCGAGCGTCGTGATCACATCGGGGAACGTGGCGAGCCGCGTGCCTGCCGCATCGTCGATCGCCATGTATTCGTTCATCACATGGATGGTCGTCGCACCATCGCCCTCGCCAAGCACGAACCGCCCGATGTCGAACGCCTCCTTGGTGTAGACGAGGTCCTTCTTCGTCACCGCGCCCTTGACGAGGATCGACCCACCGGTGGTCTTCACGATCGCATCGATGACCGCAGAGCCGCCCGCCTTCTCCGCCGCGATGATCGCCTCGCCCAGTTCGAGCGCCATCGAGATGCCGCCGAGCGCCGCGTGCCGCCGCACATACTTCGCCCGCACCGGATTGCGGCACGAGGCGATGAATCCGCCGGACTGGTCGGCGGCCGTGCGCAGCACCGGCGACACCTTCGCCGTCGCCCCGCGCACCACCAGTTCGATATACCGATGCTCCGCGCGGTTGCCGCCCACCGCCGTCTGGATCATCGGCTTCGGCGACCCGGCAAGCCCGATCGATCCCATGTCGCCCGTCGGGTGCGCGCGCACATCGCCCACCGCGTCGACCACCTTGGTGCCAAGCACCGCCGACGGCAGCCAGGCGTTGAGCGTCGAGGACTTGCCGTTCTGCCCGATGATGAGCCCGCGTAGCCGCTCCCCCAGCGCCTCCTGCAGCAGTTCGGCCGCCTTGATGTAATCGCGCCCCTGCATCTCCCATTGCGTGGTCGAGGCCGGCGCGCCGATCGCCGCCGCCGTCGCCACCCAGTCCTCGGGATCCAGTTCCTCGATATCGACCAGTTCCGGCCGGCCGACGCTCACCGCCGCATAGCCGAGCATGCGCCCATGATCCGCCCACCCGCCGCCGCCCGCGGCATAGACCGAGCCGCCCTTCACGGCGGCCTCGACATCGCGTTCCCTGAGGATGCGGCCCACTACACCAACTCCCTGTCCAGTCGCTGCACCGCTTCGAGCAACACTGCCGCTCCCAGTGCTATGTCGTTGTTTTCCGCAAACTCCTCCGGCGCATGGCTGCGGCCGCCGCGGCACGGAATGAAGATCATCCCGGCCTTGGTGATCCGCGCCATCCACGCCGTATCGTGACCGGCGCCCGACGCCATGCGGCGGTGGCGCGCGCCCACGGCGGAGGCGGAAGCGTCGAGCAACTCAACCACATCGGCATCGCACGGGGTCGGCAAATTGTCCGAAATGGTCAACGGCGGATGGATGGTGACGCCTGTCGCGGCCGCCACATCCCCGGTCAGCGCCAGCAGCGCCGCAACGAACCCCGCCATGTCCGCGCGCTGCTCGGCCCGCGCGTCGACCAGCAGCCGCGCCCGTGACGGCACGACATTCGCCGCCCCCGGCTCGATGGAGAATTCCCCAACCGTCGCCGCGAAATGATACGGCCCGCCCGACGCCGCAAGCGCCAGCTTTTCGATACCGAGCACCAGCCGCGCGGCCGCCGAAAGCGCATCCCGCCGGTTGCCCATCGGCGTCGTTCCCGCGTGATCGGCCCGGCCCTCGACAATGATCTCGAGCCGCGTGATCCCAGCAATCGCCGTGACCACCCCGATATCGAGGTGCCCCGTCTCCAGCACCGGCCCCTGCTCGATATGCAGCTCAAGGAAGGCGCGAATATCGCTGCGAACCTCGTTCACCCCCGGATGCCCGCCAACCCCGGCGATGCCCTCGCGCAGCGTCAGCCCACCGCTCTCCCGATCGAGCCATTCATCCGGCCGCACGCCGGCCATCCCCCGGCTGCCAATGCACGACACCCCGAAGATTGAAACCTCCTCCGCGAGGAAGTCGACCACCTCCAGATCATGATCCAGCTCAACCCCCTGCTCGGCCAGCGCCCGCGCCACTTCCAGCGCCACCACCACGCCCGCGACCCCATCGAACCGCCCGCCATCCGGCACCGTGTCGGAGTGCGATCCCACCATGATCGTCCCCCTCCCTGGCACCCGCCCCGCCCGATGCCCGATGAGGTTCCCGGCCGCATCGATGCGCACCATGAGACCCGCGTCTCGAAACCGCCGCGCGATGTACTCCCGGCCCTTGAGGAAGACCGGCGAAAACGCCCGCCGCGTATACGGCCGATCCGGCTCGGTGATCGCCGCCAGCGCATCGATGTCGGCAGCAATGCGATCCGCGCTGACGAGGAGATTGCTGCTCACGGCCGCTGCCATCGCCCCACCCCCGGCTCCGCCACCACCGTCCCGTCGAACACCTGCGCCCCGCGCAGATATGTCGCCGCCACCGTCCACGGCAGCTCGATGCCGTTGTACGGCGACCAGCCGACCACGTTGTGCCCCGAGGCCGCCGCGTCATAGACGCGCGGCGAGTTTACCAGCACCGTGATGTCGGCATCCCTGCCGACCTCGAGCGCCCCCTTGCTGCCGAGCCGGAAGTGCCGTGCCGGGTTGGCGGCCATCAGCCTCGCGGCCCAGGTCAGCGGAATGCCCCGATCCAGCGCGCCCTTCACGAACAGCGGCACCATGACCTCAAGCCCCGGCACGCCCGACGCATTGGCCAGCATGTCGGGGTTGGTCTTCCTGTCCTCCGACCAGCTCACGTGATCGGTCGAGACCAGCGTGACGTTCCCCGCAGCGACCTGCCGCCACAGCTTTTCGACCTCGGCGCGCGGGCGGATCGGCGGGTTGATCTTGGCCTTGCCGCCAAGACGGCGAACATGATCCTCCTCATCCAGCACGAGGTAGTGGATGCAGGCCTCGATACTGGTGCGGAAACCCTGCTCGCGGTAGGCGTGGCAGAGGTCATAGCCGCGCCCGACGGAACAGTGGACGATATGGGCGTGGCAGCCGGTGGCGGCACCGATTTCATAGACCTCGGTGATGGCGAGGGTTTCGGCAAACGCGGGCCGGGATAGGCCGTGGGCGCGGT
>Ga0073905_10001558_pt1 | contig 11717 bp, 10 predicted proteins | sample KloWWTupernatant_FD_65482 | JGI IMG/M metagenome (GOLD analysis project Ga0073905, IMG submission 65482) | Active sludge microbial communities from Klosterneuburg, Austria, studying microevolution and ecology of nitrifiers - Klosterneuburg... | ecosystem: Engineered > WWTP > Aerobic digester >... | reverse complement strand
ACCGCGTTGGGCAGTGCTTGCCCGATGGCGCCGCCGGTGAGGGTGATCAGGTCGTGGTGCGGGCCGCCTTCGGTCATCACCCCGAGCATCAGGCCGGAGGTGATCGCCTCGTCGATCAGGATCGCGCGCTCCGGCAGCAGCGCGCCGACCGCCTTGCACACCTTGGGCGCGGTCAGCCGGCCGCGCGGCAGCGACGGGCGCGCGGCTGCTTGCAGGGCCGGCACCGCCCGCGCCGCATCCAGCGCGGCGACGAGCTTGTCGAGGCTGGCGACGGCGTCCTGTGCCGGCGTGGCCAGCGTGTGCACGTTGCAGCCGTCCGGCACCAGCTCGCCCTGCTTGCCGGGATAGGCGAAGAACGAGACCGGCGCCTTCGCGTCCACCAGCACCAGGTGCTCGAAGCCGGCCAGCTGCAACGAGGCCAGTTCGGCCAGGTAGGCGATGCGTTCCACCGCCGGCAACCCGGCGCCGCGTTCCAGCCGGGTCGGGAACACTTCGCAGAACAGCTTGGCCCCGTGCTGCGCGGCGATCCGCGCCGCCGCCAGCAGGCCCGGCTCGCGCAAGGCCTGCCCGCCAAGCAAGAGGGCGCAGCGGCCGCCGGCGCGGATGGCATGGGCGATCGCATCCACGCAGGCATCGTCGGCGGGTTCCGGCGCGGGGGCGGGCGGCGGCGGACAGGGCACGCCGCCTTCGCCCCAGCTGACGTCCGCGGGCAGGACCAGGGTCGCGACCTGGCCGGGCAGGCCGCGCGCGGCCTTGATCGCATCGACCGCGTCGCGGCAGAGATCGGCGGTGCTGCGCGAGGTGCGGACGAAGCCGGGCGACACGTTGCGCGCCACGGTTTCGATGTCGGACTGCAGTTGCGCGTCCAGCGGCACGTGATGGGTGGCGTGGTCGCCGACGATGTTCACCACCGGCACCTTGCCCTTGCGCGCGTTGTGCAGGTTGGCAAGCCCATTGCCGAGGCCGCAACCCAGGTGCAGCAGGGTGGCGGCGGGCTTGCCGGCCATCCGCGCGTAGCCGTCGGCGGCGCCGGTGGCCACCCCTTCGAACAGCGCCAGCACCGCGCGCATGCGCGGTTCCGAATCGAGCGCGGCGACGAAGTGCATCTCGCTGGTGCCGGGGTTGCTGAAGCAGACCTCGATGCCGGCATCGGCCAGGGTCTGCAGCAGGGCTTGGGCGCCGTTGGGCATGGGGGGCTCCGGGGGATGCGTGGTCAGGCGCGGTCGAGGTGCTGCGGGCCGATCTCGGCGATGCGGGTGACGCCGGCCAGGGCCATGGTGGTGGCCAGTTCATTCTGCCAAGTGGCCAGCAGTCCGCGCAGGCCGGCTTCGCCGCCGCCGGCCAGCGCCCACGCCCACGGGCGGCCGATCAGCGCGCCGCGTGCGCCGAGGGCGCACGCGCGGAACAGGTCGACCCCGGAACGCAGGCCGCCATCGACCAGGACTTCGGTGTCGGCGCCGACCGCAGCGGCGATCGCCGGCAGCCGCAGCGCGGTGGCGGCGGCGCCGTCGAGCTGGCGCCCACCGTGGTTCGACACCACCAGGCCGTCGGCACCGACGGCCACTGCCGCGCGCGCATCGTCGACATCGAGGATGCCCTTCAGCAGCAGCCGACCCGGCCAGCGCGCACGCAGCCAGTCGAGTTCCGCCCAGGTGACGCCCGGATCGAACTGGGCATCGATGAAGGCGCGGAAGGCATCGAGGTCGCGCGCGTTCGGCAATTGCCGCTGCAGGTTGCCGAACAGCAGCGGCTTGCCGCGCAGCGCGACATCCCACAGCCAGCCGGGCCGGGCCAGCACCTGGGTGAGCCGCAGCAGCTTCGGCCGCACCCCGGGCTGCGCCATGCCGTTGCGGGTATCGCGATGGCGCATGCCGGGCAATGGCAGGTCGACGGTGAACACCAGCGTGCGGCACCCGGCGGCCCACGCGCGCTGCAGCAGGTCGGCGACCAGTCCGCGGTCGCGCAGCCAGTACAGCTGGAACCAGAACGGTGCGCCGGTGCCTGCCGCGAGTTCCTCGATGCTGCAGATGCCGACCGTGGACAGCGTGAACGGCACGCCCGCGGCGGTGGCCGCGCGCAACGCCTGCAGCTCGCCACGGCGGGCCAGCAGGCCACCCAGCCCCAGCGGTGCCAGCGCCAGCGGCATCCGGCAGGCATCGCCGGCCAGGGTGCTGGCGGTGTCGACTCCGGCCACGTCGACCAGCACCCGCTGGCGGATCCCGATCCCCGGCCACGCGGCGACATTGGCGGCCAGGGTCTGCTCGGCGCCGGCGCCACCATCGACGTAGTCGGCGAGGAAGCGCGGCAGCCGGCCACCCGCGCGTGCGCGATGGTCATCGCTGGTGGCCGGCATCGTGCGGATCACCGATACCGCCCTTGCGTCCGGCCAGCAGCGCAGGCCGCTGCCTGCATTTGGTGATCGCTTCCGCGTGGGCCTGCGCGCCGCGTGCGAAACGGGCACGTCCACCACCCGCGCGCGTTCGTCGCTGCGGTGCCTGCGGGCCTGCGGTCGCGGTGGAAGTCGATCATGCTGGCCTGGTCGTGCGTCGTGGCCAAGGATACGCCGGCCCGGTCCGCGCATGCGTCGCCGGAGCGGGATGGGCGCGGTCCTTTCCGGCGCGGGATCCCGGCGGCGTCGGCGCGCGCGCGCGCGTGCCACCCCCCGATCGCGGGATGGTGCCGCCCGCACCCGGCCGCGATCATTGCTGCCTCAGACCAAGGGGGTTCCATGTTCCGTCATGCCATCGCCGGCCTCGTGCTGGCCAGCTCCGCACTCGTTTCGCTGGCGGTCCCGGCGGTCGCCGATGCCGGGGAGCCGGTGGTCGCCGTCCACGACATCGGGAACCTCAAGGGCGTCAAGCGGGTCGCGGTCACGTCCTTCGTGGTGCAGTACGTGGTGGCGCAACAGACCACCTCGCGGGGCGGCGCCAGCTCCGGCATCGACCTGGGCAAGGACATCGATCCGGCGCGCCTGCAGCAGGCGACCGAACAGATCTACGCGCAGTTCCTTGCCGACCTCGGCGCGTCCGGGATCGAAGTGGTGGCGCCGGAGGCCCTCGCGGCCTCGAAGGGGTTCCGGGAGATGCTGGGCAAGTCGCCGGCCACGCCGTTGGCGATGTCGACCTGGAGCCGCGGCAAGGATGGCGGCTACAGCAGCGTCTTCCATGTGCCCAAGGGCTTGCCGATGGTCGTTCGCGACGACTACGAATACCTCAAGGGCCGCGGCCTCGGCCAGGTCACGGATCCGAGCCTGAGCATCGGCGGCGGCATCAAGCTCGCCAGCACCAACTGGCGCTACTACGACAAGGCGGTGCAGGACGAGCTGCAGGCCGCGACCCTGCTGGTTCGGGTGTTCGTGCCGCTGGCTTACAACGAGAGCAGTACCTCGATCGCCGGTCCGTGGCAGAAGGACAGCGCGAAGACCACCGCCGGCCTGCGCATCGGCGAGCGCTTCACGCGCATGGCGGTGGTGCAGGACGACGAAATCGCCAAGATCTACCTCGGCGAGCCGTTGCTGGCGGGCGATTCGATCATCGCCAACCAGGGCGCGAAGTCCGGCTTCACCGCCAGCAAGCTGCTGTTCGGCAGCAAGAACAACGAGAGCTTCGCGCTGGATGCCGACCAGTACTTCCAGGACGTGCCGGCCGCGTCCGCGAAGGTCCTGAATGCCTTCATCAAGGCGATGAACGACAACCGCTGAAGCACGGCGAGGCCGGCCCCTCGCCGTTGCGGGCGTCGGGCCGGCGGTGGCTCAGGCGCCGGTCGCGATGGAACGCGAGGCGGCGCGCGCGGTGAGGATGCAGCCGGGCAGGAAGGTGCCTTCCAGCGAGCGTTTGCCGCAGGCGCCGCCGCCGCCGAAGCCGGCGGCTTCGCCCACGCAGTACAGGCCGTCGATCGGCTGCTCGTCGGCGTCCAGCACCCGGCTGTGCAGGTCGGTGCGCAGCCCGCCCAGGCTCTTGCGGGTGATCAGCTGCATGTGGATGGCGATGTACGGTCCCGCGCCGGGCTGTTGCAGCGGTGCCGGCTTGCAGGTGCGCAGGGCGTCGGGGCCCCACTGGCGTGCATGCAGGATGCGGCGCACCTGCGCGTCGTCCTGCGGGTTCGCGCCTGCGGCGAAGTGCGCATCGAAGGCATCGGCGGTGGCCTGCAGGGTGGCCGGATCGATGGCGTGCGAGCAGGTCAGGGCGTTCATCTTCGCGGCCAGTTCCGCCAGGGTGTCGGCGACCAGGAAGTGCGCGCTCTCGCGCTGCATCTGCCGCACCAGCCGGTGGTTGCCCAGCAGGGTTTCCTTGAGGAAGCGCAGGAACTGCTTGTCGCGGATGCGGGGGTTGTGTTCCGCCCCGGAGATCGCGAACTCCTTCGCGGCGATGCGCCAGTTGAGCAGGTGCCAGGTCCACGGCTTTTCCTGCGCCGCCACCCGCTGGCACAGCCAATGGGTGTCGAAGCCGGTGACCAGCGGCTCCGGGCCGATGCGCCGGCCCGTGTGGTCCAGCCACAGCGCGGACTTGCACGGGATCGCCGACAGTCCGTGGCCGTCGAAATGCGGGAACGGATGCGGAAAGCCGGCGGCGTAGTTCCACATCTCGCCGGCGTGGGTGACCTGCGCACCAAGCCCGGAGGCGATCTGGTGCAGGCGGCCATCGGCGAACGGATGCGCGCCGTTGAGCATGCTTGCGGGACACGGGCGGTCCTGCGGCCAGTTGCCCCGGACCTGCGCATGGCTGCCGTTGATGCCGCCCATTGCCAGCACCACCACCGGCGCCGCCAGCCGCACTTCGCCGCCGGTGGCTTCCCCGATCGCCAGCGCACCGGCGATCCTGCCGCCGGCATGCTCGAGCGCGGCGACGCGATGGCCATGCAGCAGGCGCAACCTGCCACCGGCGCCGGCCTCGCGCAGGGCGGCGATCATCCGCCGGGTCAGCTCGCGCGAGGTGCCCCAGACGACGTGGTAGCGGGGCACGCTGTTGCCTTCGCCGTCGCGCCCGCGCTCGACCCAGTTCACCGCCGGCATGAAGCGGATGCCGTGCGCCTGCAGCCAGTCGTGCACCTGCGGCCGCGACTGCTCGACGTAGTGGCGCGCCCATTGCATCGGGAAGCGGTCGTCGGGATCCATTTCGCCGAACCGCATCCAGTCGCGCAGGGCGATCTCGGGGCTGTCGATGATCTTCTTGCTTGCCTGCAGTGGCGTCCCCACCAGCGCCATGCCGCCGAAAGCCCACAGCGCCAGCCCGCCGAAGCGTTCGGGAGTGTCGCGGTCCACCAGGGTCACCCGCTGGCCGGCGCGCAGCGCCTCCAGCGCGGTGACGATGCCCGCCAGCCCGCCGCCGATGACCAGGACATCCGATTGCAGTGCCGTCATGCCAACCCCCTGGGCGCATCATCACCCGCGCCGGAGATCGAAAGATAGCCGCTTGCGGCAGCCACCGATGGCGCCGTCCGCGGCGCCCGCGTCAGCGCGCGAGACCGCCCAGCAGCGGTGCCGGCAGCAGGTCGATGCCGGCCGCGACCAGGCCCGCGGCGGGGGCGTCCAGCGGCATCACGGCCAACGCCAGGTCTTCCTCGACGCAGGCCACGCTGCCGATGTCGCGCCCGTCCGCGCTGATCGCGCTGCCTTCGGGCAGCGGCGCGCCGGCGTGGAACAGCGCCAGCCCGCGTTTCACCTGGCCGAGGAAATGGGTGCGCGCCACGATTTCCTGGCCCGGGTAGCAGCCCTTCTTCACGCTGTAGGCGCGCAGGCGATCCAGCGACAGGTGCTGCGGCGTCCATGCCTCGAGCTGCGCATCGCGCAGGCGCGGCAGCCCGTGCTGGAGGTCGAAGCCACGCCAGCGGCTGGCGAGCGCGGCATCGGCTTCGGCCGCGGCGTTGGCGATGCGCAGGCAGCGCGGGCCGCCGTCGGCGCCGAGATCCAGTTCGAATGCGCCATCGGCCTGCGCGATCGTCGAGCCCGATGCCAGTGCCGGTGCCCCGAAGCGGCCATTCGCGTGCAGGTCGTCGCGCGGCTGCAGCCGCACCTTGCTGCGGAAAACGAACCGTTGCAATTGCGTCGCCAATTCGCCCGCACCGGCATCCGGCAAGACCAGCCACAGGGTTTCGGCGTCTTGCCGGAGCAGGGCGAACAGCGCGATCACGCGGCCTTTCGGCGTCAGCCAGCCGTTCCAGTGCCATCCGCCATCGACCAGCGCGGCGACGTCGTTCATGAACTGCGCCTGCGCGAACGCGACTGCATCGCGGCCGCCGATGGCCAGCACATCATGGCCGGGTAGCCGGAATTCCTGCGCCGGTGCGGTTCGTGGCTTGTGGGACATGGGGTCGGGACTTAAACTTGCGGGGTTGTGAATGCGTCGATCATAGGCCAAACCCCTCCCAGCCCCGAGTCCGTCGAGGCCGCGGTTCCGCACCTGGAACCCGTGCCGCGTGCCGCTTCGGAGCCCGCCACCGCCATCGACCCCGCGGTCGAGATCGGCGGGCGCGACGGCCCCGAGCCGACCCGCTACGGCGACTGGGAAAAGAATGGCCGCTGCATCGACTTCTGAGCCATCGCCACGCGGCGCAAGCCGCCCCGCCGGAGAGCGCAGCGCCCATGGCCGCTCCTGATACGCACGTCCGCCAACGCCCGTTGTCACCGCACCTGCAGGTCTACAGGTGGCAGGTGCAGATGGCCTCCTCGATCCTGCATCGCGCCACCGGCGTGATCCTCTCGGTTGGCGCGCTGGCGCTGGTCTGGGGCCTGCTGGCGCTGGCCGGCGGCCCGGAACCGTGGCAGGCGTTCATCGCTTGCGTCGGCTCGCCGCTTGGCACCGTCGCCCTGTTCGGCTTCAGCTGGGCACTGGCCTACCACCTGCTCAATGGCATCCGCCACCTGGTGCAGGACGCCGGCCACGGATTCGCGATCGCGGATTTCGTGCGCAGCAGCTGGGTCTCGATCATCGGCAGCGTGCTGCTGGTGGCGGCGGTTTGGGCCATCGTGCTGGTGCGCTGGGGGCAGGCATGAACAACGCGAACGATCTGCGCACCCCGCTCAAGCGTGCGCGCGGGCTGGGCTCGGCGAAGGATGGCACCGGCCATTTCACCTGGCAGCGGATCACCGCGATCGCGGTGGCGTTGCTGGGCATCTACCTGCTGGGCTTGCTGATCGGCATCGGCGGCGCGGACTACGACCGCGCCCGCATGATCGTCGCCGACCCGTTGAACGCGACCCTGCTGGTCGCGTTCGTGATCGCCGCCTTCTGGCACGCCAGGCTTGGCCTGCAGGTGGTCATCGAGGACTACGTCCATACCCCGCTGCTGGCCGGTGCCGCGCACCTCGCCAGCCTCTTCGTCTGTGCACTCGCCGCCATCGGCGGCGTGCTCGCGATCGTCCGCATCGCGCTGGGAGCCTGATTCCGTGTCCGCCTACAGCAAGCCTGCCTACAGCATCCAGGAACACAAGTTCGACATGATCGTGGTCGGCGCCGGCGGTGCCGGGCTGCGCGCCACCTTCGGCCTCGCCGAGAAGGGCCTGCAGACCGCCTGCATCAGCAAGGTCTTCCCGACCCGTTCGCACACGGTGGCGGCGCAGGGCGGCATCTCCGCAGCGCTCGGCAACATGGGCGAGGACGACTGGCGCTTCCACTTCTACGACACCATCAAGGGCTCGGACTGGCTGGGCGACCAGGACGCGATCGAATACATGTGCCGCGAGGCGATCCCGGCGATCATCGAACTCGAGCACCAGGGCGTGCCGTTCAGCCGCACCGAGGACGGCAAGATCTACCAGCGTCCGTTCGGCGGCATGACCACCCACTACGGCAAGGGCACCGCCCAGCGCACCTGCGCCGCCGCCGACCGCACCGGCCACGCGATCCTGCACACCCTGTACCAGCAGTCGCTGGCGCACGACGCGCGCTTCTTCATCGAATACTTCGCGCTCGACCTGATCATGGACGCCGATGGCGTGTGCCGCGGCGTGCTCGCGCTGGACATGGCCGAGGGCACCCTGCACCTGTTCCGCGCGCAGGGCGTGGTGCTGGCCACCGGCGGCTACGGCCGCGCGTACTTCTCCGCGACCTCCGCGCATACCTGCACCGGCGACGGCGGCGGCATGGCGTTGCGCGCCGGCCTCGCCCTGCAGGACATGGAATTCGTGCAGTTCCACCCGACCGGCATCTACGGCGCCGGCTGCCTGATCACCGAGGGCGTGCGCGGCGAAGGCGGGATCCTGCGCAACAGCAACGGCGAGCGCTTCATGGAGCGTTACGCGCCGAATGCCAAGGACCTGGCCTCGCGCGACGTGGTGTCGCGCTCGATGACCATCGAGATCCGCGAAGGCCGCGGCGTCGGCGAGCACAAGGACCACATCTTCCTCGACCTCACCCACCTGAACCCGGCCGACATCCACGAGAAGCTGCCCGGCATCGCCGAGAGCGCGCGGATCTTCGCCGGCGTCGACGTCGAGAAGCAGCCGATCCCGGTGATCCCGACCGTGCACTACAACATGGGCGGCATCCCCACCAACTACCACGGCGAGGTGGTGCAGCCCTGCAACGGCAACCCCGACGCGGTGGTGCCCGGCCTGTACGCGATCGGCGAGGCCGCCTGCGTGTCGGTGCACGGCGCCAACCGCCTGGGCTCCAACTCGCTGCTGGACCTGGTGGTGTTCGGGCGCGCGGTGGCGAACCGTTGCGCCGAAACCATCACCCCCGGCGCACCGCACAAGCAACTCGCGGGCGACGCCTGCGACAAGGCGCTGGCCAACCTCGACAGGCTGCGCAATGCCAATGGCGGCACCTCCACCGCGGCCATTCGCAACAACATGCAGCGGGCGATGCAGAACGACGCGGCGGTGTTCCGCACCGGCGAAACCCTGGCGAACGGGGTCAGGGCGATCCGCGAGATCAACGCCAGTTTCGCCGACGTGAAGGTGTCCGACCGCTCGCTGGTCTGGAACTCGGACCTGGTCGAGACCCTGGAGCTGCAGAACCTGCTGGGGCAGGCGCTGGCCACCATCGTCTCGGCGGAGAACCGCAAGGAATCGCGCGGCGCGCATGCGCGCGAGGACTTCCCGGAGCGCGACGACGCCAACTGGCACAAGCACAGCGTGTGCTGGGTCGACGATGCCGGCGATACCCGCATCGACTACCGCCCGGTGCACATGTACACGCTCAGCAACGACGTCGACGTGGTCCCGCCGAAGCCGCGCGTCTATTGACCGTAGGAGCGCCCCATGGGCGCGATCGCAATACCCTGAAAGCGCATCGCGGGCATGGCCCGCTCCTACACAAGCAGGAATCGTGAGATGGCCGAATTCACCCTCCCGAAGAACTCCCAGGTCAAGAAGGGCAAGCACTTTCCCGCCGCGTCCGGCGCGAAGCAGGTGCGCACCTTCAAGGTCTACCGCTGGAATCCCGACGACGGCATGAACCCGCGGGTGGACACCTACGACGTCGACCTCGCCAGCTGCGGGCCGATGGTCCTGGACGCGCTGATCAAGATCAAGAACGAGGTCGACCCGACCCTGACCTTCCGCCGCTCCTGCCGCGAGGGCATCTGCGGTTCGTGCGCGATGAACATCGACGGCACCAATACCCTGGCCTGCACCAAGGCGATCGGGGATTGCGGCAAGGGCAATGCCGAGGTGCCGATCTACCCGCTGCCGCACATGCCGGTGGTCAAGGACCTGGTCCCGGACCTCACCCATTTCTACGCGCAATACGCCTCGATCAAGCCGTGGCTGCGCACCCAGACCCCGGCGCCGCCGGACCGCGAGCGCCTGCAGTCGAAGGCGGACCGCGCCAAGCTCGATGGCCTGTACGAATGCATCCTGTGCGCCTGCTGCAGCACCAGCTGCCCGAGCTACTGGTGGAACGGCGAGCGCTACCTCGGCCCTGCGGTCCTGCTGCAGGCGTATCGCTGGATCATCGACAGCCGAGACGAAGACACCGGCGCGCGCCTCGATGACCTGGAAGATCCGTTCAAGCTGTACCGCTGCCACACCATCATGAATTGCGCGCGAACCTGCCCGAAGGGCCTGAACCCGGCCAAGGCGATCGCCGAGATCAAGCAACTGATGCTCGCCCGCCGCGCGTGAGCGCCGACGAAACCGAAATCCGCAAGCTGCGCTGGCGTTGCCGGCGCGGCATGCGCGAGCTCGACCAGTTGCTGGAACGCTGGCTGGATCGCGAATGGCGGCAAAGTCCCACCGCGCAGCGCGAGGTTTTCCTGCGCCTGCTGGACTGCGAGGACGATAGGCTCTGGCGCTGGTTCCTCGGCCATGAGGTTTGCCCTGATGTCGAAATCGCGGCGCTCGTCGATCGCATCCGTTCCCTGCCGCCTTGAGTGGCGCCCGTCGCGCTGGCTGGGCGCGATGTCGTGGGCGCTGGCGCTGCTGGCGCCGTTCTCCCTGCTAGCCTCCGGACTGCCACGCGTGGCGGCATGGCCGCTCGCGCTCGCGGCGGGGGCCTGGGGGGTCGTCTCCGCGCGCCGCCAGCGGGCGATGCCGCCGCGGCTGCTGCTGGTCCCGCCGGGTCGCGCCGCCGCCACCTGCGACGGCGCGCCGATCGTCGACCTGCGGGTTGGCTGGCGCGGCCCGCTGGCGTTCGCATGCTGGCGCGATGGCACCGGCCGCAGCCATCGCGCATCGTGGTGGCCCGATACCCTGGATGCCGGAATGCGGCGTGAACTCAAGGTCGTGATGCTGCGCCGGGACCCTGCAGCGGAACCCGCATCGATGGCAGGATAGGCGGTCACTCGAAGGGCCCTCGATGTTCAAACCCGTCCCCGTCGCCATCGGCCTGCGCTACCTGCGCGCGAAACGCCGCAACGGCTTCATTTCCTTCATCTCGCTGGCCTCGATCCTCGGCATCGCGCTGGGGGTGACCGCGCTGATCACCACCCTGTCGGTGATGAGCGGATTCCAGCGCGAGATCCGCGACCGCATGCTGCAGATGGCCGCGCATACCACCGTCAGCGGCTACGGCGAGCCGCTGCAGGACTGGCAGCGTGCGGTCCAGGTGGCATTGCAGGATCCGCGGGTGGCCGGCGCCGCGCCATACGTCGAGAAGGAAGCGCTGATCCTGGGCAGCAACAACCAGCCGGCGATGCTGCGCGGGGTCGAGCCGGCGCAGGAAGGCAAGGTCTCGGTGATCGGCGACAAGCTGGTGCAGGGCAAGCTGGTCGACCTGCAGCCCGGTGGTTTCCGGATCGTGCTGGGCCGCGAACTGGCGGTGTGGCTGGGGGTTGGCGTCGGCGACGACGTGATCGTGATGCTGGCCGACTACCGCAACACCCCGATGGGCGGCATCCAGACCCAGAAGCGGTTCGTGGTCAGCGGCATCTTCGAGGCCGGCTACAACGAATTCGACAAGGGTCTCGCGGTGGTCAACCTGCAGGACCTGCAGCGCCTGCTGCGGATGGGCGGGGGCGTGACCGGCGTGCGCCTCAGGTTGCACGACATGGACCAGGCGTTCGTGGTGGGTCGCGACCTGGCGACCAGGCTGCAGGGGCCGTTCCGGGTCAGCGACTGGACCCAGGACAACGCCAACCTGTTCCGCGCGCTGAAGATGGAGAAGACGGTGATGGCGATCCTGCTGTCGCTGATCATCGCGATGGGCGCGTTCAATCTGGTGTCGTCGCAGGTGATGCTGGTGACCGACAAGCAGGCCGACATCGCGATCCTGCGCACCCTTGGCCTGACCCCGCGGCAGGTGATGCAGGTGTTCATGGTGCAGGGCAGCCTGATC
>Ga0073905_10001557_pt1 | contig 11721 bp, 8 predicted proteins | sample KloWWTupernatant_FD_65482 | JGI IMG/M metagenome (GOLD analysis project Ga0073905, IMG submission 65482) | Active sludge microbial communities from Klosterneuburg, Austria, studying microevolution and ecology of nitrifiers - Klosterneuburg... | ecosystem: Engineered > WWTP > Aerobic digester >... | reverse complement strand
ATGGTTTCCAGCGTGCTGAAACGCTCACCGCAGGCTTCGCAGCCGCGGCGCCGGCGGATCGTGGCGCCGTCTTCGCTGACGCGCGAATCGATCACGCGCGTGTCGGTGTGTTGGCAGAAGGGGCAATGCATGGCTCAGCCCGCACCACCGGCGAATTTCTGCACGTGCACGACAACGCTGGTCACTGGCTTTCCATTGACAAAGGCTGGCTTGTACTGGGACTGCAATGCGATTCGCATCGCGTATTTGTCGTAACCCTCGGTGCTCGCGCACAAGACTTCCGCCTGCACCGGCTCGCCATTTTCATCCACCAGCACCGCGAAAACGACAATGCCGGGCTGCACGGGCATGCCCCGCATCGCACCCCGGGGGCGTATCGCCCTGGTCGCTTGCGCTTGCACCCGCTCGCTACCCGGCAAGGGCTCCGGCTGAACCGGCCACTTCTCCGCGAACACCTGCGCCAGCGTCTGCCCGGCGTGGCGCTCGATATCGCCCTGCTTGCATACGATCGGCTTATCACGCGACTCGTTGAGGGTGTAGTCGAGCCTGGACGCCCACGTGGCCTCGTCCTGCGCAATGGCCGGCATCGGCATGCCACAGCTCGCCAGCACCGCGGCAACATGCAGAACACGCATCACTCGATCCTCATCCGTACACCGGGAACTGCCGGCACTGCCGCTCCACGTTGCCGCGCACGCCGGCGATCACGTTGTCGTCGTTCGGGTTGTCGAGCACGTCGCAGATCCACTCCGCCAGCGCCACGCAATCGGCTTCCTTGTAGCCGCGGGTGGTGACCGCCGGGGTGCCGATGCGCAGGCCGGAGGTGACGAAGGGCTTGCGCGGGTCGTTCGGCACCGAGTTCTTGTTGACGGTGACGTGCGCCTTGCCCAGCGCTTCCTCCGCGTCCTTGCCGCTGACCGCCTTGCCGATCATGTCGACCAGCATCAGGTGGTTCTGGGTGCCGCCGGAGACGATCTTGTAGCCGCGCGCGATGATCGTCTTCGCCATCGCCTGCGCGTTCTTCACCACCTGCTCCTGGTAGGCCTTGAACTCCGGCTCCAGCGCCTCCTTGAACGCCACCGCCTTGGCCGCGATCACGTGCATCAGCGGGCCGCCCTGGATGCCCGGGAAGACGATGCTCTGCAGCTTCTTCTCGATCTCCTCGTTGGCCCTGGCCACGATGATGCCGCCGCGCGGGCCGCGCAGGGTCTTGTGGGTGGTGGAGGTGACCACGTCCGCGAACGGCACCGGGTTCGGATACACGCCGGCGGCGACCAGGCCGGCGACATGCGCCATGTCCACGAACAGGTACGCACCGACCTTGTCGGCGATGGCGCGGAAGCGCGCCCAGTCGACCACTTGCGAGTACGCGGAGAAACCGGCCACCACCATCTTCGGCCTGTGCTCCAGCGCCAGCCGCTCGACTTCGTCGTAATCGATCAGGCCGGCATCGTTGACGCCGTACTGCACGGCATTGAACAGCTTGCCACTGAGGTTGACCTTGGCGCCATGGGTCAGGTGGCCACCGTGCGCCAGCGACATCCCGAGGATGGTGTCACCCGGCTGCAACAGCGCGAAATACACCGCCTGGTTGGCCTGCGAGCCGGAATGCGGCTGCACGTTCGCGTAGTCGGCACCGAACAGCTGCTTGCAGCGTTCGATCGCCAGCCGCTCGGCCACGTCGACGTATTCGCAACCGCCGTAATAGCGCTTGCCCGGGTAGCCCTCGGCGTACTTGTTGGTCAGCTGGCTGCCTTGCGCTTCCATCACCCGCGGGCTGGCGTAGTTCTCGCTGGCGATCAGCTCGACGTGGTCCTCCTGGCGGCGGGTCTCGTCGGCGATGGCCTTGGCGAGTTCGGGGTCGAAACCGGCAATCAGGTCGGCACGGGAGAACATTCGGCAGCTCCGGGGCGGGCAGGTGGGGATCCCGATTTTAGCGGCTTTGCCGGTCCGGCTTCGATGGAACAAGGCGTTCCAGCTATAATTTCGCCATTCCAGACCCCCTTTCGCGGCCCTGCCACGCGCAGCGCCGCGGCCCGCCTGCGGAGTTTTTCCGATGTCGCAATTCATCTACACCATGCAGGGCGTCAGCAAGACCGTCCCGCCGAAGCGCCAGATCATCAAGGACATCTCGTTGTCGTTCTTCCCGGGCGCCAAGATCGGCCTGCTCGGCCTGAACGGTGCCGGCAAGTCCACCGTGCTGCGGATCATGGCCGGCGTCGACACCGATTTCACCGGCGAAGCCCGCCCGCAGCCCGGGATCAAGGTCGGCTACCTGGAACAGGAACCGCGCCTGAACCCCGGACAGACCGTCCGCGAAGCGGTCGAGGAAGGCGTGGGCGAAGTGCTGCAGGCGCAGGCCCGGCTGGACGAGGTGTATGCCGCCTACGCCGAGGAAGGCGCCGATTTCGATGCGCTGGCCAAGGAACAGGAACGCCTGGAAGCCATCCTCGCCGCCGGCGACGCGCACACCCTGGAAAACCAGTTGGAGATCGCCGCCGACGCGCTGCGCCTGCCGCCGTGGGATGCGGTGATCGGCAAGCTGTCCGGCGGCGAGAAGCGCCGCGTCGCGCTGTGCCGCCTGCTGCTGCAGAAGCCGGACATGCTGTTGCTCGACGAACCCACCAACCACCTGGACGCCGAATCGGTCGAATGGCTGGAACAGTTCCTGGCCCGCTACACCGGCACCGTGGTGGCGGTGACCCATGACCGCTACTTCCTCGACAACGCCGCCGAGTGGATCCTGGAACTGGACCGCGGCCGCGGCATCCCGTGGAAGGGCAACTACACCGACTGGCTGACCCAGAAGGATGCGCGCCTGAAGCAGGAGGAGTCTGGCGAGAAGGCGCGCCAGAAGGCGATCCAGAAGGAACTGGAATGGTCGCGGCAGAACGCCAAGGGCGGCCGCAGCAAGGGCAAGGCGCGCCTGGCGCGGATGGAAGAGCTGCAGTCGGTCGACTACCAGAAGCGCAACGAGACCAATGAAATCTTCATCCCGCCTGGCGAACGCCTGGGCACCAAGGTGGTGGAGTTCAAGAACGTCAGCAAGTCGTACGGGGACCGCCTGCTGATCGACGACCTCAGCTTCAGCGTGCCGAACGGCGCCATCGTCGGCATCATCGGTCCCAACGGCGCCGGCAAGTCGACCCTGTTCCGGATGATCACCGGCCAGGAAAAGCCGGACACCGGCAGCATCGAGATGGGCCCGACCGTCAAGCTGGCCTACGTGGACCAGAGCCGCGACAAGCTGGAAGGCAACCACAACGTGTTCCAGGAGGTGTCCGGCGGCCTGGACATCCTCAACATCAACGGGGTGGAGATCCAGTCGCGCGCCTACATCGGCCGCTTCAACTTCAAGGGCCAGGACCAGCAGAAGCTGGTCGGCACCCTGTCCGGCGGCGAGCGCGGCCGCCTGCACATGGCCAAGACCCTGCTGCAGGGCGGCAACGTGCTGCTGCTCGACGAACCGTCCAACGACCTCGACATCGAAACCCTGCGCGCGCTGGAAGACGCGCTGCTGGAGTTCCCCGGCAACACCTTCGTGATCAGCCATGACCGCTGGTTCCTGGACCGCATCGCCACCCACATCCTCGCCTTCGAGGGCGACTCCCACGTGGAGTTCTTCCAGGGCAACTACCGCGAGTACGAGGAAGACAAGAAGCGCCGCCTCGGCGAAGCCGGTGCGCAGCCGCACCGCCTGCGGTTCAAGGCGCTGAAGTGACGATTTGGCGCGTGCGCATTGCGCACGCCCTTGCCAAATCGTCATCCCGCCTGCGCGGGAATGACGAGCAGGAGCGAAGCAGGCCATGACCTTCATCGAAAAACTCCGCAACCGCTGGCACTCGGCCAACTCGCTGGTCTGCGTTGGCCTGGATCCCGACCCGGCGAGGTTCCCGGAGGCCTTCATCGACGACGAGGACGCGCTGTTCTCGTTCTGCCGCGACATCGTCGACGCCACCGCCGGGTTCGCCTGCGCGTTCAAGCCGCAGATCGCCTACTTCGCCGCGCACAACGACGGCGAGGCGCAGCTGCAGCGGCTGATCGCGCACATCAACGGCTGCTTCCCCGATATCCCGGTGATCCTGGACGCCAAGCGCGGCGACATCGGCAGCACCGCGGCGCAGTACGCGGTGGAGGCGTTCGAGCGCTACGGTGCCGACGCGGTGACGCTGAACCCGTACATGGGCAGGGATTCCGCCGATCCGTTCCTGCAGTACAACGACCGCGGGTGCGTGTTCCTGTGCCACACCTCAAACCCGGGCGCATGCGATTTCCAGGAACTCGACGTCGGCGGCGAGCCGCTCTACCAGCGCATCGCGCGGACGATCGCCGGCGAGTGGAACGCGGACCGCAACTGCGCGCTGGTCGTCGGCGCCACCTTCCCGGAAGAGTTGAAGGTGATCCGCGGCATCGTCGGCGACATGCCCCTGCTGATCCCCGGCATCGGCGCGCAGGGCGGCGACGTGGAAGCCACCGTGCGCAACGGCAAGACCGCCGACGGCACCGGCCTGGTGATCAATTCCTCGCGCGGGATCCTGTACGCATCCTCCGGCGCCGGTTACGCCGATGCCGCCGCGGATGCCGCGCGCAGCCTGCGCGACCAGATCAACCGCTACCGCTGATCGCGGTCAGCCGAGGAAGCCAAGCCTGGGCGCATCGAAGTTGCCGATCCCGGGGAAGATCGTCCCGAGGTCGGCCTCGGCAACGCCCATCCAGCTCGCCAGGGTCGCGCCGACCTGCTGGATCGAGGTGGTCGGGATCATCCGGCCGCGCCCCATCGATTGCTCGCCATCCAGTTCCAGCAGCGGATAGTCGCCCCAGACCCGGCGCCCCTGCAGCGAGCCGCCATTGCCTGCGGCGGCGCCCATCACCAGCTGCACGCCGCCCCATGCATGGTCGGTGCCATTGCCGTTGCTGTTGAGGGTGCGCCCGAAATCGCTCATGGTGAAGGTGGTCACGCGGTCGAGCATGCCGATCTCCTGCAGCGCGGCGCGGAACGCGGCAAGCGCGCCCGCCACCTGCGACAGCAGCGCCGCGTGCCGGGTCGGGTCCATCTGGTTGTCGTGGGTATCGAAGCCGCCCAGCCCGGCGTAGAAGATCTGCCGCTTGTGGCCGATCGCCGGCCCCTGGCTGACCTTGACCAGGCGCGCGATCATCCGCAGCTGCGCGGCCAGCGGCTCGCCCGGGAAGGTGGTGGCGATGTCGCCGCCATTGGCCGGATCCAGCGCCTGCCGCAACGCGCCGTTGACCATGATCGAGGTCTCGCCCAGGCCGGCGTAGCGCGTCCGCATCGCATGGCCCTGGTTGGCGTGCAGCAGTTCCTCGAGGGCCTGCAGGCGGATCGCGTCGGCACTGCCGCCGTTGCTTGCCATGCGCGCCAGTTCGCCCGGCCCGTTCGAGGCGACCGCATACGGCAGTACCGAGGCGCCGCTCTGGTACAGGTTGTTGCCGAAGATCGAAATGGTCGGCGGCAGCGCCGACAGGCCGGTGTTGAGCGCCGCCAGGCGATCGCCGCACAGGCCGCCCCAGCCGTTGGCGGCGTGGGTGGTGGTGGCGTGCCCGCGCATCCACTGGCGCTGCTGGTCGTTGTGCGAGTACAGGTAGGGCGGCAGCGGCTTGCCGCCGGGATAGCCGACTTCCGACTTGCGCACCGGCTCGACCAGGCTGCCGACATTGGCGAGGAACGCCAGCTCGCCGGCATCGAACAGCGGCTTGGCCGCGGCGAACGCCGGATGCAGGCCCCAGGTACCGCCGGAGGTGTCGGCGATGGTGGCCAGCGAGTCGCGCGCGATGCCCAGCCCGAACGGATTGGAGGTGGCGTCGTGGACCCCGCCACGGCTGCGCAGGTAGACGTCGTACTCCGCCTGCGCATGCGGGATCAGCATGTTGTACGAATCGTTGCCGCCGTACAGGAAGATGCAGACCAGGGCGCGGTAGTCCCCGGCCTGGGGCGTCGCCGCAAGCGCGTGCCCCATCAGCTCGAGCTGGGGAAACAGGGCTCCGGCGGTTCCGGTCGCGACCAGGGCACCCAGCCCTTGCAGGAAGCGGCGGCGGTCGTGTCGGGTCGAGTGCGGCATGGGGTTGTTCCTTGCGTGGCGCGAGGATGCGGCGTGCGGGTTCGAATCAGCGCTGGACCGCGTAGTCCGGCGACAGCAGCGCGACCAGCAACAACGAGCGGGCGCGCTCCGACGCGCCGCGACCCTGCGCGCGCAGGCTGCCCAGCATGCGCGTCAGGGTGGCCGCGCTGGCCGCCGGCAGGCTGCCACCGTGCAGCAGCAGGTTCACGTCCTGCACCATCGCGGCGTCGTCGCCGGCCTCCGCGAGTTGCACCAGGCGGGTGATGTCGAGCACCGGCGCATTGGTGTTGGCGGCAGGCGCGGAGGTGCTGGCGTAGTTCCACAGCAGGGCATCGCTCTGGTTGTGGCCGGTGGTGAAGGTCGACTCGTTGACGATCTGGAGCTCGGGCGCGTACACCCCCTGGCTGCCGTCGGAGGCCGGGATCCGGTAGTCGGGCTCGAAGAAGTTGAACACCGATGGCGCGCGCTGCGAGTCCTGCGCGATCGACAGGGCGAGGTCCGCGGTGCTGCCGGCGCGGAAGCGCAGCGCGCCGCTCGCAGGCGGCACGTACCTCGCTTCGTACGCGCGCCACAGGTGGGCGATCCGCAGCAGCGGCTCCCTCGGCTTGCCGAAGGTGGCGTCGCCGGCGGCGGGGGCGGTCCGCGCCTCGCCGTCGAGCAGGATCGCGCGCAGCACGCGGCCGAGGTCTCCCCCGCTCGTGCTCCAGGCCTGGCCCACGCGCTGGATGTAGCCCGGGCTCGGATTGCTGGTGACGAAGCGCTGGATCAGCTGGCGGCTGATGAAGGGCGCGGTGTTCGGATGCTGGCTGAGGGCATCCAGCGCGCGTTCCAGGGTTGCGGCGCAATCGTTGCCGTTGGCGATCACGATGCCACGGAAGATCGCCTTGGGCTGGTCGTCATGGTAGGCGGGGTGGCACTCCATCGGGGCGTAGCTGCGCCCGTCCACGCGGCCATAGTTGGCATCCGTCTGGCCTGCGTAGGTCCAGCCGGTGAACACCCGCGACATCGCCGCGACAACCGCCGAATCGTAGGTCGGCACCGTCTGCCCGGAGCCATCCAGCACCGGCGAGAAATCCTGGTTGCGCTCGACCAGGCCGATGCTGAACAACTGCATCACCTCGCGCCCGTAGTTCTCGTCCGGCACGATCTTGCCGTCCGCACTGGCCTTGCGGTTGCCGGCATGGCTCAGGTACACGCCCATCGCCGGATGCAGGGTGACCGCCTTCAGCACGCTGCGGTAGCTGCCGAACGCGTTGCGCGCCAGCGTGTCCTGGTAATCGGCCACCCGCGGGATCTGCGCGCGCCCGCTCTCGAAGTCGGAGACCACGAAGATCTCGCTGAGCGCGAACGCCATGCGCATGCGCAACTGGTCGCGGTTGTTCGCGGCGAACCAAAGCCAGGCATTGCGGCGGTGGGCCTGGGTGAGGTCGGTTTCGGCCAGGCCGTTGGCGAGGATCTGCTGGATGTGCGGCAACACCAGCGTCGGCGGCGTGCGCGCCGGATCCATCTGCTCGTCCAGCCATCGCGAATAGCCGAGCTCCCGCACCCGGGCGATCTCCGCGCGGGTCGGCCCGAAGCTGGCCTGGATGAGGAACCTGGCGGCCTCGGCCTCGCTGATCGTCGCTGCGGGCGGCGGGGTGGTCGGCGGCGGGGTGATCGGTGCCGCGCCGCGACCGCCGCCGCCACCGCACGCCGCCAGCGCGAAGCCGAGGATGCCGGCGAGGATGCCGCCACGAACCGGCGCTGCCGGAGCCGATTCGCGCGCCACGAAGGTGCGGTTGCTGAACATGGCCTTCCCCTCCGGGTCCGTTGCCACCGTAGCGCATGCGGCGCCCGCATGGGTGACAGGCCGGCGCGTCGCTCGATGATGCCAACGCGGGTGCACGCGGTCGGTTGACAGCCGATTGGGGCCGGGGCGCAGCGGCACCAGCGGGGCGGGGGCGCGACCCGCGGCCCGGATCAGCGCAACGCGGCCCGTGCCGCCGCCAGCGGGAACCTGCCCCAGATCATCGCGAACACCGCCCCGCGCGTGGCCACGCCCCGGCGCGGTGCCTCGAACGTGTTGAAGTAGCGCCAGAAGCCGCGGTGCTTGTGCCATTCCACGAACAGCGGGCGCGCACGCGAGGACACCCCGCGCACGTGCACCACCTGCACGTCGTTGGCGCAGGCCACGGTGGCCCCGGAAGCGCGCGCGCGGCGACACAGGTCCAGGTCCTCGGCATGCAGGCGATAGCCTTCGTCGAAACCGCCGATGCGGGCGAACAGCGTCCGTGGCAGCAGCATCAAAGCGCCGGAAACCGCATCCACGACCTGCAACGGCAGCGACGGCTGCAGTTCGACCCCGAGCCGCGCGCGCGCGCGATCGCGCAGCATCGCCGCGAAGTCCGGGTCGCGGCGGCGCGCGGCGGGATCGCGCGCGCCGTCTTCGCCGACCAGGTCGGCGCCGACCAGCCCCGGTTCGATCGCGGCCGCGTGCATGCGCAGCCGCGCCAGCGAGTCCGCCTGCACGAAGCAATCCGGATTGACGAAGGCCAGCCACGGTGCCCGCGTGTCCAGCGCGCCCTGGTTGCAGGCCACCGCGAACCCGGGGTTGTCCGGGTTGGCGATGAAGCGCACGCGCGGATCCGCCAGCGCGTGGCGCTGCACGATCTCGAGGCTGCCGTCGCGCGAGTCGTTGTCGACCACCCGGATCTCGGCCACGCCCTCCGCCGCGCGCAGGCGCACCAGGCAGTCCTCCAGCGTCTCGGCGCTGCCATGGCTGACCACGATCGCGGCGATGCCGGCGGCGTTCATGGCGCGGGTGCGAACAGGTCCTGCTGCGGCGAGCCACGGTCCAGCTCCGCCAGCCGCGCGCCCAGTTGCGCCCGCAATGCGTGCAGCGGATCGCCCATCAGGAAGTTCGCGAGCCGCGCATGCCAGGCCGGCCAGCGCACCGACAGCCGGTCCATGTCGCCATCGGCGGGCGCGCCTTCGCCATCGCGCAACACGAAGGCGGTCTCGCACAGCGCATTGCGCCAACCGAGGCCGGACAGGCGCAGCGACAGGTCGATCAGCGCGGCGTACCAGGAGCGGTAGCTGGACGGGTCCAGCCCGCCGGCGCGCACGCGTGCGCTGCCGCGGACCAGGACCGCGTGGCCAACCGCGGCCGGCAGGTCCGGATGCCGCGCCGGCAGCTGCACGCAGGCGCGGGCGAGGCGCGAAGGCGCCTCCTCGAGCCCGGCGATCTCGCCCACCCGCGGCCAGCTCGCGGCTTCGCCGGCGTTGCTCCACGGGGTCGCGGTGGCGATGGTCGGATCGCGCGCAAGGCAGGCCGCCAGCTCCTGCAGCCAGCCCGGCGCGGGTCGCGCATCGCAGGCCAGGATCGCCACGTCGGCGTTGCCGCAGGCGCGCAGGGCTTCATCGAGGTGCGCGGCCTCGCCGATGCTGGCGGCGCGCCGGGTATGCGCGCCCTGCAGCGGCGTGTGCTTCAGCCAGGCTTCGATGATGGCGGTGGCGCGCGGACCGGCCTGGGCGTCGTCGGCCAGCCATACCCGGCTGCCGGCGGGGGTGCCGGCATCCAGCGCGGCGAGGCAGGCATCGAGTGCGTCCTCGTCGACGCCGACCGGCACCAGGATGATCGGCAACGAGGACGCGGCCGGGCTCACTTCGCCTTGGGGTCGTGGATCGGGTCCAGCGCGCGGAAGCGGCGGCCGTATTCGTCGGTCAGGTCGCGCGCTTCCTGCGGGTTGCGGACCACGGTGGGGGTGATCAGCACCACCAGTTCATCGCGCGTGGTGCTGGTGCCCTGCTGGCCGAACAGGCCGCCGATCACCGGGATCCGGCTGAGCCCGGGGATGCCGGACGAGGTCTTGCTGCTGCCATCGGTGATCAGCCCGGCCAGCATGATGGTCTCTCCGCTGGGAATCGCCGCACTGGTGCGAACCTCGTTGGTGTCGATGCGCACGTTGCCGTTGACGTCGGCCGCGCCGACCGGCTTGCTGACTTCCTGCACGATGTCCATGAACACCATGCCGTCGCGGGTGATGCGCGGGCGCACCTTGAGGATGATGCCGGTGTCCAGGTACTGCACCTGGCTGTAGGTGCCGTTGCTGTTGCCGCTGTTGGTCGGGTCGAAGCTGACCGAATTGATCGGGATGCGCTGGCCGACGTTGAGGCTGGCTTCCTTGTTGTTCTGGGTGAACACCGAAGGCGAGGACAGGGTGCGCACGTCGGACACGTTGTCCAGCGCCTGCACGATCGCCGCCGCGCTGTTGCCGAGGAAGCTCCAGGTCAGCACGTTGCCGAAGCCTTCGGCCGGGGCCACGCTGCTGCCGTAGCTGCCCCAGCTGTTGCGGCCGGTCGGGTACGGGAAGTCGGTCTGCTCGGGGATCGCGTTGTCGAAGAACCAGCTGACGCCGTACTGCAGCGCACCGGAGAGCACGACGCTGACCACCTGCGCCTCGATGTGCACCTGCATCGGCATCACGTCGAGGCGCTCGATCACCTCGCGGATCGACTTCCACGCCGCCGGGCTGGCGCGCACCAGCAGCGAGTTGGTGTCCTCCACCGCGGACACCCCGACTTCGGTGCCGTCCACCCGCAGGGTCACCCGGCCATTGCCGGTGCCGCCGCTGGGAAGGCTGGCACCGTCGCCGCCGGAACCGATCGCCGCACTGGAGGTGCCGCCCTTGTCGTCCACCCCGCCGCTGCGGATCTGGGTGGATTCCACGCCCGGCATCAGCGACGGCTGCTCGCCCTGCTGCGACTGCCCGGCGCCATTGCCGAACACCTCGGCGAGGCGGTCGGCGAGGTCGCGCGCCTTGATGTACTTCAGCTCGTACGAGAACAGCCGGCCTTCGCCACTGCCGCCCTCGATGCGGTCGATCCACTGCTGGATGTCGTCCAGGTAATTCGGCTGGCTGGTGATCACCATCACCGCGTTGGCGGCATCCAGCGGCATGAAGCGGAACATGCCGGCGACCGGGGTCTTGCTCTGCTCGCCGAACACGCGTTCCAGGTCCTGCACCACCTGGCTGGCGCGCCCGGACTGCAGCGGGAACACGCCAACCGACATGCTCGCCATCCAGTCGACGTCGAACACCTGCACGGTGCGCAGGTAGTTCTCGAGCTCGGCGCGGGTGCCGGCCACGGTGATGATGTTGCGCGCGCCATCGACGCTGACGATCGCGCCCTGCCTGGCGTACGGCTTGAGGATCTTCTCCATCTCGGCGGCCGAGACGTAGCGCAGCGGCACCACCCGCGACTCGTAGCCGCGCGCCATCGCCGGCGAACCGGTGCGCGGGACCACGCCGCTGGCCAGGGCCTGGTCGGCGGGCACGATGTTGTAGCGGCCATCGCTGAAGACCATGCGCGCGTTGTTCTGCGCAAGCACGCCTTCCAGCAGGTTGAGCGCCCCGGCCGACCCCACCGGCTTCTGGGTGGCGATCGTCACCGTGCCCTGCACGCCGGGCGCGATGCTGTAGCTCTGGCCGAGCATGTCGCCGAGGATCGCCTTGACCACCGCGTGCAGCGACTCGCCCTCGAAGTTGAAGCTGGCCTGGCCGCTGCTGGCCAGCGACGGCGGCGGCGCGCTGGCCGCCGACTGGTTGATCGGCGCGCCGCTGCCGCGACGGATCACCGGGCGCGGCCCGGCATTGCCCATCAC
>Ga0073905_10001556_pt1 | contig 11723 bp, 10 predicted proteins | sample KloWWTupernatant_FD_65482 | JGI IMG/M metagenome (GOLD analysis project Ga0073905, IMG submission 65482) | Active sludge microbial communities from Klosterneuburg, Austria, studying microevolution and ecology of nitrifiers - Klosterneuburg... | ecosystem: Engineered > WWTP > Aerobic digester >... | reverse complement strand
CCCCGGCGGATAGGGAATGACGACGAGCAGCGTCGCGACGAGGTTGCTGCGGTTGATGATCTCGCGGGTCTCGCCGCCGGGGATGGTGCAGCTGTCGTACTGGCGCAGCACCACTTCCCTGCCCCCGGCGATCACCGTCAGTTCGCCGCCGAGCGCCACGTAGACCTTTTCGAACGGGGTCGAATCCGGCCCTGCCCCGCCACCGGGCAGGAACTGGCTCAGCCCCACCCACTGGTTCTTCGGCCCATCGGGCTCAAAGCCCTGCAGCCGCAGCCCGACGACGCCGCGATGGTTGGGCGCTTCGTAGGGCTGGGCCTCGGAGAACGCCTTGACGTGCATCAGAACGCCTCGCCCGCTTCAATGCGATAGGCCTGCTTCGGATCGGTGATGGCCACCAGCCGGATGACGCAGCCGTCGCCGCGATCCCAGTTCCACGGGAAGAAGGCGAAGGTGACGCGCTTGCCGGTCACCGCATCGAGATCGCCACCGACATTTTCGATACCGAGGATGCCGGCCTTGAAGATCTTCTGGTGCACCGGCTCCCACTCGGGGAAGGCGTCCTTCCAGTCGACGCCGCCGGACCACTGCTTGTACTCCTCGGCGAGGTGCGGCAGCAGCGGCCCGTTGCGCTGCGGGCCGATGGCGGTGGCCAGCGGATGGTCGTTGGCCTGCGTGTCGTGACCCACGACCTTGATCTTCTTTTCGATCATCCAGTCGGCCGCAGAGGGCACGAAGCCGGGGCAATAGGCAAAATAGTCGCCGTCCTCATAGACCTTGTGCCAGCCGGTGTTGACGATCAGCACATCGCCCGGCCGGACGATCTTGCCGGCGGCCTTTTCGAGATCGTCGTAGGTGATCTGCTCCCACTTCTTCTTGGGGATCGACACCACGATGCCTGAGCCAAAAAAGTGCGGCAGCGGCACTTCATCGATGAAGGGCGTGCCCTGCACGACATGCGCCGGCGCATCGATATGCGTGGTCACGTGCATGGTGGTGGTGATGGTCTGCGACAGCACGCCGGACTTCGCCATGTAGTGCATGCGCTCGATCTGGATGTCGCGGAAATACGGCCAGTTCGGAGACTGGAAGCCGAAGCGGTGGCTGAGGTTGAAAAATTGCAGCCCCATCGCGTTGTCGAGGTTCGACTCGAAATCGATGCCGCGGATTTTGATGGTCACTTAGAGGCCTCCCTTCGTCATGCATGCGCCTCCTCTCTAGCGGAGGATGTATCGCATCACAGTACATATGCACTGCATTGTGGTCAATATCGTCCGGTCACGGCCCTCCATTCCTCTGTTTCTGTCATCGCGCCAGCACCGCTTTGAGCACCCGGCGCAACTCGCCCGCCGGATCGGCCGCGACCGTCTCGCTGCGCCAGGCGACGTGATGATCGGGACGAACGAGCACGATGCCGCTGTCGCGCACCTCGCGCGCCCGCGCCCAGTCGCCGGTAAAATCCTGCCAGTGCTGGCGCGGCCCGATGATGTGCGCCGCGAGGTCGAGACCAAGCTCGGCACCAACCGTCTTTGCGGCCGCCACCCATGCATCGCCACCGATGCCGGTAAGCACGCTGAAGCGGCCCTTGCCGCACAGATCGAGCGTCGAGACCTTCGTGCCGTGGTCGTCAAACACCCAGGCATGCGGCACACGCGCGCCGGGATAGGTGGTCCATTGGTAGTGCAGTTCCGCGTCCTTCTCGAACGGCGGTTCGGTGGCCCCGTCGGCCGCAACCGCGTCGGACCGGTAGCGCTGGTTCATCTCGACGCCATGCGCATCGAACTCATAGACCTTGGCCGCGATGGCCTCGCGGATGGCGGCGCGCTGCGCTTCGGCATCAGCGGTGTTTTCGACGCGCGCATCCATGTTCTGCTGCATCTTCACCGGGTCGATCGAGTCGAGGAGGCCCAGCGCCTTGAAGATCGGGCCGAACTCGCCGATCGACTTGTTGGCCCGCGTCACGATCTGTTTTGCCACCGGCGCGCGCTCGGCATTGTAGCTGTCGAGCAGGTGCTCGCCCGCCTGCCCCTTGAGGACCAGCGCGAGCTTCCAGGCAAGGTTGAACGCGTCCTGGATCGAGGTGTTGGAACCGAGCCCGTTGCTCGGCGGATGGCGGTGCGTGGCATCGCCCATGCAGAAGACGCGGCCCTTGCTCATCTGCGTGGCGTACATGTCGTTGTTGGTCCAGGTGGACACCGACCTGAGATCGATCTGGAGGTCCGGGTCGCCGACGAGATCGCGCGCCACCTTGGTGGCCATCGCCTCATCCACCTTGGGCTCGGGCCCGTTGATGTCGTAGCCCCAGACGATCAGCCACTCGTTCCACGGCCGGACCATGCGCACGAGGCCCATGCCGATGCCGCCCACGTTCGAGCCCGGCTGCATCACCCAGTAAAGCACCGAGGGCCGGTGCGCGACGTACTTCGAAAGGTCCGCCTTGAAGAGGATGTTCATCGACCCCGCGACGCCCATCCGCCCTTCGAACGGCAGGCCGATATCGGCCGCGACCTTGGAGTTGCCGCCATCGGCGCCGACCAGATACTTTGAGCGGATCGTCACGTCCCTGCCGGTCAGCCGGTCGCGCACCGTGGTGGTGACGCCCGCATCGTCCTGCACGTGGCTCAGGTATTCGGTCGACATGCGCGCCTGCGTGCCGCGCGAGCAGGCCGTCTTGAACAGCAGCGGCTCCATGAAGGTCTGCGGCAGGTCGTTCATGTGGGTTGGAGACGACAGCTGGTGTTCGGCGCGGCTGAGCGGGTGCTTGCCCCAGCTCTTCATGCGCCCGATCTCTTCGCCCGTGAGCGAGGTGCAGAAGATGTTCTCGCCCATCAGATCCTGTTCGGTCGCGAACAGATAGGCCTCGTCCTCGACGTCGCGGCCGAGGTCGCGCAGCACTTCCATAGTGCGCTGGTTGGTGATGTGCGCGCGCGGCGTGTTGGCGAGCCAGCGGTAGCGGTTGATCACCATGTTCTCGACGCCGTAGCTCGACAGCAGCGCCGCGGTCGCGGAACCGGCCGGGCCGGTGCCCACGATCAGAACGTCGGTGGTGATATCAGCCATGCGGCTCTCCCTCGATATGGCGTGTGACGCTATGGAGGGGTGCACGAGCAGGCGCCGCCGCGAGTGCAGGCGCGGGGCGTTTCAGGTCGTACATGACGAAGCATGGCGCGGCCGTGCGCGGTGCCATCTTCCCCTCCCTCGGGCGGTCTGTCGCCGCCTTTGGAGGGTACCCTAGCAGATGTGCTCGGCGGGCTGTCGAGCGAAAAAGCGCCGGGAAAACGCCTAGACGGCTTCGAGCAGCTGGCGGGTGTAGTCGTCGCTGAGGTCGCGGGCGCGCAGCTGTTCGCGTGTCAGCACTTCCACTGTCGCGGCATTGCGCATCACCATCAGGTGTTCGCACATGTAGGCGATCACCGCGAGATCGTGGCTGACGATCACGTAGGTGAGGTTGAGCTCGCGGCGCAAGCGATTGAGCAGGTTGAGGATTTCGGCCTGGATCGAGACATCCAGCGCCGATGTCGGCTCATCGAGCAGCAGCACCTTGGGCGACAGCGCAAGGGCCCGGGCGATGGCGACGCGCTGGCGCTGGCCGCCGGACAGCTCGTGCGGATAGCGGAACTGGAATTTTGCGGAAAGCCCGATGAGATCGAGCAGTTCCGCTGTCCGCGCCAGGATGTTGGGCAGGCGGTTGATGCGCATCGGCTCGGCGATCTGCTGGCCGATCGTGTAGCGCGGATGGAGCGACGAATACGGGTCCTGGAAAACCATCTGCACGCGCCGCGCCAGTTCCTTGCGCGGGGTCTTGCTGACATCGAGGCCGTCGATGCGGATGTCGCCGGTCCAGTCGCGGTTGAGGCCCATGATGGTGCGCAGGATGGTGGACTTGCCCGAGCCGGACTCGCCGACGAGCCCGAAACTCTCCCCCTCCTTCACCGTGAAGGATACGTCGCGGACCGCGGTCGAGGGGCCGAAGCGGACAGTCAGGTCGCGGACCTCGATCATGGGGCGGCCTCCAGCCAGCTCGCCTCGCGAATGAGGGTGGGGAGCGGCGCGAGCGAGCCGTCGATTGACGGCAGGCAGGAGAGGAGGCCGCGCGTGTAGGGGTGGGTCGCCTCGTGCAGCCGGTTCGCGGCGATGGTTTCGACGATCCGGCCGGCATACATGACGATGACGCGATCGCAGAACCTGCTGACGAGGTTGAGGTCGTGGCTGACGAAGATCAGGCCCATGCCGCGGCGCGTCACCAGTTCATCGAGGATGGAGAGGACCTGCGCGCGCACCGAGACGTCGAGCGCCGAGGTCGGCTCGTCGGCGACGAGGAGATCGGGCTCGCGTACCACCATCATGGCGATCATCACGCGCTGGCCCATGCCGCCCGACAGTTCGTGCGGGTAGAGATCGAAGACGCGCGCCGGCTCGCGGATGTGCACGGCTTCTAGCGAAGCGATGGCGCGCTGCCTTGCTTCGGCGCCACCGACGCGGCGGTCGCCGATGCGGATGGCTTCGACGATCTGCTGGCCGACACGCATCACCGGATTCAGCGAGAATTTCGGGTCCTGCAGGATCATGCCCATGCGGCCGCCGCGCAGCGAGCGGCGAAGCTTTGGCGAGGCCTTCAGCAGGTCGATGCCGTCAAAGCTCAGCTTGTCGGCGGACATGCGGGCATGGGGCGGCAGGACGCCGAGCAGCGAGCGGCCGGTGAGGCTCTTGCCTGAGCCGGATTCGCCGACGATGCCGAGCTTCTCGCGGCCAAGCGAGAAACTCACGCCGCGCACCGCTTCGTTGTAGACGCCGTCGTCGTCGCGGAAGGCGACGCGGAGGTTTTCGATGCTGACGAGGGGCTCGCTCAATTGCGCTGCCTCAGGTGCGGGTCGAGCAGGTCGCGCAGCGCGTCGCCCAACAGGTTGAAGCCGAGGCTGACGATGAAGATCGCGGCGCCGGGGATGGTGGCGATCCACCACTGATCGAAGATGAACTTGCGGCCGGTCGAGATCATGGCGCCCCATTCGGGCAGCGGCGGCTGCGCGCCCAGCCCGATGAAGCCGAGGCCGGCGGCGGTGAGAATGATGCCCGCCATGTCGAAGGTCATGCGCACGATGACCGAGGAGAGGCACATCGGGATGACGTGGAAGAGGATGATGTGGAACTCGGACGCGCCCGCCAGCCGCACGGCGTTGACGTAGTCGGAGTTGCGCACGATGAGCGCTTCGGCACGCGCCAGGCGGGCATAGGGCGGCCAGGCGGTGAGCGTGATGGCCAGTGCGGCGTTGACGATGCCGGGCCCGAGCGCCGACACGAAGGCCAGCGCCAGCAGCAGTTTGGGCACCGCGAGGAACACGTCGGTGATGCGCATGAACACCTTGTCGAGCCAGCCGCCATAGGTGCCGGCGACGGCGCCGACGAGCAGGCCGATGGGGGCGGAGGTGACGATGACCAGCGCCACGATCAAGAGCGTCAGGCGTGAACCGTGGACGAGGCGCGAGTAGATATCGCGGCCAAGTTCGTCCGCTCCGAACCAGAATTCGGCGCTGGGCGCGGCGAGCCGGTCACCCAGCGAGGGCAGGTACGGATCGTGCGTCGAGATAACGTTGGCGAAGATGGCACAGAGGATCAGCACGATAATGATGGCGAGGCCGATCACCCCCAGCGGGTTGCGGAAGAAGCGCCGCGCGAAGGTGCGGAACTCCTTGATGCGGGCGGCGCGCAGGGCGCGGCGCGGATCGGCGATATCGGGCAACACCGTCATCGGCCAGCCTCCCGCGAGCGTGGGTCGAGGACGCGATAGAGCACGTCGCTCAGCGTGTTGAGGATGACGAAGACGATGCCGACGAGCAGTGTGCCGCCGAGCACCGCGTTCATGTCGGCGGAGAACAGCGAGGAATAGATGTAGTTGCCGATGCCGGGCCACGAGAAGATCGTCTCTACCAGCACCGAGCCTTCGAGCAGGCCGCCGTAGCTCAGCGCGACGACGGTGACGAGCGGGATGGCGGCGTTGCGCAGCGCGTGGCCCATCACCACCTGGAACTCGCTCGCGCCCTTGAGGCGGGCCGTCAGCACGTATTCGCGGCTGAGCTGTTCGAGCATCACCGAGCGCGTCATGCGCGAGATGTAGGCGAGGCTGTAGTAGCCGATCAGCAGCGTCGGCAGGATCATGTGGCTGATGGCATTGGCGAAGATGTCCCACTGGCCTTGTATGGCGGAGTCGATGAGGATGGCGCCGGTGATCGGCTTGACCACGCCGACGTAGAACACATCGAGCTGCCCCGGCCCCGAGACCCAGCCGAGCAGGTAGTAGAAGACGAAAAGCCCGACGAGGCTCAGCCAGAAAATCGGCACCGAGTAGCCGACAAGGCCAATCACGCGGATGACGTGATCGGGCCACTTCTCGTGCCAGTAGGCCGAGGCGACACCCATCGGAATGCCGAGCACGACACCGACGATGAGGCCGAGCGTGGCGAGTTCGAGCGTGGCGGGGAAAAAGCGCAGAAGATCGGTGAGGACGGGGCGCGAGGTCGAGAAGGAGATTCCGAAATCGCCGCGCAGCAGCTTCGTGAGATAGTCCCAGAACTGCACCCAGATGGGCTTGTCGAGACCGAGCTCGGACGCGACGCGGTTGTAGAGCTCTTCGCTGGCGCGATCGCCGACGATCGAGATCACCGGGTCAATCGGCAGGATGCGGCCGATGAAGAAGGTCAGCGCCGCGAGGCCGAGCAGGGTGAAGGCCACCGTCAGCAGCCACGAGCCAATGCCGATGAAGGCCTTGAGAACGGCGTTCATGGGGTACCCAGACGGTTCGCCGCGGCCGGCATAACCCCCGGTGTCATTCCCGCGAAAGCGGGAACCCGGGGATGGCGCCACTCAACGAGCACGGAAGTTGGGTCCCCGCTTTCGCGGGGATGACACATGTGGGGGATGGCGAAGATTGTGGCCACGTTGCCTCGTGAACGGATGGGGCCGGAAGCCTCGTGCTCCCGGCCCGAAAGTCGCCGTTATTCCTTCGTCACCGCGCCGTAGCGGTCGTCGGAGAAGGTGATGCCGAGGACGACGCCCTTGACGTTGTTGCGCATCGCCACCTTGCGGTGATCCTGGAACATGAAGAGGAAGGGCGAAGCGTCGGTGTGCTTGCGCTGGATTTCCTCGTACATCGCCTTGCGCTTCTCGGTGTCCTGCTCCTCGACGGCGGCGAGGACCATGTCGCTCAGTTCGCCCGAGTTCCAGCCGAAGCGATCGGCGAGGTTGCCCTGCTTGCCGTCGGGGTCTTCCTTGTTGTTGACCGTGAAGGCCTTGGCGTTCGAGTGCGGATCGGGATAGTCCGGGCCCCACAGGCCGACCCACACGTCGAGATCGTGCGAGCGGTAGCGGTCGAGCCACGGGCCGCCGTCGACGACCTGCAGGTCGAGATCGATGCCGGCCTGCGCCATCGTCGACTGCACGGCCTGCGCGTAGTCGGGATAGGGCGGGTTGTTCCAGACCACGGTCGCGAGCTTGATCGGCAGCTTCACGCCGGACTCGGCGAGCAGCGCCTTGGCCTTCTCGATATCGAGCTTGTACGGGTTGTAGTTGATGTTGCCGCCGAGGAACCCGTCGGGGATCATCGTCTGGTGCACCTTGATGGTGCCGCGGCCGATGGCGGTCGCGATGCCATCATAGTCGATGAGATATTTCATCGCCTCGATGACCTTGGGATTGCTCGTCGCTTCGCCGCGCATGTTCACGCCGAAGTAGTAGATGGTCGAGGAATTGCCATCGAGGATCTGGATGTCCGGATTGCCTTCGATGGCGCCGAAATCATCGGGCTGCAGGCGGTTGGCGATGTCGATATCGCCCTTTTCGAGCGCCAGGCGCTCGGCCGCCGACTCCGGCATGTGCTGGAAGAAGATGCGGGCGACGCCCGGCTTCTCGGCCCAGAAATTGTCGTTGCGGTTGAGCAGGATGGAGACCTTGGGGTCCCACTTGCCCAGGGTATAGGCGCCCGAACCGGCCGAGTTCTCCGACTTCAGCCAGGCATTGCCATAGTCGTTCTTGCCGTCGGCGGTCTGCGCCTCGTGCTGCTTGACCAGCGCGCTGTCGACGATGCCGCCGGTGAACGAGCTGAGCACGTAGAGCACAAAGCTCGGCGCGTACTTCTTGTCGACGATGAACTGGAAGGTCTCGTCGTCCAGCGCCTTGACCTTCTCCTCGACGTTTTCGGGCGTCAGGCCGAACTGGCTGAAGATGAAGGCGATGCGGCCGTTGAGATGGATCACGCGGCGGATCGAGTACTCGGCATCGTGCGCGGTGACATCGTTGCCGGAGGCGAACTTGGCCGTCGGGTTCATCTTGAAGGTGAACACCATGCCGTCGGGCGACACTTCCCAGCTGTCGGCGAGAACGCCGTAGATGTTGGTGGCGTCGTTCGGATCGAAGCTCACCAGCGGCTGGTAGATCTGCTGGGTCACCAGCACGCCGCCGACCTCGGACACTTCGGCCGGATCGAGGGTGATGAGGTCGTCGATCGCTTCTGCGATGACGAGCGTATCCTTGGGCGTCTCGGCGATGGCGCCCGACACGGCAAGTACCGCGCCGAGGGCAACCGCTGCGAGCGACTTAAACATTCGCATGGTCGTCTCCCTGTCTATGGTTGTCGTTGGAGCCCGCGATCCTTTCACTGATCCCGGGGAAGGCGAAAATGAGTGCCGCGAGCGGCACGATGGCGTCGACCGCATCGACGAGTTCCGGCGTGAGGATGCCCGAGGCGCCGAGCACGCAGAGGGCGCCTGCCGTCTCGCCGTCGATGACGACGGGAACGCACATGGTGGCCCCCACCCCCAGTGCCACGAGATCGGCGGTCTCGGGGATGAAAGCAGCCATCCCGGCGGGCGTATCGGCGACGATCGGCAGCTGTTCGCCGAACATGCGGCGACACCATGCGCCATCATCGACCGGATCGGTGCCGCCAATGGGAAACGTCGCCTCGTGCGAGGTGCCGATGCGGCGGATCACCGAGCGATCGGTGGCGGTGGCGAGAATGGTCGCCGTGGTGACGCCGGGAAGGACGCGCAGCAGATCGATGATCGTGTCGATCACCGGTCCGGGGCCGGCGGCGAGCGCCTGCGTGAGGTTGCGGGCAAGATCGAGCCGCAGGATGGTCATTGGGGGAAGATCCGCATGGTGCCGACCCAGAGCTCCACGGCCTCGGTCGTCCCGATATTGGTGCCCCGATGCGGGCGGCGGGAATCGAAGTGCAGGGTATCGCCGGGGCCGAGCTCGTAACCCTCGCCATCGACCTCGTAGCGCATGCGGCCGGAGACGAGATAGACGAACTCCTCGCCCTCGTGGCTCATGGTCTCTGAGGCATGGCCGGGCGGGACATGCGACAGGCAGGCATTGAGCAGCGCATCGGGAAAGCCGCGCTCAAGGAATTCATAGGACCGCGCAATGCCGGGCGCCCGATAGGTCTGGCGCTCGCCCGAATGGGTGACGAGGCTGTTGCCCCCGCCCGGCGCGCGCGACACGAAGGTATCGACGCTGGCCTGCAGCGCCCCGGCAAGATTGTAGAGCGAGGCAAGCGAGGGCGTCGAAAGCCCGCGCTCGACCTGGCTGATGAAGCCGACCGTGAGCGATGCTGCATCGGCCACCTGCTGCTGCGTCATGCCGAGCGCCTTGCGGCGATCGCGCAGGCGCTCGCCGAGGCTCGGATTGTCCTGTGCCGGGGAAATGTCGCGGAGCTTGAAATCAACAACGGACACGTGTGCTACGCCGAAAAATCTCTCAAATTTTAGCCACACTAAAGACGCGTGCGCGCCGGAGTCAACCGGCCCGGGCGGAGCGGGGGGACCGCGGGCCGATCAGCCGGACTGCTGCTCGAAGGCGATGGTGCGGCGCAGCGCCTCGCTCTCGGGGACCACCTCGGCATAACCCAGTTCGGTCCGCACCCGGCTCGAATCGAGCGTCAGCGGGTAGCTGAGATCGGACGCCTCCGCCCGGTCGGCCATGACGCCGCCCTCGCCCGGCCCGACCTCGACGATCTCGACACCCGGTGCGACGAGCGGCACGATGGTTTCGGCCCACTGGCGGATCGACCGGACGAACGGCTGCGCGACGTTGTAGGTGCGGCCGGCGGCGGCCGGATGGAGCGCTGAGAGGACGAGGCCTTCGGCGGCGTCATCAATATAGGCGAAGGAGTTGAGCCAGCGGGCGGCGCGCGCATCGAGCGCGAAGGGCTTTCCGGCGACGGCGTTTCGGATAGCCCAGCCGAAGCGGTGCTGCTTGTCGCCGGGGCCGAAAATCATCGGCAGGCGCACGCTGACGGCCGCGAACCGCGAATCGGCGCGGGCCGCCTCTTCGATGAGGATCTTATCGTAGTCCTCGAACAGGTCGGCCCCGATGCCCTGCGGACGGCGGGAATTGCCGCGATAGGGGTACCGCATGGCGCGCAGCGGCGAGTCCTCGGTTGCCGGTTCGGGCCGGACGGGCGGCGCACCCTTTTTCAGCAACCCCTCGTAGTTGGAATAGACATCGGTCGAGGACGTGAGGACGTAGCGCGTCCCGGTATCGGCGGCTGCATCGAGAACCGCCTGAGTATTTTTCAGCCCGAGCGCGAAGATGTCGATCATGGCGACGACCTGGTGCTGGCGCAGCAGGCTGGCGATGGCGCCACGGTCCATGCGGTCGGCGGCGGCGAAGCGGGCGCCGTCCGGCAGCGTAACGGGATGTTGCCCGCGGGCAATGACCAGCGGCTCGATGTTGCGGGCAAGGAGCCGGCGCGCCACGGCGGTTCCCAGAAACCCCGTACCGCCAATGATCGCAACCGTCATGAACTTACTCCCGTATCAGTAGAGGCGGCGTGAAAACCCATTCGAATCAATATCCACCGCCTGCCGCAAAGCTTGCCCACTATCGTCGCAATCCGACCTTTCTTTCGTCATGCCGGCGCGGCTTTTGGCCGCGAAGAACAGGGGGGAACGCCAGTTTGCGGCGATGCGAACCAAATGCGCGCGACAATCCCCTTGACTGGCGAACGGGTCGGACTGATGGTTGCATCAGCACATGTACTAATACACTTTCTTCCTAATACTTCTTGCGGGTGGCTACATTGTTGTCGAAAGATCCTGGAAGCTGCATAGCGCGGCTTTCGGATGAGTATAAAATTGTCCCGACGTGCGGGATGGCAAGCAGCCGCCATCGCGATGCAGTTCATCGCCCGGGCGGGCGCATGGACTGGGACGGGCGATGACCGGCAGCCCCCCGCCTCCGGCCCTACCACCGGCACCGAACTCTCCCGACCCTGAAGCAACTTCCGATCTTCCTGACGCGCACGCCCCGTCAAGCCTCGAAGGCCCGATACGGCACGGCACCCCGCATGCCGCAGACGTCAGCATCACCGAACAGTTCGACGCGCTGACGGCAACCCTTTCCGCGAAAGAGGCGGAGCTGGCCGTGCTCGCAGGGCGGGCGGATCGCGCGGAACGATTGGCGGAAACCCTGCGCGCCTCGAACGTGATGTGGGCGCAGGAGCATGAGCAGGCGAAGGCCAAGGCGCCGGGATTGGCGATACCGCTTTTCGCCCGGGCGAGACTGCAGCGCCTGAAACCACGCCGCCTGCTGAAGCGCGCGCGCGACTTCCTCAACCTGCGCCGGCGCAAGCGGGCGAAGCTCGAATTCGACAGCGCCTTCTATCTGCGCCAGAACCCCGACGTTGAGCAAAGCGGCGCCGACCCGTTCACCCACTATCTGTGGACGGGCTG
>Ga0073905_10001553_pt1 | contig 11745 bp, 12 predicted proteins | sample KloWWTupernatant_FD_65482 | JGI IMG/M metagenome (GOLD analysis project Ga0073905, IMG submission 65482) | Active sludge microbial communities from Klosterneuburg, Austria, studying microevolution and ecology of nitrifiers - Klosterneuburg... | ecosystem: Engineered > WWTP > Aerobic digester >... | reverse complement strand
CATCAACACCCGCGACGAACCGCACGCGGACGCCCAGAAGTACCGCCGGCTGCACGTGATCACCGGCGACGCCAACCTGAGCGAGGTCCAGACCTTCCTCAAGCTCGGGACCACGGCGTTGGTGCTCGCCATGATCGAGGACGACGCCCTCGGCGAGCCCCTGCGGTTGGCCCGACCGGTGGCGGCGATGCAGGCCGTCTCGTGGGACCTGTCGCTGGCCGAGCCGCTCGAGATGGCCGACGGGTCCCGCCGCACTGCGCTGGACCTGCAGTGGGACCTGCACGGCCGGGCCCGTGCCTACGCCGAGTCCCGGGGACTGGAGGTGCTCGGTCCCGAGTCGGTCGGTGAAGAGATCCTCACCCGCTGGGAGGCGGTGCTCTCTGGCCTGGACGGCGACCCGATGAGCCTGGCGGACCAGCTCGATTGGGTGGCCAAGTACCGCCTGTACCGGGCGTACCGGGAACGGGACGGCCTCGAGTGGTCGGACCCCCGACTGGCCGCCATGGACCTGCAGTACCACGACCTGCGGCCCGGACGCGGTCTGGCCCGACGGCTGGGTCTGGAGCGGTTGACCGACGACGACGAGGTCGAGCGGGCGGTGACCGACGCCCCGGTGGGCACCCGGGCGTTCTTCCGGGGCGGCTGCCTGGCACGGTTCGCGTCGCAGATCGTGGCCGCCAACTGGGACTCGTTGGTGTTCGACACCGGCGCACCGGCGCTGAGGCGGGTGCCGATGCTGGAGCCGACCCGGGGAACCGAGGAGCACGTCGGCGAGCTGCTCGCCACCGCGGCGTCGGCCGCGGACCTGCTCGACCGCCTCGGCCGCTGACGCGCCCCACCCCCACGCCCACGCCCGCTTTGTCCCGCGCAGACGTCGTGATCACCGCGCTGGTGCGGGACAGAGCGGGGGAATGTGCACCCGACTCCGACGGCGGCCGCGGTACCGTGCAGCTGACGCGGAGGTGAACCCCCAGATGGCAGAACGAGAACTCAAGAAGAAGCCGGCCCCCCAGCGTCGCTCCGACGAGGTCGAGGCCACTCCGGCGGCGACCGAGGCCGGCGAGAAGATCAAGGCCGAGCTCGACGAGCTGCTCGACGAGATCGACGACGTGCTCGAGACCAACGCCGACGACTTCGTCAAGGCCTATATCCAGAAGGGCGGCCAGTAGTCCGCCCGGACCGCGGCTCGTCCCGACCGGGGCGGTCCTCGGTCCGGAGCGACCAACTTGTACGCTGCCGCCCGTGAACCTGCCCCTCTACAGCCCCCAGGACGACCCGGGCCCGAACTTCGCCGAGCTCGTCCGTCGCGCCGGGCTCGTCCCTCCGCTGCCCGACCCCACCGGCACTGCACTCGGAACCGGCACTGCCTTCGGAACCGGTCCGGGCCTGGCCGTGACCCATGGGACCACCTGCGTCGCCGTGCGCTACGCCGACGGCGTGGTGATGGCCGGCGACCGCCGCGCCACCTCCGGCAACTTCATCAGCCACCGCAGTATCGAGAAGGTGTTCCCCGCCGACCGGCACTCCGGGGTCGCCATCGCCGGCGCGGCCGGACCCGCGGTCGAGATGGTGCGGCTGTTCCAGCTGCAGCTCGAGCACTACGAGAAGGTCGAGGGCAGCCCGATCTCCCTCGAGGGCAAGGCCAACCAGCTCTCGCAGATGGTCCGCAACCACCTGCCCGCCGCCATGCAGGGCCTGGCGGTGGTGCCGCTGTTCGCCGGCTACGACACCCACGCCGGGCGGGGTCGGCTGTTCCAGTACGACGTGACCGGCGGTCGCTACGAGGAGCACGACCACGCCGCGACCGGATCGGGCAGCCTCCACGCCGCGACCGTCGTCAAGCTCGGATTCCGCGACGGCCTCGAACGCGCCGCGGTCATCGACCTCGTGCTGCGGGCCCTCTACGAGGCCGCGGACGAGGACTCGGCCACCGGCGGACCCGACCTGCTGAGGGGCATCTTCCCGGTGGTCGCCACCATCAGCGCCGACGGCTTCGAGCGGGTCGCCGACGACGACCTGCGCACCCGCTACCAGACGCTGTTCGAACAGCTCGAGGACGAGCGCTCATCCGGAGGTGCCTCGTCATGACCATGCCGTTCTACGTCGCTCCCGAGCAGATGATGAAGGACCGGGCGGACTACGCCCGGAAGGGGATCGCCCGGGGACGGGCGCTCGTCGCCTGCACCTTCGACAGCGGCATCCTCCTGTGCGCCGAGAACCCGTCGCGCATGCTGCGCAAGGTGTCGGAGATCTACGACCGGATCGGGTTCGCCGGCGTCGGCAAGTACAACGAGTTCGACCAGCTGCGCATCGCCGGCATCCGCCATGCCGACCTGAAGGGCTTCTCCTTCAGCCGCGAGGACGTCGACGCCCGCAGCCTGGCCAACCAGTACGCCCAGATCCTCGGCCAGGTCTTCACCCATGAGATGAAGCCGATGGAGGTCGAGATCCTGGTCGCCGAGGTCGGTCACGACCCCGCCGGCGACCAGCTGTTCCACATCCTCTACGACGGCACCCTGATCGACGAGACCGGATGGGCGGTCCTCGGCGGCGAGGCCGAGGCCATCGGCGAGCGGATGGGCTCGGCGTGGGTCGAGGGCGGGACCCTCGCCCAGGCGGTGAACGCCGCGGTGACCGCTCTGGCGGGACCCGAGCGGACCATCCCGGTCACCGAGCTCGAGGTCGCGGTCCTGGCCCGGGGCAACGGCCGCCGGACCTTCCAGCGCATCGAGGACGACGAGCTCACCCCGCTGATCGAGCCGTCCTGAACCCGCGCGCCGTTCCGGGAGCGCGCCGATCCGCAGAGGTCCCGGGGTAGGTTGAGCCGGCGATGGACCGACGGATCTACGGCCTGGAGAACGAGTACGGCGTCACGTGCACCCTGCGCGGCCAACGTCGTCTCAGCCCCGACGAGGTCGCCCGCTACCTGTTCCGACGGGTCGTGTCGTGGGGTCGGTCCTCCAACGTCTTCCTGGCCAACGGCGCCCGGCTCTACCTCGACGTCGGTTCGCACCCCGAGTACGCCACCCCCGAGTGCGACTCCCTCGCCGACCTCGTCGCCCACGACAAGGCCGGCGAACGGATCCTCGAGCAGCTCCTCGAATCCGCCGAGCAGCGCCTGGCCGAAGAGGGCATCCGCGGCGACATCTACCTGTTCCGCAACAACACCGACTCGGCGGGCAACAGCTACGGCTGCCACGAGAACTACCTGACCAGCCGCCATGACGACCTCACCCACTACACCGAGGTCCTGATCCCGTTCCTGGTGAGCCGCCAGATCTACGCCGGAGCCGGCAAGGTCCTCCAGACCGCCCGCGGCGCCCAGTTCTCCATGGCGCAGCGCGCCGAGCACATCTGGGAGGGCGTCAGCTCGGCCACCACGAGGTCCCGACCGATCATCAACACCCGCGACGAACCTCACGCGGACTCCGACCGGTACCGGCGTCTGCACGTGATCGTCGGCGACTCCAACATGAGCGAGTACGCCACCTACCTGAAGGTGGGGGCCACCGCACTGCTGCTGCGCATGCTCGAGGACCCGACGGTGGTGCTGCGCGACATGACGCTCGAGAACCCGATCCGTGCCATCCGCGAGATCTCCCACGACATCAGCTGCACCCGCCGGGTCCGCCTGGCCAACGGCCGCGAGGCCTCCGCGCTCGAGATCCAGACCGAGTACCTGAACCGGGCGCTGCGCTACGCCGACAACCACGACCTGTCCCCCGAGGAGAAGCAGTCGCTCGACATGTGGGAGCACGTCGTCACCGGCCTCGAGCGCGACCCCCTCAGCCTGGACCGCGAGGTCGACTGGGTGACCAAGCACAACCTGATCGAGGCGTTCCGGGAACGTCACGACCTTCCGCTGTCGCATCCGCGCGTCGCCCTGCTCGACCTGCAGTACCACGACATCAGCCGGAACCGCTCGGTGTTCTACAAGCTCCAGAACGCGGGTCGGGTCGAGCGCATCGTGACCGACGCCGACATCGAGGAGGCGGTCGACACCCCGCCGCAGACCACGCGGGCCCGGCTGCGGGGCGAGTTCATCCGCACCGCCAAGGAGCGCAAGCGCGACTACACCGTCGACTGGGTGCACCTGAAGCTCAACGACCAGGCCCAGCGCACCGTGCTGTGCAAGGACCCGTTCAAGGCCCACGACGAGCGGGTCGAGCGCCTCATCGAATCGCTCTGACCCCACGGGCCGATGCCGACGTTCCGCACCGCGACGGTCACCGAGGTGCTCTCGGCGCGCCCCGGCCTGCAGCGCGTCGCGGTCGCCATGGCCGACGGGAGCCCGGCGCGGGCGTACGCCCTGGTCGAGTTGGTCGGGGAGTGCGCCGTCGGTGACGAGGTGGTCCTGAACACGACCGCGGTCGAGCTCGGGCTGGGAACCGGCGGCTGGCACGTGGTGCACTGGAACCTGGCCCGCCGCGAGCTGGTGGCCCCCGGCCCCGACCACGTGATGAAGATGCGCTACACGTCGCTGCAGGCCGACGTCGGCACCTCCGAGCTCGTGCATCCCGAGTGCGACCGCCCGATCGTCGGGGTGCCGGTCGTGGCCTGCACCGTGCACAGCCAGGTGCCGCTGGTTGCGCTCGCCGTGGCCGAGCGTCGGCCGGGAACCCGGGTCGCGTACGTCATGACCGACGGAGCCGCCCTGCCGCTCGCCCTGTCGGACCTGGTGGCGCGGCTCCGCACCGACGGGACGCTGGTCGGCACCGTCACCGCGGGCCACGCCTTCGGCGGAGATCTCGAGGCGGTCACGGTGGCCTCGGCGTTGGGTTTGGCGGTCCACACCCTCGGAGCCGAGGTGGTCGTCGTCGGGATGGGACCGGGGGTGGTGGGCACCGGGACGGCCCTCGGCACCACGGCGATCGAGGCCGCGTCGGTGATCGACACGGCTGCCGCCCTGGGGGGTGACACGGTGCTGTGCGTCCGGGCATCGGCCGGCGACGGCAGGGAACGCCACCGGGGCGTGTCGCACCACACCGAGACGGTCGCCCGGTTGAGCCGCACCTCGCCCCGGGTCGCCTCGTCCCCGCCGGAGCTGGTCGAGGAGCTGTCGGAGCTGACGGGGGTGCAGCCGCTCGTCGTCAACGACACCCCCGACCCGGCCGACCTGCTGGGGAGCGCCGGGCTCCGGGTGACCACGATGGGTCGAGACGTGTCCGAGGACCCGCTCTTCTTCGCCGCCGCGGTCGCGGCGGGTGCGTTGGCCGCGGACCTGGCGGCCGATCGCTCCACGACCCCGGTCACGCCGCGATCCGCGGATCGGCCCGTACACTGACCCGCCGTGGCCAAGGTCGACCGCCTCCTCAACATCGTCGCCGCGCTGCAGGCCTCCAGCGTGCCGCTCACCGCCGAGGAGATCCGCGAACGGGTTCCCGGCTACGAGTCGCACTCCGACGACACGTTCCGGCGGACCTTCGAGCGCGACAAGGACGAGCTGCGCCAGGCCGGCGTCCCCGTCGAGACGGTCATGGTCGCCCACACCGAGCAACCGCGGGCGGCCTACCGGATCCGCCGGGACCGCTACGAGCTGGCCGACCCGGGCTTGAGCCCCGAGGAGCTGGCGGCCCTCCACCTGGCCGCGACCTCGGTCCGCCTGGTCGGCATCCCCGTCGACGAGGTCGAGGACGCCCTGCGCAAGCTCGGCGGCACCGGCGGGGGAGCGGCAGCGGCGCCGGTCGGCTCGCTCGACGCACCCGACGCCCTGGCCGTGGTGTTCGCTGCCGTGCTCGACCACGCGGTCATCACGTTCGGCTATTCCGGCGACGAGCGGCACCTCGAGCCCCACCGGCTGCAGTACGAGCAGGGGCAGTGGTACGTGAGCGGCCACGACCTGGACCGCGACGCCACCCGCAGCTTCCGACTGGACCGGGTCGCGGGTCCCGTCACCGCCGGCGACGCCGGTGCGTTCACCCCACCCGACGACCTCCCCGGGGTGCGCCTGCGGCCGTGGGAGCTCGGCCCGGGACCGGCCGAGACCGCACACGTGCTGCTCGAGCCCACGGTGGCCGCCTCGGTCCTGGCCGAGGATCCCGAGCTGACGGTCAGCGGCACCCACGCCGACGGATCGGTCGTGATCGAGCTCGAGGTACGCAACCCCGCCGGTCTGCGCAGCTTCGTGCTGTCCCACCTGGACCACGCCGAGCTGCTCGACCCACCCGGACATCGCCGCGACCTCATCGACTGGCTGGGCGGGTTCGAGAGGCTGTCGTCATGAGTCCCGCCACCGCGTCCGAGCGCGTCGAGCGGATCCTGTCGGTCCTCCCGTGGATCGTCGAGGAGCCCGGAACCACGGTCCAGCAGGTCTGCGACCGCTTCGGCATGACCGAGCGGGACCTGCGGGCCGACCTCGACCTGCTCATGTACGAGGTCGGCATCCACCCGTTCACCCCCGACGCCCGCGTCGACGCCTACGTCGAGGACGACGGGCGGATCCAGATCCACCTCGGCGACTACTTCCGGCGCCCGCTGCGGCTCACACCAGACGAGGCCCTGGTCCTGTACGCGGCGGGTCAAGCGCTGCTCGACAGACCCGACCCGGACCCGGTGCTGACGCGGGCCGTGACCAAGCTCGCCACCGTCCTCGGCGACGGGGCGGACGACTCCGTCGACGTGCGCCTCGGCGATGCCGATCCCGACGTGCTCGACGCCGTGCGCCGAGCCACCGACGCCGGGCAGCGCCTGCGGATCGACTACTACTCGTTCGGACGCGACGAGCGCACCGAACGCGAGGTGGACCCGCTGCGCCTGTCGGCCCGCGACGGCCACTGGTACCTGCGGGCCTGGTGCCACCGCGCCGGAGGGGTTCGGGAGTTCCGGGTCGACCGCATCGACACCGCGGTGCCGACCGGCGACGCGGTCGACGACCACCCGAACGTCGAGCTGGCCGACGTGCTCGACCTGAGCGACGGCCGACCGGTGGCGCTGGTCGTCGGCGCCGAGGACGAGTGGATCGTCGACGCAGTGCCGACCGAATCGGTGACCACCGACGCGGACGGCCGGATCCGAGTGGTGCTGCGGGTCACCGCCGAGCCCTGGCTGCAGCGGTTGCTGCTGCGCCTGGGCCCGACGGTCGAAGCGCGCGACGTCGACACCGGCGAGGACCTGCGACCGCTGGGCGCCAACGCGGCTCGACGGGTGCTGCGGCGGTACCTCTGAGCGCCGATAGCCTCGCATCGATGTCCGAGCCGACCGTCGATCAGCCCGCAGCGTCGGGCCGGCCCGCCGCCCGGACCCGCACACGCTCCTCGACCCGGAACATGGTCGAGTGGGCGGTGGTCATCGTGGGCGCCATCCTGGTCGCCTTCCTGGTGAAGACCTTCCTGGTCCAGGCCTTCGAGATCCCGTCGCCATCCATGGAGATGACGTTGGTCAAGGGGGACCGGGTGCTGGTCAACAAGCTGAGCTACGACCTCCACGACGTCAACCGGGGCGACGTCATCGTGTTCACCCGTCCCGCCGCCCTCTCCGGCGGGCCAGATGACCCCAAGGACCTGATCAAGCGTGTGATCGGACGACCCGGCGACACGGTGCAGTCCCGCGACGGCAAGGTCTACGTCAACGGTCGTCAGCTCGAAGAGCCGTATCTCCAGAAGGGCGTCGTCACCGACGGCATGGAGGAGCCGGTCACGGTGCCCAAGGGCCACGTCTGGGTGATGGGCGACAACCGCGGCGACTCGGCCGACAGCCGGGTCTTCGGACCCGTGGCCGAGGACACGATCGTCGGTCGTGCGTTCATGCGCATGTGGCCACCCGCGCGCATCGGGTCTCTCTAGCTGCCGGGGTCGACGGGGATCACCGCGTCCGTGCGGGGTCGTCGGGTGCCTCGCCGGCCGCGTCCACCAGGCGGTCGACGTGATCGGAGAACACGCCGTCGATGCCGGTGCCCAGCAGCGACCGGATCACCCTCTCGTGCTGGGCATCCCATCCGAGCGCCATCCTCCGGAAGCGGTGGTAGAGGGCGACCATCCCCCCGGACCACTCCGAGTGGTGGAGGTTCACCGCGTCGATGCCGAACTCGCGCAGCCGCGCCGCATGAGGTTCCGGCTTCCCCCCGAGAGCCCCCAGCCGCGTGGAGTGGACCAGTCGCACCGCCCCGCATCGCTGCTTCCAGTCGGCCAGCAGGTCGAGGTCCGGGTGGCACAGCCACAGCCTCTCCGATGCCCCGGCCCGGCGGGCGGTGGCCAGGACCTCGTCGAGCACGTCGGGGTCCTTGACGTCGAGAGAGACCTGGACGTCGGGCCCGATCGCCTCGTACAGCTCGTCGAGGGTCGGGATGTCCGCGGGGAGATCCGTCCGGGCCAACCCGCCGATGGCGGTGCGGCGCAGGCCCCGTCGCACCAGACCGTCGTGGTCCAGCACCGCGGCGCCGTCCGCAGTCACCCACACGTCGCTCTCCACGCCGGTGGCGCCCAGCCGCAGCGCGAGGGTGAACGCCTCGATGGTGTTCTCGGGAGCATGCGCGCGGGCCCCACGGTGTGCGAAGAGGATCGGCGGGTCCACGAGGGAGGGGAGTCGCTCGGTCATGCAGCGGCCATCGTGGCACGCCCGGAGCCCGTTCCGGCCGATCGCCACCGTCGCTGACCATCGGTCAGGTCGCCAGATTCCTGAGCCGGAGTTTTCAACCTGAACGGGGTCCGGACCGAAGAGATGTGGAGCACCTCAGCGAGGAGACACCCGACGATGGCACTCATCCGAGCGACATGCAGCGACTGCGGCGACGTGGAGCTCCGTTCCCGGGACCTGCGGGTCCGCCAGTGCCGCGACGACGAGTCGGCGACGTACCTGTTCCGCTGTCCGGTGTGCCGGATGATCGAGGTGCGTCCCGCCGAGCAGCACGTCGTCGACGTCCTCCTCGCCGCCGGGGTGCACAGCACCGAGTGGCACCTGCCCGCCGAGTTGGGGGAGCGCCGCGGAGGCGCACCGATCACCCACGACGACGTGCTCGACTTCCACGACCTGCTCTCCACCCCGGACTGGTTCACCACCCTCACCGCGATCAACGACCGCTGAGCGGGCCGCGACGGTGGTGGCCGGCACCCCGGCCCCGACCGGTACGCTGAGCGCCATGTCGTCACGGGCCGCGGAGCCCCGGTTCCGCCCGGGCCGATGATCCAGAACTTCGGCGGCGGTGAGCTGCTCGTCATCCTGATCCTGGCCCTGGTCGTGCTCGGACCCGAGCGCATCCCCGAGATGGCCAAGAGCGCCGGGAAGATGATCGCCAAGCTCAAGACCATGTCCTCGGGCCTCCAGGGCCAGGTCCAGGGCGTCATGGACGACCCCGCCATGCAGCCGCTGCGCGAGCTCGGGGACCTGGCGGCCCGACCCCGCCAGAAGCTCGCCGAGTACGCACTCGAGGCCGAGGCCGACGAGCGGGCCCGGAGCGAGCGCGCCTCGATCGACGCGGCCGATACCGGCACAGGCGCGGGCAACGCGGCAGGCAGCGCAGCGCCGGCGACAGAACCTGGAGCCTCGGTCGAGCCGACGGGGACCGACCCGGGTGAGGATGGTTCCGCCGGGGACGACACCGAGGAGCGGGAGACCGCCTGACCGTGGCCGTCCTGAAGGGAGCCGAACGCGAGGGCGCCTCGATGGCGCTGGGCGACCACCTGCGCGAGCTGCGTCGACGCCTGCTCATCTGCGTGGGCACGGTCGCGGTCATGCTCATCCCGGCGTGGTTCCTGTACCCCTGGATGATCGACATCCTCAACGCGCCGTACTGCGACGCGCTGACCAACCTCGACCCCGACGCCAGCTGCAAGTTCCTCGAGACCAACCTGCTCGACCCGTTCACGCTGCGTCTGCGCATCGCCGGCTACGGGGCGCTCTTCCTGGCGATGCCGGTGATCCTGTGGCAGCTGTGGCGCTTCATCGCCCCCGGGCTCTACAAGAAGGAACGGCGCTACGCGCTGGTCTTCACCGTGTCGGCCACGGTGCTGTTCGTCGCCGGCGCCGTCACCGCCTATCTGACCCTCACCCAGGCGGTGAACTTCCTGGTGAGCATCGGTGGTCCCGATGTCGAGATCCGCTCGGGGATCGGGAACTTCGTCAAGCTGGCGTTGTTCATGATGTTGGCGTTCGGGGTGGGGTTCCAGTTCCCGGTGGTGGTCGTCGCCCTGCAGATGATCGGCGTCGTCACCCCTGAGCGGCTGTCGTCGTGGCGACGCCAGGCGATCGTGCTGATCACGATCATCGCTGCGGGGATCACCCCGAGCGGCGATCCGATCTCGATGTTCGCCCTGGCCATCCCGATGTACCTCTTCTTCGAGATCAGCATCGTGATCGGGCGTCTCTGGAACCGCCGCAAACGCAAGGCCGCCAGCCGCGAGGCCGAGGCGGAGAAGGAGCGACGGGCCGCCCGGGCCGCCCGTCGCGCCGAGGCCGCCACGACCGAGCCCGACACGACCGAGCCCGACACGACCGAGCCCGACACGACCGACGGAGATGGGTCCTGACCGATCCCTTCGCCCACGACTTCCCCCTCGACCGCTTCCAGCGCGAGGCGATCGAGGGCATCGACGCCGGACGCAACGTCCTGGTGTCGGCCCCGACCGGGTCGGGCAAGACCGTCGTCGGTGAGCACGCCGTCGCCCGGGCTCTTTCCGCTGGCGCAAAGGCCTTCTACACCGCCCCGATCAAGGCGCTCTCCAACCAGAAGTACGCGGATCTGGTCGCCGTGCTCGGCCCGGGACGCGTGGGCCTCCTCACCGGCGACCACACCGTCAACGCGGACGCTCCGGTGGTGGTCATGACCACCGAGGTGCTGCGCAACATGGTCTACGCCGGTTCGCCGGCACTGGAGGGCCTGCAGTGGGTCGTGCTCGACGAGGTGCACTTCCTCCAGGACGCGTACCGGGGGCCGGTCTGGGAGGAGGTCCTGGTCCACACGCCGGCGGCGGTCCGCTTCGTGTGCCTGTCCGCGACGGTGTCCAACGCGGCGGAGCTGGGTGAGTGGATCGAGGCCCTCCGCGGACCCACCGACACCGTGATCGAGCATGTCCGGCCGATCCGACTCGACAACCTCTACATGGTCGGCGACCGCTCGGCGGAGCGCGACCACCTGCTCCCGGTCCTCGTCGACGGCCGACCCAACCCCGAGGCCGACCGCTTCGACGCGGAGCGCTCGGGTGCCGGACACCACCGAGGCGGGTCCGGCCGGCCACGGGGTGGCCGCCCCCGGGGCGGCCGTCGCTTCCGCACGCCCCGCCGGCTCGAGGTGGCCGAACGCCTCGACGACGAGGGTCTCCTGCCGACGATCTACTTCATCTTCAGCCGGGCCGCCTGCACCGACGCGGCCCAGCACTGCCGGGACGCGGGGCTGCGCCTGACCGACGCGGCCGAACGCTCCCGGATCCGGGCCCTGGTCGAGGGGCGTGTCGCGACGCTGAGCGACTCCGATCTCGACGCGCTCGACTACGAACAGTGGCTCGACACCCTCGAGGCGGGGGTGGCCGCCCACCACGCAGGGATGGTGCCGGCGTTCCGGGAGGCCGTCGAGGACTGCTTCAACGAGGGGCTCATCAAGGTCGTCTTCTCCACCGAGACGCTGGCCCTCGGCATCAACATGCCGGCCCGGTCGGTGGTGATCGAGAAGCTGACCAAGTACAACGGCGACACCCACGAGTTCCTGACCCCGGCGCAGTTCACCCAGCTGACCGGCCGCGCCGGCCGCCGGGGGATCGACGACGAGGGCACCGCAGTGGTCCTGTGGTCGCCGTTCGTCACCTTCGCCCAGATCGC
>Ga0073905_10001546_pt1 | contig 11770 bp, 10 predicted proteins | sample KloWWTupernatant_FD_65482 | JGI IMG/M metagenome (GOLD analysis project Ga0073905, IMG submission 65482) | Active sludge microbial communities from Klosterneuburg, Austria, studying microevolution and ecology of nitrifiers - Klosterneuburg... | ecosystem: Engineered > WWTP > Aerobic digester >... | reverse complement strand
ACGCGCACTTATACAGACATGATGAACCCAGCCCTCACCCCAGAAGAAACCCCCCTCGTTTGCTCGAACATCGGACCCCGTGAACGGCGCAAGCGCTTGAGTATCGGCATCGCTGCCGAAATAATGGCGCTCGCGGTGCTGGCTGCGGTCAAGATCCTCAAGCTTTCAGGCTGGACGGCCGCAATTACCCTGCCATTCTTCATCGCAGCGGGCATCGGCTTCTTTCAGTGGCTTGAGAAAACCTGCATCGCCAACGTCTACATGGGCGTCACCAACATGGACGACGGCAACGTCGCCGTGACTGACGAGGCCGTGAAGCGCACCCTGGCGAAGCAAGCCCGGCAGGTGCAGATCAAAGCCGCGGTATCGGCTCTCGCCCAGACCGGCGTGGCCATCCTGATCGCGGCGCTGTAAGCCCGAAAAGCAATTCTCCCCGGCTTCGCCGGGGAGAATTGCTTTTTCGTCTACCGGATGAGGCGGGCGGTCCGGCCGGTCTCGGCGAGCTGGTGGACCTCGGCGGCATCGACCAACGGCAAATCGCCGAGCACCGTGTACTTCAGCGCTGCCACGGCGGCCCCATAGCGCAACGCGCGAGGCAGGCGCGGCTCAGTCCCATCTGCGCTCAACCAACCGTACAAAAAGCCAGCCGAGAACGCGTCGCCTCCGCCCACCCGACCCACCTCAACTGCTTCATAGGTCGCCTGTCGGATGGGGGCGTCCATGCCTGGCGCATGGGCCAATGAACCGCTTGCGCCCAGTGTCATCACCATGACCGCCCGCGGATTGCGTTCGCGCATTGCGGCCAGCACCATCTCGGGCGATCCTGCCAACCCAAAGATCGTTTGGGCGTCATTGAGCGGCGCAAACACGATATCGGCGGCATTGACAAATCGGGCCAGACCGGCGCTGGCTTCCGCCGGTGACCAGAGCTGGCTGCGGTAGTTCAAGTCGACGCTGACCTGCCAACCGGCCTGCTTGGCCCGATCCACGGCCGCCCAGGCTGTCTCGGCGGTGGTCGGTCCGAGCGCCGGCGTAATGCCCGTGACGTGCAGCATCCGCGCGCCACCGGGCGCAAAGACGCTCAGCGGCAGGTCGGCTGCGGTCATGTGACTGAATGCGCTGTCAGCCCGGTCATAGATCACCCGGCTGGGCCGGGGCGGGCGGCCCTCTTCGAGAAAATACACCCCCACCCGATGCTCGCGTGTCCACACAACCTGCGAGACGTCCACCCCATGTGTCGCGATGCCCCGCGCAATCAGCCGCCCAAGGGCGTTGTCGGTCAGGCGCGACACCCAGGCCACCTTCAGTCCCATCCGGGCAAGTCCAACGCTCGTATTCGACTCGCTTCCGCCAATTTCCAGATCGAAGGTCTGGGTCTGCTCGATCCGGCGCAAAGCTGGCGGCGTCAGGCGCAGCATGGTCTCGCCCAGGGTGACGACATCAAAACGCGAGGTCATATTGCCGGGCATGCATCCACCAGCGCGCGCGCGCGCGCGGTCAGGGCCGCCCAATCGCGGCGGGCCACGATGTCACGATCGACCAACGCGCCCCCCACCCCGACCGCGAACGCGCCCGCTTTCAGGTAGATGGCGATGTTGGACGCGTCGATGCCCCCGGTGGGCACGAGCTTCAGGAATGGCATGGGCTCGCGAATGTCCTTGATGTAGCCCGGCCCCAACCCCCGGATTGGAAAGACCTTGACTGCGGCCGCGCCGGCCGTCCAGGCCGCCTCGATCTCGGTGGGCGAATAGGCGCCCGGGAAGATCGGGGTCTGCCGCAGCGCGCACACGTCAACAACATCCGGCTTGAACACGGGGGAGACCACGAAGGTGGCGCCCGCGTCAATGGCGGAATGGGCATCCTCCGGCGTGAGGACACTTCCGACCCCGACGGCGGCGGCGCCGGCCGCAACTTCAGGCAGTCGATGCGAGACCTGGGTGATGGCCTCAGTCGCGCCAGGCGTCGTCAGGGTGAATTCGAAAACGCGCACACCGCCGTCGAGGAGCGCCCGTGATAGCGCCACGGCGTCCTCCAGAGCAGGCAATCGCACGATGGCGATGATGCGGGTCCGGGCGATCAGATCCAGAACTGGGTTTGACATGGTTTGCTAGATGGGGAGCACGCAAGCCGGCGAATGCGCGGTTGCGGTCGCAACGACGGGGCCGGGCAGGCCCGTCACCGGATCAAGCGGCAGGATCGTCACACCGCCACTGCGCTGACAGGCAACGGCGAGATGCCAGGGCAGACCGCCCTGTCCGTCCGCATCGAGAATGGCAAAGTGGCGCGGCCAGGCGCCGCCCGCCGCGGCGTAGCCAACGTGCCTGACCGTCCAGGATTCCTCGTCGATTCCAAACACCGCCAAGGCATCATCGCCGCGATTGGACACCAGGACAAAGCGGCCATCAGGCGTCACAGCAACATGAGCGGGATAGTTGACCCCTGCCCCGTCGCCGCGCGAGGTGGCGAGAATCTGGTTCATCCGGCCAGTTCGGTCGAAGACGGCCAGGGTGCTGTTGAGCTCGTTTGCGATAAACAGAAGTTCTCCGGCCGGGTGAAGACAGGCGTGCCGCGGACCGGCGCCCGGCAACAGGTTCAGGGCCGCAGGCGTGTCGGGCGTGAGCGTCCGCTCCCCAGCCGACCAGACGAAACGAAGGACCCGATCCGAGCCAAGATCACACACCAGCACCCGATTTGGACCGTCGAAGATGACTTGATGCGCATGTGGACCGGCCTGGCGCCCATGCACGGGACCGCTGCCGGAAAACACGACGGCGTTTACGCGGGCGCGGATAGCGCCGCTGTCGGCAAGCGGAAATACGGCTACGCTGCCGCTGCCATAGTTGGCAACCAGCAGCGACTTTTCGTCGGGCGAAAGGGCGAGGTGGCAGGGTTGGGTGCCGCCGGAGGGCACTTGGCCAAGCAGGTGGAGCCCGCCGTCGGGGCTCGGGCCAAACCAGGCAACCGCGCCCTCACCCGACTCGGATTCGCTCACGGCGTAGAGCATCGAGCGATCGGCCCGGGCGGCCAAAAACGCGGGATTGACCAGATCGACCGTTGCCGGCAGGGCAGTGAGCTCGCGCGTTACCGCGTTCCAGCGCATGCGCTGAATGCCAGGCGTGCCGGCCGCGGCGTAGCCGCCGACCCAGAACTCGCGCACATGCCGTTGCACGTCGGCCGGGCGGGCGCCGCGCGGCCGGCGGGCGGCCAGGGGTGAAAGGGGAGGAGTATTCATGACACTTGGGCAACGTCACGCGTCAGTTTCGTGCTATGGGCCAGGTTCCCCCGGCGCGCCGCGGAAGTTGCCAATAACGGCATCCGGAAGCGCCCGCGCCAGATCGGCGCTGGCCAAAATGACGGCGGTCCCGCGCAGGCCGCTGCCAATCGAGATTTCGGCCTCGGCCAGGACACTCGTATCGATGTAGATCTGGACCGGCCGCGGCAGCCCGAACGGCGCCACTGCGCCCAGGCGGTATCCGGTCGCCGCCAGGACTTCAGGCTCGGAAGCCATGCTTAGGCGGGACTGGCCAGTCTGCTGGCGGAGCGTCTTCCAGCCGATCTGATCCGGCCCGGCGACGAGGACCATTGCAAAACGTTCCAAGCCGAGGCGAAAGACAATGCTGCGCACGACCTGGGCCGGGCGATGCCCGCGCTCGGCAGCCGCCTGCTCGAGCGAGCGCACGGAATCGGAATGGACAAAGGTGCGATGCGGAATCCGGAGTGACGTCAGCGCAGCCGAAACCGGGGGCGGAGGAGTGTCCATACGAGGTGAATTGTAGACCGAACGCGGCCGGCTAGCGCTCCCGCTTCATCCGATCAATCTCGGCCTGCGACAGCAGCGGGCCTTCGCGACCCTCGACCCCCAGCGCTTTTCGTTGGGCCTCGCGCCAGCGGGCAAGGCGTTCCTCGACCGCCTGCTCGTAGCCCACGCCGGACGGGGCGTAGAACGACATGCCGGCGATCTCGCGCGGGAGGTAGTTCTGGGGCGCCCAATGGCCAGGCTGGTCGTGCGGGTAGACATAGCCTTTGCCATGCCCGAGCCCCTCGGCATCCCGGCTGGCATCGCGCAGATGATCGGGCACTTCGCCCGCGCCTTCGGCCTCGATCTGAGCCCGGGCCCGGAAGTAGGAGCCCGCGCTGTTGCTCTTGGGCGCGGTGGCCAGGAAGAGCGTTGCCTCAACCAGGGGATACATTCCTTCGGGCATCCCGATGTAGTCGAGTGAGGCCGAGGCCGCCGCGGCCACGACCAGGCCCATGGGATCGCCCAGCCCGATATCCTCGCTGGCCAGGATGAGCAGGCGGCGCATGAGAAAGCGCGGATCCTCGCCGGCATAAAGCATCTTGGCCAGCCAGTACAGGGCCGCGTCCGGATCGCTGCCACGCACGCTCTTGATGAAGGCGCTGATCGTGTCGTAGTGGGCGTCGCCTTCCTTGTCGTAGAGCACGGCCCGGCGCTGGATGGAATCCTGGGCCACGGCGAGGCTGACGGCGATCACGCCGTCAGGGCCGGGCGGGGTCGACTCGACTGCCAACTCGAGGGCGTTGAGGGCATTCCGGGCGTCCCCGCCCGAGACATGGGCAATGTGCTGGAGGGCATCGTCATCGACCCGGGTGCGGCGCCGGCCATAGCCGCGCTCGGCGTCGGCCAGAGCCCGCCGCATCAGGGTGATGACCTGGCCGTCGGTGAGCGTGTTGAGATGAAACAGCCGCGAGCGCGAGATCAGGGCGCTGTTGACTTCGAAGTAGGGATTCTCCGTTGTCGCGCCGATCAAGGTGAGGGTGCCATCCTCGACGTGGGGGAGCAACGCATCCTGCTGGCTCTTGCTGAAGCGGTGAATCTCGTCGACCAGCAGGATGGTCCGCCGGCGATACAACCGGCGGCGCTCCTTCGACTCGGCCACGACCCGGCGGATGTCGGCCACCCCGGCCATGACGGCGTTGAGCGTTTCAAAGTGGCTCTGGGTCTTATTGGCGATGATCCGGGCCAGGGTGGTCTTGCCCGTGCCGGGCGGCCCCCACAGGATCAGCGAGGAGAACAGCCGGTCGGCCTCGATCGCCCGGCGCAGGAGCTTGCCCGGCCCGACCATCTCCTCCTGGCCAATGAAGTCGTCGAGCGTGCGCGGGCGCATCCGAGCCGCCAGCGGCGACTCGCCGGCGATTTGCTCGGCGGCGGCGTGGTCAAACAGGTCTGGCATTGCGATGCATTATGCATTTTGTCAAAGTCGATATGCCCCGGCTTCGCCGGGGCATATCGACTTTGACGTTATCTCGCCATGAGCGCAACGTAAACCGGCAACCCGCTCCGCTCGGAGGCGACAAACACCTCGCGGACCTGCTTGCCCTGCTCGCGGGCGAGCTGCTCGAACTGGGCGCGATGATCAAAGACGGCAAACCCCGGCGCGGTCTGGTCGCCCGCCCACAGCACGATATAGACCCGGCTCGGGTCGGTCAGCAAGGCGCGCGCCTGCTGCTTGAAGGGCTCAACCGCATCGCCGGTGAAGTAGTGGATTTCCAGCGGGCGGACCCGCCCTGCGGTCACCACCTCGATGTTGGACTTGATCCCCCAATCGAGGGCGATGGGCTCGCCGATGCGCTGGCCATCCAGCCAGCCAGACATGGCATACACCGCGTCGGAGAAGCGCCCCGAGCCGCCCGTCCGGGCCAGGGAGGCGTGCTGTTGCTCGCTCACCCACACGTCGCGCGAGAGCGGCAGGGCGACACAGATCGCGGCCAGGGCGAACGTGGCGAGCGGCGCCCGCGCCTGGCCCGTCAACCGCGCAAGCGACGGGAGCGCCAGGATGGCCTCGGCCGCCCACACCGCCGCGCAGGCCATCACCCACTGCGGGAGCGGCAGCAGAATAAAGATATGGGTGGCCCACAGGCCCGACACGGTAAAGGAACTGATCGGCAGATACACCGCAATACAGGCAAGCACGGCCAGCCACTTGCGCCATTCCGGGCGCCGGATCGCCAAGGCGCTCCCGACCAGGATGCTGCCGAGAAACCAGGGCATCGCCAGGGTGTTGCCAAACGGCGCGCCGTTGTACCAGAAGTAGCTGCCGTTGAGGAACACCTCAAAATCAGCCAGGCGCTTGCTCAGATTCCCCAGGAAGTCCGTGTTCACGACGCCGTACTGGGTCGGGGCCGCGAGCGACCCCAGCAACAGGTTCAGGGTCGGGGCGCCCGCGCCCCCTGCCAGGCCAAGCAGGTTGAAAAGCAGCATGGGCGCATTGCCAAGGACGAAACCGGCGGCCAGCCAGGGCAGCGCGCGCAACCCTGTCCGCAGGCGCCCGCGTAAGGCGCCCTGGCGCGATGCGAGCACCCAGACACAGGCGATGACCGCCAGCAGGGCCAGCCACCACAGAAAGACGAACTTGGCCCACAGCCCGAGACCGGCGAGCACGCCCGCGGCCAGCAGCGCAAGGCGCGCGCTGCGGCCCGCGCCCAGGCGCAGACGGGCGGCATCCAGGGCGATGAAGCTCGCCAGCGAAAACACCGTCATGATCGAGGTCACGGTGATGCCCTGGCGCGAGAACCAGATGAAGGACGGGTTGGCCGCCAGCAGCAGCACGCCCAACGCCGCCACCCGATCTCCAAACCAGCGCCGGCCGGCGAGAAAGGCCAATACCAGCGTGACGCAGGAGAAAACGATGGGCTGCAGACGGGCGGCGGCAACGCCAGGCCCAAATACGGCCATAAACGGCAGAGTGAGATAGCCGGTAATCGAGCCGAGATAATCCATCCGCATGAGCGGGAGGGTCATCCCGCCCACGCCCAGCCCGATCCCGCGCAGCAACTCGGGCGTCTCCCCTCGCATGAGCGCCAGCATCGGGGTGAGGTCAAACCCCTCGTCGTAATAGAAGCCGGGCAGGTCAAGCTGGCGCAGGGCGACGCTGAGGAAAAGCGCCAGCGCGGCGGCGACCGCAAGCCAGGGCCACTTCTTCAGTCTATTCCTCGTCGGAAAACGCGACTTCGACCGGGTTGGACGCCAGAACCTGGCGCAGCGCTTCCGCGCCACCGGCGATGTCCAGCAGCTCATTCGTGATGCCAGCCTGGCGGGCCTTGTTGTAGGTCAAGGTCAGACCCGTCACAAGCTCGCTGGCATTGTCGGTGGCGTTCTTCATCGCCACCATCCGGGCCGCGTGTTCGCTGGCCAGCGATTCGAGAATGGCCTGGTATACCTGCATTTCGGTCAGCCGCGGGAGCAGGCTGTCCAGGATCTGGCCGGGATCAGGCTCGAAATCGTAAGCGGGTCGCGGGCCGGTCGCCGAAGCGCCCTCTGGCAAATGGTCGGCAGTCGCAAGCGGCAGCAGCTTCTTCACCACCGGCCGCTGGGTGGCCATCGTCACAAAGTCGGTGTAAACGATGTAGACCTCATCGGCCTTGCCGGCGAGGAAATCATCGACGCAGATCTTGGTGATCGCCGTTGTGTCGAGCAGGGTTGGCTTCTGCGGCAAGCCGGAAAAGTCGGAGTGCACATGCGCGCCGCGCCGATACAAGAAGTTGAGGCCCTTGCGGCCAACGGCGATGTAGCTGACGTTGGCGGTCTGCTCCTTGCCGAACAGAAAGGCCGCACGGGAGACATTGGTATTGAACGCCCCGCACAATCCACGATCAGACGTGATCAGCAGAATGTAGACATTCTTGACCTCGGTCCGGCGGGTCAGCAGTGGATGGCGTGTCTCGCCACCGGCGATGGAAGCGATACTGGCCAGCATCTCGCGGGCGCGCTGGGTATACGGCCGCGTCGCGGTCGCCTGGTCGACGGCCCGCCGCACCCTGCTTGCCGAGACGGCCTGCAACGCCTTGGTGATCTGGCGGATATTTTTGACGCTCTTGATGCGTCGACGGATTTCTCGTGCCGTCGCCATGGTTTTAGTTGCCCCACGTCCGGTTGAACGCGTCGATGGCCGGCCGGAGCCGGGCGATGCTGTCATCGCTCAGCCGCTTCTCGGCCATGATCGTGTTCATCAGGTCGGAATACGCGCTGTCCATGTATTTGATGAATTGGGCTTCCCAGGCCACGACCCGGCTGACCGCGACCTTGTCCAGAAAGCCATTGTTGGCCGCGTACATGGCGGTCACTTGTTGCGCCAGTGAGCGGGGTTCGTATTGCCCCTGCTTGAGCATCTCGGTCAGACGGCGACCGCGCTCGAGCTGCTCGAGTGTCTTTTTGTCCAGGCCCTCGCCAAAGCTGGCGAACGCGGCGAGCTCGCGGAACTGGGCCAGCTCGAGTTTCATCTTTCCGGCGACCTGTTTCATCGCGCGGGTCTGGGCATCCCCACCCACCCGGCTGACGCTCAAGCCGACCGAAATGGCGGGCCGGATGCCGGAGTTGAAGAGATCCGACTCGAGGAAGAGCTGGCCGTCGGTGATCGAAATCACGTTGGTCGGGACATACGCGGCGATGTCGCCGAGCTGCGTTTCGATGATGGGCAGGGCCGTTACCGAACCCCCGGAGCGCGGGTCGGCGATGAGCCGGTAGCCGTCGCCCAGGGCCTTCATGTCGTGCTTGGCATCTTCCTCGCCGAGCACGCCCTCATAGACCCGTCCGTTGGCGCTCTCGCCGGCGCCCCAGTCGGAGGACGCGTCCTTTGCCCGGATGATCCAGCGCTTGGCAAGCCGCGCGGCGCGCTCGAGCAGGCGCGAATGCAGATAGAAGATGTCGCCCGGATAGGCCTCGCGGGCGGGCGGGCGGCGGAGCAACAGCGACACCTGGCGGTAGGCGTAAGCGTGCTTGGTCAGATCATCGTAGACGCACAACGCATCATTGACAAACGTCTCGCCAACCATGACGCCGTCCTCCATGACCTCTTCGGCCATGGCGGCCCCGGCGTAGGGGGCGATGTATTGCAGCGCCGCGCTTTCGGAGGCCGACGCGGCGACGATGGTGGTGTATTCCATCGCGCCATACTTCTCGAGCGTGGCTTGCACCCGCGCGATCTGGGCCAGTTTCTGCCCGATCGCAACGTAGATGCACACGACGCCCTTGCCCTTCTGGTTGATGATTGTGTCGATCGTAACGGCGGTCTTGCCGGTGTTGCGATCGCCGATGATGAGCTCGCGTTGTCCGCGACCGATCGGGATCAGCGCATCAATGGCCTTGACACCCGTCTGCAGCGGCGTATCCACGTTCTGGCGCTTGATGACGCCCGGGGCGATGCGCTCGAGCGGGCGGTACTTCGTCGATGCGACCGGGCCCTTGCCGTCAATCGGCCGGCCAAGCGGGTCAACGACGCGCCCGATCAGCGCCCGGCCCACCGGCACGGAAATCACGCGACCGGTGGATTTGACCGTGTCGCCCTGCTCGATGCTCTCGTAGTCACCCATCACGACCACGCCGATGATGTCGGGTTCCAGGTTGAGCGCGAGGCCAAGGGTGCCGGTCTTGGTGAACTCAATGAGTTCGCCGGCCTGGGCGCCCGCAAGGCCGGCGCAACGGGCGATGCCGTCGCCGATATCGACGACTGAACCGACATCGACGGCCGCCACGGCCGGAGCGAAGTTGTCGATCTGCGCGCGAAGCGCGGCGGTTACATCATCCAGATTGAAAATCGCGGGGGTTTCCGTGCGAGACATGCTTGTTGATCCTCCGGGAGTCTATGTCCTAAACAGTGCCGATTTTATCAGGCTGTGCGGGGCTAGGGCAGGCCAAGTTGCTGTCGCAGCGCGGCGATATTGTTGCGCACGTCGCGCGGGACGAGCGTTGCCGGGTCGACGAGTTTCTTGACGACATCGGTGTTGGTGACCGCGGCCGAGAGCCAGTCCTGATACGCCGCCTGTTGGCGCGACTGCAGATCAGACGGGCTGAGCGCGCGCACTTCGCGGCCGGTTGGCAGCACAATCAAGTAGCCGCCCTGGGTCGACGTCAGCACGCCGGTGACCTTGTTCAGTGGCGCGGTCTGCAATGCGGCCAGGATCGTATCGCCGAACTGGGAGGAAATGTTCTCCTCCACCGTCCAGCCAAGCGTCTCGCCCGTCCCAACGGATACAGGCTCGGTGATGGCGTTGGTCGCGCTGATCAGGGCGTCAAACGCGATGGCCCCGGAAGTCAGCCGGGCCAACGCAGCCGTCGCAGTCGCCTCTTCGTTGAAGCGGATATAGCTGAGCTGAATGTGCGGGGCGGTCTTCGTGACGCCGTCGGCGAATGACGCCTGCAGCTTCTGGATGATGACGCTCTGCTCGTATGACTTGACAAATTCACTCGCCGGGTATCCGAGATCGGTGAAGAACTTCTCGCCGCTCGAGTTGGCGCTGGTGTAATCGGCTTCGCTGATCGAGGTCGGCTGCGCTTGCGGGGTGGCCGTTGGAAGGGTGATCGTCACCCCAGGCTGGGGCGGCTCAGGCGTGGCGGTCGGGAACGGCGTGGGGGTCTGCAGGAAGTAGCCCAGGCGTTCCTGCTGCAGCTTCAGCGCTTCAGCCGAGTTGGCTGTGAGTCCGCGCCGAGCGGCTTCCTGCCGGATGATCTTGTCGGCGATCAGGCTATTCATCGCGCTGTTGGCGATCTGCCCGGCGTCAACTTGAGCGGCGGACTGTTCAAACTGCTGCTGGTAGATCTGGACAAGGAATTGCGAACCCTCATCCCCGGTCGACTGAAGCTGGTTGATCTGGGCCGCAAGCTGGTTGAGGTTGTACGTTGCGTTCGAGAACTCCAGCTTCGTCCGGCGCTGAAAGTCGGTGGCGCTGATGGCTTCAGGACCAACCATGGCGACGGCCCGGTTGGGTTCCACGATCAGGAGCTGAATGGCGGCCGCCGCCACCAACAGGACAGTCAGGCCCAGCGTGACGAGGCTGCCGATCACCACGATCCGGCGGGTCATTGCAGAGCGATCGAGACGTGGCTTGAATTCCTTTAGTTCGTAGCCGCCGCGAAAGCGGTTGCTGCGAAGGAACTTCGGCTCCGGTTGCGCCGGCTGCTCGGGTTCAGGCTTTTTGGACATGAGAGGGTGTCATCGGAACGTGTAAGTGAGCCGGGGCGTTTATCCCGCCCCGCGCCACCATAAGGACATCCGGACGAACCGGGCCAGGACTGCAACCCATGTCACGGTCTGGCCCGAACGCGGGAATCCGCCCCTGGAGACGCGAAACGCGGCGCGGCGCTAGGCCGCTGGCTGCGTGGGTTCGGGCGCGGGCTCGACCGGCGGCTGAGCCAGAGCGGAGCGGGGCGTCTTCAGCGGCTCGGCAATCACCAGCATGTGGCGAATGACGTCCTCGGTCAACTTGATCCGATTCTCGAGCCGGGCCGGGGCATCCTCGGGCAGCTTGATGATATTGAAGTAGTACTGACCCTCGCGATAGCGCCGAATGGCATAGGTGAGCTTGCGCATCCCCCACACGTCGGTCTTGACGAGGGTGCCGTTTTCAGCGGCGATGAACCCGTTGATCTTCTCGACCACAACCGCAACAGCGGCAGCGTCAATATCGGGCTTGATGATGTAGGTCAGTTCGTATTCGCGCACAGGGATCTCCTTCCTTGGAAAAGTTCAGCGGCCACAGGCCGCGCAGTGCTCCACCCGTCAAAAAGGCGGGCCCGCATGGGCGGCCCGCCAGTCGATGGAGCGGAAAGTCGCTTCGGTTTGTAAAGCGAAGGTGGATTATATCACTGCGAGCGCCAAAAATGCGGCCACGGCGGACTGGGAGCGCGGGCGTCTTGCCCGCGTTGTCGCGGCCCGCGCCGATTTGGCCGGCGCAGCACTCTGGGAGCGCGGGCGTCCCGCCCGCGCGGCTGCGGCCCGCGCCGATTTGGCCGGCGCAACACTCTGGGAGCGCGGGC
>Ga0073905_10001541_pt1 | contig 11799 bp, 6 predicted proteins | sample KloWWTupernatant_FD_65482 | JGI IMG/M metagenome (GOLD analysis project Ga0073905, IMG submission 65482) | Active sludge microbial communities from Klosterneuburg, Austria, studying microevolution and ecology of nitrifiers - Klosterneuburg... | ecosystem: Engineered > WWTP > Aerobic digester >... | reverse complement strand
GGCGCGCCGTCGGGTCAGGTGAGCGGGTGGGCCACCGCCGTCGCGTCGCCCGTGGCGGTGAGCAGGACGTCCGACGACGTCGCCCGGACGGGTACGCCCAGCACCCCCACGGAGGTGAACACCTCGCACACCGGGCCGTCGAGCACCACGCGCAGGCGACCGTCGAGCAGGGGCATCGTCCACGTGCCCGGCGCGGCCCCGGCCGTCGACGCGGCCGCGCCGGCGACCACCGCGACGTCCACGACGGTGGCCGTCAGCGTGCCGTCGGCGACCGTGAGACGCAGCACCTCCGCGCCGTCCGGGTCCGTGACGAGCAGCTCCGCGGCCGTCGAGGCGTCCGCCAGGGTCCAGTCGATGTCGCACACGGCGCCGATCCGCACCGGTTCGGTCCCTCCTCCGGTGCCCTCCGCACCGCCGGGCGCGAGCCCCGCCCCGGCCCCGACCACCACCGCGGCACCTCGCCGCGCGGCGAGGTCGGGGTGTGGCTCCGCGACCACCCGGTCCCCCTCGAGCCGCAGCAGGTGCGGCAGGCTGATCGCACCGGCCCACTCCCCTGCGGGGTCGACGACGTCGCGCATCCAGTGCACCATCCCGCGCCGCCCGTCGCGGTCCACGAAGCCCGAGCCCGCGTAGTAGCACGGCCCGTAGGCCCACCGGCCCCAGGACTGCGCCGTGAACGCGCCGTCCACGAACGTGCCGACCGCGTAGACCTCGTCGCGGGGCCCGTGCTCGCGGTCCCACACGGACACGACGAGCACCCAGCGGTCGCCCAGCGGGAAGAGCTGCGGGCACTCCCACGCCTCACCCGTCCACAGGGGCTCGGTGACGCTCGTGTGCCGCGTGGCGAGCAGGCCGTGGTACTTCCAGGTCCGCAGGTCGTCGGACCGGTGCACCACGGCCGTCGCGGTGCCGTCAGCGAGCCCGGCGCCCAGCAGCATCCACCACGCGTCGCCGTCGCGCACGAGGCAGGGGTCCCGGTACGTCGTGGCGGGCACGTCGGCCGGCAGCGCGGCGACGGTCTCGCCCTTGGTCCAGGACGTCCACGAGCCGTCGGACGGCCGGGCGACCCGGGCCACCCCGACGTCGAGCGCGTCCAGGTCGACGCTCGTGTAGAAGAGCGTCGCGGGCTCACCCTCGGGGGCGACGACGCTGCCGGACCACACGCCGCCGTCGCCGTCACCGGGGACCAGCGCCACGGGCAGCTCGGTCCACGCGAGCAGGTCGGGGCTCGTCAGGTGCGCCCACGAGATGCCGGGCGCCCACCGCGGCGGCACCCCCGGCACGTGCTGGGCGAACACGTGGTACAGCCCGTCGTGGAACGTCAGGCCGTGCGGGTCGTTGATCCAGCCCGAGCGCACGGTCAGGTGCAGCCGGGGCCGGGTCGGGTCGTCGATCATGAGGCCTCCTGCGCCGAGAGCAGCTCGATCAGCCCGCCGAGCAGGTTGCCCGGCAGATCCATGGCGTGCAGCGCCGCCACCAGGGCGAGCCCGTCGAGCCCCTGCGCCGCCGCCCACGCGCGGTCCTTGACCTCGAAGTCGATCTCGGCCTCGTCCAGCAGCGCGAAGACCTCGCCGAGCACGTCCGTCCGGCGCACGACGACGTCCTCGAGCCGCAGCTCGAGGCCGTCCGTGAGGTCCACCTCGCCCAGTGCCACGCGCTCGAGCGCGGGGCCGAGCTCCACGGAGGCGTCGTGCTGCACGGGCACCTCTGCCCCGCCGAGCCACGCACGGCCCACCCGGACCCCGAGCACCTCGACCGTCAGGTCACGCAGGCGCAGCACCCCCGCGCCCGTGGGCGGCGCGACCGTCAGGACGGCCGTGCGCCCGCCGTCGTACCAGCGCACGTCGACGCGCGTCTCGTACCGGTCCGCCACCTCGACCGCGCCGCCGCCGCCGTCCTCGACCACCACGCAGCCGCCGTCCGCGCCGGGGACCACGCGCAGCGCCAGGGCGTGCGGGTCGCGGCCCGGATCGGCCATCGGGTCGGCCGCCAGCGGCAGCACCGCACCGGCCCGCGCGAGCACCGGCACCTGCTCCAGGGCCCGGTGCAGCCTCAGGGTGCGCCCACCCCGGTAGCGCCGGCCGCTGAGCAGGTCCACCCACGCGCCGTCGGGCAGCCACGCCTCGGTGCTCGCCAGGTGCGTGCGCCGGTCGGCCGGGCTCGTCACGGGGACGACGACGAGATCCGGTCCCAGCAGGTACTGGTGCGGCACGTCGTGGGCGGCGTCGTCCTGCGGGTGGTCGTGGTACATCGGGCGCACGGGCCCCACGCCGTCGGTGTGCGCCGTCCACATCGCCGAGTACAGGTAGGGCACCAGCTGGTGGCGCAGCCGCAGGAAGCGCCGCATGATCGCCTCGGCCTGCGGTCCGAACCGCCACGGCTCCTTGGACGAGAACGGGTTGTTGCTCGAGTGCAGCCGGTTGATCGGCGACAGCGCGCCCAGCTGCACCCAGCGCGTGGCGAGCTCGACGTCCTTGGTGCCGAAGAAGTGCCCGCCGACGTCGTGGCTCCACCAGAAGTAGCCGACGTTGGCCGCCGTCGCCGTGAACGACGGCTGGAAGGCGAGCGACGCCCAGGAGATGACGGTGTCCCCCGAGAACCCGATGGGGTTGCGGTGGCTGCCGAGCCCCGCGTACCGGGAGAACGTCAGCGGCCGGCGGCCCGCGCGCCCGGAGTCGCGGTAGTGCACGTGGTTGAGCATCCACAGCGGGTCCAGGCCCGGCCACCGGCTGGCCGTCCCGGACTGCCAGTCCAGCCACCAGAAGTCGACGCCGGCCTCCTCCTGGGGGTGGTGCAGCCGGCGCAGGTAGCTGTCCACGAACGTCCGTGAGCCGATGTCGAACGCCACAGCTGCGCCGCTCGCCGGGTCGAGGCCCAGGTCTTCGGCCACGTCCCGGTACGCCTCCTCGTGCCGCCGGACGCCGTCCGCCGGGTGCACGTTGAGCGTGGTGCGCAGGCCGCGCTCGTGCAGCGCCGCGAGGAAGGCCGGCGGGTCGGCGAAGAGCTCGCGGTTCCACGTGTAGCCCGTCCAGCCGGTGCCCAGCGCCGGGTCGATGTCGGTCAGGTGCCAGTCCATGTCGATGACCGCGACGGAGAACGGCATGCCCCGGGCTGCGAACCGGTCCATGAGGTCGAGGTACTCGTGGTCCGTGTAGCGGTGGTAGCGGCTCCACCAGTTGCCCAGGGTCCAGCGCGGCAGCAGCGGGCTCGCGCCGGTGAGCCGGAACCAGTCCCGCAGGGCGTCGCGGTGGTCCAGCCCGTAGGCCAGCACGTAGAGGTCCTGGCCACCGGGGGGACGCGGGGCGACCCAGCCGTCCGGCGTCAGCAGCAGCGATGCGGAGTCGTCCACCACGGCGTGGCCGCGGCGCGAGAGCAGGCCGGGGTCCAGCGGCACGGCGCCGTCGACCCCGTCGAGGGTGCGGGTGGTGCCGCCGAGGTTGGGCCCGGGCGCGACCACCTGGGGGTCGCCGTACCGCCACGTGGTCTCGTGGGCCGTCCGGGTGCGCTGCAGCACGGTCACCGACAGCCCCGCGGCGGTGAACGGGCCGGTGTCGTAGTGCAGGTGCAGGTGCTCGGTCCACAGGTCCAGGCCGTCCGGGCCGGTCGCCACGCGGTACTCCGGCAGGTCGAGCCGCCGGTGCGCCACCACCTGGGTGGGGGCGTCGGTGAACGCGTCGTCCTCGCTGCGCTCGAGGCGCAGCATCCGGCTGGTCAGGACGGTGATCCGGTAGCCGGGGCCCTGCACGACGGTGCGCGGGTCGGCCGAGCCGGGCGGCCCGTCCGACGGGTGGTCGTCTGGCGTGGGGCGGTCGTGCGCTGGGGTCACCGGCGGTCCTTCTGGGCGGTCGTGATGGCCGTCCTACTGTGGCACGTCCGACGCCGCCAGGGCCCCGAGCGGGGCGTCGATCGGTCGCAGCCCGACGACGAGGAACGGCCCGCCGGCCCGCAGCGGGCCCATCGACGCCACGACCCGCCAGGGCGGGTGCTCCAGCGTCCCCGCGAGGATCGACCACACGGCGGCCCAGGTCGCCTCGGCCTGCTCGGCGTCGGCCCGCTCGGCGTCGGGCACCCCCACGTCGGACCGCCCAGCGTCGGGCCGCTCCGCGACGAGCACGCGGTAGCGGCCGTCGGCCACCGAGCGCGCGACGACGGCGACCAGGCCCTCGGCGAGCTCGGGGGGCAGCGTGAGCACGGGGATGCCGCAGGCGCGCAGCTGGTCGGCGGCGGGGTCGCCGTCCCACGGCTCGTCGAGCACCGCCACCCACCCCCTCGCGACCGTCCGAGCGGTCACCCTCCTGTTCGGCGGCCCCGGCCCGGGTGTGAGGGGACGGCGGTGTGGTCTACCCGTCCTCGCGGCGCCACATGCCGAAGGCGGGGCCGTGCGCCGGGAGCGTGACCCAGCCGTCGTCGTCCGCGGCGAGGTCGGGGGCGCCCGCCAGGCCGGTCAGCCTCGCTCCCACCACCGCGACCGGCAGCCGCACCGGGGTGTGGTCGGCGCGCGCGGCGTGCACCAGGACCGCCTCGTCCGGGTGCTCCCGCACGAAGGTCAGGGCGTCGTCGACCACGGAGAGCCAGCGCAGCCCGCCGTGCTGCAGCGCGGCGCTGGCCGCGCGCGCACCGAAGAGCGCCCGGGTGGTCGCGAGGCGCTCGGTGTCCCAGCGCTCGCGGTGCTCCCACGGCATGGGGATCCGCGCATGCTCCGGGCCCATCGCGTCGAGCCCGATCTCGTCGCCGTAGTACAGCATCGGGATGCCCGGGTAGGCGGCGAGCATGCCGAACGCGACCGTGACCATCGCCTGGTCGCCCTCGAGCAGCGAGACGATCCGGTGGGTGTCGTGCGAGCCGATGAGGTTCATCGCGTGCAGGGTGGCCGCCCACGGCACCACGGAGGACAGCGCGCGCATCGACGCCACCGCGGCAGGGCCCGTCATGTTGGGCAGCCACGGGTAGATGGCGTGCGGGTACGGGAACGGCTGCGGCGGCAGCAGCCACTGCCACAGCGGGCGGGTGAACGCGGCGTAGTTCATCGTGCCCTGGTACCCGTCGCCCACGAGGTGCCGGGCGGCGTCGTGGTTGGACTCGGCCTGGAGCATGGTGTCGTCGGTGACCAGCGCCATCGTGCGGCGGATGGTGCGCGCGACGTCGGCCGCGAGGTCGATCTCCCCGTGGATGCCGGTCATGTTCGCCACGTCGATGCGCCAGGCGTCCAGCCCCTGCGGGCCCAGCCAGCGCGCCACGACGGAGTCCGGGCCGTCGTAGAAGCGCCGGCGCAGCTCGGTGCTGCGGTGGTCGAAGATCGGCATCTCCTTCATGCCCCACCACGCGTCGTACGTGTCGGGGTGGTCGGTGAAGAAGAAGAACTCGCGCTCCGGGGACTCGGGGTCGGCGACCGCCGCCCGGAACCACTCGTGCGTGTCGCCGCAGTGGTTGGTCGTGAGGTCGCCCATGAGCCGCATGCCGCGCGCGTGCGCCGCCTCGGCGAGCCGCACCAGCGCCTCGTCCCCGCCGAGCAGCGGGTCGACGTGGGCGAACGACGACGCGTTGTAGCGGTGGTTGGACGCTGCCGGGAAGAACGGCGTGAGGTAGATCGTCGTGACGCCCAGGGACGCCAGGTGGTCCAGGTGCGCGGTGATCCCGTCGAGGTCGCCGCCGTAGAGCTGGTGCGGGGTGTCGGGACCCTCCCCGACGACGGTGTCGTCCCAGTCCGCCGGTACGGCCCAGCCCGGCACCGGCCGGTCGACGGACCTCGCGAACCGGTCGGGGAACACCTGGTACATCGTGCCCGTGGTCCACGCGGGCATCGGCGCGAACGTCGTCACCCGGAAGTCTGCGGCGTCCGAGACGTCGTGCGGGTGCAGGCCCGCCTGGTTGAGCCACTGGTAGCCGAACGGGCCGCCGTCGAGCAGCCAGCGGTAGCTGACCACGGGGTTGACGACCGGCAGGTCGGCGCGCAGCCAGACGTCGCCGGCGTCCTCGTGATCGGGCTCGGCCCGGACGAGCGCGGGCTCGCCGTCCTTGAGGACGCGCACCCAGGCGGCGGTGACGTCGCTCGCCCGCGGCACGCGCAGCAGCACGCGGACCGTGCCGCCCAGCGCGGGCGTGGCGTCCGGGACGTACGTCGCGGAACCGTCGTGGTGGGGCTGGCGCCACACGTCGTCGTGCATGGCCTCTCCTGCGGGTCGGTGGGTCCGAGGTCCGCTCCAGCCTTCCATCCCGGCGACCGTGCCGGCAGGGGTTCGGCCCCGTGTCCTGGCGGCGCCCGCGCCCGGGTGTGACGTAGTCCCCCCACGCCGCGCCCTCACCACCGGCCCCACCCGGACGAAGAGTCCGGTGCGCGCGGCAGCGCACCGGCACCGGGCCGGTCGCCGGCGAACGCCCGGTCCCTCCGGGCGCCTCGACGGAAGGACTCCCCCGTGAGCACCGCCCAGCCCGCCAGCCCGCCGCCCGCCCGCCGGGGGGCCCGGACCGTCTCGCTGCGGACCAAGATCCTCGGCCTCGCCGCGATGTTCTCCGTCATCGGGATGGCGCTCGGCGGCGTGGCCACCGTCATGACCAACCGGGTGGACTCCGCGGCGCAGAGCCTCGCGCAGACCCAGGCGACGGTGGGCTCCTCGCTGACGGGCCTCAAGGACGCGCTCTGGACCGTCCGCAACACCGTCACGGCCATCGGGGCCTACCCGCCCGCGGGCAAGCAGGCGCAGATCGACAAGCTGGCGACCGCCTACGAGAACCTCGACGCGGCGGCCGTGGCGTTCGAGGAGAGCTTCGTGGCCGCGCACGGGTCGCCGCCGGAGGCATGGGAGGACTTCACCTCCGCGCTCACCGCGTACCGCGCGATGGTCGACGGCGACCTCCTGGACGCCGCGCTGGCGGACGACCGCGAGCTGTGGGCACAGGTCCGCGACGGCGGTGCGGCCGACCTCGGCGGCGCGATGATCGGTCACCTCACCGCGGTCGAGGAGGAGGTGTCCGGTGAGATGGTCGCCATCGCGGCGCAGGCGCACGACGTCGCCCGCACGGCCGTGCTGCTCATCGGCATCCTCGTGGGGATCGGCGTCATCGGCGGCGTCACCGTGGGTCAGCGGATCTCCGGGCCCCTGCGCCGGTCCGTCGCCGAGGTCGCGCGCTGCATCGACGCCATGGCGACCGGCGACCTCACCGCCCGGCCCGTCGTGAAGAGCTCCGACGAGATCGGCGTCATGGCGCAGGCCCTGGCACGCGCCCAGGACTCCCTGCGTCACCTCGTGGCCGGCGTCGGCGAGGTGGCCGGGTCGATCGCGTCGGGCGCGGAGCAGATGAGCGCGGCCCAGCGGCAGGTCGCGGCCGGCTCGCAGGAGACCTCGGCCCAGGCCGGCGTGGTCGCCGCCGCCGCCGAGCAGGTGAGCCGCAACGTCCAGGCCGTCTCGGCAGGGGCCGAGGAGATGGGTGCGTCGATCCGCGAGATCGCCCAGAACGCCAACGAGGCCGCACGCGTGGCCGCGCAGGCCACCGACGTCGCCGCGACGACCAACGCGTCGGTCGCGCAGCTGGGCGTGTCGTCCGCCGAGATCGGCAACGTCCTCAAGGCGATCACCCAGATCGCGGAGCAGACCAACCTCCTGGCGCTCAACGCGACCATCGAGGCCGCCCGTGCGGGTGAGGCAGGCAAGGGCTTCGCCGTCGTGGCCGGTGAGGTCAAGGAGCTCGCGCAGGAGACCGCGCGCGCCACCGAGGACATCGCCCGCAAGGTCGAGGCCATCCAGGCCGACACCACCGGCGCCGTGGCGGCCATCGGCCAGATCTCCGCCATCATCGCCTCGATCAACGACTACCAGACCACCATCGCCTCGGCCGTCGAGGAGCAGACCGCCACGACCTCGGAGATGTCCCGCGGGGTCGCCGAGGCCGCCACCGGCTCCGGGGAGATCGCCGTGAACATCACGGGCGTCGCCGACGCTGCCGCAGGGTCGAGCCACACGGTGGCCCAGATGCAGGAGTCCATCGGCGAGCTGGCCCGGCTCTCGGCGGACCTCAAGGACCGGATCGGGGCCTTCAGCTACTGACGGGCAGGGCGCGACCGCGCGTCGACCACCACACCGACCACCGCCCCGGCGAGCAGCCCCACGAGGCCCAGCGCGCCGGTGAGGGTCAGCAGCGTCACCAGGTCGGCGCCGCCGGGTGCCGCGACGACGAGGACGAGCCCGACCAGCGCGCCGAGCAGCGCGCCGGTGGTGAGGAACGCACGGAACCGCGGGGCGCGTCGGACGGTCGCGCGGACGACGTCGGGCCGGGTGGCCGCCGGCTCGGCCGGCTGCGGGGTCTGGGTCACGGCACGACGATACGTGCCCGGGACGACGACCGCCCCTGCCCCGCCGCAGGGGACGGCAGGACAGGGGCGGAGGTTCGGGGCGGGTCAGCTCACGGCGTGACCGCGCACGGCAGGCCGTCGAGCGCGAAGCCCGTCGGCGTGCCGATCCCGTTCGGGGCCTTGCCGATGACGGCGAACGACACCGTACGGCCGGGACGGATGGTCGAGGTGAGCCCCGTGCTCCGTGCCGTGACGAGCGTGCCCGACTGGCGCACGGTCGCGCCGATCCCGGCGTTGGCCTTCTCCCCCTGGGCGTAGGTCCAGGTCAGCGTCCACCCCCGCACGGTCGTCGCGGTGTCGTTGGACACCCTGACGCCCGCGAGGAAGTTCCGGCCCAGGCGCACGGCGCTGTAGTCCACCGTGCACGTCGGGACGGCGACCTCGGCCAACGGGATCGCGAAGCTCGACGTGGTCCCCGACGCCGTGCTGACCTCGACGACGAGGGACTCGCCGGCCAGACCCTGCGGCACGGCGAACGTCACCGCGGCGCGCCCCACCTCATCGGTCGCGTCGACGATCGTCGGGTCGATCGGGAAGGTCCCGAGCGTCGACCCGCCGGCGGTCAGCGTGACCTCGGTCGCCTGCGCCTCGCCGCCGGAGAAGAGCAGCGATGACAGGTTCACGGTCACGGTGTCACCGGGCAGGTACCCGTCGGTCGGCACGTCGACCAGCTGCACGCCCACAGCACGCTGGGCGAGGTCCGGGCCGATGGGCGTGTGCGCGTCGACGTAGTCGACGAACGCCTGGAGGTCGACCCGGCCCGAGTCGGCCCGGTCCGTCCCCGCCGCGAAGGTGACGAAGTTGTCGCCGCCGGAGGACAGGAACGAGTTGACGACCACCGTGTACGAGGCCGCGAGGTCGAGCGGGGTGTCGCCCACCATGACCTCGGTGATCCGGCCACCTGCGGCGCCCGTCGGGTCGTAGGTGTACGTCAGGCCGGCGACGCCGAGCTTGAGGAACGGCCGCTGGGCCCCGGCGGGCTGCCACTGCTCCTCGAGGACGGAGACCACCTGCGCACCCGTCAGCGACATCGTCACCAGGGTGTTGGCGAACGGCTGGACCGTCGCCGCCTCCTTGTAGGTGAGGTTGCCGTCGGGGTCCGTGGCGCCGGAGGACGCGTAGGTGAGGTTGGCGCGCAGGCCGCCCGGGTTCATGAAGGCGATCTGCGTGCCGAGCGCCGACGTCGCCCACAGCTGGGCGTCGGCGACGACGTTGCCCAGGGTGGACTCTCCGCCCCGGTTCTCCGAGCCGGCGACGGTGCGCGCCCGGTTGAGGTCGGCGGCGATCTGCCCGAGGGAGACCGAGCCGAGGACGTCGGCAACGGCAGTGGCGTCGGCGACGATCGCCGCGACCTCGGGGTCCGGCGTCGCGGAGCCGGCCAGCGACGTCACGACGGCGGCGTTGGACAGCACCTCGCCGGACTCCCGGTCGACCGTCAGCGTGACGCGACCGATGGCCTCGCCGTACTGACCGGCCTGCACGACCGGCCGGCTCAGGCCGGCGGTCCACCCGTCGACCGGCACCAGGTGGGCGTACCGCTGGTGGGTGTGGCCGGAGTAGATGACGTCGATCTCGGGGCTCGCGCCCGTGACGATCTGGCCGAAGCCCGAGCCGTCGGTCGCCGTCGCGGGGTCCGCGGTCGCGGCACCCTCGTGGACGAGCAGGACGATGACGTCCGCCTCGCCGTTGGCCGCGTCACCGTCCGTGAGGTCGGCCGCGACGCGGTTGACCTCCGGGAGCACCGGCTTGACCTCGAGCGAGGCGATGCCAGCAGGGGTGACGAGCGAGGGCAGCTCTGCGGTGACCGCGCCGATGAACCCGACGCTCACCCCGTCGACCTCGGTGACGAACGAGTCGTCGTAGGCCGGCAGCCCGGTGACCCGGTCGTAGACGTTCGCGCCGAGGTACGGGAAGTCGGACGCCGGGAGCACACGGTCGTCCAGGTCCACGCGGCCCTGGTCGAACTCGTGGTTGCCGAGCGCGGTGACCTCCAGGCCCATGGCGTTGAGCGCCGCGATGGTCGGGTCGTCCTGCTGGATGAACGAGGTGAACGTCGACGCGCCGATCGAGTCGCCCGCGGAGAAGAACACCGTGTTCGGGTTGGCGGCCCGCGCGGCGTCGACGTAGCCCGCGAGCACGGCGGCACCCGCGACGACGCCGCCGGCCTCGAGCCGGCCGTGGAAGTCGTTGATCCCCAGCAGGTCGATGGTGACCGGCGGGGTGCTGGCGGTGATGCCGACCCGGATCGGGTCGTGGTCCGAGGCCCGGTACACCGACGTCGCCTCGACGGCGGCGGCCGCACCCCAGTACTCGTAGCCCGACCACTCGTCGGCGTTGATGTCCCACACCTCTGCGCCGGTCATGCGCTCGACAAACGAGGCGCTGAGCAGCGCGTGGTCCAGCGAGCCGAGCTCGCCGTTGAAGGTGTAGCTGTGCTCCGCCGGCGCGGCGGCCATGACGTCGGTGTACCCGGCGGCGGTGATCGTCGCGATCGGGTCCTCCTGGGCGTAGGCGTTGAAGTCGCCCAGCAGGGCCACGTCCGTGGTCCCGGCCGCGGTGGCGACCTCGTCGGCGAAGGCGACCAGCGCGGTGGCCTGCTCGACGCGCTCCGGGTTGAAGAAGCCCTGCCCGTCCGCGGGCTCCGTGCCCGTGCCGCTCTTGGACTTGAAGTGGTTGGCGATGACGACGAACGGGTCGCCGACCGCCGTGGTGAAAGCCTGGGCGATCGGCTCGCGCGCGATGTCCCAGACGGTCTCGTCGACGTCCGCGACGGACTCACCGACCCGCGTGACGACGTCGGAGCGGTAGATGATCGCGCTCATGATCTCGTCTGTCGCGGGGGCACCGGCGCCGTACAGCGAGGTCGGTGTCGGCACGTAGCCCCAGACGCTCGATCCGGCGGCGGCGTTGAGGCCGTCGACGAGGTCGGCCAGTGCGACATCCGGGGTCGCCCCGCCGAACATGATCGCGTTCTCGATCTCCTGGAGGGCGACGACGTCAGCGTCGAGCGCGGTGATCGCGGCCACGATCTTGGCCTTCTGGATCGCGAACTCCTCTGGCGTCTCGGCGCCACGGGCCGCGAGCGTCGTGAAGTAGTTGAGGACGTTGAACGCCGCGACGGTGAGGTCGCCGCCGACGGCCGCGACGGCGGGCCGCGCGTTGCGCTCGACGAAGGACACCTTGGCGTCCGCCGGCGTGGCGCCGCTGACCGGGGTCTGCGGCTGGAAGCGCCACAGGCCGAAGCCCTCCGACAGCACCACGGGGACGTCGAACGCGGCGACGTCGCCCGTCCGGACCTCGTCCGCGGGGTCGACGTAGGGCTGCGGGATCGGGTTCTGGCTGCTGACGCCGTCGTCCAGGACGATGCGGCGCGCGGCGTTGGACGCGGCGATCGCGTCGGCAGCAGGGCCGGGGCGCTCGACGGCCGTGGCCTTGACCAGTGGCGCGGTGCC
>Ga0073905_10001540_pt1 | contig 11804 bp, 8 predicted proteins | sample KloWWTupernatant_FD_65482 | JGI IMG/M metagenome (GOLD analysis project Ga0073905, IMG submission 65482) | Active sludge microbial communities from Klosterneuburg, Austria, studying microevolution and ecology of nitrifiers - Klosterneuburg... | ecosystem: Engineered > WWTP > Aerobic digester >... | reverse complement strand
ACCCGGCCGGCGCCGCAGCGCTCGCACGCGGCGCGGCCGATGCCGGTGAGGAGCTGCTGTCGTGGTGGCAGGCGGCGATCCTCGGGATCGTCGAGGGCATCACCGAGTACCTGCCGATCTCCTCGACCGGTCACCTGCTCGTCGTGAGCCGCCTCCTGGGCCTGCCGAGCGAGGAGGGCAGCGTCGGGCTCGAGGCCGTCAACACCTACGCGATCGCCATCCAGTTCGGGGCGATCCTGGCGGTCGTCGGTCTGTTCTGGCGTCGCTTCGTGTCGATGGTCGCCGGCCTGTTCGGTCGCGACGACGGCGGCCGACACCTGCTGGTCGTCCTGGTGATCGCCTTCCTGCCGTCGGCCGTCGTGGGATTCCTGTTCGACGACGCGATCGAGTCGGCGTTGTTCGGGCCGTGGCCGGTGGTCGTGGCGTGGGTCATCGGGGGCATCGTGATCCTGGTGCTGGAGCGCAGCGGGAGGATCCCCGATCGCGGCGAGAAGGCGGCGCCGGGCACCGACCCGCTGCTCGACATCACCTCCCGCCAGGCCTTGATCATCGGCCTGGTCCAGTGCCTCGCCCTCTGGCCCGGCACCAGCCGCTCGCTCACCACGATCCTGGCCGCGCTGCTGATCGGCGTGGCGGTCCCCGCGGCGGTCGAGTTCAGCTTCCTGCTGGGCTTCGCGACGCTGAGCGCCGCGTCCTTCTACAAGATGGCCAAGGACGGCGGCGTGCTCATCGAGCAGTTCGGCGTGGTCACGCCGCTGATCGGCCTGCTGTTCGCGTTCATCTCCGCGGTGCTCGCCATCAAGTGGCTGGTCGGCTACCTCGAGCGCCACGACCTGACGATCTTCGCCTGGTGGCGGTTCGGCGCCGCGGCGGTCGCCGTCGGCCTGCTGTTCGCCGGCGTCATCTGACCCACCCCCGCTTCAGGCCCCACCCCGATTCTGACGAGAAGTCAGTACCGAAACGGTCGGATCCCTACCGCAGAATCCGCTCGGGGGCAGGCGATCCGCCGATCAGCTGGCGACCGCCTCGGCATCGATGTCGACGGCGGCCCCCGCGAACTGGGCGTTGTAGAGGCGGGCGTAGGCGCCGTCGGCGGCGATCAGCGTGTCGTGGTCGCCCTGCTCGACGATGTCGCCGTGCTCCATCACCAGGATCGTGTCCGCGTCGCGGATCGTCGAGAGCCGGTGGGCGATCACGAAGCTGGTCCGGTTGGAGCGCAGCGCGGCCATCGCCTTCTGGATGAGCACCTCGGTGCGGGTGTCGACGGAGCTGGTGGCCTCGTCGAGGATCAGGATCGTCGGGTCCGACAGGAAGGCGCGGGCGATCGTGAGCAGCTGCTTCTCGCCCGCCGACACCGTGCCACCCTCGTCGTCGATGACGGTGTCGTAGCCATCGGGCAGCGAGTGCACGAAGCGGTCGACGTAGGTGGCGCGAGCGGCCTCGAGGATCTGGTCGTCGGTGGCGTTCAGGTTGCCGTACGCGATGTTCTCGCGGATCGTGCCGCCGAACAGCCAGGTGTCCTGCAGCACCATGCCCATGTGGCGGCGCAGGTCCTGTCGGCTGATCGTGGCGGTGTCGACGCCGTCGAGCAGGATCGCTCCGGAGTCGACGTCGTAGAACCGCATGATCAGGTTCACCATCGTCGTCTTGCCGGCACCGGTCGGTCCGACGATGGCGACGGTCTCGCCGGGTTGTGCCACGAGCGACAGGTCCCGGATGAGGGGTTTGTCCGCCGTGTAGGAGAACGCGACGTCGGCGAACTCGATGCGGCCGCGGACGTCCACCGTGGACAGGTCCGTGGTGGCGTCGTCGGGCTCCTCGGGGGCGTCGAGCAGCTCGAAGACCCGCTCGGCCGAGGCGATGCCCGACTGCATCACGTTCAGCATCGATGCCACCTGCGTGAGCGGCTGGGTGAACTGGCGCGAGTACTGGATGAACGCCTGGATGTCGCCGATGTTCATGGAGCCGTTGGTGACCATCAGGCCGCCGAGCAGGGCGATGAGCACGTAGTTGACGTTGCCGAGGAACATGACGGCGGGCTGGATCGAACCGGACATGAACTGCGCCGCGGCGCTCGCCTCGAACAGCTCGTCGTTCTTCTGGCGGAACCGGTCCTCGACGTCGGTCTGGCGGTTGTACACCTTGACGAGCGCGTGGCCGGTGAAGGCCTCCTCCACCTGGGCGTTCAGCACGCCGGTGTAGCGCCACTGCTCCACGAAGCGCTTCTTGGAGCGCGAGGTGATCTTGCGCATCGTGACGATCGTGATCGGGACGATGATCACCGTCACCATGGCGAGCTGCCAGGAGATCGTGAACATCATGACGAGCACGCCGACGAGCTGCAGCGAGCTCGACAGGAGCTGGCTCAGCGTCTGCTGCATGCTCTGAGCGAGGTTGTCGATGTCGTTGGTGACCCGGCTCAGCAGATCGCCGCGGGCCTGGCGGTCCACGTAGCTGAGCGGCATCCGGTTGAGCTTGTCCTCGACGGCGCTGCGCAGCCGGAACATGGTTCGCTGCACGACGCCGGCCAGCACCCAGTTCTGCACGTAGGAGAGGGTGGTGGCGACGATGTAGACGGCGGCGGTGATGAGCAGGATCCTGTGCAGCTCACCGAAGTCGATGCCGGATCCACCGCTCATCTGGCCCATGACGCCGTCGACGATCGTCTGCGTGGCGTTGCCCAGCAGACGCGGACCGAGCACGAGCAGCGTCACGCTGACGAGGGCCAGCACGACCACGCTGACGAGTCCGACGCCCTCGGGACCCATCTGGGAGGCGAGGCGCTTGACCGCACCGCCCAGGTCCTTGGAGCGCTCGAGCGGCATGCCCGCAGCACCGAAGCGACCCATGGCGCCGCGGGAGCTCTCGTTGATCTTGGCGGCCTGCTCGGAGGTCGACTCGCCCGTGCCGTTGTCGTTCGTGCTGTTGTCGTTCGTGCTGTTGTCGTTCGTGCCGTTGTCGTTCGTGAGGCTGTCGTTCGTGCCGTTGTCGTTCACGCTGCCTCCTCTGCGGTGAGCTGGGACGCCACGATCTCCATGTAGGTCGGACACGACGCCATGAGCTCGTCGTGGGTGCCCAACCCCATGGTCACGCCGTCCTCGAGCACGAGGATCTGCTCGGCGTGGCGGATCGACGACACCCGCTGGGCCACCACGACCACGACAGCGTCGCCGACGACGGGTGCGATCGCGGCCCGCAGCCGTGCGTCGGTTGCCAGGTCGAGCGCGGAGAACGAGTCGTCGAACAGGTACACGTCGGGTTTGCGGACGAGCGCTCGGGCGATCGCCAGGCGCTGGCGCTGGCCGCCCGACACGTTGGACCCGCCCTGGCTGATGGGGGAGTTCAGGCCGTCGGGCATCGCGCGGACGAAGTCCTCGGCCTGGGCGATGCGCAGCGCCTCCCACATCTCGTCGTCGGTGGCGTCGGGCTTCGAGTGGCGCAGGTTCGACGCGACGGTGCCGGAGAAGAGGAACGGCTTCTGAGGCACCAGTCCGATGTGGCTCCACAGCGTCTCCTGGTCGATGTCGCGCACGTCGATGCCGCCGAGCGAGATCGTGCCCGACGACGCGTCGTACAGGCGCGGGATCAGGTCGATCAGCGTGGTCTTTCCCGACCCGGTGGAGCCGATGATGGCGAAGGTGGTGCCGGGCTCGGCGGCGAAGCTCTGGTCGCAGAGCACCGGGTGCTCGGCCCCCGGGTAGAGGAACTCGACGTGGTCGAAGCGCAGCGTCGGTCGTGCGGGGATCTCGGTCACGGGGTCGGCGGCCTGGGCGATGGCGGACTCGGTGGCCAGCACCTCGCCGATGCGGTCAGCGCTGACCGCGGCGCGTGGGGTGAGGACGGCGACGAACGTCGCCATCATCACCGACATGAGGATCTGGATCAGGTAGCTGAGGAACGCGATCAGGGCGCCGATCTGGAGATCGCCGGACGCGACACGGTCCGCTCCGAACCAGATCGCCGCCACGCTCGAGAGGTTGAGCACAGCGATCACGATCGGGAACATGAACGCCATCAGGCGACCGGTCTGGAGCGACACGGTGGTCAGGGAACCGTTCGCCTCGCCGAAGCGTGCCGCCTCGTCGTCCTCTCGGACGAAGGCCCGCACGACGCGCATGCCGGTGATCTGCTCCCGCAGGACTTCGTTGATCCGGTCGATGCGGTCCTGCATCACCTGGAACAGCGGGATCATCCGCACGACGATCAGGCCGATCGAGATCACCAGCACCGGGACGCTGACGAGCAGGAGGAGCGACAGTGGGCCGTCCTCTCGTACGGCCATGATCACGCCGCCGACGATCGTGATGGGCGCCGCGACGAGCAGGGTGCAGCTCATCAGGACGAGCATCTGGACCTGGGTCACGTCGTTGGTGATGCGGGTGATCAGCGACGGTGCGCCGAACTGCGCGACGTCCTGTGCGGCGAACCCGGTGACCTTGTGGAACAGCGAGCCTCGCACGTCGCGACCGAAGGCCATGGCGACGCGCGAGCCGACGTAGACGGCGCCGACGGCGAAGAGCACCTGCACCAGCGTCACGCCGAGCATGATCCCGCCGACTCGCCAGATGTAGCCGGTGTCGCCGGTGATGACGCCCTTGTCGATGATGTCGGCGTTGAGCGTGGGGAGGAACAGCACGCACATCGTCTGGACGGTGGTGAGCCCCAGCACGACGAGCAGCTGCTTGCGATAGGGCCGCAGGAAGTCCCGCAGCATCTGGGTGAGCATCGTCAGTCGGCGCCCTTCAGTTCGTCGGCCAGCACGTCGAACGCCGGCAGCAGGTGGTCTTCGAGGGATGAGGAGTCCTCCGCAGCGACCCACCGGCGGGTGGCGATGCGGACGACGGCGAGGGTGGCCGCGGCGATGACCGAGGCGCGGGCCTCGGCGTCGTCGCGGTCGGGGAAGCGGGGCAGGATCGCCCGGGCGAGCCCGTCCTCCCACTCGATCTGGCGTTCCAGGGACCGCGACGACAGCGTGGGTGAGTCGGCCACGATCCGAGTGCGACGCTGGAAGCGGGCCCTGTCGGCCTGGACGTTGGAGACAAGGGAGTGGACCGCGGCGCGCAGCGACGACAGGACGGGCTCGTCGACGGGTCGCTCGGCGAACGCGGCCAGGAACGCGTCCCCGTGGCCGCGGGTGTCGGCCAGGATGAGGTCTTCCTTGGTCTCGAAGTAGCGGAAGAGGGTGCTCTTGGAGACCTCGGCGCGTTCGGCGACCTCGTCGACGGTGACGTCGTCGAACCCGCGCTCGGCGAACAGCTCCAGCGCAGCGTCCTTGAGCCGCCCCCGCTTCTGCTCCTTCTTGCGCTCGCGCAGACCGGTGCTCTCGGCACTCACACCCATTTGGTACTCGGTCACGTTTGACACCGGGTGTCAGAATATGGGGGCTGCGCCCCCGACGCCACGTGTCGTCGGGCACACGACGGGCACACGACGGGCAAAAGCGCCGGAACCCCTGCCGCAGCAGGGGTTCCAGATGGCGGAGACGGTGGGATTCGAACCCACGGTGACCTTGCGACCACAACGGTTTTCGAGACCGTCCCATTCGTCCGCTCTGGCACGTCTCCGGATGCGACGTTAGCGGTGGGACCCGAGGTCGGGCACAACCGGATCCGCCGCGTTCAGCGTCGCGACGCGAAGAAGCTCTGCAGCAGCTCGGCTGACTCGTCGCGGCGCACGCCGACCCGGACCGGGAACTCGTGGTTGAGTCGCGGGTCCTGGCCCAGGTGGTAGAGCGTGCCGAGCGACCCCGCTTCGAAGCTCTCGGCGCCGATCACCACGCCGCCGATGCGCGTGGCCCACAGCGCGCCGGCACACATGGGACAGGGCTCGAGCGTGACCACCAGGATGCAGTCGTCGAGACGCCAGCGGCCGAGCTCAGCGCAGGCGTCCCGGAGGGCGAGGACCTCGGCATGCGCGGTGCCGTCGTGGGTGAGCTCACGCTCGTTGTGCCGTCGGGTCAGGACCTCCGGTGCCCGGTCGCCGGCGACGCGCACCACGACGGCACCGATCGGCACGTCGCCGTGGTTCGCGGCGGCGCGGGCCTCGTCGAGCGCCAGGTCCATCCACCCGTCGTGCTCGGACGAGGGGGCGAGCACCGGTGAGGGCGAGGTGGTCCGGTCGGTCATCGAGCCGGACCGTAGCGGGCGCGCTCCCACAGTCGAACTTGTACGTGGGTGACCGTTGGTGTGTCGGTGGCGTACAAGTTCGACGGGCCAGGTGCAGCGCGCTGCGAACTTGTACGTGGGTGACCGTTGGTGTGTCGGTGGCGTACAAGTTCGACGGCCGGGCTCACGCGACAGCGCCTGCGTCCCCAGGAGGCGGCCAGGCGATCTGCGGCACACCGGAGGTTCCGCTGAGAGCTGCTGCCTTCCGGCCCTGACCCGATTCACGGGCTCCGGTCGCACAGGACCCGGCCGCCACCTGAGGACGCAGGCGTGGAGTCAGGCTATCGTCCCGCCCCGGAGACGTGCGAGAGCGGCCGAATCGGCACGCTTGGAAAGCGTGTGTGGGGAAACTCACCGTGGGTTCGAATCCCACCGTCTCCGCCATCGGGTGTCGGGCCCGGTCGTTCGAGCGCCCTCGGCGCACACGGCCGGGACCGTCGGGCCCTCCTCGGTAGGATCCCGGCGTGGCCCCTCAGTCCCTGTACCGCCGCTATCGCCCCCGACGCTTCGGCGAGGTGCGCGGCCAGGACCACGTGGTGGGCGCGCTGCGCAACGCCGTCCGTGGAGGCACGGAAGGCCACGCCTACCTGTTCTCCGGCCCCCGCGGCACCGGCAAGACCTCGACGGCGCGCATCCTGGCCAAGGCGCTCAACTGCGAGGACCTCCGCGACGGCGAGCCGTGCTGCGAGTGCTCCGCCTGCATCGAGATCGAGGGAGGGCGGAGCTTCGACCTCTTCGAGCTCGACGCGGCGTCGAACAACGGGGTCGACAACATCCGCGAGCTGGTGGAGCGTGCCGCGGTCGGCTCACCCGGTCGGACCAAGGTGTACATCCTCGACGAGGTCCACATGCTCACCGCCGCGGCGTCGAACGCACTGCTGAAGACGCTGGAGGAGCCACCTGAGCACGTGTGCTTCGTGCTCGCCACCACCGACCCGCAGAAGGTGCTGCCGACCATCCGCAGCCGCACCCAGCACTACGAGTTCCAGCTCCTGTCGGCACACGAGCTCACCGACTACGTGCGTTGGATCGCGCAGGACGCACCGCTCGACCTCGACGAGGAGTCGATCGCCTACGTCGTGCGCCAGGGCCGGGGCTCGGCCAGAGACACGCTGTCAGCACTCGACCAGGTGGTGGCCGCCGGCGGCGTGGTGACCCGCGTCGCGCCCGTCGACCAGCTCCTGCAGGCGCTCGCGGATCGCAGCAGCGGCAGCGCCGTGCTGGCCGTCTCCGATGCGCTGTCCCTGGGCCACGACCCCCGGGTGCTCGCGGATTCGCTGCTGGCCGAGCTCCGCGACGCGTTCCTCCTGTCGCTCGGCGTCGAGGTGCCGCACCTGGTGGACGCCGATTCCGAGCGACTGGGTGAGTGGGCCCACACGTTGGGCACCCCTGCGTTGACCCGGGCGATGGAGGCAGTGGGGGCGGCGACGGTCGACATGCGCCAGGCCGCAGATCCGCGGGTGCCGCTCGAGGTCGCGCTGGTGCGGCTGTGCTCATCGGACTCGGGCGCCGCGGCGGGCCCGTCCTTGACCGGCCCGGGTGATGCCCCCGACGGCGCGGTGATCGCGCAGCTGGTCCGTCGCATCGACGCGCTCGAAGCGGCACTCGCCGACGGTGGTGGCCGTGCCGCGGCAGCGACGGCCGGACGAGCGGCGTCGACCGCCTCGCCGAGCGCCCGACCCGAGCCGGCCGCGGCAGATCGCGCCGCTGCAGCCGCTCCGGCCGAATCCGCATCCGGCGGAGCCGCGTCCGGCGGATCCGCGTCCGGGGGAGATGTGGGAGCCGACGCCGGTGCGGGTGCCGTGGAGTCATCCGGCGACGGACCGGCCCGGGCGCGCGCCGCGCTCGGCGCACTGCGCAAGAGCAAGGCCGAGGCGGCCACGTCGCCATCGGGGACCTCCGCCGCGCCACCCACCGCGCCACCCACCACGCGACCTTCCACCGCTCCGTCGTCCGCTCCGGCGCGGCCGTCCGCTCCGCCGAAGGCACCGTCCACCGAGCGATCCGCGGCGCCGGATGTTGGCGCATCGCCGGCCGCTCGCTCGGGTGGGAGCGTGCCTGCCGCGCCGGGTCCTCGGCCACCCGCCGGTGACGCTCCGGTCGCTGGCGCCGCAGGCACTGGCCCCCTTGCCGTCGATGGGTCTGCGTCGGCCGAACCCGTCGACGACCGTCCTGCCCCAGCACCGACGGGCTCGTCGGCCGGCCCTGATCTCGACGCACTCGCCCTGGCCTTCGGTGAAGTCGTGGTGCCGCAGCTCAAGGGCATGGCCAAGGCCATCTACGGCGCCGGCCGCTTCGTCGCCGTGGGTCCGGCCGGGGCGGTGTTCGCACTCGACAACGCGCCGACCGTGGAGCGCGCCGAGCGGTTCCGCTCCGACGTCGAAGCGGCGCTGTCGCAGCACCTGGGGACCCCGGTCACGCTGGTGCTCATCGACGGCACCGACCCGAACGCTCTGGACGACGCCACGTCGGCGACCGCTCCCGCAGCGACGACGGAGCCTCCCCGACCGGCCGCCGCGTCGTCACCGGCACCCGAAGTCGGCGATGCCGCGCCTTCAGATGCCGCCCCGTCGGACGCCACCCCGTCAGATGGTGCCGCGAATCCTGACTCGGAGTCCGCTGGCACTGGGTCCGATGACCACACCGACGACGACGAGTCGGCCATCATCGACGTGCACGAGCTGGAGGATGCGGACGTCGCCGCCACCGGCATGGACAAGCTGACCAAGGCGTTCCCCGGCGCGGTGCTCGTGGACGGCACCGACGGGGCCTGAAGAGAGCAGAGGCGCAGACCGATGAGCGGTGAAGGCGAACGGGACGACGCGGCCACCGATGGCGACGCGACCGCAGACGGGACGTCCGACGCGATCGTGGCGGCGGGTGAGGTCGTTGCATCTGGCGAGGTCGTTGCATCTGGCGAGGTCGTCTCCGACTCGGGCGGCGGGCTGGACCTGAGCGCCCTGGGCTTCGGCACCGGTCCCGGTGGTGGGGTGGACGAAGGTGCGGGTGGACTGGGTGCGGGCCTGGACCTGGGGTCGATGTTGCAGATGGCTCAGGACATGGGTCAGCGCATGCAGGAGGCCCAAGAGGAGCTGAGCTCGACCGAGGTGCAGGGCACTTCCGGCGGCGGCGTCGTCAGCGTGACGTTGAACGGCCACCTGCACCTCCTCGGCGTCCACATCGATCCGACCGCGGTCGACCTCGACGACCTGACGATGCTCGAGGACCTCATCGTCGCGGCGTGGTCCGACGCTCGGGACTCGGTAGCCGAGCTCCAGGCCCAGGCCGATCCGCTGGGCGGCATGGGTGGCATGGGCGGGCTCGGCGGACTGCTGGGCGGCTGAGTGGGGACCACGTACGCGACCTCTGTCCAGGACCTGATCGATGCGTTGGGCCGTCTCCCCGGCATCGGCCCCAAGTCCGCGCAGCGCATCGCGTTCCACCTGCTCAAGGTCGACGCCGAGGAGGCCAACCGGCTGGCGTCGGCCATCGTCGAGGCCAAGGCCCGCGTCGGGTTCTGCTCACGCTGCTTCAACCTGGCAGAGGGCGACCTCTGCACGATCTGCGCAGACGACCGGCGCGACGCCCACGTGCTGTGCGTCGTCGAGGAACCTCGCGACGTCGTGGCGATCGAGCGCACGCGGGAGTTCAAGGGCCGCTACCACGTGCTGCAAGGTGCGATCGACCACCTCCAGGGCGTGGGGCCCGAGCAGCTGAAGATCAAGGAGCTGCTCGCCCGGATCGGTGAGGAGGCCGTGACAGAGGTGATCCTCTGCACCAACCCGAACATCGAGGGTGAGGCGACCGCGCTGTACCTCACCCGGCTCCTGACGATGCCGGGGTTGACGGTCAGCCGCATCGCCAGCGGGCTGCCGGTCGGCGGCGACCTGGAGTACGCGGATGAGCTGACGCTCGGACGGGCGCTCGAGGGCCGTCGCGTCGTCGAGCATCCGACGGCCCCCACCACCTGACTGTCCCGCGCCCGCCCCGCCCCACCCTGCCCCGCCCCCTGACTGGCGAAATTGCGTGAGTTGGCGTCGCTGAGCGACGGCAACTCACGCAATTTCGGAGAGGAGGGGAGGCTGAGCGACGTTCGTCAGCGGCGCCGTCGCAGGTCTGCACCTCTCGACCGGAGGGCATCGCCGGCCTCGTCGAGCAGCAGTCTCGGGTCGCTCCGGCGCCGGCTCCACGTCTCGTGGAGGACGATCCACCCCTGCAGCGTCAGTCGGTTCCGGCGCTGATCGTCCCACTCCAACTGCTCGGGCGTGCGATGGAAGCGGAAGCCGTCGCACTCGACCGCGACCTCGAACTCGGGCCAGGCGATGTCGAGGACGTACTCCACCTCCGTGGTGCGCACCCGGTGGTGCAGGACCGGGTCCGGGCCCAGCGAGCGAAGGTCGTTGAACACGTCCATCTCGAACGCGCTGTCGGGAGCGACGGTGCCGCATGGGCGGTCCTCGAGGACCTCGCGCATGGTGGCGATGCCGTCGCGGCCGCGTCGTGCGAGCTCCACGAACCGGAGGTGTAGGTCCTCGTACGAGGTCAGCTCCCGGACGACGGCATCATCGACCATCGAGCCGAGCCGCCTGGGTGGCAGGTAGCGCGCCACGTCGATCAGGGTCCTCGTGGGAGTCGTGATCGGCATGCCCCGGTGCACCGTCACGTCGCGTGACGGGAGCGAGAGCGACTCGTGCACCTTCCAGTCAGTTGCCGTTCGGCGTCGCCAGCGGACAGTGGTGATGTCGACGCTGGTGTTGCGGTAGCGGTGGAGGCGCCAGATGGTGGCGGCCGAGCGGTGGCTCACCGCCGCGTCGGGACCCGACGCCAGGACCGCGCAGTGCAGGTCGTGGTCCCAGGTGGGTGGCGTTCCGGCCAGCGCGTACACGGACCGGCAGCGTCGGACGAGCACGCCGTTGGCCACGAGCGTGCGGACCTGTCGGTCCGAAAGGCCGGCGGCGGCGAGCTGGTGGGTGGTGATGAGGCCGTGCTGTTGGCGGGCGACCTGGGCAACTGCATCGAAAAATGGCACTGCTTCCCCTTCCGGAGTCGGAGGGGGAAGCAGTGGATTCGCTCGAACCGAGCGATCTTGCGTGAGTTGGCGTCGCTCAGCGACGGCAACTGACGCAGTTTCGAGGAGGTGGGTGAGAGCGTGCGGTCGGCTCAGATGGTCTCGAGCAGCAGGGCGTCGCCCTGGCCGCCGCCACCGCAGAGGGCGGCAGCGCCGACACCACCGCCGCGGCGCTTGAGCTCGTTGAGGACGTGCAGCGCCACGCGGGTGCCGGACATGCCGATCGGGTGACCCAGGGCGATCGCTCCGCCGTTGACGTTGGTGACCTCGTCGGTGATGCCCAGGTCGGCCATGGAGGCGACGCCGACGGCGGCGAACGCCTCGTTGAGCTCGAACAGGTCGACGTCGGACACCGACTTGCCGGCCCGCTCCAGCGCCTGCTTGATCGAGCGCGACGGCTGGGTGAGCAGCGAGGCGTCGGGCCCTGCGACCTCGCCGAAGCTGACGATGCGGCCGAGGGGGTTGCCGCCGATGCGCTCGGCGGCGGCGGCCGACGCGACGACCACGGCGGCGCCGCCGTCGGAGATCTGCGACGCGTTGCCGGCGGTGATGTTGCCGGCCTTGTCGAACGC
>Ga0073905_10001539_pt1 | contig 11805 bp, 8 predicted proteins | sample KloWWTupernatant_FD_65482 | JGI IMG/M metagenome (GOLD analysis project Ga0073905, IMG submission 65482) | Active sludge microbial communities from Klosterneuburg, Austria, studying microevolution and ecology of nitrifiers - Klosterneuburg... | ecosystem: Engineered > WWTP > Aerobic digester >... | reverse complement strand
CCCAGCGCCGACCAGTGGCCCGTCACCAGCACGCGGTCGGCGCTCCGGCGGCCGGGCACGGCGAACCACGGCAGATAACCCGCCGGCGCATCGGTGACCTCGCCCTTCGCCTTGAATTCCATGACGCCCTCAACGGAGCAGAAGCGCATCCGCGTCATGGCGTTCACAATCACGCGCAGCCGTGGCCAGCCGGCCAGGTCGTCGCGCCAGGATGGCGGTTCGCTGCCCCACATGTTGGCGAGGAACTCGCGGTAGTTCTCCGCGCGCAGCGCCGCTTCGACCTCGCCGGCCAGGGACAACGCCTGCGCCACCGTCCATTGCGGCAGCAGTCCGGCGTGCACCAGGGCAAAGCCGTTCTCGACATGCATCATGGGACGACGGCGCAGCCATGCGAGCAGTTCCTCGCGGTCGGGCGCCGCCAGGATCGCGTCGAGCGTGTCGTCGCCGCGCTTCTTCGAGTGTCCTTCCGCCAGCATGACCAGATGCAGATCATGGTTGCCCAGCACCGTGATGGCGGCATCGCCCAGATCCTTGACGAAGCGCAGCGTCTCCAGCGAATGCGGACCGCGATTGACCAGGTCGCCGACCAGCCAGAGGCGGTCACGCGCCGGATCGAAGCGGATCAGATCAAGCAGGCGCCGGAAGGAATCGAAGCAGCCCTGGATGTCGCCGATGGCGTAGGTGCTCACGCTAGGCCTGCCCGGAATAGCCGTCCGGATTCATACTCTGCCAGCGCCAGACGTCACGGCACATCTCATCGAGGCCGCGCTCGGCACGCCAGCCGAGCAAGCGGGCAGCCAAGCCGGGGTCGGCATAACAGGCGGCAACATCGCCCGGGCGGCGGGAAACGATCCGATACGGAATTTCCTTGCCCGATGCCTTGCGGAACGCCTCGACCATCTCCAGTACGCTGTAGCCGCGCCCCGTTCCGAGATTCACCGTCAGAACATCGCTGCTTGTCGTCAGTTTTTCCAGTGCTGCCAGATGCCCGCGGGCAAGATCGACGACATGGATGTAATCCCGCACTCCGGTGCCATCCGGCGTCGGGTAATCGTTGCCATACACATTGAGCGCCTCACGTCGGGCCACCGCGACTTGGGCGATGTACGGCATGAGGTTGTTCGGCACGCCGCCCGGATCCTCGCCGATCAACCCGCTCTCATGAGCGCCGACCGGATTGAAGTAGCGCAGCAGCGCGATCTTCCATGCGGGGTCGGACCGAAGGATATCCTGCAGGATCGCCTCGACCATGGCTTTGCTTCGTCCATAGGGGTTCGTCGGCCGCAGCGGATGATCCTCGCGAACCGGCACCGCGTCGGGATCGCCATACACCGTGGCCGACGAGCTGAAGACCAACTGCCTGACCCCGGATTCCGCCATCGCCTCGCATAGCGCCAAGGTGCCGCCGACGTTGTTCTCGTAGTACCGCAGCGGCTGGGCAACGGACTCGTCCACCGCCTTCAGCCCGGCGAAGTGCAGCACCGCATCGATGGCGTGCTCGTGGAATATCCCGCGCAGCGCTTCCGCATCCCGCACATCGCATTCGTGAAAGGCAACTTCCCGGCCGGCAATCCGCCCGATCCGCTCAATCACCGCGCTGCTGCTGTTGCAAAGATTGTCGACGATTACGACTTCATGGCCGGCCTGTAGTAACTCGACGCAGGCATGGGAGCCGATATAGCCGGCGCCGCCCGTCACCAACAGTGTGTTTGTGGATTTCATCGCCTGTCCAGCAACTCCGCCAGCATCGCCGGAAAGCGCGCCCAGGGAATCGCCGTCATTCCTTCCGGCATCGCTTGCACATCGGTGCAGTTGCATACCAGCCAGCTTTGCGGATGCCAGGGGAGCGCCCCCGACTTGCGCAAGTCCCGCAAGGGAGCCAGGTGACCCATTGCCGGCGTGGCCGTCAGCTTGATTTCAATGGGAAGGATCGCCGACCCCAGATCCAGCAGCAGATCGACCTCGCTGCCGTCCTGGGCACGCAGATGGTAGAGAGACGGCATCCGGCCGCGCGCGGCAAAAGCTTTCAGGACCTCGGCAACGATCAGGCCCTCGAAGAGGGCGCCACCCATCGGCCCGGGCAGTGCCGACTCGGGGGACGGGTGGCGGGTCAGGTACAAGGCCAGCGCCGGGTCGACAAAATAGAGTTTCGGCGAGCGGGTCAGTCGCTTGCCTAGATTCCGGCTCCAGGCCGGCAGGCGGTAGATAAGGTAGCTGGACTCGAGCACCGACAGCCAGTGCTTGATCGTGGGCTGGCTCACGCCGGCGTCGCGGGACAGGTGCGCCATGTTGAGCAGCTGGCCGTGACGCGCGGCGCACAACATCAGGAACCGCTCGAATGCCGCCGCATCGCGCAGTTCCAGCAGTTCGCGCACGTCACGCGCCAGGTAGGTCTGCACGTAGCTTCTAAGCCAAAGGTCACGGGCAGCAGGTTCCAGGGCGCAAGCCGGATAACCGCCATGCCAGAGCCAACCGGCGAGATCTGCCTGCGGATACTCTGCCAATGAAAAGGGAAGCAGATCGAGTACAGCCACCCGGCCGGCAAGGGATTCCGACACGCCGCGCATAACCGGGAATTGCTGCGATCCGGTCAACAGGAACCGTCCGGAGCGACGATCGGTGTCGATCGCGATTTTAAGATAGGTTAGCAGCTCAGGCACATATTGCACCTCGTCGAGAATGACCGAAGCGGAGAACTGGGCGAGGAAGCCCTTGGGATCGGAGCGGGCGAAATTCCGGGTGAGCGGGTCATCCAGCGTTGCATAGCGGGTATCCGCATCCGCAAGATGTCGCAACAAGGTCGTTTTGCCAGTCTGCCGCGCTCCCGTGACGAGCACTGCCGGAAACGTTGCCCGGGCCTGGAGCAGGGTAGCGGAGAGTTGGCGGGGGACAAACATGATGCAAAAGTAAACTACAACTTTATAATTGTAAACACCCTCTCCCCTCAAGCCCCCATGGCCGATACTCCGGCACGAGTTGCGCCAGTCGCCGCTTGACGGCCTGCTCGTCCTGCGGGGCGCCCCCCAGCCAGCCCCGCAGTTCCGCCAATTCGTCCGGCGACAGCGCGGCCTGCGCCCGTGCGATGCGCAGCTTGGGATGCGGCGTCGGCAGCGTGTGCTCGCCGTCGGCGAGCAACTCCTCGAAGAGTTTTTCTCCCGGACGCAGTCCGGTGAAGACGATCCGGATATCTTCCTCGGTGTAGCCGGACAGCCGGATCATGTCGCGCGCCAGATCGACGATCTTCACCGGCTCGCCCATGTCCAGCACGAAGATTTCGCCGCCCTGCCCCATCAACCCGGCTTGCAGCACCAACTGCGCCGCCTCGGGAATCGACATGAAGTAGCGGACGATATCGGGATGCGTCACCGTCACCGGCCCGCCACGGGCGATCTGTTCGCGGAATTTGGGGATCACGCTGCCGTTGCTGCCCAGCACGTTGCCGAAGCGCACCATGACAAAGCGCGTTCCGCCGGGCTGCTGCAATCCCTGGCATACCATTTCGGCGATGCGCTTGGTCGTGCCCATGACGTTGGTCGGGTTCACCGCCTTGTCAGTGGAAATGAAAACGAACTCGCCGGTGCCGTGACGCTGCGCCGCCTCTGCCACGCACAGCGTGCCCAGCACGTTGTTGCGCACCGCTTCCCAGGCATTCTCGTTCTCCATCAGCGGCACATGCTTGTAGGCCGCCGCATGGAACACCACTTCGGGGCAGTAGCGTGCGAACAGGCCCTCCATGCGCGCCGCGTCCTTCACGTCGCCCACCATGCAAGCGATCGACGTGTTCGGCAACCGCAGGGAAAACTCTTGCTCGATCTGGTAGAGCGCGAACTCGGAGAGTTCGAACAGCACCAGCAGCTTCGGCTCGAAGCGCGCGATCTGGCGCGCCAACTCCGATCCGATGGAGCCGCCGGCGCCGGTCACCAGCACCACCCTGCCGCCGAGCAGACGGTGCAGGCCTTCGCTGTCCAGGCGCACCTCTTCGCGCCCGAGCAGATCCTCCAATTCCACCTTGCGCAGATGGGATATGGCCACCCGTCCGGAGAGCAGGTCATCTATCGCCGGTACGGTCAGCACCGTCGTGCCGGCGGCGGTCGCCGCCTCGGCGGCGCGACGCCGGACGCCGGCAGTGGCAGAGGGCATGGCAATGATGACGTGTCTCACCTGCAGCCTGTCGATCTGGGTGGCAATGTCGCCCAGCGGGCCGAGTACCGGCACGCCGTCGAGCACGCGGCCGCGCTTGTCTCCCTCGTCGTCGAGAAGGCCGACCACGCGCCACTCATGGCTGCGTTTCAGCTCGCGCAGCAGCAACATGGCTGCATCCCCGGCGCCCAGGATTAGCACTGGCTCTCCTTCCATGCGGACCTTGCCGTAAAGCTGGTGCTCGCGCCAGGCGCGATAGGCGAAGCGCGTGCCGCCCATCGCCATGATCAATAGCAGGGGCTGCAGGATCGGTACGGAGCGCGGCACCTCGCCGAACTGGAACATGAACACGCAGGCGCCGACCAGCGCCGCCGCCAACATGACGGCCAGCACTATCCGCTGCAGGTCCTTGACGCTGACGTAACGCCACATGCCGCGATGGACCCCGAGCGACAGGAAGACTGCCGCGTGCAAGGGCACCACCCATAACAAGCTATAGAGCATGCCGCGAAAATAGGGGCCGGGAACATCGAGGTTGAAGCGCAGCCAGTAGGCCAGCGCCCAAGCCAGGGCGGCCGCAACCAAATCATGGGCGACGATGATGGCGTTGCGCAGCAGCGGCCTCATCGCGTCGCCGCCCGCATCACCTTGGCGACAGCGCCAACGGTGTCCTGCATCTCACGCTCGCCCAGCGTCGGATGCACCGTGAACATCAGGCTGGTCTCGCCCAGGCGCTGCGCCACCGGTAGGCGCTGCGCAGGGCCCCAGCTACGGTCGGTGAAAGCCCGCTCGCGATAGATCTCCGAGCAGCTACCGGCAAAGCAGGGCACCCCTTCGGCGTTGACGGCCTCGTTGATGCGCGTCGCGTCCCACCCCGGCGCCAGCATGCCGGGTTCAACGAACGCGTAGTACTTGTAATAGGCATGGCCAATCCCTTCCGCGGGCCGGGTGATGCGCAACCCCGGGATAGCCGCGAAGCCGCGGTCCAGCATTGCCGCATTGCGCCGGCGCACGGCCATCCATTGCGGCAGCTTGCCGAGTTGCCGCCGGCCGATCGCCGCCTGCATCTCCGTCATGCGGAAATTGCTGCCGAAGGATTCGTGCAGCCAGCGGAACCCCGGCGGGTGCTCGCGATTGAACACGGCATCGAAGCTTTTGCCGTGATCCTTGTAGGCCCAGGCCTTCTCCCACAGGCGCGAGTCGTCCGTCACCAGCATGCCGCCTTCGCCGCCGGTGGTCATGATCTTGTCCTGGCAGAAGGAGGAGGCGGCGCAATCGCCCAGGCTGCCCACCGGCCGGCCCTTGTAGGTCGCGCCGTGCGCCTGGGCGCAGTCCTCAATGACCTTGATGCCGCGTTCGCGCGCCAGCGCCATGATCGGATCCATGTCGCAGGGCCAGCCGGCCAGATGCACCGCGACAATGGCGCGAGTGCGCAAAGTCAGTCTCCCCAGTACGGCGTCGGCCGTCAGGTTCTGGCTGACCGGATCGACGTCGGCCACCACCGGCACTGCCCCGCGCGCCACGGCGCAACTGGCGGAGGCGATGAAGGTGCGCGCCGGCACGATCACCTCATCGCCGGGGCCGATGTCGAGCGCGTGGAGCGCCAGTTCCAGCGCCAGGGTGCCGTTGGCCAGGGAAATGGCATGGCGCGTGCCGGTGAAGGCGGCGAACTCCTCCTCGAAGCGGCGACACTCCTCCCCTGTCCAGTAATTCACGCGTCCCGAGGCGAGCACTGTCCCGACTGCGTCGATTTCATCCTGCCCGAACACCGGCCAAGGCGGAAAAGGGATTGTGCGGACGGGCTGCCCGCCATCGATTGCCAGCATGTCTTGCTCAGACTGTTTCAACCTTCTTTCTCCATGTTTCGCATCGCCACCGTACCGGCCTTGACCAGCAGCGCCGGTCCCACCTTGACCCCCGGCAGTACCACGGCGCCCGCGCCGACGAGTGTGCAGGCGCCGACGGATGCGCCCCCGCACAGCACCGCCCCGGGCGCGACATGCACGCCATCGCCGACGACACAGTCGTGCTCGACAACGGCGCCTGTATTGATAATCGCATTGGCGCCGATGCGCGCCTCGGCATTCACCACCGCGCCTGGCATGACCAGTGCGCCCGCACCGATCGACGCAGAAGGCGCCACCACCGCCGCAGGATGCACCACGCCCTGCAGGACAAAGCCCTGCACCTCCAGCCACGCAGCCACCTCCATGCGGGTGCGGTTGTCGCCGATGGCAACAATGACGCCGTCGATTGCGTCCCGGCGCGCCAGCAGTACCTCGCGCACGCCGGCAACCGGATGGCCAAGCACCGCCGCCCCCGGCTGCGGGCGGTCGTCCACCACGCAGGCCACGGCAAGTCCGGTATTGCGCTCGATGGCATCAACGACCACCTTGCCGTGGCCGCCGGCGCCGAATACCGCGATACGTTGCTTACCTTGTTCCATGTCTTCCTCGCCGCGCCCCTATTTCCCCGCCGTACCGCGGAACTTCTCCGTCGTTGCGAAGCCTTCCTTCGACACGCCCGATCCGGAGAAGACGCGCCCGACCGTCATGGCCAGGATTTTCAGGTCCAGCCAGAACGAACGATGGTCCACGTACCACACGTCGAGAGCGAACTTGTCCTCCCATGAAAGCGCATTGCGCCCGTTCACCTGGGTCCAGCCGGTGACGCCCGGTCGTACTTCGTGGCGCCGCATCTGCACGACAGAATACAGGGGAAGGTATTCCATCAGCAGCGGGCGCGGCCCGACGAGGCTCATCTCCCCCTTCAGCACATTGAACAACTGGGGCAATTCGTCCAGGCTGAACCGTCTCAGGACGGCCCCCAGCGCCGTGAGCCGCGTCTCGTCCGGCAGCAACTGGCCGTCCGGACCAGCCTTGTCCGACATGGTGCGGAACTTCAGCACTTCGAATGGACGGCCGTTAAGCCCTGGCCTCTGCTGGCGGAAAATGACCGGGGATCCCATGCCCCGGACGATGAGAATTGCGGTCGCCAAAATCAGCGGAGACAGCATCAACAGCAGAACCAGGGCGACAACGAAATCGAAAGCACGCTTGAGCATAGACGGGATTTTACGTCAGCCAAGCAGTTGCCGATAAAAGCCCAGCCAGGCCTGCGTGACGGCCTCGCGCGAAAACAGGCGCAGGGCGCGCTCTCGCGCGGCTTCGCCCATCGCCCGCCTGCGCACCGCATCCCCGGCCAGCGACGCCATCTGCCCGGCAAGCCCCCCGGCATCGCCGGCGCGGTGCAGCAGCCCCGTCACGTTCTCCTCGATGGCATCGGTGACGCCGTAGATGCGCGAGCCGATCGCCGGGATTCCCGCCGCCGCCGCCTCGATGATCACCATGCCGAAACCCTCGCGATAACTCGGCAGGCAGAACACATCCGCCGCCGCCATGAAATCCTCCGGCCGATCGGTATAGCCGACGAAGCGGGTTCGGGCCAAGGCGGCGCCGAGACGCCGCTCCATTTCCCCGCGCAGCTCCGCCTCGTCGGGGCCGGCGACAAGCAACCAGGCTGCGGCATTGTCGAGCGCCGCAAAGGCATCCGCCAGATCCAGAACGCCCTTGTCCCGGTTCAGGCGTCCGAGGAACAGGAAGACGGCGGCCTCCTCCGGGATGCCGTGCGCGCTGCGGACCGCGGCGCGGCGTTCGGCGTCGGGACGAAAGCGCTCCCCGTCTGCCCCGCAGATCGAGCCGTCGCCCAGCACGCGAATCTTGTGCGCCGCCGCAATCCCCTCCGCCGCCATGAAATCGCGCTGCGAAGGGCTGTCCGCCAGCACATGCGTGGCCAGCCGGGCGATCAGACGATCCGCGGCCTTCAGCAACCAACGCTGCCAGCCCATGCGCGTGGCCCAAACCTGCCCTGTAAATATGTGGGTTCGCAGCGGCACCCCGGCCATGGCGGCGGCCAGCATGGCCAGCATGCCGGCCTTGGGGGTGACCGAGCTGACGGCCGAGTAGCGTTCGCGACGGAACAAAACAATGAGGCGAAGCAGGACAGAAATATCCGCCGCCGGTGCCACCTTGCGGCGGATGGGCATCGGGACAATCCGCGCGTGGGCCGGGACGCCCCCTAATCCACCATCCCCCTTTGCATCCACGGCCAAGTCGACGGTGAAGCACCGGCTCAGGGCAGCGATGTGCCCGCTCAGGAACGCCCTTGCCGTCAGCGGGCTGGATACGACAAAGCAAATGCGTGCCGGATTCATGTCGACACGGCTTGCGCCGGGCGGAACTTGAAAGTCATCGCCCACTCGCCCAATACAAGGAACAAGAAGGCAATACCGGCCGCGACGGCTCCGGCATAGCTGGCGTAGTGCAGGCACACTGTCAGCGCGAGGAGCAGCACCCAGTTCGTCGAGATGAACACCATGTCCACCCATGCCACATCGCCGAGACGGCAGAACAGCAACAGCATCAGGCCCGCCGCAAGCGCGGCGGCAAGGGTCATGGACAGCGCGATCCCCGGCGCACCAAGCCGCTCCATCAGCACCAGGTTGAGCAGGATGTTCGCCGCCAGGCCGATGCCTGCAGCCAGCATTACCCTGCCGGAATGACGGGTGGCGATGGCGAACTTCAGCAACAGCACGCTGACGACATAGAAGGGAAGCTGCAGGACGCCGTTGGCCATCACCCGGGAGACGATTCCGACCTCGGCGGAGCCGAATGCGCCGCCCTCGAAGGCCAGGCGAACGAATGGTTCCGAGAGCAGATGCAGAGCGAGGGTGACCGGAATCGTGATCACCGTGCCCGTCAGCAGCAGGAACGAAAGCTCGCGGCGCGCATCGAGCAGGCGATTCTGCGCCATATAGCGCGAGAAATAGGGCAGCACCACCGACGCGATAGCGGCGCCGATCAGGCCGGTGGCAAACAGCACGGCCTTGCTGCCCAGACCAAGCGCCGCCACGCTCCCCTCCGGCAACACCGAGGCCATGGCCGTGCTCACCGGCACGGTCAGCTGCATGAATGCTGCTGCCGCCACCAGCGGCAGGTACTGGGATACAAACAGTCCCGTTTTGACGGCGGTGGCTTGGGCCGGGAGCAAAGACATGTCGCGCACCGCCAGTGCCCGGAAGACCAGCGCAAGATTCACCAACTGGCCGGCGAACATGGCCACTGCCGCCACGATTGCACCGTGCAAAGCTCCGAACAGCAGCAGGGCGACGATGGCGACGATCGGGACGACGGCCTGCGCCGCAGCCGGCACGACATAGTGCCCAAGGGCGTTGAGCAGGCCGTTGGCGAGCGTGACCAGTCCGCTGAAGACGAAGATCGCCAGCATCCACAGCATGATTGCCTGCGTCCGGTCCGCCTTCTCCGGCAGCGCCGACCAGCCCGCCGCCTCCAGCAGTTGCGGACCCGCCGCGGCCAGGAGCACGGCCAGCACCAGTGCCGCCGCAAGGAACAGGATCGCCACGCGGCGCGCCAACGCCAGCGCCGCAGCAGTCGATTCCCGTTCGCGCACGGCGAGGAAGACCGGTACGATGGAGGTTCCGATCGGAACGCTCAGCACCGCCACGAGGAACATCGGCACCACGGCGGCAACCACGAAGGCGTCGAGCTCGCCGCCCAGGCCGAACTGCCGAGCCATGACAATGTCGCGGATGAACAGCCCGAAGAAGGTCGCCGCCGTCACCACGGCAACGGTGGCGCCCGAACCGACCAGCCCCGCGCGGGCCTGCCGCAATTCCCCGCCCGCCACAGGCTCGTCAGGCGCGCGCGGCGCCACTGGCTCCTCCTCACTGGGCAGCCAGCCCCGCTTTTCGAATAACTGCAGCCAGCCGCCCAGGCCGACCAGCATCAGCAGGAACAGGTAGAGGTAGCGGATTCTATACAACGTGCCGACATTGGCGAGGGTGAAGCCATATACCGTCAGCAGGGCCAGCGAAAATGCCAGCACCGCCAGCACCGCACGCGTGCGCGCCAGCCACAGCGCCAACAGCACGCCCGGCGCAATCAGGTACCAGATCGCCGTTTCGCCCACCGCCACCAGGCGCGTAGCGCTGAGCTTCTCGAACCATCGCGAGGGGAACGGCGCAAAGAGCGCGATCTGCAGTCCTCGCGGTGCATACGCGGCCACCTGCGGCGTGCTCATCGGGAGCGCATCGGTATCGTAAAGCGAACCGGCCTGGATCTTGAGCCCCTCGTCGATCAGACCGGCCCTGGTTCGGGCCAGCACCTCGACATAGCGCTCGATTACCTGTGGCACCCAAGTTGGCTGCCATTTCCACTCAATTCTGACTGTTTCACCCCCACGCACCATCTCTGGCGACTTGCTCCACCCGGCGTAACTCTGTTCTTCCGCGCCGGTGCGTGGTGTCATGTATACCGCGACACCCCCCATAAGGACGATTGTCAATTGCAGGAACAAGGTGCGGCGAAACGCTAACGATTTCCGGTTCTTCCATATCGAACCGAGCGTGAAAACCAGTATGACCAGTACACCGGCAAGCACCAGCAGCAGGTTGTACGGGCGGACAAAGGCAATCAATCCCAGACCTGCCATGGCAACCGCAATAACGGCTAAAGCCCGCTTGAGCATTGGAAGTCCGGTTTCCGCGATGACCCAGGCGGTTAATACCAAAGCGGTGCCGGCAAACGCAAAACCGTCCTTATGTATCTGGCCATACCAGTTCAGCGCCGAAGGGAATACCACGTACAGCATGCCGGCGATCATGCCGGCCAAAGTGCCTGCGCGGCCCGGCCACAGCATGCGGCCAAGCAGGAACAGCAGCGTGCCGGTGAGCGCGTGAATTGCCGCATTCACCGGCACCATCAGCGATGGATCCTCCCCGAACAGTACATAAAGCCCGGCCAGCAGCGCGACGTTCCCGGTCGCAGCATGCGTCGGGTAGACACGCCACTCGGACCAGCCATGCAGGCGAATGCGCTCGGCAAGGTCGACCGCAACGGAATGAAAATAGGCGGAATCCCCTTCCATCAGCCCCTGCCCATGGTGGGCGGAAGCGATCAGCGGCAGCAGGAACTTCTGGAAAAGCAGGGCTGCAGCTGTCGCGTAGCTGAAGAACAACAGGAACAAGATGGCCGGTGGCGGGGGCCTGAAAGTGCGACTCGTCACGCTTCACGCCTCCGCCAGGCAGCAACTAAATCGCGCAGGGCGTCATCCAGCTTCATGACGTCATTATATCCGAGCTCACTGCGGATCCGCTCCGTGGAGTACTTCACACGGCTCGTCAGGATGTCGATCTGCTCCTGCGTCAGCCTTCCGGCAGCGATTTGTCCCAGAAGCCACGCTACGCCGCGCAGCGGCGCCTCAGGTAGGCGCCACCGCGGCGACGGGCGCTCAAGGGCTTCGCAGCAGGCCGACACAAGATGTTCCACGGTACACTGATCAGCGAGGTTGTAAATGCGGCCGACGGCTTGGGGCAACCTTGCACATTCAAGCAGGGCATGGGCGATATTCGCAATCGGAATCAGGCTGACCAGCGCCCCTGGAGCGCCAACGGGTGCAAAGAGCCCGCGGTTCAGCAAGCCGATCACACGATACAGAAAGCGTCCCTGCATCCCCGGCCCGATCACCGCGCAGGAACGCAGGATGACGTGTTCGAAACCGCCTTGGGCCGACAACTCGGCTACCAGCGCGTCGGCTCGCACCTTTGTTTCAGTGTAGGCATCCGTCGGCGCCAGCCGGTTTGCCTCC
>Ga0073905_10001534_pt1 | contig 11826 bp, 7 predicted proteins | sample KloWWTupernatant_FD_65482 | JGI IMG/M metagenome (GOLD analysis project Ga0073905, IMG submission 65482) | Active sludge microbial communities from Klosterneuburg, Austria, studying microevolution and ecology of nitrifiers - Klosterneuburg... | ecosystem: Engineered > WWTP > Aerobic digester >... | reverse complement strand
GGCCGAGACCACCGGCGAGGCCGGGCTTCGCTTCGTCGACGCCGACGACCGCGGTCAAGGGGCACTCGGAGCGCGGCTCAGGCGCCGCAGAGCTTCTGGAACGACTCAAGCGATTCCTGGAGCGTGCTCATCGCCCGCATTGCGTCAGCTGCGGCGGAAAGGTCCTCGTCAATGAGCAGCTTCCCGTAGGCCTTGGCGAGTTTGGCGTAGCTCTTCGCGATTCCGCTCAGGGCTTTCCCGACCTTCGAGTCGCTGGCCGACTTGGCCATTGTGCCGAAGTAGTCGGCCATCGCGTCGAGAGCGTCTACCGTCGACTGCGGGTCCTTTCCCTCCGTCTTGGCGAGGTCGGCGCTGATCTCCGCGAGCTGCGCGCTGGCCTCGACGAGCTTCGCCGAGGGTTCGATGCAAGCCTCGGCGAGAGTCTGCTCTGCGGACGTCGTCTCCGGTGCGGCCGCGGTGGTCTCGGGTGCGGCCGCGGTGGTCTCGGGTGCCGCCGACGCGGAGGCGGCCGGACTCTCGGCGGGAGTAGCCGGTGCGCTTGGGGCGCCTGAGCAGGCGGTGAGGCCGAGGGCGGTGAGGGCGACGACGGCCCAGGTGGCGAAGAGTCGGTTCATGACGGGTTGTCCTCTCGTGGCTGGTTGCTCCGGCTTTGGAGGCTCTTCACAATCCAGGGTGTAGTTGGGGTCTGAATCCGCCGGTTTCGAGCAGTGATCTGGCGATGTAGTTGGTGAGGTTGCGGAAGCCGAGGGCGGAGCCGCGGAGGTGTTCGAGGCGGCCGTTGATGGCTTCGGTCGGACCGTTCGAGGTGCGTGGGTGGTCGAAGTAGGCGAGCACGTCTCCGGCGCGGCGTTTGAGTGTCGAGCCGAGCTTGCGGAGTTCGGCGAGGGCGGCGGGGACCTCGCGGTCGATCGCGGTGATGACTCTCTGCATCGCCTGGCGGCCGGCGGCGCGGTCGGGGTTGCGGTAGGCGTCGACCAGGTTCTGATACACGCCCCAGGTGACCTCGACCGGGGCGTGTTGGTCGTCGGAGAACACGGCGTCGAGCCGGGTCTTCTGCTTGTCGGTGAGCAGGTCCAGGCCGGTGTGGAGAGTGCGGCGGGCACCGTACAACGGGTCACCGGCCCGGCCGCGATGCCCCAGCGTTTCCTGCTGGACGCGTTGCCGGCACCGGTCCAGAGCGTCCCCGGCGAGCTGGACCACGTGGAAAGGATCCATCACCTCGACGGCGTCGGGCAGCTGCTCGACCGCGGCGGTCTTGAACCCGGTGAACCCGTCCATCGCCACGATCTCCACCTTGTCGCGCCACTCCTGGGGCCGTTCGTCGAGCCAGCTGGCGAACACCTGTTTGGAACGGCCCTCGACCATGTCCAGCAGCCTCGCCGGACCGGTACGGTCACGGACCGGGGTGAGATCGATGACCACCATCACGTACTTGTCGCCCTTACGCGTGTGCCGCCAGCAATGCTCATCCACACCGATGACCTTCACGCCGTCGAACCGGGCGGGGTCGTTGATCAGGACCCGCCGGCCCTCGGCCAGGACCGCGTCGTTCGCGGTGTTCCAACTCACATCCAGACCTTCGGCGACCCGTGCCACCGTCAGGTGCTGCACCACGATCCCTTCCAGCGCCCACCGCAGGCCACGCCGGGACAACCTCGCCCGCGGTTCCGCGGCCCGGCTGGTGTCCTGACGCCACACATGACCGCAACCGGTGCATCGGTACCGGCGGATCGTGACCTCCAGCACGGTCGGGCGCCAGCCCAACGGCTCATGCGCGAGCCGACGTATCACGGTGTCGCGAACCGTCCCCTGACAGCCGCAGCGCCGGCACCAGTCGTCCGGCTCGACGACCCGGCACGCCAGCACCGTCCGGCCCGGCTCGAGCAGCTGACCGGTCACGACCAGTCCAAGGTCATCAACCCGGCAGAACGTGGTCAGGTCAGGGCAAGCGAAGGTAGCGTGAGGCACGTCGAGGTCTTCCCGATGGGCAGTGTGAGAACTTCCATCATCGGAGGACCTCGACCCTCACCCCGGCACCGACGCGCCGACCCCGATCACACCGCCGCTACACCCTCGTTTGTGATGAGCCACTTAAGGTGGTCAGTTACGTACCGTCCTGGGACACGACTGTCCACCTTGTGCGGGGACGGAGGTGGAATCGGGGTGGTGGGCGGGGGTGGAATCGGCGGCCGATAGGGTGAGCGCGTGGGAATTCGAATCACGCCGAGCATCTTGAACGCCGATCTGGGCGACCTCAACGCAGAGATCGCCCGCATCCCGAGTGCCGACGGGGTGCACCTCGATGTGATGGACAACCATTTCGTACCGAACCTGACCTTCGGCGTGCCGATGGTGGAGAGCATCAGGCGCAGCACCGAGAAGTTCCTCGACGTGCACCTGATGATCGCCCAGGCCGACCGGTGGGCGCCGGTCTACGCCGAGGCGGGGGCGGAGTCGGTCACCTTCCACATCGAGGCGTCGGACGCCCCGATCAAGCTGGCCCGCGAACTGCGGACGCTCGGAGCGCGGGCGTCCATGGCCCTGCGTCCGGCCACGCCGATCGAGCCCTATGAAGATTTGCTCGACGAACTCGACATGGTCCTGCTGATGACCGTGGAACCCGGCTTCGGCGGGCAGTCCTTCCTTGATCTCGTACTGCCCAAGATCCGGCGGACGCGGAAGCTGCTGGACGCGCGCGGCGGCGACATCTGGCTGCAGGTGGACGGTGGAGTCTCGGCCAACACCATCGAGCGCTGCGTTGAAGCCGGCGCGGACACCTTCGTTGCGGGCTCGGCCGTCTTTAGCGCCACAGACCCCGACGCAGTGGTGCGCGCACTCAAGGCTCAGGCTCAGGCTCAGGCGCAGGCTGTCGCTCGATAATCGCAGCATCGCGCCAACCAGCGCCCGGTGCCTGTCGAAGGGTTAGGCACGGGGCTTCGTCAAGCTCAGCCACCGTTTGGGTTTCGTCTGGGGGCTTCGTCAGGCTCAGCCACCGTTTGCAGGCTCAGCCACCGTTTGGGTTTCGTCTGGGGGCTTCGTCAGGCTCAGCCACCGTTTGCAGGCTCAGCCACCGTTTGGGTTCGGTCTGGGGGCTTCGTCAAGCTCGGCCACCGTTTGCAGGCTCAGCCTCGTCTGCGGTCGCGACGGCGCAGATAGCGTTCGAACTCGGCGGCGATGGAGTCTCCGGACGGGGCCGGGGTGGCCTCGTCGCGACGCTCCTCCAGGGCGGTGATGTAGCTGGAGATGTCCGGGTCGTCGGACACCAGCTCGTTCACCTGCTCCACCCAGGATTCGGCTTCCTGCGTCAGCTCACCGGGGTCGAGCGGCAGGTTGAGCACGTCCTCGAGCCGGGCCAGCAGCGCCAGCGTGGCCTTCGGGTTGGGCGGTTCGCCGACATAGTGCGGCACCGAGGCCCACATCGACACCACCGGCATGCCCGCAACGGTGCACTCGTGCGCCAGGACGCCGACGATCCCGGTCGGTCCCTCGTAATCGGAGATCTCCAGACCGAGCTCGGCGGCAAGGGCCTCATTGGTCGACGTCCCGGTCACCGGTACCGGGCGGGTGTGCGGGGCGTCGGTCAGCAGCGCGCCGAGCAGCACCACGATCTCCGGACGCACAGAGCGCAGCAGCGACAGCAGTCGATGCAGGTACTCCTGCCACCGGTAGTTCGGCTCTGGCCCGCCGATCAGCACGAGGTCACGCTCGGGCAGATGGGCCACCAGCACCTCTGTGGTCGGCCACTCGATCGTCCGCTTACCGTCGATCAACCGCGTCGTGGGACGGTTCACCTGGAAGTCGTAGAACTCCTCCGGGTCGATGGCGAACTCCAGTTCGGCGTTGTACTGGTCGACCAGATGGTCGATCACGCCGCTGGCGGCTTCGCCGGCGTCGTTCCAGCCGCCGAAGGCCGCGATCACCGCCGGATTCCGCAGCCCCCTGAGCCCACGAGCGTCTGCCATGGCGACCACAATAGGCCGACTCGCCTATCCTGCTCCCCATGACCCGCGACTTGCGCACGGCCCTGACCACCCACGTCCTAGTGGCTGACGGTGGCATGGGCACCATGTTGCAGGCCTACGACCTCGGTCTCGAAGACTTCCAGAACCTCGAAGGCTGCAACGAGATCCTCAACGTCACCCGTCCTGATGTCGTGCGAGCCATCCACGCCGCGTACCTGGACGGCGGCGCTGACCTGGTCGAGACCAACACCTTCGGCGCGAACCTCTCCGCGCTGGGCGAATACGACGTTCCCGACCGGATCGCCGAACTGGCCGAGGCCGGCGCGCGCATCGCCCGCGAGGCGGCGGACGCGGCCAGCACCCCGCAGCGCCAGCGCTACGTTCTCGGCAGCATGGGACCGGGAACCAAGCTGCCGAGCCTCGGCCACGTGCCCTACGCCATCCTTCGTGACGCCTACCAGCGCCAGGCCGAAGCCATGATCGCCGGGGGCATCGACGGGTTCCAGGTCGAGACCTGCCAGGACCTCCTGCAGGCAAAGGCCGCAGTGAACGGCGCTCGCCGCGCCCGCACTGCTTCGGGTCTCGACCTCCCGATCTTCGTCAACGTCACGGTCGAAGCCGCGGGCACGATGCTGCTGGGCAGCGAGATCGGCGCCGCACTCACCGCTCTGGAGTCGCTGGAGATCGACGCGATCGGCCTGAACTGCGGCACCGGCCCGACCGAGATGAGCGAGCATCTACGGCACCTGTCCAGGCATGCGCGCATCCCTCTGGTCTGCATGCCGAACGCCGGCCTTCCCGAACTCACCGCCGACGGCGCTCGCTACCCGATGGGGCCCGACGAGTTCGTCGGCTACCTCTCCCAGTACACCGCCGAGTTCGGTCTGGGCCTGGTGGGTGGTTGCTGCGGCACCACGCCCGCGCATATCGCCAGGCTGGCCGAGGCCGTCGCAGGCCAAGCGCCGAAGCCGCGCGACCCCGTCCATGTCTCTGCAGTGGCCTCGCTCTACAGCGAGGTGCCGCTGCGCCAGGACACCAGCTACCTCTCGATCGGCGAGCGCACGAACGCAAACGGCTCGAGAGCCTTCCGCGATGCCATGCTCGCGGAGAACTGGGCGGACTGCCTCGACATCGCCAAGCAGCAGAGCCGGGACGGCGCGCACGTCCTCGATCTGTGCGTTGACTACGTCGGACGCGACGGCACCGCCGACATGTCCGAACTCGCCTTCCGGCTGGGTACCGGTGTGTCGTTGCCGATCATGCTCGACTCCACCGAGCCGGTCGTGATCCAGGCGGGCCTGGAACGCCTCGGCGGACGCTGCGCCGTCAACTCGGTGAACTTCGAGGACGGCGACGGACCGGACTCACGGTTCGCGAAGATGATGCCGCTGGTCAAGGAGCACGGCGCGGTCGTCGTGGCCCTGACGATCGACGAGGAAGGCCAAGCCCGCACAGCGGACTGGAAGGTCCGCGTCGCAGATCGGCTGATCGAGGACCTCACCACCAAGTGGGGCCTGGGCATCGGCGACATCATCGTGGACTGCCTCACCTTCCCGATCGCCACCGGTCAGGAGGAAACCCGGCGGGACGCGATCGAGACAATCGAGGCGATCCGCCAGGTGACCACCAAGTACCCCGGCATCCACACCACGCTCGGCGTCTCGAACGTGTCCTTCGGCCTGAATCCGGCGGCACGGCAGGTGCTGAACTCGGTGTTCCTGCACGAGTGCGTGCAGGCAGGGCTGGACTCGGGCATCGTGCCGGCGGCGCGGATCGTACCGATCGCACGCATCCCCGAGGAGCAGCGCCGGGTCGCCGAGGACCTCGTCTACGACCGTCGTTCTAAGGACTACGATCCGCTCACCACGTTCCTGGAGCTCTTCGAAGGGGTCACGACCACCGGAACCAAGGAGGCCAGGGCGGCCGAGCTGGCCGCTCTGCCGATAGCCGAGCGACTGCAGCGCCGGATCATCGACGGCGAGCCCAAGGGCATGGAGGCCGATCTCGACGAGGCGCTCAAGCAGAAGCCCGGCCTGGCGATCATCAACGACGACCTGCTCGCGGGCATGAAGGTCGTCGGCGAGTTGTTCGGCTCGGGACAGATGCAGTTGCCGTTCGTCCTGGCGTCCGCAGAGGTGATGAAGGGCGCCGTCCGCTACCTCGAACCGCACCTCGACAAGGCGGACGCGGCCGGCAAGGGCACCCTGGTGATCGCCACCGTGAAGGGCGACGTGCACGACATCGGCAAGAACCTGGTCGACATCATCCTGACCAACAACGGCTACACCGTGGTCAACCTGGGCATCAAGCAGCCGGTCAGCGCGATCATCGAGGCCGCGCTCGTGCACAACGCGGACGCGATCGGTATGTCCGGACTGCTGGTGAAGTCGACCGTGGTGATGAAGGACAACCTGCTCGAACTCAACAACCGCGGCCTGGCCCAGTTCCCGATCATGCTTGGCGGGGCCGCGCTCACCCGCGCGTTCGTCGAAGAAGACCTCAACGACCTCTATGAGGGCGAGGTGCGCTACGCCAGGGACGCGTTCGAGGGCCTCTCCCTGATGGAGAAGGTGATGGCCGTCAAGGCCGGCGTCCCCGGCGCGACGCTCCCCGAGCCGCGCCGCCGTCGGGTGGTCGCCAAGCCGCGCCCGGACCAGGACGGGGACGGTTCCGAACTCGGTCCGGACCTTCGACGCTCCGACATCGCCCGCGGCGAGGACGTGCCAACACCGCCCTTCTGGGGCAGCCGCGTGGTCAAGGGCGTGCAGCTGGCCGACGTCTCCGGCTGGCTGGACGAGCGCGCCACCTTCATGGGCCAGTGGGGGCTGCGCGGGGCCACCGGCGGGCCGAGCTACGAGCAGATGGTCGAGACCGAAGGCCGGCCGCGGTTGCGGCACTGGCTCGACCGAATCCATACCGACTCGCTGATGGAGCCGGCAGTGGTCTATGGCTACTGGCCGTGCCATTCCGAAGACAACACGCTCATCGTCGGTGACGCCGACGACCCGTCCAGGGAGGTCACCCGGTTCATCTGGCCGCGCCAGACCCGCGACCGTCGCCTCTGCCTGGCCGACTTCTTCCGGGACGCGGACGAGGCCGCCGAACTCGGCCCGGACGTGATCGCGCTGCAACTGGTGACCATGGGCGCCACGGTGGCCAAGGCGACCGCCACGCTGTTCGAGGCGGACGCCTACCGCGACTACCTGGAACTGCACGGGTTGTCGGTGCAGTTGACCGAGGCGCTGGCCGAGTACTGGCACGCCCGCGTCCGGAGCGAGCTGGGTCTTGGCGGGGACGGCGACACCGAGGCCATGATCCGCGACCAGGCCTACCGTGGCTCGCGCTACTCGTTCGGTTACCCGGCCTGTCCCGACCTCGCCGATCGCGCCAAACTCGTGACACTGCTGCGTCCCGAACGGATCGGGGTTGAACTGTCCGAGGAGTTGCAGTTGCACCCCGAGCAGTCCACGGACGCGATCGTGGTGCACCACCGGGAGGCGAAGTATTTCAATGCCCGCTGAATCCTTCGGCCGGTCGAGCCTTTCGAGGCCGTCGAGCCTTTCGAGACCGTCGAGCCTGTCGAGACCCCGGAACCTCGTCGCTGTCCTTGCAGCACTCCTCTTGGCCGGCTGCACGCCGACGGTCCAACCCACCCTCAGCCCGTCCCCGACGGTCACGCCGCGTCCGTTCACGCTGGTCACGAGCGATCCGGTGACCACGGCAGACCCCGTGGTCGCCGTCGGCGACACCGACTCGATGCTCGCGACCAGCGTCTACCAGCGGCTGATGCACGTACTTCCCGGCACCGGGGAGCTGAAGCCCGACCTGGCCACCGACTGCCTGTTCACGTCCCGCACGGTCTACGAGTGCACCCTTCCGGACGAGCTCACGTTCCACAACGGTGACGTGCTCGACTCCTCCGACGTGAAGTTCAGCCTGCAGCGGGCACTCCGCATGGGAACGACGAACACGTCCATCGGCCTACTCGCCGCGCTCAAGCGCATCGACACTCCGGACGCGCGGACGGTGCGTTTCCACCTCTCGTGGGCCGACAACCAGTTCGGCTACGCGCTCGCGGGGCAGGCGGCGAGCGTCGTCGACGAGCAGGTCTACGACCCGGACGCCCCGCTGCCGCTGGAAACGCCTCCGGTCGGCTCCGGGCAGTTCCAGGTGACCTCGATCGCCGCTGAGGAGGTCAGTTTCACGAGGTTCGACACCTACGTCGGCCCGCGCGAAGCGATCCTGACCGAACTCCGGTTGCAGGTGGTGGCCGACTCTGTCGCCGCGGAGGCCGCAATCGCCGAAGGCACGGCGGACGTGGTCTGGCGCAGCCTCGACTCCGCAGCGGTGCAACGCGTCAGCGACGAGATCGCGGCAAGCCCTGACAAGGCCACGGCCACCGGCTTCACCCGGTACTCACAACCCGGCGTGCGCGTGACGCAGCTGGTTTGGGACGCCGCGTCCAAGCTGCGCAAGAACAACTCCCTGCGGCTCGGGCTGGCCAAGGCGTTGCAGGCCGACCGGACGCTCGACTCGGTGGTTCCGGTCGGTGTGCCCGACCACGCGTCCGCCTTCGCGCTCGGCGGTCGGCCCAAACTGCCCGAGCTCAACGGGAAGCGGATCAAACTCACTCTCGGCTACAGCGGCACCGCTCCCGGTCACGCCGACCTCGCCCGGCTGTTGCGTGATCGCATCGAGGGCTTGGACGGGGTCAGCGTCCGGCTGGTGACCACCGGTGGCGCCGACCTGTGGCTGACCGACCGGCCCGCCTGGGTGAACAACGCCACCGGTTGGCTGCAGCGCTACGTCGCCAAGCCGCTGGCCGGCAGCAGCGCGAAGCTGGAGGAACTGGTGCAGCGCTCGCGCACCACCACCGGGTCGACGCGGACCGTCGCGCTGACCGAACTCCAGCAGCAGGCCGCCGCGGACAACACGGTCCTGCCGGTGTCCCAGGGTGAGGGCATCCTGATGCTAGGGAAGGGCGTCACGCTGGTCGGGGACGCGTTCGGCAGCGGCCAGCAACTCGGACTCTGGGGGATCAATCGTGCCTGAGCTCAGCGAGACGAACCATGAGGTGCTGCCCGAACCCCTGAGCGGGGTGCGTACCGGCGACCTGCGCGCGGGGGAGCGGATCACCCTCGCCGATCCGAAGGGCCGGAGGCATTCGGTGGTACTGGCCGCCGGGGGCACCTTCCACACCACGAAGGGCGGGATCAGCCACGACGAGCTGATCGGACGGCCGGAAGGCAGCGTGGTGCGATCAGTGGGCGGCATGAGCTATCTGGCGTTTCGGCCGCTGCTGGAGGAGTTCACGGTCACCATGCCCCGGGGCGCTGCGGTCGTGTACCCGAAGGACGCCGCGCACATCCTGGTGCAGACCGACATCTTTCCCGGTGCGCGCGTGCTCGAGGCCGGCGCGGGTTCGGGTGCGCTGAGCATCTTCATGCTTCGCGCGATCGGTCCCACCGGTCGGCTGTACTCCTATGAGCGGCGCGCCGAGTTCGCGAAGATCGCCGAACAGAACGTGACCAGCTTCTTCGGCCAGCCGCATCCGTCGTGGACGCTGCGGGTCGGCGATCTAGTGAGCGATATCGGCGACGAGCAGATCGATCGGGCGGTGCTGGACATGCTCGCGCCCTGGGAGTGCGTCGACGCGGTCGCGGACGTGCTGGTGCCTGGCGGCATGCTCTGTTGCTACGTGGCCACGGCAACCCAGCTGAGCCGCACTATGGAGACCCTGCGTGCGCATAGCGGGTTCACCGAGCCGTCCGCACGGGAGTACTCGGCGCGCGAGTGGCACGCCGAAGGCCTGGCCGTGCGTCCCGGGCACCAGACGTCCGGGCACACCGGCTTCCTCATCTTCACCCGCCGGCTCGCACCGGGCGCCGTTGCCCCGCTGAAGCGGCGGCGTCCGGCACCTGGGGCGTACGGTCCCGACTACACCGGACCGCGTCCGGCCGGGATGGAGATCGAGCCCGCCGATGCCTGAGCCGGCCGAGCTGGACCGCCAGCTGGCCAGCGCCAACGAGTTGCTGGACGCGAGGGCGCGCGCGCTCGACCTGGCCGAGCGCCGATTGGCGGACGCTCGTGCCGACGCCCGCACCCTTTCCGCTACCAACCAGAAACTCAACTCCGCCCTCACCACGGCTCGCGAAGCGCTCGAAACCATGCGCGTCGAACTGGACGCCTTGGCGACCCCGCCGAGTTCGTTCGGCCTGGTGTTGGACGTTGGCGGCCACACCGCCGACGTCGCCACCGCCGGCCGCGTCCTTCGCTGTGCCCTGAGCCCCGAAGTCGCTCCCGAGTCGCTCGCCGTCGGAACCCGAGTCCTGCTCAACGAGGCCATGCTGGTGATCGGCCTCGCCGAGCCCAACGCCACCGGCGAAACCGCCCGCCTGATCGAGGTGCTTCCGTTCCCTGGGCACCCTTCGCTGGCTGGTCCCGCCCCAGCGCTGCCTGAGCCCACCCCGGCGCTGCCTGAGCCCACCCCGGCGCTGGCTGAGCTTGACGAAGCCCGGGCCGACCCTTCGTCAGGCTCAGGGATCGTTCACTCCGGGGCGCTGGCTGAGCCCACCCCGGCGCTGGCTGAGCTTGACGAAGCCCAAGCCGACCCTTCGTCAGGCTCAGGGACCGTTTGCTCCGGGACTCCTCCTAAGCCGCCCGCTGAGGAGCTTTCCGAGGGACGAGTTCCTCTCCAAACGGTCCCTGAGGAGCTTTCCGAGGGACGAGTTCCTCTCCAAACGGTCCCTGAGGAGCTTTCCGAGGGACGAGGAAAGCGTCACGAAGGGCCGCCGCCACCCGCGAATGAGCATCCGCTACTGCTGGTCACCGGTTCGGCCGGCGACGAAGCCGTACTCGCGGCGTCCGCGTCCATACCGATCAACGACCTTCGCCCCGGCACGACTCTCCTGGTCGATCGGCGGGCAGGTCTCGCCCTGGCGATCGTGCCTCGCAGCGAGGTCGCCGACCTCACGCTCGAGGAGGTACCCGACGTGAGCTATGCCGACATCGGCGGGCTCGGAGACCAGATCGAGCAGATCCGCGACGCGGTCGAGTTGCCCTTCCAGCACCGTGAGCTGTTCGCTGAGTTCGGCCTGCGTCCGCCGAAGGGCGTGCTGCTGTACGGTCCGCCGGGCTGCGGAAAGACGATGATCGCTAAGGCGGTCGCGAACTCGGCGGGAAGCCACTTCCTCAACATCAAGGGCCCCGAACTTCTCGACAAGTACGTGGGGGAGACCGAGCGCCAGATTCGGGCGATCTTCACCCGCGCGAAGGAGCACGCGACGTCCGGACGTCCGGTGATCGTGTTCTTCGACGAGATGGACGCGCTGTTCCGCACCCGAGGCAGCGGGGTGTCGTCCGACGTCGAAGCGACGATCGTCCCGCAACTGCTGGCCGAGATCGACGGCGTAGAGGGCCTCGCGAACGTGATCGTGATCGGCGCCACCAACCGCGAGGACCTGATCGACCCGGCGATCCTGCGCCCGGGACGCCTCGATGTGAAGATCAAGCTTGACCGGCCCAACCAGGCCGGCGCTGCCGAGATCCTGAGCCGGTATCTGACGGCCGAGACGCCGCTGAACCAGACCGAGGCCCTTCGACAGGCTCAGGGAACGTTGGCTGGGGCTCAGGGAGCATGGGTTGGGGCTCAGGGAGCGAACGCTGGAACTCAGGGAACGAACGCTGGAACTCAGGGAACGGACGCTGGAACTCAGGGAACGGACGCTGGAACTCAGGGAGCGGAGGCTGTGGCTCAGGGGACGGACGCTGGAACTCAGCGAACGCTGGCTGAGCCTGTCGAAGCCTTCCGACGCCACCTGATCGAGACCATCGTTGAGCGGCTGTACGCGCGCACGGACGCGAA
>Ga0073905_10001530_pt1 | contig 11846 bp, 11 predicted proteins | sample KloWWTupernatant_FD_65482 | JGI IMG/M metagenome (GOLD analysis project Ga0073905, IMG submission 65482) | Active sludge microbial communities from Klosterneuburg, Austria, studying microevolution and ecology of nitrifiers - Klosterneuburg... | ecosystem: Engineered > WWTP > Aerobic digester >... | reverse complement strand
TTAGCATGTTAAATATCTGAGATTCAGTAAATTTCGACTTTTTCATTGTAGAACTCCTCTAGCGCGTATGTTGCCATAAAATTCTACTTTTGAATGGGCTAATTATAAGGGAGGATTACCGAAGGCTCCATAATACGTTTTAAATTTTCTTCTTCTGAAATAAGTAATTTCACCGGAATAAAAATTGAGTCACGTTTTAACGCCATCGCTTCTACTTGTAAATAACAATTTCGATCACCTTCATCTTCGTATAAGCAATTGGTTAAAACGTAATTATGATTGTGTTCCATCGCCATAAAATCAAGAATGACAGTGCGAATGCGTCCTATTGCATTCCAACCAAACTCAGGAATGTTACTAAAACCATCATAATTCAGCAAGGTAAAAATGGGATTATTGATGAGTTGATTATCACAAACAATAAAACCGTGTTTCATCAATTCTTAGCTAATGGTATATTTTCCAGTTCCTGGATGACCAAATAGATAAATACTAATGGTAGTAATATTCATCACGCGTTTTCCTGATGCGCTCTCCAAAGTGCATTAACATCAGAGGATCTAATTAGCGGTAAATGTCGCTTTAACTTTTCTAATTCCCAACCCCACCATTTAATCTTTAAAAGTTTTTCGATTTCATCGTCCTTAAACCGCTTTTTGATTAACCGTACTGGGTTTCCACCCCAAATCTCATAAGCTCCTACATTTTTGGTAACTAGACTGCGTGCCCCAATAACCGCACCATCTTTGATTTGAACCCCGGGCATAATCATTGCTTCAGCGCCAATCCAAACATCATTACCAATAATTGTATCGCCTTTACGTTTATAACCTTTGGGTGCTACTGATGTGTAGTTATCAAAATCATCATCCAAAAAATCCAGCGGATAGTTCGCAATCCATTCATAATTATGGCCTTGTGTTCCACCCATCATAAATTTTACGCCAGTTGCGATAGAACAAAATTTACCAATAATAAGCTGATCAATTTCATTTGCATCCGTCTGATTATCTGCTGCATCAAGATACATCACACAATCTTCGAAAGGTGTATCGTGATAATAGCCGGAATAGTAAGAGTACTCGCCGACAATGATGTGCCTTGCTTTTATATGATCTTTAATAATAATTGACTCGCGATAACTTTTGAAAAACGTCATAGGTTTATCTCTTTAATGCGTGCATACATAATAGACATTATGATTGCACAAAATATCGTTTTATGTCAAAATATAGTTCAACAAGAAGGTAACAGGTCAATAACACGCAACATGTTGTTTTATAACCTGTAGCTTTTCAGATAATTGTTTTGGTGAGCGGATGCATGTTTGAGCGAAGCGAGTTCAGCAGCGAATCAAAATAATTATCTTAAAAGCTATAGAGGCAGTCAATCAAGATAACTGGAAAAAATATGAAAATAGAACATACCTTAATGCCTACCAGCCAAGATATTGATTTTTTAACCCAAAAAATTAATGAAGAAACAACTGAGTTTGGTTCAGCTTATCCATTCGCCTTTTTTATACGAAATGATGCCGATGAAATCATTGCAGGTTGCAATGGCAGCATTATTTTTGGTTCTATTTATACAGATCAATTATGGGTTCATCCTGAATATCGCAAATCTGGTTTGGGACATAATTTGATGGAGAAAGTCCATGACTATGGACGAGAAAGTGGCTGCATGATGGCAACCGTTGCCACGATGAGTTTTCAAGGAGCAACAGAATTCTACAAAAAATTGGGATACACGATCGATTTTGAAAGAGCTGGGTATACGAAAAACGCTAGCTGCATTTTTTTGAAGAAAAATTTATGACTACGAATGGACTTTCTAATTCATCTAATATATCAATCCGTCAATTAAGTGCATCCGATATTCCAATCATTGTCGATACTTTTCAAAAAGTCGATTGGTCAAAGCCCCCTGCATTATTCGAGCAATATTTATCAGAGCAAAAAGCCAATGAACGCTTGGTTTGGCTGGCATTTGCGCAAGCGCATTTTGCAGGATACATCACGCTTAAATGGCAGTCTTTATACCCATCATTTAGAGATCAGCATATTCCTGAAATTATGGATCTCAACGTGTTACCCAGCTATCGAAAGCTTGGAATCGGTTCGCATTTGCTTCAAACAGCAGAACAAGAAGCTGCCAAACAATGCGATACTGTCGGCATTGGCGTAGGGCTTTATGCAGGTGAAGATGGTGGCTATGGCGCAGCACAAAGACTTTATGTGAACCGTGGCTATATTCCCGATGGTAAAGGCATTACATACAATTACAAACCGGCAAAACCAGGCGTAAGCTACACGCTTGATGATGATCTAATCCTATGGTTTATTAAGAAACTAAGATAAGAAATTTCATACAATCACGTCAAATCTGGACACAAACAAATCATTTTGCAAATTCATTCAATCGATTTTTTTGCCTGTGTCCAGACTTGTCCTCTTCTTTATCTGCTATTAAAATTGATTGGTACTAGTGAATACTAGCAATCACAATTTTTCTATGTGATTACTAACGTATTTTCTTCCTCAAAAATTTCTTCAATGCTCGATGCAAATAGCAACTTCGTAGCCCACATCATTAACATGTCCGCGTGTGCGCTTTTAATTTTATCCAAATATTTTTGAGGCACAGCCCGGAATTTAGCATTTAGTTGGGAAACTAGTATTTTACTTTCGCCGATCACTTCGCCTTTTCGGATACCGAGCTCTTCGCCTTTTCGCATCCCAACACGCTCTGCCGTGGAAACATAGGTCATTTTGCGTTCCTCCTCAATTTTTTCTATTGTCTGGGTATATTCTAACTCAAGTGTTGGCGGTAGTGCTATTACCCAATCTAGAAATTTAAATAATGCTAATAAATCTCGTTTCTTCCAACCTTTTGCATACAGTCGCTTGCTGAGCTCTATCTTGGTTTTTAGTCTAGCACTCGGTCTTTCTTTTTGCATCGTGGCTAGTTGCGCCAAAATAACCGCAGCAAATGGATTATTCGATGCTTCTAATTCTGAAATGCGATCTTTGTAATCCAAAATTTTAATGATTGGAAAAGTTATTTCTACAGTCGTACCCCACAGCTCTTCTTTGTAACCATTAGGTCTCCAATTTTTATTGTTGTCGATCAAAATGGCCAAACTCGCAATAGGCATTTTGAAATAATCACGCAGCCGGGTATTATAAGTAAACATACGTTCGCACAAACTAGCTTTAGAACTTCTTTCTACTTCCATATGCAAGAATATGCAAGCGGGATTGCCATTTTTAAGATAAATCTCCACAAGTTTGTCGGCCACTTTTTGACCCGTTTGGGATTGCGGCGTAATTTTTGTTAATTCTTTATCCCGCATCATATATCCCTTATTCCAATTAATTTCAGGATATTTGCCAGGCCAACAGTACGCAATAAATTGTTCAAAATAAATATCGATAATATCTTTCCACGGCCCATCAAATTTTGATTTGTTTTTTGCCATCGTTATATTCCATAAAAAAAGATTACGATAACTATTTATAACATACTAAAATTCATGGAAACATCCGACAAATGACGGATATTTAAAACGGCATTACATAAACAACTTAAGACAAGCTATTCCCTTCTTATTTCAACAATAGCCACACTTCTGTTAACAATTCCGTTTCAGCAACCTCATGATCAAAATTGTAATAACAGAATATGCAAGGTAGATCACCCAGTTCTTCTTTAGATGCGGGCAACCAATCTCGATATAACCAGTAAATTTTTTCGTTAATATTTTCGCGTGGTCCTTTGTAGAAAATAACAGCATATCTACCAGCAGGAAGCCTTTTTTCTATAATTTCACCCTCCAGTTTTAATTGTTCTGGAACAGTAATCGCAAGACCAAAGCGAAATTCTTCTGCCGATACTTCCTTTGGATCAGTATACCCAAAACCAAAAGCTTCTCCTGGTTTAGGTTTTATATCTATAGGTTGCGCTTTTGCCCAAGCGATTAACTTAGATACACTTTCTCCTAATTTTTTAGGATCACCGTGGTGCTCTAGCATCGCTAGTCGCCTAGCAGGCAATTCTTTAATCGTTACGTTCATCATTTTTGTGTCTCCTTTAGGTAATGAATAAGGTGGCTCCTCCCATGTATGCCAGCTTGATTTGAGTCTAAAATCACTGGGGTTTTCTCCGCAGATTTGTTTAAAGATTCTGGTAAACGACTCATGTGATTCAAAACCTGCATCCAATGCAATTTCAATAATCGTCTTATCTCTTTCAACAATAAGTTGATGTGCAGCTCTTTTCAGCCTTAGCCACTTAATATATTGTTTCAAGGATAATCCCATGTAAGCTGTAAATAGGCGATGAAAATGATACTTTGAAAAACATGCTACGCTACTGAGCTGCTCTAAGGTAAGCTCATCATCTAGATGCTCACCAATAAAATCTACTGCTCTGTTTATGCGTTCTTTGTAATTCATAATATTTCATTTCTAAATATCCGCCTTGTTACAGAAATAAGATTAGTAGAATTGATAAATGCTTGCTTGACCGTTTTTGCTAAAATACGTATCGTGTTCTTAGGAATATTTTTAAAATGCAAAATTCATGAATACCAATTACTGTAGGGGCAGACCGCTGTGTCTGCCCTTTTCAAAAGTGCAGAATTAGCAAAAGATTCAGTTATCCGGAAATTCCGGAATACTATCGCTGACGGAAAAAGTTAAGGAAGAATTTGTGTCTGTGTCCAGACTTGCCCCCTTTTGTCAGGCGAGCCTGCCAGCCGTAGCTTCAGCGAAGGCTGGCGGAGAGAGAGGGATTCGAACCCTCGATGAGGTTAACCCCCATACTCCCTTAGCAGGGGAGCGCCTTCAGCCACTCGGCCATCTCTCCTTTCTAGTCTCTGGGTCTAATCCCCAGAAGCTAGAAAGTCTACCACGAAAATGCCCAAAAATGTACCTTAACTTTAAGAAAAAGCCAAGATAATCTTAGAAAAGGTCTTTTATGAATAAAACGGATAAACTTTAATGATCAGATTCGTCTTGCTCTACGTCATTCGAACCCTGATCTGCTTTTTCATGCACAATGCCGTCTTGTTTTTCACGTTGGATACGCTGATAAATTTCTTCGCGATGCACGGAAACGTTCTTAGGTGCATTCACACCAATACGCACTTGATTTCCTTTTACCCCCAAAACTGTAACCGTCACTTCATCCCCTACGATTAAAGTCTCGCCAACTCGCCTTGTTAAAATTAACATTGTTCAATCTCCTTTGTCTTTCTTTCTTCTGTTCCTAATTGAAAAGCATCATGTAATGCACGAACACCGCGCTCTAAATACTGCTCATTAATAATAACCGAAATTTTAATTTCCGATGTGGAAATGAGTTGAATATTAATTCCCTCTTTTCCCAACACTTGAAACATTTTACTTGCAACACCTGCGTGCGTTCGCATACCAACGCCCACTAATGAAAGTTTTGCGACGTGCGCGTCACTGGTAATGTGTTTTGCATTTATCGCTTTTGCCACATTTTCTAAAATCAATAATGCTTGTTGAAAATCACGTTTATGCACGGTAAACGCTAAGTCTGTTTTTTCTTCTTCTGTTTGCGTTTGCACAATCATATCGACTTCAATATGCACGTCACTCATCGAACCTAAAATATGTGCAGCAATGCCCGGTTTATTGGGAACACCATAAATAACCAATTTTGCTTCATCTTGATTAAACGCAATACCCGAGACTGCCGAATGCTGCATATTGGCTTCATCTGCAATAATTAGGGTGCCTGTTCCCTCTTGAAAAGTCGACAGAACACGCACAGGCACATGATATTTGCCTGCAAATTCTACGGCGCGGATCTGCATTACCTTTGCGCCATTACTCGCCATTTCTAACATTTCTTCAACGGTTACTTGCGACATCCGACCCGCATCGGCAACGATTTTAGGATCAGCTGTATAAACGCCGTCGACATCTGTATAAATTTGACATTCGTCCGCATCAAGCGCCGCAGCTAATGCAACTGCTGTGATATCGGATCCCCCTCTGCCGAGCGTTGTAATATTTCCCATTTCATCCGTTCCTTGAAAACCTGCCACAACAACCACTCTTCCCGCTTTAAGATCGGATAAGATCTTAGAGCCATCTATACCTAAAATACGCGCCTTGTTATGTGCGCTATCCGTGCGAATATGAACCTGAGTCCCCGTGTAAGAACGTGCAGGGCAACCCCGCTCCAATAAAGCAAGGCTTAATAATGCGATTACGACTTGCTCACCGGTAGACAATAAAACGTCAAATTCTCGTGGATTCGGCAATTGACTCAATTCTTGTGCTAAACGCACTAAACGATCGGTTTCACCGGCCATTGCAGAAACTACGACCACGAGATCGTGCCCCGCCTCGCGCGTTTTAATCACTTTTTCGGCAACCTGGCGAATGCACTCAATGCTGCCTACCGAAGTTCCACCAAATTTCTGCACTATCAAGGCCATTGTCTTAGCCTAAAATGGGTTTATTATTACACACGAACCTTTTCTCCTCAAGCCATCGGGTGATTAATATTAGTCGATAAACTTTCTGTTTTAGAAACCCAGTCATAAACCAAGCCTAATGCCTTATCTAAATGTTCTGGCTGAGTGCCGCCTGCCTCTGCCATATCTGATCGACCACCACCTTTTCCACCAACCTCGGCTGCCACAATATTCACCAATTCCTGTGCTTTAAATTGCTCTTGACAATCCCGCGTTGTACCTGCCACCAAACATACCCTATTTTGGTCATTGATACCGCCCAAAACAATCACTGCTCTGGATCCGAGCTTACTTTTCCAGTGATCAACGGTTTCACGCAATGTTTTTATGTCTCCCACAGGCAATTTAGCGGCCAATACGCGCATTCCATGAGGTGTCTTTTGAATTTTTTCCTCTAAGACCTTTTCTAAATCATGCGCTTTGCCGGTCATCATTAATGCCTTAAGGGTTTGCAAATCTTTTTCTAATTGGCGATTTTTTTGTGCTAATTGTTGTAACTTGTCTTCCAGTGTTTCGGGTTTGCACTTTAAAAATAACGCTAGACGATCGCGCTGTGCCTCTATCGCATTCATCCAATCTAATCCGCGTGCACCGGTTAATGCCTCTAAACGGCGAATACCAGAAGCAATACCATATTCAGCCGTTATTTTAAAAACACCGATATCGCCTGTATGCTTAACATGCGTTCCCCCACAAAGCTCTACCGAAAAATCACTGCCCATATGTAAAACACGTACCGCCTTGCCATACTTCTCACCAAATAAAGCCATAGCGCCATTGGCTATCGCCTCTTCAATAGGCAAAACTTCTGTTTCAACAGCAGTATTGTCGCGAATTTTTTCGTTAACCAACCTTTCGATTGCGGTGATTTGCTCGCGACTTAAGGCTTCAAAATGTGAAAAATCAAAACGTAATCGATCGGGTTCGACCAAAGATCCTTTTTGTTGTACATGTGTACCTATAATCTGCCGAAGTGCAGCATGTAATAAATGCGTTGCCGAGTGATTAAGTGCTGTCGCATTTCGCTTTAAGTGATCCACACTGGCTAAAATCTGATCATCAATCGAAAAAACACCCTTTTTAACGATGCCATGATGAAAGTGTGCATCGCCCACTTTACGGGTATTCTGGACTTCAAAGATCCCTTCTTTAAAAGTGAATACACCTTGATCACCCAGTTGCCCACCTGATTCTGCATAAAAAGGTGAGTGTTTCAATACAACAGCCCCCGCCTCACCCTCTTGCAGTTCGGACACGGCCTTGCCATCTTGATATAAACCCACAATTAAACATTCTGCTTTTAGAGAATCATAACCTACAAAATCAGTTGTGTGATTATGCGTGGGAATCGTATGATCATTATAATTAACTCCAAATTGACTTGACTCGCGCGCACGTGTTTTTTGTGCTTCCATGGATTCATTAAATCCTGCCATGTCTATAGTTAAGCCACGCTCTCTTGCAATATCATTGGTTAAATCTACCGGAAAACCATAAGTATCGTACAAACGAAAGACCGTCTCACCCGGAATTAAATTTCCGGTGATATTCGTCAAATCGTTCTCTAAAATTTTTAAACCTTGATCCAAGGTACGATTAAATTGTACTTCTTCTTGCTGTAATGCACGTTCTATCAACGAAATTTTTTCTATCAATTCTGGATAAGCTTCGCCCATCACCTGCGCCAAGGGCTTAACCAATCGATAGAAAAAAGGATCCGTAAATCCTAAACGATGGCCATGACGTATCGCACGACGTGCAATACGCCTTAAAACATAACCACGCCCTTCATTTGAAGGTAATACGCCATCAACAATTAAAAATGCACACGAACGTATATGATCGGCTATCACCCGTAAGGATTGATTTTTCGTATCTTGTATATTGCCGATTTCAATAATGGATTGGATTAATTTTTTAAAAATATCGATATCATAATTACTGTGCACACCTTGAACGACCGCTGCAATGCGCTCTAAACCCATACCTGTATCCACTGAAGGTTTGGGTAGAGGACTTAAGGTTCCGTCTTCAAAGCGGTTATATTGCATAAAGACCAGATTCCAGATCTCCACATAACGATCGCCATCTTCATCGATAGAACCGGGTGGGCCACCCGCAATTTCTGAGCCATGATCATAAAAAATTTCTGTACAAGGGCCACAAGGGCCTGTGTCTCCCATAGACCAAAAATTATCTTTGGCGCCACAACGCGAAAAACGCTTGGGATCTATTTTAATGTCGTTTAACCAAATGTTTTCAGCTTCGCTGTCTTCCGTAAAAACCGTTACCCACAAACGATTCGCCGGCAATTTAAGAACTTTTGTTAAAAAATCCCATGCAAACTGCATGGCTTCACGTTTAAAATAATCCCCAAAACTAAAGTTCCCGAGCATCTCAAAAAAGGTATGATGCCGAGCAGTGTATCCAACGTTTTCGAGGTCATTGTGTTTTCCCCCCGCACGCACGCACCGCTGACTACTCGCGGCACGTGTATCAGATCGCGTTTTCGATCCTAAAAAGATATCTTTAAACTGCACCATGCCCGCATTGGTAAATAACAATGTCGAGTCCTCAGGGACTAAAGAACTACTCGGTACAATGGTGTGCCCGTGCTTTTCAAAATAATCTAAAAACGTTTGACGCAACTGCTCGGTATTCATAATCAGCCCTTAATCTTCCAGAGCCAACGCAAGATCTTCTTCAACCAGGGCTGCTTTAGATCCAACAGGCATAGGTACCAACAAGGTATTACGGATAGCTTTTTCAATCTCATCTGCAATCGCCTTGTTTTCTTGCAAGTGCTGTCGAACATTTTCCTTACCTTGTCCAATACGATTGCCCTTATAGCTATACCACGCGCCAGATTTATCAATTAAATTCAACTTAACGCCCAATTCAATAATTTCACCTAATAGACACGTGCCTTGGCCATACAAAATTTCAAACTCTGCTTGTTTAAAGGGCGGAGCCACTTTATTTTTAACCACTTTAACCCGAGTTTCGTTGCCTAAGATTTCTTCGCCTTTCTTAATGGCACCTGTTCTACGGATATCTAATCGTACAGAGGCATAAAACTTCAGAGCGTTTCCGCCAGTTGTCGTTTCGGGACTACCAAACATCACGCCAATTTTCATGCGGATCTGATTAATAAAAATAACCAATGTATTCGAACGTTTAATATTGGCCGTTAATTTGCGTAGCGCTTGCGACATCAATCGAGCCTGTAAGCCCATATGTTGATCACCCATTTCGCCTTCAATTTCTGCTTTGGGTGTTAACGCGGCCACGGAGTCGATTACCACAACATCCACGGCACTCGAACGCACTAACATATCGACGATTTCTAAAGCTTGTTCGCCCGTATCGGGTTGTGAGACGAGCAGTTCATCGATCTTAACACCCAGTTTTTCTGCATAACTGGGATCCAGTGCATGCTCGGCATCCACAAAGGCTGCGGTGCCACCCATTTTTTGGCATTGCGCTATCACTTGTAATGTGAGTGTGGTTTTTCCGGAGGATTCGGGTCCAAAAATTTCAACAACGCGTCCTTTGGGTAATCCCCCTATGCCCAACGCAATATCGAGTCCCAGGGAACCGGTCGAAATGGCTTGGATATTCGCAACTGGGCTACCATCGCCCATTAACATCACAGCCCCTTTGCCAAACTGCTTCTCAATTTGCGATAAAGCGGCATTGAGTGCCTTTTTCTTATGCTCATCCATTTTAGATCCCCTGCTTAATAAATACGAAATATAAGTATCGCATAAACTCAGCGGATCTTCGACACCGTTTAAAACATAGGTTATTTATATGAGTTTATTAGAGAGGTCTTTGTGTCGCGTAACTTTCGGCGTATTCGCAAAAGAACGAACTACTTTCAACTCTTCGAGTAATCGCTTATAACGATCCTCTCCCAGCTGGCTCGTAATCTGCTGTTGTGCTTTTTGCCAAAGTGGAACACCTTTTTCAATAGCCAATCGACCCTTTTCAGTTAAAACATACCCCTTAGTACGTCTATCCGACAATTTCGTCGTCGTGATCAATGCCGATTTTTCTAAGGGTTTTAAATTGCGGGTTAGGGTTGTGCGATCCATCACCAATCCTTCCGCCATTTCAGTAAGTGTTTTACCGGCAGAGGCTGACAAGGTCAATAATAAGTTAAATTGGGTTGACCGTATGTCTGCTGGCTCTAAGTGACGATCATAAAACTGTGTAACAGCACGGGTCACTTTTCTTAAGTTAAAACAACAGTCTATGCCGTTGATCTCTTGGTAGGATGTTGTGTTATGGTTCATGTTAGTGCACCTCCTAACAAAAGTGTAGGCTCTCTTTATATCAAAATACAAGGAAGAAAACTAAATATTTTTACTTTAAAATTTTACCAAACCCAAGAGACGCCTCAACCGCTAATTTCAGTTAATATGCCTGGCTTTTGAATCAGTTTTTTTGCTTCTATTTTTTTACTACAAAGCCTGGGTAACCATTAGCCCATTCAAAAATAGAATTTTATGGCAACACAGGCGCTACAAGGAAAAACTCAATTCTTTACAAAACATTCATTGAGTTTATGAATTTCGTCCCGCACACGCGCCGCCGCTTCAAACTCTAAATTTTTTGCGTGTGTGTACATGGCGTTTTCGAGCGCTTGGATCTTTGCCGCCAATTGTTTGGGTGACAATTTTTTATTACGCTCTTCTTCTAATCGCATCTCTTTAGTGTGGCGACCGGATTTTCCAGATTTTAATTCCCCTGCATAAGCGCCTTCTAAAATATCTTGTACGGCTTTTTTGATACTGGTCGGAGTAATACCATGTTCCGCATTATATTGTCGTTGTATCGTACGTCGTCTGTCTGTTTCTTCTGTCGCACGTTGTATCGCATTCGTGACGACATCTGCATATAAAATTGCTTTTCCATTCAGATGACGCGCCGCACGACCAATGGTTTGTATTAAAGAACGCTCCGATCGCAAAAATCCTTGTTTATCTGCATCAAAAATAGCAACCAATGACACTTCTGGCAGATCTAATCCTTCGCGTAATAAATTAATGCCTACTAATACATCAAAAACACCTAAACGTAAGTCACGAACAATCTCTACGCGTTCGACCGTATCAATATCTGAATGTAAATAACGCACTTTGATCCCTTGCTCTACCAGATAGTGCGTGAGATCTTCTGCCATTCTTTTGGTTAAAGTGGTGATTAAGACGCGCTCATGCACAACCGTTCTTTTTTTGATTTCGGACAATACATCATCCACCTGTGTAGAAGCAGGGCGCATTTCGATTTCAGGATCAATCAACCCCGTTGGACGAACAATCAG
>Ga0073905_10001528_pt1 | contig 11859 bp, 10 predicted proteins | sample KloWWTupernatant_FD_65482 | JGI IMG/M metagenome (GOLD analysis project Ga0073905, IMG submission 65482) | Active sludge microbial communities from Klosterneuburg, Austria, studying microevolution and ecology of nitrifiers - Klosterneuburg... | ecosystem: Engineered > WWTP > Aerobic digester >... | reverse complement strand
GCTCGAGGCCGGCGGCAACGCCGGTCCCAGAGGAATGACCGTGACCGGCGGTCGCAAGACCGCCGGCACAGAACTCGGCTTATCGGGCTCTTCGACCCTTTTGCACATGCCCCCGGTTCTGCCCCCATCCGTCCGCCCCGGCGATCGCGTCGGTGTCGCGGCGCTCTCCGGTCCGGTGGATCCGATTCGCCTCGCCGACGGCATGCAGGAGCTCGCGCGGCTCGGCTTCGTGCCGGTGCCGGCGAGAAATCTCGGTGAGAACAGCGGTCTCTTCGCCGGCGACGACGGCGAGCGCGCCGCGGCCTTTCACGAGCTCGCCGACGACCCCTCGCTCACCGCCATCTTCTTCGCCCGCGGCGGCCACGGCGTGCTGCGCATCCTGCCGCTGCTCGACTGGCAACGACTCGCGGCGACTCCGCGCGCTTACATCGGCTACTCGGATCTCACGCCTTTTCTGCTCAACGTCGTCGAGCGTCTGGGTCTCGTCGCCTTTCACGGTCCGATGGTGGCGGCGGAGATGGCCCGCGGCCTGAGCGCAGAGGAAAGTCGCAGTCTGCTGGCGTCTCTCGCCGGCGACCTGCGCCAGGAGCTGCCTCTGGCGCGGGTGAGCAGCGGTGCTGGAGCGCCCGAGGGACCGCTCCTCGGCGGCTGTCTCAGCCTGCTGGCTGCCGTCGCGGGCACGCCTTTCGCGACGCCGCTCGCCGGCTCGGTCCTCTTCCTCGAGGACGTCCACGAGCCGCTCTACCGTGTCGATCGTATGTTGACCCAGTTGTACCTGTCCGGTAGTCTGGCCTCGATCCCAGCCATGGTTCTCGGAGCCTCCATCCTGTCCGTCCACGACGAAGCCGCGGCGGCGCGTATCCGCGAGCGCACGCGGGAGTCGACCCTGGGACTGGGGCTCGCCGCCGGGCACACGACGCCGAACTTCACGCTGCCGCTCGGGTCGTTCGCCCGGATCGACGCGGACAGCTCGCTTCTGGTTATCGACTTCCCTCAGGTTTAGCGAGCGAGATCCGCCATGGCGACCTCCAAGCCGGTCTTCAAGACGACGAGCAAGAAGCCCAACCTGCCGAACTACACGGTCGAGTTCCAGGACGGCGAGTTCATCTTCAACGAGGGCGACCTCGGCATGGAGATGTACATCATCCACGAGGGAAAGATCGAGATCCTCAAGCAGATGCAGGCCGAGCGCAGCCAGCTCGCGGTGCTCGAGAAGGGCGATTTCTTCGGCGAGATGTCGATCCTCGAGGACCTGCCGCGCACCGCTGCGGCGCGCGCCATCGGCGACGTCAAGCTGCTGCTGATCAACGGCGCCACCTTCGACCAGATGCTGCGCAGTAACCCCGAGATCGCGGTGCGGATGATGCGCAAGCTGTCGCGCCGCCTGCGCGAGACCGACCGCATGCTGCGCGAGGTCCCGGGCGTCGCGCACGCGCCGATCGACGAGACGCCGCCGCCCCCGCCAGGGACCGGCGAGTTGGCGATCGGCAAGGGACCGCAGTGCCTGGTGCACGACAAGTCGGGGATGGAGTTCGCGCTCGCCAAGGGCTCCGAGACGATGATCGGCCGGCGCGATCCGGTGACCGGCATCGACCCCGACATCGACCTGACGCCGGCCGACACCCAGCGTTCGATCAGCCGCCGCCACGCCAAGATCTACCGCCGCGGTGGCAAGTTCTTCATCGCCGAAGAGATCGGCACGATGAACGGCACCTTCGTCAACGGCACCCGCCTCGAAACCGGCGTCCCCACCGAGATCAAGTACGGCGACGACGTCCGCTGCGGCCTCGTCAACCTCAAGTTCCGCGCCGAGTAGCTCGCTAGCGGAGCGTCGCTGGTCGGGTCACTCCGGCACTCGGGATCCAAAGCGGGCTCCTATTTGAGGCGTGGTCGCCCACTTTGGATCCCGAGCGCCGGAGCGCCCCAGCGACCAAGGTAGGTCCGCGATCGCGCTAAGCTCGTAAGCAGCGTGCCGCCCGAAACCCCACCGAGCCGAGCGACCTCCGCACCGATCCGTCTCGACACTCCGCTGCGTTTCCTGCGCGGGGTCGGGCCGGGGCGGGCGGAGAAGTTGGCGGGAGTGGGATTGGCGACGGTCGAGGATCTGCTGCTGACGGTGCCGCTGCGTTACGAGGATCGGCGACGCGTGGCGAGAGTGAGCGAGATCCAGGGGCCGGGGACCTGGACGATCGCCGGGCGGATGGAGGATCTGCGGGCGATCCGTACGCGGCGGCGGGGCCTGGTCATCGTGCGCGGGCGGCTGGTCGACGACACCGGGTCGATTCCGGTCTCCTGGTTCAATCAGCCGTATCTCCTCACGCGCCTCCAGCAAACTCCCGGCGCCTCGTGGCTGCTGCACGGCGCGGTGAAGGGGGCCGACTGGGGGCTGTGGGAGATGACCAATCCGACCTGCGAGCCGGTCGATCCCGCCCAGGGCGACCGCACCGGGCGCATCGTGCCGATCTACTCGCGCCTCGCCGGGCTACCGTCGGCGCTCTTCGCGCGGCTGCTCGAACAGGCGCTGCCGGCGCTCGACGCGACCGACGCTGCCGATCTGCTGCCGCCGGAGCTGCTCAAGCGCTATGCGCTGCCGATGCTCCCCGTGGCGCTGCGCCAGCTGCACCGGCCGTCGGCCGACACCGACGTCGAGGCGCTCAACCGTGGCGAGAGCGCGGCGCATTCCAGGCTCGCCTACGGCGAGCTCCTGGAGTTCCAGCTCCAGCTCGCGCGGCGCCGCGCGCTCGAGATCGTGGTGGAGAAGCAGCACCGCTACCGCATCGACGACACCGCCCGCGCCGCCGCGCGCGCCATGCTGCCGTTCGCCCTCACCGCGGCGCAGAAGCGGGTGGTGAAGGAGATCGTCGATGACTTGAAGCGCCCGCAGCCGATGCTTCGCCTGCTGCAGGGGGATGTCGGCAGCGGCAAGACGATCGTCGCCGCGATCTGCCTGCTGCTCGCCGCCGGCAGCGGCCTCCAGGCCGCCTTCATGGCGCCGACCGAGCTCCTCGCCGAGCAGCATTTCGCCAACCTGCGGCGTCTGCTGGGCGACCGCTGCCGCATCGAGCTGGTGAGCGCCTCCGGCTCGTCGGCCGCGGTGCGCCGCGGGCTCGCCGACGGCACGGTGCAGATCGCCGTTGGCACGCACGCCCTCATTCAGCGCGGGATCTCTTTCCACCGGCTGGGCCTGGCGATCATCGACGAGCAGCACCGCTTCGGCGTCGAGCAGAGAAAGGTCCTGCAGTCCAAGGGCGACCAGCCCGACATCCTGGTGATGACGGCGACCCCCATCCCGCGGACACTCACCCTGACCCTCTACGGCGACCTCGACGTCTCGCAGATCGACGAGATGCCCCCCGGGCGCGGCAGCCTCGTCACCGAGGTGCTGCCGGGCAGCGAGCGCAAGGAGGCCTACCGTCGCCTGCGCGCCGAGCTCGCCGCGGGAGCGCAAGGGTACGTGGTCTTTCCGCTCATCGAAGAGAGCGAGGAGATCCCTGCCGAATCGCTGGCGGCGCTCGGCGCCAAGGTGCGCGAGTACCTGGCCGACTTTCCGAGCGCCGTCCTGCATGGAAAGATCCCCGCGGTGGAGCGCGAGAGGATCATGCAGGAGTTCGCCGCCGGGAAGATCAAGGTGCTGGTCGCGACGACTGTGATCGAGGTCGGCGTCGATGTCCCCAACGCCACCTGGATGATCGTCGAGAGCGCCGAGCGCTTCGGCCTCGCCCAGCTCCACCAGTTGCGCGGCCGCGTCGGGCGGGGGAGCGGCGCCTCGCGCTGTCTGGCGATCCACGGCCGGCTGTCGGAGGAGGGGACGAAGCGGCTCGACGTCTTCGCTTCCACCCGCGACGGCTTCGCCATCGCCGAGGCCGACCTCGCGATCCGCGGCCCGGGCGATCTGCTCGGCACCCGCCAGGCCGGCCTGCCGCGCTTCCGCGTCGCCGACCTCGCCACCCACCTCGCCTGGATCGAACGCGCCCGCCAGGATGCGCGCGAGATCGTGGCGCACTTCGCCGATCCCGAGTACGGGCGCCTGCGCGCCCGCGTCGAGCAGCGCGCGGCGCGTCTCGGCGATCAGCTGGCGGGCGGTTAGGGGAGCCCTGCCTTGCGCGTCCTGCTGATCGCCAACACCCTGCCGCCGCACGATCTCTCCGGCGTCGGCGAGCAGGTGCTGCAGCTCGCCACGGGTCTGCGTGAGCGCGGTCACGAGGTCGAGGTGCTCGGGCGCGGCGGCGAGGGCGCGCGCGGGCCGAAGTTCCTCTTTCCCCTGGCCATCGTCCGTCCGGCGCTCGCCGCCATCGCGCGGTTCCGCCCGGACGTCGTCCAGCTGCACGAGTCGGACAGCGGCCTGCTCGCCGCCTGGCTGGGTCGCCGCCGGCGGCGACCGCTGCTCGTCGCCCTGCTGCAGGTGAGCTACGTGGAGGAGCGCCGCGCCGTCCGCGCGCTGCGCTGGGGCGAAGAGATCCTGGGCGAGCCGACGGTGACGGAGGTGCGCTTCCGGCGCTACAAGGCGCCGCTGCAGATCGTGCTCGGCCGGCGCACGGCACGCGCTGCCGACCTCGTGCTCGCGCCGAGCGCGACAACCGCCGCGGAACTCGCCCGCGACTACGGCGCCCACGACACGGCGGTGCTGCCCAACGCCTCGGGTGGAATCCCGGCGACGCCGCAGGCCGTGCGAGAGGTGCCGGCGGATGGCCCGCCCGGGCTGCTGTTCGTGGGCCGGCTGCGACTGCGCAAGGGGGTCGAGGTGCTGTTGCGCGCGCTCGCTCTGCTGCGGGTGCAGGGCCTCTCGCCGCGCTTGCGCATCGCCGGCGACGGTGAGCACCGGGCGGCGATCGAGCGCGCCGCGGCGCGTTTCGGTGTGCGCGATCAGGTGGACTTCCTCGGCCGCCGCGGTCCGGCAGAGATCCGCTGGCTGCTGGCGAGGTCGGCGGCGCTGATCGTGCCATCGACCTACGAAGGCATGCCGCTGGTGGTGCTCGAGGCGATGGTCGAGGGGGTGCCTGTCGTCGCCAGCCGTGTGAGCGGCATTCCGGAGGTCGTGCTCGACGCGGAGACCGGCTGGCTGGTGCCGCCGGAGGACCCACCGGCCCTCGCCGCCGCGCTGGCCGAGCTGCTCGCCGATCCGGCAGCGGCGCGGCTGCGCGGAGAGCGCGGGCGCGAGCGCCTCGAAGCGCGCTATCGTCCGGCGGTGGTGGCCGCGCTCTGGGAGTCGATCGTCGGCGCCGCACTCCTGAAGCGAAGGGACGTGAGCCAGAGATGAATCGTTTCGCCAAGATCATGCAGTTCCTGGGTTGGCTCGGCTTCGCCCTCCTCGCCGCGGTCTGGACGCAAGGCTTCTTCGTGCGCGACCAGCCGCCGGAGCTCGCCCGGCACTCACAGCTCGCGATCGCCGCTGCCGGCCTGTGCATCCTGCCGCGCTTCTGGACCCTGGCCTATCTCCAGCTCGCCGCCCGCGGCCGGGCGTCCCGTCGGCCTGCCGGAGCGCTGCCGTCGGCCGCAGAACGCTTCGCGCGCCGCCGACGCCTGGCCACGATCGCCGCCGGCGTCGCCCTCGTCGCCCTCGCCGGTTCGTTCGCGCTCGCCGGAGGGGTCGTCCAGCGCCGGGTAAGCCCGCTCGCGCACGGCCTCGCCGGCTGCGTCGCTCTCGCGCTGCAGATCGGCGCGCTCCTCCTCGAGCGTCGCGCCCTGCTCGACGACACGCAGGAGATGCGCGATTCGGGCCTCGCCGCGACCCCCGTCCGCGAAGCCTCCTGAGTCCTCTTCCCGACGGGGCCTGCTGGTATACTGCCGGCCGTTCGTCCCGATCCGTCTCCCCCGGTGGTACAGCTTGAGGAAGCGGCGCCGGCGAAGTGACGCCGGACCTCTAGCCTGACCTTCTCACCGGGTTCGTCGCGAGGCGTCGCAGATGCCTATGGCTGCAAGGCGCCGCGACTGAGGCCCGCGCAGACGTACTTGCAGTACGTCGAGCAGGCCGAGGAAGCGCAACGCAGCAGACATGGGCAGATGCGACGCCGCAGTAGAAGTTGGTGAGAAGGTCAGGCTAGGAGCCTCTGTGTCGGACTCTCAAATCGTACTTTCCGGAATGCGCTCGACCGGGAAACTCCATCTCGGTCATCTCTTCGGCACCCTGCACAACTGGGTCGAGCTGCAGGCTGCGCACCGCTGCTTCTTCTTCGCCGCCGACTGGCACGCTCTCACCAGCGACTACGCCGACCCGTCGCGGGTGACCGAGAACACCATCGAGATGCTCGCCGACTGGATCGCCGCCGGTGTCGATCCCGAAAAGTCGGTGGTGTTCGTGCAATCGATGGTGCCGGAGCACGCCGAGCTGCATCTCATCCTGTCGATGATCACGCCGCTCGGCTGGCTCGAGCGTGTGCCCACCTACAAGGACCAGATCCGCGAGCTCGAGAACCGTGATTTGAACACCTACGGCTTCCTGGGCTATCCGGTGCTGCAGACCGCGGACATCATTCTCTACCGCGCGCAGTTCGTGCCGGTGGGGGAGGACCAGGCGAGCCATCTCGAGCTGTCGCGCGAGATCACCCGCCGCTTCAACAGCCTCTACGGCAACGTCTTCCCGGAGCCCAAGGCGCTGTTCACGAAGACCCCGAAGGTACCCGGTCTCGACGGCCGCAAGATGTCGAAGTCTTACGACAACGCGATCAATCTCTCCGACCCGCCGGCGGTCGTGCGCCAGAAGTGCATGACGATGTTCACCGACCCGACGCGGGTGCGCAAGAGCGATCCCGGGCATCCGGAGAGCTGCAACCTGTTCGAGTTCCACAAGCTGCTCTCGCCGCCGGAGCTCCAGGAGCGCGTCGCGCGCGACTGCCGCGCGGCGACCATCGGCTGCGTCGAGGACAAGAAGCTGCTCGCCGAGGAGATCGTCGCCCTGCTCGAGCCGATCCAGCAGCGCCGTCAGGAGCTGCTGCGCGAACGCGGCGCGCTGCTCTCGCTGCTGCGGGACGGTTCGGAGAAGGCGCGCGAGCGCGCCCGGGAGACCATGGCGCAGGTGCGCGGCGCGCTCGGTCTCGATTACGACCGCCTGCTGCAGCGGGAGCTGCAGTGAGCGCCGCGCCGGCGGTCAGCCGGCTATTGCCGGAGGATTGGCGCGTCCATCTGCCGGTCTTCGACGGGCCGCTCGACCTGCTGCTGCACCTCATCAAGCTCAACGAGGTCGAGATCACCGACATCCCGGTGGCGACGATCTGCGACCAGTTCCACGAGTACCTCCGGCTGATGGAGGAGATGGATCTCGACATCGCCGGCGAGTACATCTACGAGGCGGCGCTGCTCATTCAGCTCAAGTCGCCGATGCTCCTGCCGCGGCCGAAGAAGACCAACGGCGAAGTGGTGGAAGAGGATCCGCGCGGCGAGCTCGTACAGCGCCTGCTCGAGTACCGGCGGATCAAGGAGGCGGCGCAGGCGCTGGCCGAGGTCGACCGCATGCGTCTCGGCCTGTGGGCGCGGCGGAAGCCCGCCTGGGAAGAGGAGCAGGGCGAAGAGGTCGACATGGACGAAGTCTCCCTGTTCGACCTGCTCTCCGCCTTCCGCGGCGTGCTCGACCGCTACGACCGCGAGAATCCCGATCCGATCCTGCTCCCCGCCGAGACCTATCCGGTGCGCGGGCAGTTCGAGCGCCTGCTCGACATCCTGAACGCCGGCGCCCCGTTCGACTTCATTCACGACCTGCGCAACCGGAGCTGCCGCGCCGAAGCGATCGCCGCCTTCCTCGCGGTGCTGGAGCTCGCGCGCCTGCGCCTGGTGAGGATCCACCAGACCGAGAGCGGCGCCATCGTCCTCTACCGGACGACGCTCGACCCGACCGCGGAAGACCTGGAGAGTGTGGACGCATGATCAGCCGAACCGAGCTCGAGGCCGCCCTGGAGGCGGTACTGTTCGCTGCCGCCCAGCCGGTGCCGGTCGAGCGGCTCACCGGCCTGTTCGAAGGCGTGGTGGCGGAGGATTTCGACGCCGCCCTGGCGGCGCTGCGCGCCCGCTACCAGCCGGAGCCCGGGCGCGGCCTGTTCATCGAGGAGGTGGCCGGCGGGCTTCGCATCGTGACCGCGGCGGAGTACCATGGCTACCTCAAGAAGTTCTTCGACGCCGCCGGAGGCAACAAGCTCTCGATGGCCGCGATCGAGACTCTGGCGATCGTCGCCTACCGCCAGCCGGTGACGGCGCCGGAGGTGCAGGAAATGCGCGGCAAACAGTCGGCGGCGGTGATCCGCAACCTGCTGGAGAAGCGCCTGCTGCGGATCTCGGGTCGCAAGGAAGTGGTGGGACGCCCCTTCCTCTATTCGACGACGCGAGAGTTCCTGATGCATTTCGGTCTCAAGGGTCTGGGTGAGCTGCCGCCTCTCGAGGAGTTCGAGGAGACTTTCGGCAGTGATCTGAGCCAGCCAGGCGAAGGGCAGGAAACCGGCGAGCGCGCCGATCCCGGGGACACGGGAGACCGCCACGATGCGGTCGAGGCGTACGATGCGCAGGATCCGGAGGCGGCGAGGGACCTCGAGGAGGCGCTCGACGCCGGCACGGAGGTCGCCGGAGCAGGGGAGTCGGGAAGTGCGGAGGAATCGTGACAGCAGAGAGGTTGCAGAAGATCCTGGCGAGAGCCGGCGTCGCCGCCCGTAGGAAAGCCGAAGACCTGATGCGCGAGGGGCGGGTGACCGTCAACGGGCGCGTCGCGGTGCTCGGCGAGAAAGCCGATCCGGCCCTCGACACGATCAAGGTCGACGGCAATCGCATTCAATGTGCCACCGGGCACCGATATCTGCTGCTCAACAAGCCGCGCGGCTATCTGACTGCGGTCGAGGACGACAAGGGCCGTCCGACCGTCATCCAGCTCGTGCCGCAGCACTGGCGCAAGGCGCTGATTCCGGTCGGCCGCCTCGACTACCAGACCGAGGGGCTCCTCCTGCTCACCGACGACGGCGAGTTCGCGCAGCGCATTTCGCATCCGCGCTACGGCTGCCACAAGACCTACGAAGTCAAGGTCAAAGGGACGCCCGACGAAGCGCAGCTCGACCGGCTGCGCAAGGGAATCGTGCTCGAGGGCCGGCGCACCGCGCCCTGCCGCATCACCTGGATGAAGAGCACCGGCAGCCGCGACGAAGAGGGGGGCAACACCTGGTTCGCGGTCGAGCTGTCGGAGGGCCGCACGCGCCAGGTGCGGGAGATGTTCTTCCGCATCGCCCACCCGGTGCAGAAGCTGCGCCGGGTGGCGATCGGCCCGCTCAAGGACACCGAGCTGCCGGTCGGCGCTCTGCGCGAGCTCTCCGACCGCGAGCTCGCGATCCTGCGCAAGGCGACCGACAAGGTGGTCGCGAAACCGGCGCGGTCGCGCACCGCCAAGCGGCCGGCAGGCGAGCGCGAGGAGCGCAGTGAGCGCCCGCATCGCGCGGCGTCCGCGGCGCGGCCGGCGCCGGCGGAACGCAGCTCGCGCGGCGACCTGCCGGCCCGTTCCGCTCGTTCCGATCGCCCCGCTCGTCCTGCGCCTACAGCGCGTCCAGCGGCGCCCGCCCGACCGGCTCGCCCGGCGCGACCCAGCCGGGCCGCCAGCGGGGACGCTCCGCCGCGGGGTGACCGTCCGGTCCGCAAGGCCCGTCCGGCCGGCGCCAGGCGTGGCGAGGGCGATGGGCCGCGCACTCCGGGTCGCGGCAAGCCGGCGGCCGGTCGCACCTCGCGGACCTCGCGCCCGCGGTGAGCGGCGGCGCTGCGCGGCCGCGCGTTCCGCCAGCGCTGATCGTCGCCATCGACGGTCCCGCCGGGGTCGGCAAGAGCACGGCGGCGCGCCGCCTGGCGGCCCGGCTCGCGGTGCCCTACATCGACACCGGCGCCATGTATCGCGCCGCTGCGCTCTATCTCGCCGACCTCGGGATCGATCCCGCCGACCGCGCGGCGGTCGCCCGGGCGGTCGCGGCCATGCCGCTCCGACTGACCCTCGACGACGGCGGCGCCCAGGTCGAGCTCGCAGGGAGCGACCCCGGAGAGCGCCTTCGCCTGCCCGAAGTCAGCGCGTTGACCTCGCGCATCGCCGTGCATGCAGAGGTGCGGCAGCGTCTGGTCGCCCTGCAGCAGGAGTTCGTGCGTCGCTGTGGCGGGGTGATGGAAGGGCGCGACATCGGCACCGTCGTCGTGCCGGAGACACCGTTCAAGTTCTATCTCGACGCCGCCCCCGAAGTGCGCGCCTCCCGCCGCCACGCCGAGCTCTCGCAGCGCGGCAGCGTTGGCGACCCGGAGGAGGTCGCCCGCCAGCTCGCCGAGCGCGACGCGCGCGATAGCTCGCGCAGCGAGTCGCCGCTTCAGGCGGCGCCGGATGCGCTGCACATCGACACCGGCAGGCTCGATCCCGAAGCGGTCGTCGAGGCGATGCTGGCGGAGATCCGCCGGCGCTCCGCCTGAAGCGCCGGCCTGCGTCGTTGCTGGCGTGTCAGCTCGACAGGCGCTCGAGCACCGAGCGCTCCCAGTGCCGCGGCCCGAGCGTCTTGACGTCGGCGATGCGCGCTTCGGCCATGCGGTCGGCGGCGACGGCGGTCGGAATGCCGTCGCGCCCGGCGATCGCGAAGACGCGCAGCACGTTGTCGTAGATGCCGCGCGCCCGGCGCAGGGCGCGATCCTGGTCGTAGCCGATGAACTCCTGGAAGACGTTGATCAGGCCGCCGGCGTTGATCACGAAGTCGGGCGCGTAGAGGATCCCGCGGCGGGCGATTTCGGCGCCGTGCCGGGGAGCGTCGGCGAGCTGGTTGTTGGCGCCACCGGCGACCGCTTTCGCCTTGAGGCGCGGCAGGGTGTCGTCGTTGAGGATCGCGCCGAGGGCGCAGGGGGCGAAGATGTCGCACTCGACGTCGTAGATCGCTTCCGGAGCGACGATCTCGACGCCCAGCTCGCGGGCCTTGGCGATGGCGCCGGCGTCGATATCGCAGCCGACGAGCCGCGCCCCTTCGTCCTTCAGGTAGCCGGCGAGATAGCCGCCGACGCTACCGAGTCCCTGGATGGCCACCGAGCGTCCGCTCAAGTCGGTCGAGCCCCAGAGTGTCTGCGCCGCCGCCCGGATCCCCTGCAGGACGCCGAGCGCGGTCACCGGCGAAGGGTCGCCGCCGCCGCCGAGCTCCGGCGCGACACCGGTGACCCACGCCGTCTCCTGGGCGATGAACTCCATGTCGGACGTGTTGGTGCCGACGTCCTCGGCGGTGATGTAGTGGCCGCCGAGCGAATCGACGAACCGGCCGAAGGCACGGAACAGCGCCTCCGACTTGTCCTTCTTCGGGTCGCCGACGATGACCGCCTTGGCGCCGCCGAGATTGATGCCGGCGGCGGCGGCCTTGTAGGTCATGCCGCGCGACAGGCGGAGAGCGTCGGTGAGCGCGGCGTCGAAGCTCTCGTACGGCCACATCCGCGTACCGCCCAGACCGGGGCCGAGGACGGTCGAGTGGATGGCGATGATCGCCTGCAGACCGACTTCCGGGTTCGAGCACAGCAGCACGCGCTCGTGCCCCATCTCCTTCATCTCGGCGAAAGCGTCCATACGATCTTCCTCTCGTGCCCGCAGGGCCAATGTTTCAGGGGGAGGCGAAAAAGCCCGCGAAGTCTACCGCACGCTCCCCGTACAATCGCCGCATGGATCGCACCGCGCGTGCCGCGTGGGTCAAGGATCTGGCGCTCGCCGCCGGCTTCTCCCGCGCCGGCATCGCCACGCTCGCCGTATCGGCCACCGGCCAGGCCTACGCGCGCTGGATCGCCGAGGGCGGGCACGCCGGCATGGGCTACCTCGAGAAGCACGCCGCGCTGCGCCAGGATCCTCGCAACCTCCTTCCCGCCGCGCGGAGCGTGCTCTGCGTCGCGCTCGACTACGCGCCG
>Ga0073905_10001527_pt1 | contig 11860 bp, 13 predicted proteins | sample KloWWTupernatant_FD_65482 | JGI IMG/M metagenome (GOLD analysis project Ga0073905, IMG submission 65482) | Active sludge microbial communities from Klosterneuburg, Austria, studying microevolution and ecology of nitrifiers - Klosterneuburg... | ecosystem: Engineered > WWTP > Aerobic digester >... | reverse complement strand
GCCACATATGGATACCAAGCCCTAGCCTATGGCTTTTCGGGAGCGTATGGTGCAGGCATAGCGATGCCCTATCGCTCGAGGGTGAGCCATCCATGGAATTGGCGCAGCTGGACGCGTTTATTGCCGCCGCGGATTGCGGCAGCTTTAGCCGCGCCGCCGATCTCCTCAGCGTCGCCCAGCCATCCCTGAGCAACCGCATCCAATCGCTCGAACGCGAAGTTGGCCAGACCCTTTTCGAACGCATGGGCCGCGGCGTGAAGCTCACTGATGCCGGCCGCTCGTTCCTCCCCTATGCCCAGCGCGTTCTCCGCACCCTGAATGATGGCCTGATGGTGCTTGAAGGCACCCGCGAAGGCACAGCCGGGCGCCTGACCATTGGCACCGCTCCCGCCGTCGGGACCTACGTCCTGCCACGCCTCCTCAAGGTGTTCCGCGATAACCACGCCGGCGTCGACATCCTCGTCCGCACCGGCCACAGCGACGAAGTGCTCCAGATGGTCCTCGACGACGACGTGCAGGTTGGAATCGGCCGGCCGATAAACCACCCGGATGTGCGGACCGTCACCCTCTACCGCGACGAACTGGTCCTGGTTGTCTCATCCCAGCACCGCTACGCAAAACGCGGCTCGGTCAAAGTCGAGGACCTCGCCGATGACTCGCTCATCCTCTTCGACCGCGACTCGGGCTATTACAGCATGATCCTCGGGCTCTTCCGCGACCTCGGCGTGCTCCCACAGCAGCAGATGCAGCTCGACTCCATCGAGGCGACCAAGAAGATGGTTGAGGCGAACCTGGGCATCGCGCTGCTCCCGGAAGTGTCTGTCGAGCGCGAAATCCGGCTGGGTACGCTCCACAAGGTCCATATCGAAGCCGCCGAGCCGGTTCAGCGCGAAATTGCGGTCATGTACCGGCGCAACAAGCCACAGTCCGGGCCAATGGCCTCGTTCCTCGACCTGCTGGGCGAGATTTACGGCATCAGCCTGCCCCGGTAGCTTTCCATACACAGTGCTGATCGACCTCCATTGCCACACCCGCCCACTGAGCGCCTGCAGTGCGCTCGATGCCGATGAACTGGCACGTCTTGCCCGGTCGCGCGGCCTCGACGCCATCTGCCTGACCGAACACGATCGCGCCTGGCCCGAAGATGAACTGCGGGAACTCCGGGGCCGGACGGGTTTTCCCATCTTCTCCGGGGTCGAACTGACCACCGATATCGGCCACATTCTCGCCTTTGGCCTGACCGGCACCACGGGTTACTCGGCGATCGGGCGCGATGTCCACCAGGCCGCCCTGGAATGCGGGGCGATCCTCTTCCTCGCCCACCCTGCCCGCGATGGGCTCCTCACCGTGTCCCACGAAACGGTCGAGTACTTCGCGTCGGTCGAGGCGATCAACGGCTCGGATTCGCGACTCCAGAACATGGCCGCTTCGGGCCTCGCGCACGGCTTCCGCCTGCCGGGGATCGGCGGCTCGGACGCACATACTCCGGCGGAGGCCGGCCGGGCCGCCACGCGCTTCACGCGGCGGATTGAGACGCAGGCGGAGCTGCTGGAGGCCCTCCGGGCCGGGGCCTACGAGGCCGTGGCCATCGAGTGAGCCCTCACTCCTCGCCGAACCACCTCCGCGCTTGCAGCTTCTCGGTGGCCTGGTGGATGTTCAGCAGCGCCACGAAGTGTTCGAGCGCGTGCGCAACGGCCCGTTCGGCCGCCCACGCGAGGTCTACCTCGCCAGCGGGCCACACACCGGTACGCTTCCACTGCTCCGGCGCCAGGGCCTTGAAGAGCTCGGCGGTCGCCTCGCGCTGGCGCATGAACTCGTCGGCCAGGTCGCCGATCTCGCCGTCCCGGCGGTACATCGTTTCCATGTAGCCCACTTCGTCCCATTCTTCGAAGACCGGCAGGTCCTCCTCGATCATGCGCCGCACCCGGGCCTGGAAGACGTTGAGTTCGGCGGCGAGCAGGTGCGCGACGTGCTGGTGCGCCGACCACCCGCCATTTACCTGTTCGTGCTGGCGGTGCGCGACCAGCGATGCGGCCCAATCGACGCCTTTCACGCTCAACTGCAGGCGGGCCATCAGAGTTGGGTCGGGGATGCGTCTTTCAGCCATCGGTAACCACCAGATCGGGGATTCTCCCGCGCGAAATCGGCCATCCTTCCAATGCGCAGGGGAGCATCCACCGTACTAGGCTGGCCGGAGAATGGCCATCGATCCGACCGCCTCGGGCGTCCCATCGGGAGCGCACATCTCGCTAAGCGAAGCTGGCCAACTGGCGCGCAACCGCGGCGCGGCGTTCAGCAACAGCCCGGCGATGGCGGGAATCAGTGCCCCCCTGAGCGAATCGGCCGGCGTCCGGTCCTCGGCCAGGGCATCCACCCGGGGCGCTGCGACCCGCTCTTCAGCTTCCGGGACAGCAACGCCGCACACCCCGGTGGTATCCAACAGCAGTGCCGACCCCGGCCAGTGGGATGGCATGCTGAACAGGCTGGGCCAGAAGTACAACGTCCCTCCCCTTTTCCTCAAGTCCGTCATGCTCATCGAAAGTGGCGGCCAGCCCGATGCGGTCGGTGATGGGGGCCACTCCGTCGGACTCTTCCAGTTGCACGACCAGGGCTATGGCGCGGGTATGGGCGATTCGCGTTTTGACCCCGAGGCGAATGCCGATCGCGCCGCCCGGGGCCTCGCCGAAGCATGGCACGCGGGCGAGCGGGCGGGCTACACCGGCGAACACGCCGTGCGCGCGGCCTACAACTATTCGTTCAACCCGGGCGGTGGATTCGCCTACCAGGGCGATGCGCTCGTGGAGCGATACAATCAGCTGCTCGCCGGGCAGGGGCTGCCGGCGCTTTCGTAGCTGCTTCCGCGGTCCGGCCCGCCCTTCCCCCGCAGTGCTATGATCGTTCTTCGCGGTGCCGCATCACGGTCCGCCCAACAACGATGGGAGGTGGCCCCAGAATGGTGACCGCCGGATACCTGGAGCGAAGCGTCTCCGTCGATGGCTTGAACCTGGCCTACCAGGAATGGGGCAGCCCCGGCGCGGCGGCCATTGTCATGCTCCACGGCTTTGGCGTCTCCGGCCACATGTTCGATGAGTTCGCCGAACGTATGCAGGACCGCTACCGGCTACTTGCCCTCGACCAGCGCGGCCACGGCGACAGTGACTGGGCCGAAGACGGCAACTACTCGCGCGATGCCTTCGTGGCCGATGTCGAAGGGTTCCGAAAGCAACTCGGCATCGAGAAGTTCATCCTCATCGGCCACAGCATGGGCGGCCTCAATTCCGTCGCCTACACCAATGCCTACCCGCAGCACGTCCGCGCCCTGGTCCTTGTCGATGTTGGGCCGGAAGCCGCGAAAGAGGGCGTCGACAACATCGTCCGCTTCACGCGCGGCCCCGATGAGCTCGATTTTGAAGAATTCGTGCAGATGGCCCACCGCTTCAACCAGCGGCGCACGCTCGAAAACATCCGCGAACGAATGCGTCACCGCCTGAAGCCTACCGAAAGCGGCAAATGGACCTGGAAATTCGACAGGCGCTTCCGCGAGCCCGGCAGCGGGCTCAAGATCGGCAGCAGCCTGAGCAACGATGAGTCGTGGCAGCTGTTCCGCAATATCGCCGTTCCCACGCTCCTCATTCGCGGTGGCGAGAGCGACGTGCTCACACCGGAAGTAGCCGAACGGTGCACCCAGGAGATCCGCCACTCGCGCCTGGTCATTGTCCCCGGAGCCGGTCACAGCGTGCCCGGCGATAACCCCGATGCCTTCACCGAGGCCGTGCGGGAGTTCATCGCGGATGTTGAGACAGGCCAGTTTGAGCCGGTGGTCAGCGATGGCCCACCGCTGGAACAGCTCGTTGAAGAACACACGGCCGCCAGGCGGAGAGGGCCCGGGCTGATCACGCTGGTCGTAGCCGGGGCCGCGGCCATGGTCGCCATTGCCGGGGCCGGCTATTTGGTGAGCAGGAATGCGCGGAAAGGCCGCGAAGAGACATCCGCCGGTGCCCGGGTCCGCGCGGCCGCCCGCCACGTGCCCGCCCTTCATCCAATCGAGATCGAGCAGGCTCGCGAGCGCGCCGCCGAAGTTGTCACCCGGCTTGGTGCTGCCGGGGTCAGCGGCTCGCGCCGCGCCCGAAAGTCGCTCAGCGAAGTCGATATCGAAAAGGCCCGTAGCGCGGCCCAGGAAGCGCTGGCCCTCCTTTCAGAAGGGACGCGCCATGCGCCCGCAGCGGTCCGCGATGCCGCCCACCGGATCGACCGCCAGGACGCGGCACGGCGCGGCGCCTCCGCACTCGCGCTCACCCGCCAGACTGGCGGAACGGCTGCCCGCCTCGCGGGCCGCCTCGCCCACCGCAAGAAGCGGCCCCAGCACCGGGTGATGCGGTGGCGGAACTGACCGCACCACGGGTCCGGCTCGCCTTCGATGACCGGGGCGCCGGTTCGCCTGCGTTCGTCTTCGTGCATGGATTTGCCTGCGACCGCCAGGCATGGGCCCCCCAGTTCGATGACCTGAGCCGCGATCACCGCTGCATCAACGTTGATCTTCGCGGGCGTGGTCAGTCCGAGGCGGTGGCGCCGTTCGATGTGACTACCGCGGCCGATGACATTGGCGCGCTTATCGCCCAACTCGAAGCCGCTCCGGCCATCGTTGTCGGGCATAGCCTTGGTGGCGTCATCGCGCTCGTTCTCAACGATAGGCACCCGGAGGCAGTGCTGGGCATCGTCGTTGGCGATTCACCGCTCGGCCCGGCGTTCTCCGAGCGGCGGGCGCCCGGCCTTCCCGCGCTCATTCGCGAAGCAGGTTCGATGGCGCCTGCCGCGCGTATGGTCGATCGGTTCTGGATCGACGCGACCCCCGCGGAGGTACGCGCCTACGGATCCGTGCTGATGTCGTGTCCGCCTGAAGTTGCAGCCGGCATGCTCGATGGATTCGAGGACGTGGCCGGGCAGTTTGCCGAACTGGTCCGGCGGGCCGATCAGAAACCGTTCATGGCGATCTGGGCCGGCACGCCGCTGGGCGACCCCGCCTGGTTGCGCGAATCGACGATGTTTGTCCGCCAGGAACCTATCCCCGGCACGGGCCACTTCTTCCAGCTCGAGCAGCCGGCCATTACCACCGCTCTGTTGCGGGCATTCCTGGATGACGTTGCCCACGATCCCCGCGTTCCCCGTGGCTGAGCCTGCCGCGTTGGGCCGGAACGCGCATGAGCGGTAAGGTGAGACCGATGGCAGATACCCGGGCGCGGCAGCGGCCACGAAGGGCAGTCGGGAAGAAGGCCGGCTCACGCTCCTGGCAGCCGATCTTCACCGGCGGCGTGCTCGCCCTCGCCGTGAGTCTCGTGGTGTTTGTCCTCGTCGCGGCCGACAGCCTCGGCGATTCGGGTGGTGGCTCGGGTGGCCCGGTTGGCGCCGATCCTACCGCCACCGCGGACAGCGCGACTCCAGGCAGCGGCGGAGGCGCCACGGCAACTGCAACCGAGGCCTCGGCGTCATCGACTCCGACGTCCGCTCCCGGGGCGGATGGTTCGATCGTGGTCGCCTGCGGCGACATCCTGGTCCCCCTCGACAAACAGCACCGCCTGCCCGCCGATTGCATCCCGCCGGGCCTTACCCAGCTTTCCGCGGACATTTCCGCCCAGGGCGCGCAGTACCTCCGGGCCGATGCCCTTGCCGCGCTCGAAGAGATGTTCGCGGCCGCCCGGAAGGATGGGTTTCAGCTGCAGGTCAACAGTTCCTACCGGAGCTACGACACCCAGGCCGCGACCTACGACTACTGGGTAAGCCTCTACGGGCGCGAACAGGCGGACCGGACCAGCGCGCGTCCCGGACACAGTGAGCACCAGTTGGGCACGACCGCCGATGTTGGCGCGGGGGGCCGCTTTCTCGAGGATTTCACCGGCTCCGAAGAGGCCCGCTGGCTCGCCGGGAATAGCTGGAAGTTCGGCTTTATCATCAGCTATCCCGAGGGCAAAGAAGACATAACCGGTTACGCCTACGAGCCGTGGCACGTGCGCTTTGTGGGAAGAGATGTGGCCGCCCAGGTCAAATCCAGCGGCCGTACCCTGCGGGAGTTTCTGCTGAAGTAGGCCCCTGTTGCGGGGTTAGTCCTATGATGCAACACTCCGGGCGCACCCTGTATGAACGTGCCTGGAGGTAGTCAATGATCCCCGCTTCTCCCACCGAGGAACTGCTCGTCGAGCAATCCGGCCACATTCTGACAATTACGCTGAACCGGCCCGACCGGCTGAACGCGATCAGCGGTCCCATGCTCGGAGCACTCTCGACGACGTTGCAGGCGGCAAACATCGATCCGGATGTCCGCGTGGTCGTCCTGACCGGGGCCGGTCGCGGTTTCTGCTCGGGGCTCGACCTCAAGGACCAGACTTCAGGCTCCGGCAGTGGTGCGATCCAGCCCGGCCGGGGCGGCTACCAGCTCTTCGACCTTCACAACTCGCCGCCAATTGTCATCAACCGGATGGACAAGCCGATGATCTGCGCCCTGAATGGCGCCGCCGCCGGCTACGGCATGGACCTGGCCCTCGGCTGCGATATTCGCATCGCCAGCGAGAACGCCAAACTCGGCGCGGTCTTCGCGAAGCGCGGAGTACTCCCCGAAAGCGGTGGCTGCTGGTACCTGCCGCGCCTTATCGGCTGGGCGAAAGCAGCGGAGGTCGCCTTCCTCGGCGATGTCCTCGATGCGAACCGCTCGCTCGAACTCGGCCTCCTCAACCGCGTTGTCCCCCACGACCAGCTGATGCCCGAAGCGATGAAGTGGGCTACCCAGATCGCCAACAACGCCCCCCTCAGCATTCAATCCACCAAGCGCATGATGCGGCTCGGCCAGGATGAGACGTTCGAGACTGCGGTCGACCACATCTTCCTGCAGCTGCTGCCGCTCTTTCAGAGCAGCGACTTCAAAGAAGGGCTCTCGGCTTTCGCCGAGCGCCGCGAACCCCAGTTCAAGGGCCGCTAACCGCCAGTGCCCACGTCCGGGAGCGCGGCAACAAACCGCCGCACACTGCCGGGCGTGGGCAGCCGGACGAAGCTCACGCGTGACCACTGCGGGTCGTCCATCGCGGCCAGCATCACCATTCGCCGCCGCTCGTGGCTCCGCAGCGTGTAGGCGATCAGCGATTCATCCGGATCCCAGACCTTCAACTGGCTCCAGAAGCGCTCGGTGTTCGTGCCCCAGAGTACTTCCCGGCTGCGCCAGCGCCGCCACGAGCGCCTCAGGATTCGCCAGGTAGTGAGCCGCCGCGGGAAATCGAGCCAGATGATCGTGTCGGCAAGCGGCCAGGTGACAGCGACCGTGTGGCCGAAGTAATTGCCCGCCGTCACCCACGACTCTCCAGCATGTGCGTCCCTCAGCATCTCGTGGAATTCAGCGTCGGGTGTCGGCTGCCACCCGGGCTTCCAGTACAGGGCATCGAGTTCGATGAATGGCGCGCCGAGCCAGGCCGCGAGGTCTGCGCCGAGGGTGGATTTGCCCGCGCAACTCGGCCCAACAACAATCACCCGCCGGCCGATGCTTCCATCCACGGCACGCCTGCTCAGAGACGCCCCTGGAGGCTCCCGGGCAGGTCCGCGGGGATCTCGCTCACCGGGCGGGTCGCCAGTGCGATCGTGATGTCGAACAGGTCTCCCCAGGCGGCCTCGTAGTAGTCGCCCGGTCCCTCGTCATCCGCCTCCCACGCGAGCACCACCTGGGGCATGCCCTCGGGCGCGTTCACCCAGTACTCGCCGAGCACGGTAGCCTGGGGCGGGTGCTCGAACGACTTTCTGCGCTCGAACGCCGCCAGCCCCTGCAGCACGCCGGTCCCCGGCTTGAAATGAAGATAGGCCACGTAGATCGCCATTGGGGCGATTATAGAACCGGCCAGTGCGCCGCGCAGCCACGCGGGCGCGTTCTGGTAGACTAGCGCCGCGTGGGGGGCCGCGACGCCCACCGCATGGAGTTGCCGATGTACCGACGCATCCTCGCTGGCATCGTTGGCCAGGGGAAAACCAGGGACTTCCTCGCCGCAATGCGCGAAGCGAACGAATTCCAGCTGGGCAGGGGCATCCGCGCGCGCACCGCCATCTGGGGGGCGATGACCGGCCAGAACAACGCCGTCATTATCGCCGCCGACTTCAACACCCTCGATGACCTCGAGAAGTGGACAGATATGGCTGCCGAAGACTCACGCTTTGCCGCTGTCCGCCGGGCTGTCCGCACGCACATGGTGTACGACGATTCCAAAGTCTCCATTCACCGCCTGGCCTATCACTCGGAAGGCCTCATGACCTCCGAGGACGCGACCGCTCCCCGGAAGTACATGCGGGTTCTTAGCGGCGAGGTCCAGCCTGGACACCATCGGGAATTTGTCCTTTCGGTTTCGCATGCGCTCGACTACCAGAAGCAGCGCGGCATCGATGCCCACACGAGCGTGTGGTCGGCCATGACCGGGCACACAAGCGGCGTCTCCATCGTCGCCGAATTCGATTCACTCGCCGAGCTGGAGAAGTTCGACGAGATGGCCGTCACGGATTCGGAGTTCGGGCGCCTCCGTGCTGCCACCCGCGCCTCAATGGTCTTCCTGACCAGCGAAACGCAGTTGATGCGCAACCTGATGTAGCGCCTGGCCCAGCCAACCGCGCGAATAGCAAGAGGGGCGCCCCGGATTGGGGCGCCCCTCTATGCGTGCTCGTTTTGGTGCGGTTGCCGCTCCTAGCAGCAAGCGCGGGGCTGACCGCCACCGTCTTCCGCCTGGAAGCTCGACCCACAGGCGCACGACTTCACCGCGTTCGGATTGAAGATGCTGAACCCGCTCTTCATGATGTCGTCGATGTAGTCAATCTCGGCACCCTGGAGGTACTGGGCGCTCTCCGGGTCGACAAGGATGCGAACACCCGACTTCTCGATGACGATGTCGTCTTCTTCGGCCGCGCGGGCAAGTGCCATGCCGTACTGGTAGCCCGAGCAGCCGCCGCCAGCCACGAACACGCGCAGCGCGCCATCGTTCAGTTCGCGCGATTCAAGAAGGGCCTTCGCCTTGGCCGCGGCCTTGTCGGTGATGTTGACCAGCGTTGCGGTCGCTTCGGATTCGATCGTCACAGTGAGCCTCCAGGGCGGGTATGGTGAGCGTACCGGCATGGCAGCCCGGGGCAGCCAGCACTACGAAAAGCATAGCAATGCCGATGTGCCGCGTCTATGCGCCGGATCAGGTCAGTTGTAGCGATCCAGCCGTGGCTTTACCCTCGTGCCATGACACAGCCAGCACGCGTGATCTACCTCCCACCCGGCGTTATTGCCGGTCCCCCGGCCCCGCAGCAGGCTGCCGGCGCCAGCGGCATCCCCTTCGATCGCAACTTCTTCGAAAGCATCCTCCCGCCATCCATCGCCGGCTTTTGCCAGCAGGTGCATTGCGAAGTCCCCGTTGTCGAAGTCAGCACCGTCGATGGGCTGACGCACTACGTCAACGGGATCAGCGGCCTCTCGGATTCCTGGGTCGCCCTCCAGACATCGAGCCCCGAACACGCGCATCTCACCCAGGTCTTCATCCCCTACCAGACGATCTATCGCGTGGAGATCCATCCCGAAGAGGATGAGCGGCGACATCACCTTGGGTTCTACACGCCCGAGCCGCGGCCGCGCCGCCGGAAGGCATCGCCCGCTCCACCAGCAACGGAAGGGGACGCGGCCGCCCGGTAGGCGAACACTTGTGCTAACCGGCGCCAGTTCTGGCACAATACGGCGATGGCGCACTCTCCGGCGGCCCCGTCCCTCGAAAAGTTCAGCCCGGCCGCCCGCGCCTGGTTCCGCGACACCTTCGCCGAACCCACACCCGCCCAGGAACTCGGCTGGGATGCCATCTCACGCGGCGAACACACCCTGCTCCTCGCACCGACCGGCTCCGGCAAGACACTCGCAGCCTTCCTCTGGTGCCTCGATCGTCTCGCCACCCGGCCTCCTCTGGCGGTCGACCGGCGGGGAAAGCCTGTCCGGCCGGGCGTATCCGTCATCTACGTCTCTCCAATCAAGGCACTCTCCTACGACATTGAGCGAAACCTGCGCGCTCCCCTGGCCGGCCTGCGTATCGCCGCGGCCCGGGAGGGGTTGCCTCCACCCGACATAACAGTTGCAACGCGGACGGGCGACACCCCCACCCGCGACCGTGAGGACATCCGCCGCAACCCGCCCGACATCCTGATTACCACCCCGGAATCGCTCTACCTCATGCTCACCTCCCGTTCGCGGGACGTGCTCGCGTCGGTCGGTACCGTCATTGTCGATGAGATCCACACGATGGCGGGGACCAAGCGCGGATACCACCTGTCGCTCTCCCTGGAGCGCCTGGAGCGCCTTGCGGGACACCCGTTCCAGCGGATCGGACTCTCGGCCACCCAGCGCCCGCTGGAAGAAGTTGCGAAATACCTCGGCGGCGACCGCCCGGTGCGGATAGCGGACGCCGGCTCGCGCCGCGAGCTCGACCTCAAGGTGATTGTGCCGGTGGAGGACATGAGCCGTCCGGCGAACTTCGTGCCCATCTCGCCTGAGCCGGGCCCCGAGCAGCGCAGCTCGATCTGGCCAGCCCTGTACCCCGAGCTGCTGGAACTGGTCCGGGCCCACCGGTCCACCCTCATCTTCGTCAACAACCGCCGCCTGGCGGAGCGCCTCGCGGCTCGCATCAACGAGCTCGCCGGGGAGGAACTGTTACGCGCCCACCACGGTTCCATCTCGCGCGAGCAGCGTCTCGATATCGAAGAACGCCTGAAGGCCGGGATGCTGCCGGGACTGGTCTGCACAAGCTCGATGGAGCTCGGTATCGACATGGGAGCCATCGACCTGGTCATCCAGGTGGAATCGCCCAAGTCTGTCGCTCGCGGCCTCCAGCGGGTCGGCCGAGCGGGTCACCAGGTCGGTGGCACCAGCACCGGCCGTATCTTCCCCAAATACCGGGGCGATCTCCTCGAATGCGCCGTGGTAACCCGCCGGATGCGCGAAGGACTGATCGAAAAGACCGACGTACCCCGCAACCCGCTCGACGTGCTCGCCCAGCAAGTCGTGGCAGCTTGCGCCGTCGAGGACCTTACCGTCGGCGAACTCGAAGCGCTGGTCCATCGAAGCTACAGTTTCGCGACCCTCAGCCGCGAACAGCTCGAAGGCGTCCTTGGAATGCTCGCCGGACAGTACCCCTCCGATGAGTTCGCCGATCTCAAGCCCAGGATCATCTGGGACCGCGAAGCCGGAACGCTCACCAGCCGCCGCGACGCAAAGACCATCGCCATCATCAACGCCGGAACCATCCCGGATCGGGGGCTCTACGGTGTTTTCCTGGGCGCTGGCGGCCCGCGCGTCGGCGAACTTGACGAGGAGATGGTCTACGAAAGCCGCCCGGGCGAGACGTTCCTCCTTGGCGCGACCACCTGGCGCATCGAGCAGATCACGCGCGACCAGGTGATCGTCTCGCCCGCGCCCGGGGAGCCCGGCAAGATGCCCTTCTGGAAGGGCGACGGAGTCGGCCGGCCACTCGAATTCGGGCGGGCGATTGGCGCCTTCACGCGCGAGCTGCTCGCCATACGCGACCCGGAAGCGGCCATTCGGCGGCTCATCGCCGGGCATGACCTCGACGAAAACGGCGCCCGCAACCTGCTGGACTACCTCGCCGATGAGAAGGAGGCGGCCGGGGCGGTCGCCACCGACCGGACGATCGTCGTCGAGCGGTTCCGGGATGAACTCGGCGACTGGCGGGTCGTCATCCTCACACCCTTCGGCGGGCGGGTGCACGCGCCCTGGGCGCAGGCTATCGAAGCGCACCTGGTGGACCGGAGCGGCTTCGATGCCCAGACCATCTGGAGCGATGACGGCATTGCCATCCGGTTCGCG
>Ga0073905_10001526_pt1 | contig 11863 bp, 7 predicted proteins | sample KloWWTupernatant_FD_65482 | JGI IMG/M metagenome (GOLD analysis project Ga0073905, IMG submission 65482) | Active sludge microbial communities from Klosterneuburg, Austria, studying microevolution and ecology of nitrifiers - Klosterneuburg... | ecosystem: Engineered > WWTP > Aerobic digester >... | reverse complement strand
GTCGACGACGGCTCGCGCGACGCGACCTGCGAGCGCGTGCGGGAGGCGCGGGCGCTCGACCCGCAGGTCAAACTGGTTCGACTGCGGCGCAACTTCGGCAAGGCCGCGGCGCTGACGGCCGGATTCGACATCGCTTCGGGCCGGCTCGTGGTCACGCTCGACGGCGATCTGCAGGACGACCCTGACGAGATCCCGCGCATGCTCGAAACGCTCGAAAGAGGCGGCTTCGACCTGGTGTCCGGGTGGAAGCACGAGCGCAAGGACCCGCTCTCGAAGACTCTTCCGTCGCTGCTCTTCAACTGGGCGACGCGCAAGCTCGCGCAGGTCGACCTGCACGACTTCAATTGCGGCTTCAAGGTCTACCGCCGTGAGGTCCTCGAAGAGGTGCCGATCTACGGCGAGCTGCATCGCTACATCCCGGTTCTCGCCAGCCGCCGCGGTTTCTCGGTGGGAGAGCTGGCCGTGCGCCATCATCCGCGCCGGCACGGGATCAGCAAGTACGGCTGGGACCGCTTCTACAAGGGGTTGCTCGACCTGCTGACGGTGCTGTTCATCACCAAGTACACGCGCCGGCCGCTGCATCTGTTCGGCGCGCTGGGGCTCATCGGCCTCGGTTCCGGTCTGCTGATCAACCTCTATCTCGCGGTGCGCTGGTTTCTCGGCGAGTCGCTGTCGAACCGGCCGCTGCTGCTGCTCGGCTCGCTGCTGATGCTGATCGGACTGCAAGTGCTGATGACCGGCCTGCTGGCAGAGATGATGACCCACAAGACCTTCCGCCGCAGCGACAGCTATTCGGTCAAGGAGCTGCTCGATTAGCCCGCATTTCTCACCAGCGTTCGTCGCGAGGCGTCGCAGATGCCTGTGACTGCAAGGCGTCGCGACCGAGGCCCGCGCAGACGTACCTGGGGTACGTCGAGCAGGCCGACCGAGCGCAACGCAGCAGGCGCGGGCAGCTGGGACGCCGCAGCAGGAGGTTGGTGAGAAATGCGGGCTGGCCCGCTGGGCATCCTCTTCCTCACCCAGACCTACCCCCGGCGAGAGCACGATAGCGCCGGGCCGTTCATCCGCGATCTGGCGCGCGCGCTGGTGCGCGGGGGAGACCGGGTTCGGGTCCTGACGCCGCACGCCGCAGGTCTTGCCGCCGGCTGGAGCGAAGGCGGCGTCGAGGTGCGGACGTTCCGCTACGCTCCCGAGCGCTGGGAGCTGCTGGGATACGGCCGCTCGCTGCACGCCGACGAGCGCATGGCCGGCGCTGCCGCAGCGGTGGCGCCGCTCTATCTGCTCGGCGCCCGAAGGGCGTTGGGGCGGGCGCTCGCCGAGGGCGGGTGGGACGTCGTCCAGGCGCACTGGGTGGTGCCCAATCTCTTCCCGGCGGCCTTTTGCGGCCGCCGCCTGCCGCTCCTCGTCGGACTCCATGGCAGCGACGTCTTCATGGCAGAGAAAGGTCCGGTGCGGCCGTTCGTGCGCCGTGCGCTGCGCCGGGTCGAGGGCCTGACGAGCTGCTCGCCGGAGCTCGCGGCGCGGGTGCAACGCATCGGCTTTCCCAGCGAGCGCTCCAACGTCATCCCTTACGGCGTCGACGGTGAGCTCTTCTCGCCCGATGCCGGTCGGCGCGGGATCTGGCGCGCACGCCTCGGCATACCGGCGGAGGCGCCGATGTTGCTCGGCGTCGGCCGGATGGCGACCAAGAAGGGCTTCCACCTGCTCATCGAGGCGCTACCGGCGTTGTTCTCCGCGCTGCCGGAAGCGCATCTCGTGCTCGCGGGCGGCGGCGATCGGCTCGACGAATTCCGCCGCGGAGCTTCGGTCTTCGCTGGCCGGGTGCACTTCCCTGGCGCCGTGCTGCACGACACGCTGCCCGACCTCTATCGCGCCGCCGATCTGTTCGTGCTGCCGGCGGTGCACGATGCCAAGGGCAATGTCGATGGATTGCCCAACGTGATCCTGGAGGCGATGGCGACCGGTCTGCCGGTCGTCGGTTCGCGGGTCTCGGGTCTGCCGACGGCGATCGCCGAGGGCGTCAACGGCTGGCTGGTGGCGGAGCACAGCGTCGCCGACCTCGTCCGGGTATTGCCGGAAGCCTTGGCAGATCGGCGGCGCCTCGCGCAGTACGGCGAAGCCTCGCGCCAGCGGGCGAAGCGCGAGTTCTCCTGGGAGAGCGTCGCCGCGCGCTACCGCGCCGCCTATGTCGCCGCCAGCGAAAGACGGGGCGCGCGCGCCGCGGTCTGAGAGCCGGTGGTCGGGCGATCGGCTGGAGAGTTCGACGACCTAAGGGTGCAGGATCACTTCGACCGACTTGCCGGCACGCAGCACCGAGAGCTGGATCGAGATCCCGCGCGAGCTGTCGATCATCGCCTGCAGTCCGGAGGCCTGGGTGAGCGGGCGGCCGCCGGCACGCAGGACGAGATCGTCGACCAGCAGACCGGCGCGATCGGCGAGCCCCCCTGGAACCACCGCCTCCACCAGCAGGCCGCGGATGCCGAGCGGAGCGTAGTCGACCGCCGAAAGACGTGCGCCGAGTTGCGGTCGCTCCGGCCGCTTCGGCGCCAAAGGAGGAGCGGTGGCGGGCTTCGGCGAGGTCTTGCGCCTGCCCGATTCCTTGCTGGTCTCTGCCGCCGCGCGCTGCGCCTCGAGCCGTGAAAGCGCGGCGGCCGACTCGGCCGCTTGCGGGTCGAGGGCGATCGCGCGGCGGAACGACGTCTCGGCCTCGGGATAGCGGCGCTGCGCCAGGTAGACCGTTCCAAGATTGTGCGCGATGTCGGCGCGTTCGGGGGCGACCGCGGCGGCCTTCTCGAGACTCTGGGCGGCCTCCGGCAAGCGGCCCGCGGCCTGCTGCGCCAGGCCGAGCAGAGCCCAGGCGCTGCCTTCCGCGGGCTTCAGGCGGGCGGCGGTTTCGGCAGCGGCGACCGCGCTGCCGAAGTCTTTCGAGCTCAGGCCGGTCTGGGCCAACTCCATCGCCGCGCGGAAGCCGACACCTTGGGCGTTCGTCGGATCGAGCTCGATCGCCTTGCCGAGGCTCGTCGCCATGCCGGTCGAATTGCCCATCCCGCGCTGCGCGAGACCGAACTCGAGCCAGAGCGCGGGGGAGTCCGGATGGAGTTGCGTCGCCTCGAGCAGGACCGCCACGGCATCGAGGAATCGTCCGGCGGCGCTGTAGGCGCGGCCGAGCTCGAGGGCGATCTCGGCGTCACGGCGATCGAGCTCGTGGGCGGTACGCAGAGCGTCCAGGCCCGGACCGGCAAGCGCGAGCTTTTGCCGCGCGAGGCCAAGATTGAACCAGATCCGCGGATCGCGGTTGTTCAGCCCGGCGGCCTCGTTCAGCGCCTGAACGGCGTCCTCGTACTGCCCGCGTCCGAAGTAGATGAAGCCGACATTGTTGAGCACCTGCGCCTTGAGGTTCTTCGGCAGACGCTCGGGCGCGCCACGCTCGAGCGCCAGGACGCGCTCGAAGCCGGCGAGGGCGGCGTCGGTCCGCTGCTCGGCGAGGTCGACCTGGGCGAGGGCGAAGATGGCGCGCAGCGACGCCGGCGCGAGCTCCAGACTGCCGAGGATCGCGCGCCGGGCGGCGGCGGTGTCGCCGGCGGTGAGCGCGTCGATCCCCTGCTTGAGCTGCTGCGCGGCGCGGCGCCCGCGCTCCTCGGCGGCGTCGCGCTGGGCGTTCAGGAAGAGCGCCATGAACTCGGGACTGTAGATCTCTGCGCGCGGCTGGTAGGTCGGATCTTCGACCAGTGCCGCGGCGAGCGAGCGCTCGGCCCCTTCGGCGTTGCCGAGCTGGAATTCGAGCCAGGCGGCGGTCACGCGCAAGCGCGTGCCGTCGGGCGGCGCCGGCTGCTGCGCCGCGAGCTCGCGATAGAGCGCCAGCGCGTAGGCCAGCTCGCCGTCCATGAACGCTTGCTCCGCCTCGCGCTCACGCTGCGTCCGCGGATCCTCGGGCACGGCGGCAGAAGCGGCCTCCGGCAGTGAAGGGTCCGCGAGCGCCGACGGCGGCTCTTCGAGCAGGTCCTCGCTGGTGACCCCGCCGGCCGGCGCGTCCTGGGCCGTCGCCGCGGGTGAGAAACCGAACAGGAGAAGCAGGAGGGCCGGAAGGAAAAGCGTCGCGCGCATCGGCAGGGGGACCAGGCCGCGACTCTAACAGACGCTTCGCCTCAGTTCGGGAGGATGGGCTTCTCGGCGAGCCGCTGCGGGCTTCTGCCGTCGAGGTCGAAGGTGAGGATCGACTCGTTCTCGCTGCGGATCTCGACCCGCTCCGTGCGCAGCACCGGCGCGCCGGGCTCTTGAGTGCCGACGATCTCGACGACGTGGGCGCCGGGCGCGAGCCACCGTCCGCGCAGAGGAGTCGGCACGGCCGACGCGCCGTCGAGGCGGACGAAAGCCTGCCGCGCGTTGATGTGCGGTTGCACCGTGAGCTTGCCCGGGCGCTCGATGGGCGAGACGATCTGGCGCCGTTCTCCCTCCTTGAGCCGGACGGTGGTCTCCGCGGCATGCGAGTAGACCGGGGTCTCGATGGAGAAGCGGAGTTTGTAGCTGCCGGCGGCGAGCTCGAGCCGGCGCTCGCGGTCGAGGTTCCAGACCTTGCTGCCGAGCCGCATCGTCATTCCCGAGTCCCAGGCCGCTGCAACGGTCAGGACAGCCGGTACCGGCGCCGGCGGTGGAGGCTCGGCTGCGGGCTCGCTGGCCGCGGGAGCGGCCGCTGGCCCCGGCAGAGGAGCGGTCGATTCGCCCGGCGGTGAAGTGCCTGCGGGCGGCAACCTCGCGTCGACTGCAGGGAGCGCGGTGGTTGATGCCGACGCCGGAGTCGTCGCTACCGGCGGCTTCGCCGCCTCGGATGGCAGCGCGGCCGGCGCCGGAAGCGCGGCGGCCATCGGCCGGGACTCTTCCCAATAGCGCCAGCCGCCCCAGCCGGCGGCAGCGGCCAGGACGAGAGCAGCCACCGCCCCTGCGATCCACTTGCCCGCGCGCGGACGACGTTCGAACGCCACCGTGGCGGGCCCCTCGGCAAGCAGAGTCGGCGGCGCAGCGCGGGCATCGAGCACGATCTCGCCAAGACTCAGGGGCCGCGGCGAAGGCGTTGCCGGCGCAGCAGGGGCAGTGCCTCCGGCGGGCGAGGGAGCCGTCGTCGGCAGCGGAGCTCCGCGCTCCGCGGCAATCGTCCGGTTGCTGAACGGGGCGGTGACGAGCTCGCTTCCGGTCTCACGCGGACGACTGTGCGCCAGGCTCTCGATGTCCGCCAGGAGCTCCGAGCAGCCGGGGTAGCGCCGCTCCGGCTCCTTCTCGAGACAGCGCGCGACGATGCGCTCGAGCTCCGGCGGGCAGTCGCGCGCCTTGTCGCGCAGGGACGGCGCGGGCTCGTTGAGGATCTTGTAGAACACGGCGGAGATCTCGGCTCCCTGGAAGGGGCGCTCGAGCGCGAAGAGCTCGAAAGCCAGGATGCCGAAGGAGAACAGGTCGGTGCGCGCGTCGAAGGCTCCGCCGCGGATCTGCTCCGGCGCGAGGTAGGCCGCCGTTCCCAGAGTGATTCCGACCTGGGTCAGGACCTGGTCGTGGTGGGCGAGCTTGGCGATACCGAAATCCATGATCTTCGCCGTGTCGTCTTCCAGGATGCGGATGTTCGCCGGCTTGATGTCGCGATGCACGACGCCGCGCGAGTGCGCATACTGCAGACCCCGCACGATCTGCACGAGGTAGAGGAGCTTCTCCGGCAGGCTCAGGAACTCGCGGCGTTTGATCTTCCGGTCGAGGTCTTCACCGGAGAGATACTCCTGGACGAGGTAGGGGACGCCGTCCTTGAATCCGAAATCGTAGACCGTGACGATGTTGCGGTGGTGGAGGTTGCCGGCGATCTCGGCCTCGCGCATGAAGCGCTCGCGCATCTCGGCATCTTCCGAGGTGCACGTCTTGATGGCGACCGCCCGCTTGATGAAAGGGTCATAGGCCTTGTAGACGACTCCGAAGCCGCCAACACCTATCTTTTCAAGGACTTGGTACTTGTCCAGAGTCTCCATGAGCGAGGAGGAAATCGTAACACGCCGGGCCGGCGATCAGAGCGGCGTGGCGAGGCCTGCAGCGAGGAACTCCCAGAGCGCGGCGAAGGTCTCCCTCGCCGAGTTGCTGTCGTCCGGGAGCGCTGCGATCCATAGCTGCCGCGCCGGCAGTGGCGTCGGCAGGAGCATCCGCGCCCGTTGGCGGCGCGCCCCCTCCGAAGCCGGGTCGCCGAGTCGAGCGATCCACCAGGATCTGGCCGGCTCGTCGAGCTCCGGCAGGACATCGAGCGCGAGCAGCGGATCGGCGGCGCCGCCGAAGTCGGCGGCCGCGGCAAAACGGCCGTTGCGCTCGACCAGCGCGACGGCCGCGAGGGCGCCGCTCCACGGCCCTTCGCCGACCAGCGCGATGCGTGCAGGATCCGCTCCACGACGGACGAGCTCGGCGCGCGCCGTGTCGAGATCTTCGAGGCCGGCGTCGACCAGGCGTCCGTCGGCGGCGTGGCGGAAGCGCAGGCCGAAGCCATCGGAGCCACGCAGGCGCAGCCGCAGGACGGCAACTCCGCGGTTGGCGAGGAACTGCAGAAAGGGCTCGAACTCGAGCCAGTTTGGCGGCCGCTGGTCGCTCTCGAGCCAGACGAGACCCGGCGGAGGAAGGGTCGGTCGGCCCGGCCACCAGAGCTCGGCCGGCAGCGGCGTGCCGGCTGCGCTGCGCAGGTCCAGCCGCGAGGGCTCGACCAGATCGGCGGCGGTGATGGTCGGCGCGAGACCAAAGGAGAGCGGACGCGCCTCGGAGTCCGGGTCGAGCCGGTCGGAGTAGATCAGGTCGCGCGGAAGATGGGCGCTCGCCACTTCGTAAAGCGCGCCGCCGGTGCCTCCGGCGGGCAGCGCGCGCGCGAGGCGCGTGTCCAGCGGCAGCGGCAGCGGCCCGAGCTCGACGCCACTCGCAGCCTCGAAAAGGGCGGCCTCGACAGCGCCAGCGCAGCTCCATTGCATGGCGTAGACGGTGCCGTCCGGGCTGGCGTCGAGTCGCAATGCGTCGCAGCCTGGGCGGGCGCGGCGTTCGCGGCGCCCGGTATCGGGATCGAGGAGCTCGAGCTGCAGCGTGTCGTCGCCTTCGTCGGTGAACAGCCAGAGGCGGCTGCCGTCGGCGGAGAAGCGCTGCGGCAGGAAGCGGGCGTCGCGATCGATCGGCAGGAGCAGGCGCGTGTCGAGCCGCGAGCGTACGTGCAGCAGGACCTCCGTCGAGTCCGGGTCGATCTCGCGCACGAACGCCACCCGGTCGCCGTCCGCCGACGCGGCGGCGATGCGGAAGCCGGGCGGAACAGCGACCGGAAAACGGGCGGGCGGAGGCGCCGGATTGGCTGTCCAATGGATGCCCCGTTTCGCGAGCAGGCCGACGGCGGTCGGCGAATCGACGGCGGTGGGAGCGCTGGCCAGAAAAGCGGCGAGCTCGAAACGCCCCGGCTGGAGGCGCGGTCCGCCGGCCCCGATGCCTGGGTCGACGTCGCGCCGGCAGCCGCCAGCGAGCAGCAGCGCCAGGGCGAAGCCGAGTCGGGCGCGACCGGGCAGTCGATATACTGCCGTCATGAGTGACCGCAAGTACAAGCAGAGCGGATACCAGGACTCCGGATCATCGCCCCGCGACTCCTCCCGGCAGCAGGGCGATCGTCCCGCCGGAGCGCCGCGGGCTGGCAACGGGCCGCGGGATCCGCGTGATGCGCCGCGCGGCCGCGGTCTCGGCGCGCCGACCGCCAGCGCCTTCCGCTGCGCGAGCTGCGGCGAGCTGCAGAGCATCGGCGCGGCGGCGGGACTCGCGTCGCGGTGCACGGCCTGCGGCGCCGACCTGCACACCTGCACCAACTGCTCCCACTTCGACCCCGGTGCGCCCGCGCAGTGCCGCCAGCCGCAGGTGGCACTGATCATGAAGAAGTCGAAGGCGAACGAATGCGCTCTCTTCGAGCCCCGCGAGCGGCAGGAGTTCGCCGCCGAAAAGCCGGCACCGGCGGCGAAGGATCCGCGCGCCGCGTTCGACGCTCTGTTCAAGTAGGCCTGGTTGCTGTCGCTCCCGCCGCACCGCCGCGCTCAGCCTCCGATGTAGGACATCTCGACACGCCGCGGCAGGCTCGCCGTCGCGCGCGAGCGCAGCTCGGAGTAGCGGTCGCCGCGCTGTCGCCAGATCGCTGCGACGAAGCCGGCGAGCTCGGCGTCGGTCGCGCCGCCGCGCAGGGGCGTCTTGATGTCGCTGCCGTCGGCGGCGAACAGACAGGTGAAGATCCTGCCGTCGGCGGAGAGACGGGCGCGCACACAGTCGCCGCAGAACGGCTGCGTCACGGAGGAGATGATCCCGACCTCGCCCGAACCATCGCGGTAGCGGTAGCGCCTGGCGACTTCGCCGCGGCTCGCGGCAGCGATCGGTTCGAGCGTGGTGTCGGTGGCGGCGGCCGCGATCCGCTCGAGGATCTCCGCCGCCGGCACCACGTCCGCGAGCCGCCAGCCGTTCGACTCGCCGACATCCATGTACTCGATGAAGCGCAGGACGTGACCGGTGCCTCGGAACCTGCGCACCAGATCCGGGATTCCCGTTTCGTTGACGCCGCGTCGCACGACGGCGTTGATCTTGAGCGATTCGAAGCCGGCGGTCTGCGCCGCCGCGATGCCGGCGAGGACATCCTCGGGTTCGAAGTCGGCGTCGTTCATGCGCCGGAAGACCTCCGGGTCGAGAGTGTCGAGGCTCACCGTGAGTCGCGTGAGGCCAGCGGCGCGCAGCGCCTCTGCCTGCAGGCGCAGCAGCGACCCGTTGGTGGTGAGAGCGATCGGCGCCCCCAGTGGCGCGAGTCGCCGGATGAGGGTCGCGAGGTCGCGTCGCAGGAGCGGCTCACCGCCGGTGAGGCGGAGCTTGCGCACGCCGAGCCCGACGAAGATCCGAGCCAGACGTTCGATCTCTTCGAAGGTCAGCAGCTCGGCGCGGGCGAGAAAGGGATGATCCGGGCCATAGACCGCGCGCGGCATGCAATAGGCGCAGCGGAAATTGCAGCGATCGGTGACCGAGATCCGCAGGTCGCCCAGCGGACGGCCGAAGCGATCGCCTGAAGGCGGATCGATCGTCGGCAGGTGCGGCGCGAGCGGCGGCGAAGGCACGAGGCCGATTCTACGCTGTGCGGCGCGGCCGTTACCGGCCCTGCCGCAGCGGAGGAGGCAGGCGGGCGGTGGCCGCGGCGAGCTCGCGCATGCGTCCCGGGAGGTCGTCGGCGACGTCCGAGTTGCGGACGCGCCAGCACCAGTTGCCCGAGCTTCGTCCGGGGGTGTTCATGCGCGCTTCGCTGCCCAGGCCGAGAACGTCCTGCAGCGGCAGGATCGCAAGCTCGGCGACGGAGCCATAGGCAGCGCGGATCATCGCCTCCGGAATTCCCTCGGGCGGACCTCCGAGGTAGGTGAGCACGCGCCGACGCTCCTCTTCGCCCGCCTGAGCGAACCAGCCGCGCGTCGTGTCGTTGTCGTGCGTTCCGGTGTAGACCGCCGAGCGCGGCTCGTGGCGGTGCGGGCTGTGGTCGCTGTCGTCCGAACCGAAGCCGAACTGCAGCACGCGCATGCCGGGAAGATCGAGCTTCCGCCGCAGATCGCGGACCCGCGAGTCGATCTCACCCAGGTCCTCGGCGAGCAGGGGCAGGCTGCCCAGGCCTGCGCAGAGCGCGCGAAAGAACGGTTCGCCCGGGCCCTTCACCCAGCGGCCGCGCCGTGCCGTTCGATCGCGTTGCGGTATCCGCCAGTAGGCGACGAAGCCGCGGAAGTGATCGAGCCGTACGAGGTCGGCGATCTCGAGCTGCGCGCGCAGCCGGGCGATCCACCAGCGATAGCCCTCCTCGCGCAGGAGATCCCAGCGATAGAGCGGGTTTCCCCAGCGCTGGCCGTCGGCGCTGAAGTAGTCGGGCGGCACACCGGCGACCGCGCGCAGCCGGCCGTCGGGATCGAGATCGAAGAGACGGCGGTTCGACCAGGTGTCGGCGCTGTCGGGGGCGACGTAGATTGGCACATCGCCGAGAATGCGGATTCCGCGGCTCTCGGCGGCGCTGCGCACCGCAGCCCACTGGCGGAAGAAGAGGAACTGGCAGAAGACCGCGAAGCGCAGCTCACCGGCGAGCGCAGCGGAGCGCCGGGCGATCGCCTGCGGCTCGCGCTGCCGCAGGTCAGGCTCCCAGTCGATCCAGGAGGCCCCGTCGTGCTCGCGCTTCAGGGTGGCGTAGAGCGCCCAGTCGTCGAGCCAGGCCGTGCGGCGCTCCGCGCTGGCGAAACGCTGAAGCGCGATCGCGAGCTCCGGGAACTCACCCGACTCGAAGCGCAGGAAGGCCTGCCGGAGGAGACTCTCCTTGCAGGCCGCCGCGGCCGCATAGTCGACGCTGGCGCTCTCGGGGACTTCCCAGGCGGCAAGCGCTTCCGCCGGCAGCAGGCCGTCGGCGACCAGGGCCTCCGGCGAGACGAGCAGCGGATTGCCGGCGAAGGCCGAGAGCGCGTTGTAGGGCGAATCGCCCATGCCGGTGGGGCCCATCGGCAGAATCTGCCAGACGGTGAAACCGGCGCCGACCATCCAGTCGAGCATGGCGTGCGCCGCCGGGCCGAGGTCGCCGATGGCGAACCGGCCCGGTAGGCTGGACGGATGCAGGAGCAGGCCGGCAGCGCGCGCCGGGCGCGCGGCGGTCGCGGCCGGTCGGCCTCTACTCACTCGTGCTCGAGGTAGGTGTAGCCGGAGAGCCCCTGCTCGTACACGCGCAGGAGATTGCGCGACTCTTCGAGGGTGATGCGCTTGGCGCGCAACGCGATCTCGGAGAAACGACGGACGTTCGCGACCAGGTCGTCGCGGTCGTAGCTCACGTACTTGAGGACGTCCGCTACGGTGTCGCCGGCGAGCACATGGTCGATGTGGTAGCCGCCCTCCTCGCCGAGCGAGACGTGCAGCGTGTTGGTGTCGCCGAACAGATTGTGCAGATCGCCGAGAATCTCCTGGTAGGCGCCGACCAGGAAGACGCCGAGGAGATACACGTCGCTGCCCACTTCGTGCAGCTCCAGGACGTCTTTGACGTCGCGGCGGTCGATGAAGTGATCGATCTTGCCGTCGGAGTCGCAGGTGATGTCGGCGAGGACGCCGCGCCGCACGGGCTCCTCGTTCAAGCGGTGGATCGGCACCACCGGAAAGAGTTGGTCGATCGCCCACGAGTCGGGGAGCGATTGAAAGATGGAGAAGTTGCAGAAATAGGTGTCGGCGAGCGCGCGCTCGAGCCCGGCGAGCTCCTCCGGAACTTCGGGGAGCTCGCGGACCATGCGCAGGATCTTGATCGCCAGGGCCCAGAAGATGTCCTCGGCGAGCACCCGCTGCGACAGCGTCACGTGATTGAGGTTGAACAGGCTCAGCACCTCGTCGCGGTAGCCGGCGGCGTCGTGATAGGCCTCGAGGAAGTTCTTGCGCGACACCTCGCGATAGGTGTCGAGGAGGTAGCGCACCGGCGCCGGCGTGCCCTCCGGCAACACTTCGGGGAGCTGCCCGACGGTGAACTCGCCGACGCCGAGGACATCGACGATGAGCGCCGCGTGATGCGCGACCAGGGCCCGCCCCGATTCCGACACCAGCGTCGGGTGCGGCACGTTGTCGGCGTCGCACAACTCCATCGTGCCGAAGACGATGTCGTTGGCATACTCCTGCAGGGTGTAGTTCATCGACGAGGTGAAGTTGGTCTGCGAGCCGTCGTAGTCGATGCCGAGACCGCCGCCGACATCCAGGTAGCGCAGCGGCGCACCGAGCTTGTAGAGCTCGACGTAGGTCCTGCCGGCCTCGCGCAGCGCCTCCTTCACGTTGCGGATCGAGGAAATCTGGCTGCCGAGGTGGAAGTGGA
>Ga0073905_10001525_pt1 | contig 11864 bp, 14 predicted proteins | sample KloWWTupernatant_FD_65482 | JGI IMG/M metagenome (GOLD analysis project Ga0073905, IMG submission 65482) | Active sludge microbial communities from Klosterneuburg, Austria, studying microevolution and ecology of nitrifiers - Klosterneuburg... | ecosystem: Engineered > WWTP > Aerobic digester >... | reverse complement strand
ACTTTAACTCCGGAAATATCGTTTCTAATGAGTTTGGGCAGGGGGATTGTCGTTAACTTTGATGTGGGAAGATTGGGATAACTTGGGTGAGATTTCGGTTTAAATGATAGCTTTAGCTTAGTTAAGGATGCTCTGAATAACTAGCGGTGAAATGAAGTAGCGGCTGGATAAATTTCGAATAATGGGATTTCACGCGTAATTCTCCAAGGCGGCAGTGTTTTTCGCGCCCAATGTCGGCTATCCGGTTGGCAGATTAGACACCCCAATGACCGCCATCAGTCTGCTGCTGGTGCCCAGCAAAAAAAGCTTGAGGTTTAAGTCCGTAGGCTCCTATGGGCTGAATCCTGTCCTTCGACTTGGTGATCTGCTCGCTCCAAAGCGGGCGCTCTTGTATGGAGCCGACAGTCGGCTGCGTGATAATCCAATGGACGAATTCAGGTCCCGGTGATGGCCAATGGCGGTCATCGCCTGAGTAAGCGCAACGGCTGTGGATGAACGTAACCACTGACGTCTTGGAGAGTTCATGGCGAATCATTAAAGCGCCATGGCTTCGAGTTTGAGCTTGGGGCTAGCGATTGGCTGCCACAAAGGCCGGGTCCAAGTGTTCGCGCGCCTGCTCCAAGCCGTTGTCCAGTGCCTGCTTTAACCAGCGGTAACCCTCGCGTCCATTGATCGCGGTGCCCCAGCCGTGTTTGAGCTGGTAGCCCCAGCGCAATTGGGCAAACCATCGCCCGCCCTCCGCTGCCACGCGGTTCCACCGACCCGCTTCGACCATGTCCTGTTGGACGCCACCGTAGCTTAGATACAGCGTTTCGCCCAGATAGTCCGCCGCCAGTATGGAGCCGGCCTGCGCACCGCTGCGCATCAGGCTTAAGGCACGCGGCGCATCCAGCGGCACACCAGCTTTGTTCACGATCATGAAGCCCAGCAACCCTTGCGCGTCGGCGTGGCCACTGGCTGCGGCAAGCTCTAGCCAACGGGCTGCCTCGGGTAGATTCTGCTTCAGTCCCGCACCTTCGTACAGTCGCCCACCCAGCGCAAATTGGGCTTGTGCGTATTTGTCGTTACCAGCCGCATCACGCAACAAGGCTTCGCCTTTGACCGGATCAGCAGGGCCGCCCTCGCCACGAAACAGCATCCATGCAGCGTTCTCTTTGCAGCGGGCATCACCCAACTCGGCCGCACGCAGATACCAGCGTCGCGCCTGAATCAGATCTTTCGGCCCCCCTTCACCAGCGACCAGCATATCGGCCAGGCCACCTGTCGCTAAGGGCTGGTCCTGGTCTGCAGCTTTTTGCATCAGGCTACGCGCCTGGGCCGGGTCCTTGGGCCACATGCCACCATTGCGCAATTCGTCCGCCACAAAATATTGCGCATGCTTCTCGCCGCCCTGGCTGGACTTCATCAACCAGGAGGCTGCAGCGCTCCGGTCAGCGGTCAGGCCGCCGTCGCCTCTGAATAGCATGAAGCCGTATTGCAATTGCGCACGCGCCACGCCACCCTCGGCGCCGGCTTTAAGCCAGCGCGCGGCCTGGGTGGCGTCTTTGCCCATACCGTGGCCAAACAAATAGGACTCGCCAAGCGCCGTGGCCGCTTCGGGGTGGCCAGCCGCCGCAGCCTTGCTGATCCACACAATGGCCTGGGCATCGTTGCGGGCCACACCGCCGTAGCCGCCGGTAAAGAGCAGCCGGCCGGCATTCCACATCGCCTCAGGTTGGCCCTGCGCTGCTTCGCGCAAAATGCGCTGCGCAGTCTCGGCCTCGGTTTCGCGCACGCGTATGGTCTCTGTGCGTGTGCTCTCTATGGACTGCGGACCGTCGTCACTGTCCACGCTGGGCATGCTGCCTGGCATGCCGCCGCTGCTACTGCGCCGGTTGCTACTGCTGCTGGAGCTGCTGCCTGACGAGCTGCTGCTATTGCTGTTTTTGTAGCTGTTGCGCAGCGACTCGTTTTGGCGTGCCATGCGGTCGGCATCAGCGCGGAACTGCTGCGACATGCGCTGGCGGCTGGATTCATCGCTATCGCGGCGGTAGTAGCCCATGCGTTCGTTGCGGGTCTGCGCCTCTGCAATGTCGGCTAGCAGCACAAAGCCGAGCGCCAGGGTCAGAGCCGCCAAAGGCCTTGAATACATGCGGATGAATGACATGAATAACTCCTTAACGGCACGAGATGTTGCCATCCACTTCGATCTGCGCTCCGTTGAGTTCCTTTCCCAGTTCCTGACGGCACACGCGAATGTAGCCCTCGCGGACGTTGCCGTCGGCTATCAGAATGTTGCCGCTACCAGTGATACGATGGGAAGTCACCAGCCCAAATAAACGCCGGAACTTTTTGTGCGTTAAAACGCCGACTGATACCAATCTCGTCTTCCAAGCTTTTTCGTAGAGACATTCCTTGGCCTTCATTTGACATTTCCGAGTTGTTTACTTTGAATTTGGCATTCACAACCGTATTCAAATTGGCATCCGCATAGACTTTAATATCTACAAAGAAATTCATGCTCCTTGGATCATTGGCGTCACCAACATATAGCGACAGACTTCCGCCATCCAAAAAATTATTGTGCTTGTTTTCCTGGCGAAAATTGGCTGCTTTTACCGCACCACCTCTCGCAACAACGACCTGGTTGAAACCCGCGAGGACTTGCTGGGGCGATTTGTAATTGAGGGCTACCAAAGTTGCTCTTGCCTCAGTGTTACCTCCTGCGGCCGAAACAATCGTTTCTTTGTGCGGGTTTGCCGGTGATGGCTGATCTTGTGCCATTGCAGCAGTTCCGAAAAACCCTGATAGAGCCAGCGCACCAGCCATGCAGCCGAACGCCATCAGACCGCGCTTAACATTTTGAATTGTCATGAACATTGCTCCGCAGATATGTTGAATTACTATTTTATATATTAGATGGGAAGATTTTGCATGTTCAAATACCTGTTTGTAGGGCACACCAGTAACCGTAGAGACTTGTGTCATTGCATTGGTTAAACGGCAGAATTCCCGGCAAACATGCAGCTACCAACGCCTGCTGACAGGTGCCCCAGGGGACTTCCATATTGCGGCCGTTCACCAATGCCCGCAAGCGCTGCACTGAAGCCTGACATACAGCGGATTGGCTAGAGAGAGATAAGAGTCGGCTTTCTGCTTCCCTATCGAAAATTGAATGTCCGTTGTGCTCTGACCGGAGCACCTGCTTTGGTGCAATACCTACAATCACAAGGACCTGCCCGGCTGTCCAGGGTAAAGTCGAGTTCCCTTTATGAAAGGCACCTTGGGCCGTGAACCCCTAAGCGAGTTCGAGGTGAAGCTATGAGTTCTGTCCGATTGTTCGTCCATGTTCTGACCCTGCTTGCGGTGGGGGGCGGCATCGTGATGGGCGTGGCCTCTCCGGTGAGTGCTGCGAGTGATGTCGATCCGCACTCCATCGTGCGTGCCGATATGCCAGCGGATGCGCCGCGTTTCAAGGACTACGCCGTGCCGGTCTATACCGGCAAACCTGCTCAACCCACAGTGCGTGCGGACAAGCGTTCCTGGCTCTTTCGCACCGAACTGCGTGAGGCGGCTGCGAAGGGCGTGAACTTTGCCGGCCATTACCGGCTGACCAGTTGGGGATGCGGCACTGCTTGCTTTCAGTGGGCCATCATCGATGTGAAATCCGGGCAGGTTTTTCATCTTGCAAATCTGGCCTCTACCGAGCATCAATACGTCGAGGAATCGCTCTACGAAGGGGGTATTCATGCCGTCCACATCCGTCCCGACAGCCGCTTGTTGGTGGTGATCGGTGGCATCAACGAAGACCCGATGCAGCGCGGTATTTCGTGGTTTGTGTGGGATGACAAACACCTCAAGCGCATCCGCTTTGTGGCAAAACCTTATGGCAAGTCCTAAGGCCAAGGTCATGCGGATAGTGAGTGTGCTGCTGCTTGTCTTGCTGGCAGCCTGTCAGGGCGAGCATGCACCGCAAGTGCCAGCCGAAGTGCGTACTGTCGTGGTTCGCCGGATGGCCGAGGTTGGCATCGACGCCCGGCAGGTTGATCAGGCCAATGGCTTGTTCAAACCGGTTGACCTGAGCGCCCAGGCCGCGCCTTACTAGCTGGTGGATTACAACATCCTGCCCAGCGGCCAACTGTGTGGCACCGGCGGTTGCCCTTTGCAGGTTTGGGTCAAGATCGGACCTGCACCCTATGCCTCGGCCTTCGACCGTCAGACCCTCGGCCACGAAGTCGTCCGGCATGGCAGCAGTCGGCGTTGGCTCGGTGTTGATCTGCACGGGGCCTTGTGCGGCGAAACCGGCTCCTCGCCCTGCAAATACGCGTTCGAATGGCGCGGTGAAGCCGACGCCAAGGACGGCCATTTCGCCGCCGCCAGCATCTGGGGCAAGCCGACGCGCTAAGTCGGCCCGGTGGCGCGTGCCGATGGGGCGCTGAACGCCAGCGTCGTGATCAGGAGGAAGGCAAGGCGTTGCGGGTTTTGCGTCATGACGACAAAGCAAGCTTCAGGTGCCCCCCCTGTTGGAAGGGTTCGGAGAGGTCACCCTTCATGATTTTCTCTCGCAGTTTTTCGTAGCGTTGATCCACTCGCCTGGCTTCGTCATCGTGACCGGTGTTTCGGTAAGCCCTGGCCAGGCCGGTCAGAATCTCCAGGAGCAATGACTCGTCGTCGTCTGTTTGGCCACGTTTGTCGACGATGGCCAATGCCCGAGCGAAGAGCGGTTCTGCTTCGGCATATTGACTCTTGCGGTCAAGGAGACGGGCGAGTTTGCTCAGGGTCTTGGCCACATCGACATGTTCCAGACCATGTCTCTTCTCTTGCAGTACAAGCAGTCGGCGGTAGAGGGGTTCCGCTTCATCAAAGCGGCGTTGCAGGTCGTAGAGCGAGCACAAATCGCGCAGCGGGAGAATCAGCGAGGGGCTGTCAGCTCCACTGACTCTTGTATAGGTGTCCAAGGATTTTTTGTAAAGGGCCTCGGCCTGAACGTACTGTTTTGTAGCCCGGTAATAGACGGCCAGATTGTTCTGGCTGATGCCCACACGGTTTTCGCTGGCACCGCTGTGTTTTTGGGCAAAGTCCAATGCTTTCTGGCCCTGGTTGATGGCCTCCTCATACTGTCTGGCCTTGTAAGCAGCGTTGGCAGCCTGAGCCAGTCGTATCCAAGGCTTCTCCCAGTCAACCTGTATCTCCAGTGCCTCGGCTTCTTTGGGAAAGGCGCCGGAACGGTTGTAAGCGGTAAGCAGTTTCTCCCGCAAATCGGGTAACTGGTTTTGTGCGGCAGGCAGTTTTTCCGCCAGGGCAACCGTACGTTGCCAATTCAGGGCGGCTTCCTTGTCACTGCCTTGTGCGGAAAGGTTTTCTGCAAGGGCTTTAAGGCTGGCGAGGGTTTCCAGGTGTTCCGCGCCACGCGTCTTTTCCTGCAACTCAACTATGCGGCGTAAGTAAGGTTCAGCTTGATAGTGCTTCTGCTGACGTGTATACAGCGCTGCCAACGCATCTAGATTGCGCATCAGGCGCTCCTCGGCTGAGCCAAAAAAGGCCAACTTCGGCTTGAGTGCGGGTTCGTTATCCCTGAGCGCCAGCGCCTGCTTGAGCATGGAGTCGGCTTCGGCATATTCCTTTGCGCTCAAAAGGCTCATCCCCAGGTTGAAAAAATTAATTTCAAGGGGTTCCTTATTCCTAGAAGGATTGTTGGCAATGCCTTGTCTGAGCTTCAGGGCGTCCCGGAATATTGCTACGGCCTCCTGGTATTTTCCTGCTTCATAAAGCGCCTTTCCTTGATTGCCGAGGTCAATAGCCCGGGTCAGGTTTTCTTCTTCGGTGGGCCTGGACGGTTGCGTAGCGTATTGCGGGTCTTTTGATGCTTCCCGGATGCGCTTGTCGAGCGTGTCCGCCTTTTTATCCATCCCGGCATCGCGATAAACCGTGGCCAACCGCTTCATGGCTTTGATGGTGTTGGCGTGCTCTTCACCCAAACGTTCGCTGCGAATGGAGAGGGCCGCTTGGTAGTGCGATTCCGCGTCGTCGTAGCGTTTTTGCCTGGCGTACAGGGCGCCGAGATCGGTGTGAGGGAAAGCGGCTTGTTCGTCGGTTTTGCCATATCGCTTTTCGCGTATGGATAGGGCCTTGAGCAGCGCAGGTTCTGCATCGATATATCGGCCGAGCGCGGTATAGGTTTGTCCCAGTGAAATCAGTACATCAACCAGATCGGGGTGTTCTTTGCCCTGCAAGCGTTCGCGCTTGCTCAGTGCTTTGGTTAGCAGCGGAACCGCTTCGTCATACCGGCCCTGTCTGCGCAACGACTCTCCCAGCGACTCAAGCGCCAGCGCGTAGTCGTGCGGGTGGTCATATTCCGCCAAGGCCATCTGCTTTTCTGCTTCGCGGTAATAGGTTTCGGCCAACTTGTCATTGCCGCTTTTCTCGGAGTTACGAGCCAGATTGAAAAACGTGCGGGCATTTTTATATGCCTCCTCCCGAGCAGCGACCCGTTTGTAGTATTCCGTGGCTTTATCCGCTTCTTCCCGCTCACGGTTCTTCCGCATGGTCTCCTGCGCTTCCTGCCACCATTTGTCGGCCGGAGTGGTGATCGTTGGGCGCTGCGTCTGTTGCCCCCCTTCATCTGCATTGCGCTTCAGGCTTTCCTGATAGCGTTGCGCGGCCTGATCGACTTCCGTGTTGCCACGGCGAAAATCACGATCCGCCTTGAAGGCGCAATCCTGCCGTTCGTAATCGGTCGACGGCCGGTTGCAATCGGCTTTGGCCCCCGCCGCGAACAGGGTTCCGGCCAGCGCCAGAATGATTAGCCGTAGTCTTGTATGCATGGTTTTCTCGCATTCCTGATGGTGCGATTGGGGGAGAGTTTGGGCACCATGGTGCCACACGATCAGCTGTGAATACATTCCCCGTCCATGGGGTTGAAGCTCAGATCGAGCCGTCGTAACACGGGAAAATCCTTCACCGCAAAGGGAAATTCGGTCAGCTGATTGGCGCGCAAATCCAGTTCTACAAGTCGCTCAAGGTGCGACAGGCTGGCTGGTAAGTGCTTAATGCGACAAGCGAACAGACGCAATACGCGCAGTTGCCCAAGCTGGCCGATGTTGTCCGGCAATGCATCAATGGGGTTCTGGTACAGCGACAGTTTTTCCAGCGCCGTCAGTTGGGTGATCAGCGGCCAGGTCTCGACGAAATCCAGTTGCGGCAGATTGGCGAGATTGAGTTCGCTCAGGCCGGTGCAGCGGGCGAGGTCATCGGGCAGTTGGCGCAGCGGGTTGTCGCCCAGGGTCAGGCTTTCCAGCCGGGACAAGCGCGACAGTCCAGCCGGAAGCTCGGTCAGTGCGTTGTTGAACAGGTTGAGCACGCGCAGCTTTGGCAATTCGAACAGCGCTGCCGGCAGCGCCTCCAGGCCGTTACCGTTGAGCGTCAGGACTTCCAGGTCGCACAGGTGACGAATCTCATCCGGCAGCGCAGGGATCGGCGTGCCGATAACGCTGAGCCGGATCACCCCGGTCGGGTCGGCCAGTGCGTCGGCCAGGCTGGATGCCTTGCGGGGCAGCACCGAAGTCATGACGGCAGGTATTCCTGGTCAGGCGATGGCGGGTTGGGCTGGATCAGCATGATCTCAACCCAGACGACTTCCGGCAGCAGAAAAATATGGCCGGGCGAGGGGTTCCAGACGGCGTCCCATTCGCTATCGCGGGTGATGTCCCAGTTGCCGCCGGCCAGAGCGACCACGGCATCGAAGGTGGTTTCGTCGGCGGGACTCAGTTTCAAGATGTGTTCGTACCAGCCCGGCACTTTCCAGTAGGGCTCGGGTGGATTGATCGGCTCTGGTGAAAAGGCGGCTATTTTGGCGAGCAGGGCTTCGGCCTGTTTGTCGGCGTGCTCGGCGTTGTCGGCAGGGGCGAAGATGCGCGCCAGCAGTTCGTAGTCCGGCGGGGTGTCGGACGGCGCTTGCGTGCCCGATTCGTCGCTGAGTTCGTAGACTTCGGCGGGCAGTTCCTGGGCCAGCCGGCGAAAACCCGCTTGCGCCGCCAGATTGAAACGCGCGCGCTCCTCGTCGGACCAGGGCGATGCCCCGCCGCCCGGGTCGTCCCAGTCCAGCCCGGTGTCGTACCAGGCGATCAGGTGTTGCAGCCAGTGCCGGGTGTTGGCGCTGAGCGGCAGGGCTTCGGTGTCGATGGCGTAGTCGCCGAAGCGATTCAGAGCGACGTCGTTGCCGGTCCACAGGCAGACGCCGCTGCCGTATCCGAAGAAATAGCGCAGGTAAGGCCGTTCGTTTGCCGGTTTCATTTTGAAAATTCTGATTTGTATTTGCCGAGGATGTGCAACGCGAACAGGGCCAAGGCGCCGGCGCCGAAAACCGGCAGGGCTAGCCGCCAGAGCGGGGTGTCCATGTCGATGGCGCCGTCGATAGCCGCAAACGGGTTGATGACCCCGATGGGCAGAACGATGATGACCAGCCAGAGCAGTGCTACAGCTACTTTGCGCGCAAGTGGGTGCAAGTGCCACAAACCCCAGGCCATTGGCGCCCAAAGCACAGCCGCAAACAGCAGCGGCAGATACCTGCCCGACAGCGCCTGTTGTATGGCCGTGACAACCAGCAGTAGGCAGCTGAGAACCAGTGTGATCAGCACCGCTTTCAGAGCTGGCGACGCAACTTTATTCATGACTTGAATTTTGGCATGCCTTCAGCAGGGGAGCGGCCCCCGCGTTCTAGGGGGAGCTGGCGCGTGATGTGTTGGCGGTACCGATTGGACGTTCAACAACAGAGGATTCGGAATGCGGGAATCAAATGGGTCATGTTCGAATTGAACACTGATCCCATGGCGCCAGCGCAAGAAAAGCGGGCGTGGCCTTCTGATACCTGCATGCTTCAAAGCAGTCATAAGGCGGTTTCCTTCCAACACTGCAAAAAGCCACCTCTACTCCTGCCGATTTGCAAGCCACACCTTTGTACAAACCGGAAGCGACCACGGCTGATTGCAGGCAGCCTAACGGTTTTGGTTAGAATTTTTGCGATTTTTCAACATCAATAAACTTTTCGGAGGTCCCACCCATGGCAATTCGATTCGCCACTTACCTTCCCTTGGCCTGTTTGACACTTGCGCTGAACGTCGGTGCTGCTGACTTCGGCAATCCGGTCATCGAAGTGGTCGACCCCTCTGCGCTCAAGGGGGTCAAGCGGGTAGCGGTAACTTCGTTTACTGTGCAGTACGTTACCAGCCAAGTATGGGACACCTCGTACACTTCGGGGGGCGGTAGCACCGGGACTCTGCAAACTGCTGGTCAGGGTGGCGGCTTTGATGTTGCCGGCGCCCTCGACCCCGCCAAGATGCAAAGAACGACCGAGTTGCTGTACCAGGGCTTTTTAGCGGATTTGCAGACGGCTGGGTTTGATGTGGTGTCGGCCGAACAGTTGGCCAGTAGCAATGCCTACAAGGCCTATGCCGTCAATTCACCCGCCACGCCGCGCAAGGAAGAGGCCGAATCGCAAAAGTCTAACGGCGCGGGAGCCATTACCAGCGTGTTCTATACCCCGCCTGGCGTCCCCTTGGTGTTGGGTGACAAATTTGACCACCTCAGTTCCGGCCGTTTTGGCTCCAACGTCAGCGATCCGACCCTGACATTTGCTGGAAGTTTGAGCCTTTACACCACCAACTGGCCGTACTACGACAAAGACGTCCAAAAGGAACTCAGCGCTGCCACCCTGCACGTCCGCCTGTATGTGCCGCTGGCCCATGTGCAGGTGGCATCCAGCAGTTTTTATGGAAGCGGCTATAGCCGCCAGGGCATTGTTCCTGGACTGCGCCTGGGCAATCGACTGACGCGCGTTGCTGTAGGCAACAACGGTGACTACGCAAAGTTGGTCTTGAGCGAGCCCTATCTCATCCCCGGACCCATCGATGCCAAGGTTGAGGAGGTCAAACACCCCAACTTTGCACGCGCCATGTTGGGCGAGAAAATCAAAATTTACCCCGGAACGATTTCATCCGAAAAGTATTGGGAGCTGATGCCGCAGGCTGCTGGGCAGGCCTTGCGCGCTTTTGCGATCAAGATAAAGGAGTCGATCTGAATAGGTCACCAGCTCGCGTACCAGCTCAAACACGGCTGTGGCACCCCGGTCAACGGGCGCGAGGGCTATCGCTGGCTGAAGCAAGCTTTGGATAACGGGTTGGAACAAGCGTGCGAGCTATTGGATCCGGCCTTCGTTGCGGCCAATCGTTAGAAGCAATTTCAGGCGCGAATCCATGGCGTTGTGAAAACTCGCCATGATCTGCGTAAGCGCTCGGTGGTGACCTTTGTCATAGCCGTTGCGCTTGCCCAGGTAATTCCCACACTTGGTCATTGCAAAACCGCAAGGGCGGAATGCTTCATTCCCGCTTTCGCGGAGTAAATAGAGGTCGCGACAGACTCCCTCGTGGCACCCCATTGAACTTCAGGTAATCGAACTTTCGTCACCGTCTGCTTCCGCTGTACTGAAGTCCTCCGGGAAGGGATAGCGAACCGAAAAACTGAAGGTCCGCTTTGACAGCAATGGCCGCTGCGGTGGAGGACCGGTCTTAACTCCAATGACCGACCGGTATGGGCACGATTCCGAAGCTCACGAAGTGCTTCTATCTGGGATCGTAATGGACTGCCCTAAAGCCGACTGTCGTGAGCACCCGCAATCGCGGCAATGTTGACCGCCACCGTCAAAAAGCCGATTCTCTCCCGCGAATGTCCGCTTAGTGATTTGGCGATGAGCAAAACGTGAAATTGGACCAGCACTCCCAATGACTGCTTTGTAGAAATCGGATCGAATTCTGTGTACGCGGTGACCGACCGGTATCGCTGCAAACCGGAAGTCAGATATTCCGGGAGCTATTGTTGGTCACTGTTGCCCAGATGCGTGATTAGTTCACAGCGACTGCAGCAACGCCAGTCCCAGCGGCCATTCGCCAAAACCGGCTTCCACATTGATGTGGCCGGCGTTCTGCAGGCGCACAAATTCACTGCCCCACGCGCGGGCGTAGGCACCAGCGGTGCGCACTGGGCAATACGGGTCGTTGCTGCTGGCCACCAGGATGCTGCGGTAGGGCAGCGGCTGGTAGGGCACCGGTGCAAAGTCGGCCAGCACACCGCGTCGCTCGGGGTCGGCCGGCGCCACCAGCAGGGCGCCTCTAATGTGGTTTGCGGCTTCAGCGGGTAGATGGGTGGTAGCGATGCAGCCCAGGCTGTGCGCGGCAATCACCACGGGTTCAGGCTGGGCAAGGATGGTGCGCGCAATCGATGCAATCCACGCGCTGCGGGACGGCGTGATCCAGTCATCCTGCTGGACGCGCACGGCACCGGGCCGCTGCTCTGCCCAGAGGCTTTGCCAGTGGCCAGGGCCGGAGTCGCGCCAGCCGGGAATGATGACAAGGGTGGACATGCGTGGGCTGAATGCAGATTTACTTTTTGGCGTAGATCTGGTCGAAGCTGGCGCCGTCGACAAAGTGGTCTTTGGCCGCCTTGTCCCAGCCGCCAAAGGCTTCGTCAATGGTGAACAGATTGACCTTGGGCAATTGCTTGGCGTACTTGGCCTGCGCCTTGGCGCTGGTGGGGCGGTAGAAGTTTTTGCCAATGATGTCTTGTGCTTCTTCGGTGTACAGGAATTTCAGGTACTCCTCTGCCACGGCACGGGTGCCTTTGCGGTCCACGTTCTTGTCCACCACGGTCACGGCAGGTTGGGCCAGGATGCTCAGGGAGGGGTAGACAAAGTCCACCTTGTTGCCGAACTCCTTCTCCAGCAGGTAGGCCTCGTTCTCCCAGGAGATGAAGACATCGCCCTGGGAGAACGAGGCCTACCTGCTGGAGAAGGAGTTCGGCAACAAGGTGGACTTTGTCTACCCCTCCCTGAGCAT
>Ga0073905_10001524_pt1 | contig 11867 bp, 9 predicted proteins | sample KloWWTupernatant_FD_65482 | JGI IMG/M metagenome (GOLD analysis project Ga0073905, IMG submission 65482) | Active sludge microbial communities from Klosterneuburg, Austria, studying microevolution and ecology of nitrifiers - Klosterneuburg... | ecosystem: Engineered > WWTP > Aerobic digester >... | reverse complement strand
GATCAACCCGGCAATGTCGGCGAGCGCATCAGGCAGACCGACATCGGAAGGCCTGGCAACTCCAAACGCCCACAAACTGAGCAGACGGGAAACGACCCCATCGATGGCGACGACAGGATGACCAAAGTCCGCCCCGCGCAGGACCACCGGCAGAAGCGGGATCGCCAGCGGCAGCGCAACGGCGGCGCCGGCCGCGAGCGCCGCCCAGGGAAAGCGCTCGCCCGGCCGGCGGGTGGCCCAGACCAGGACGACAGCCACGGGCAGGAACAGGGGCGAAAGCACGTGAACATACATCGCCGCAAGCGCGGCCAGCCCAAACCAGATCCAGCGCCGGCGCGCGACGGCCAGAAGCGCCAGGGTGATCAGCAGCGGCTGCAGGGCGTACATCTTGCCCTCGCCGGCGTACCAGACCAGGGCCGGGGACAGCGCTGCAAACGCGGTCGCCCAGCCGGCCGCGCGCGGGCCGAGCAGCCGCCGTCCAAGGGCGTAGATCACCGCAAGCAGAAGCATCCCGCACAACGTCGAGAACAGGCGCAGGGCCAGATCGCTCGTCCCGCCCAGGCTCAGCCAGCCGCGCAGAATGAGGTGATACAGCGGGCCGTTCTCGCCCGCTTTTGCGAAGTTCTCGAGCGGAACTGGCCAGGGCGCCAGGGCAAAGCGAATCGAATCGATCTCGTCTCGCCACAGACTCTCGCGACCGAGCTGCAGCGCGCGCAGGGCAAATGCGCCGAAAAGCAGGGCCGCGCGAAGCCCATAGCGGCCGAGAAGCGGGGTTGGGCTGCGCGCGCCAATCATGGGTTTGGAAGCATTGTATAAAATGAACCTCCCCATGGCCGACACGCTGATGCCCCAGAACCCCGAAGCCGAGGAAGCCGTCCTCGGATCACTCCTTGTTGATCCCCAGGCGATTCCGCGCGTCGCGTCGATTCTGAAGGCCGAGCACTTCTCGGTGATCAAGAACGGCTGGGTGTATACGGCCATCCTCAAGCTCGGCGAACGGGCCGACTTGCTGACGGTCTCGACCGAGCTCGCCCGCGACAAGCTGCTGGACGAGGTGGGCGGCGAGGGCTATCTGGCCCAACTCGCGACCAGCGTCCCAACTGCGCTAAACGTCGACAACTACGCAAAGCTGGTCGAGGAGAACGCCCTGCGCCGGCGGATGATCTCGGCCGCCAGCGATGTCGCCCACATCGCCTATGACCTGACCGTCCCGGTCGACAAGGTCATCGAGAAAAGCGAAGCCCGCATTTTCGACGTGTCCGAGCAGCGCGGGAGCGGGCACATGGCCCCGATCAAGACCGTCGTCGACGAGTTCTTCACCCGGGTTGAGTATCTGCACGAGCACAAGGACGAACCGCTCGGCATCCCCTCGGGCTTCCCCGACCTCGATAAGCTGACCGGCGGCTTGCAGAAGGGCGACCTCATCATCGTGGCGGCCCGCCCGGGCGTGGGCAAAACCGCGTTTATGAACGGGATTGGTTACCAGGCCGCCCTCAAGTACAAGAAGAGGGTGGCCCTGTTCACCCTCGAAATGAGCAATGAGCAGGTCGTGCATCGCTTTGCGGCGGGCGAGACCGGGATCGACAGCCAGCGTCTGCGCTCAGGCCAGTTGCGCGACGACGAGTGGGCCAACCTGGTCCGGGTGTGCTCGCAGATGCACGACTTGTATTTCTATCTCGACGACACGCCCTCGCTCAGCCCGCTCGACCTGCGGGTGAAGGCCCGCCGGATCTACCAGGAATTCGGGCTCGATTTGATCATCGTCGACTACCTGCAGCTCATGCAGGGCGAGTCGGCCAGCCGGAACGAGAACCGGGTGGCCGAGATTTCGTATATCTCGCGCATGCTCAAGCAGATCGCCCGCGAACTGCGCGTGCCGCTCATCGCCGGGAGCCAGCTCTCGCGCACGGTCGAGCAGCGCAGCGACAAGCGCCCGATGCTGAGCGACCTGCGCGAGAGCGGCAGCATCGAGCAGGACGCCGACATCGTGATGATGATCTACCGCGACGAAATCTACAACCCCGACACCGAATTCAAGGGCATCGCCGAGATCAAGGTCGAGAAGAACCGCAACGGCCCAACGGGAATGGCCAAACTTTTCTTCGACAAGAAGCTGACCTCGTTCAAGAACCTGATGCGCGATAAGATCGAGCTCTAGATGAAACCAAACACTGTCTGCGCTTGCGAACAGCGCGATCTATCCGCAGATTTCGCCGATTTCCGCCGATTCATATTTCTTGTTCGCACGGCGCAAGTCCAAATCCGCGGAAATCGGCGGACAGATGTTTGGCGCCAGCCGATCGACGGGCCAAGAGGGCGACGTTTGACAACCGGGCTCGATTACTGGTTGGGTTTAGGCGGCGACGCATGCTGGACGCGCTGATCGAAAACACCCTGGCTCAGATCGACGACCTGGCCGAGCTCAAGGTCACCCTGGTCGCGCTGTGGCTGATCCAGCGCAAGGGCGGCGGGACCGCCTCTGTGGACGCGGCCGAAGTGCTCGCCCAGCCCGCCCTGCGCCAGGGCCTGGGCTTCGCCCCCGACCTCGCCATCGACGCGGCGCTGCGCCGGGCGGTGGCCCGCGGGACCTTTCTGGCGGTGCGGGCAACGGCCGCGGCCGGGCCGCGCTATGTGTGGGCGAGCCCTGACGCCCAACGCTGGGCGGTCGAGGCCGAAGCCGCCCTTGCCCGCGCGGCTGGCCAGAAAGTCGTCTCGCCGGCGGATGCGCTTGCGCCCCGGCTGACCGGGGTGATCGAGAAGCTCGAGCAGATTGAAGCGGCCGCCATTTCGGCCGACGAGCGGGCGCTGCTCGAGGAGTGGCTGGGATATGGCTACAGCGCGGGCGAGGTCGAAGCGGCCCTGCGCGCGGCCCTGGCCGCCCCGCGCGCCCGCGGCTCGCCCCCGCGCGGCCTGCGCGACGCCGCGGCGGCGCTCAAGGCCGCCCCGCCCGCCGCGCCGACCGCCTACTACCGCTGGAAATCGGGGGCGATCAAGGTGCCGCCCGATGGGATGATCGCCTTTCGCGAGCGCTCGGGTCGCTGGCCGAGCGCGGCCGAGCACGCCGTCATCGCGGCCGCGATCGGGCTGCACGGCGAACCCGCCGTTGTGCGGGCGCTGGGGCGGCTGGTCACGCGTGAGTCCCCATCGTTGGACGGTCTGCTGCCCCTTCTGGCCGAAGGCCAGGAGGCGGCCCTGGCCGTCGAGCGCGCGGCTGCCCTGCCCGACCCCAGGCTGGTCGAACTGCAGCGGATGTACGAAGGCTTCACCGGGCTGCCGCCCACGGCCGCCATCCTGAGCGACATGAACCAGCTCCTGGCCACCGACGCACCCGACCTCACAGTGTGGAAGGCGGCCTTCGACTATTCGTCCGCCCAGAACAAGCGCGACTGGCGGTATGCCCGGGCAGTCGCCTTGAATCCAAAGCCAGGGCTGTATGTGCCCAGCCCGGCCAATGACACGGCCAAGGCCGCCTTTGAAGAGTATCGCCGGCGGGTTGGGCGGCTGGACGAGTTCATCGCCATTGAGATCAACACGCTCTCGGCCAGCGTGACCGATCCAGCGGCCTGGAAGGACGCCATCGACAAAGCCGCCGTCGCCAACGCGTTACGATGGGATTACATCAAGAAAGTGCTCGCCAATCCGGATAAGGATCGCAATGCCAAGCAAACCCACTCCAAGACCCCCGCGCGACGTGGCAGCCCAGACCGGACCGGTCGCGGCAGCGCTTTCCGCTACCCGCAGGTCGACGACCCCAGCGACGCCGAGCGCAGCGCCGCCGAAGAGCGTGCCCGCCAGCAGCGGGCTGAGCGCGCGCAACGCCGCAAGCCCTGACGCCGGCCCGCCCCTCGGGACCGCCAGCGATCCGAATGCCCCGATTGCGCCGCGCGATGGCGGGCCGGACTGCGATCGCTGCGAAAACCGGCGCTGGGTGCTGGATGCGCATGGCGAGCTCAAGCCCTGCCCCAAGTGCGGGGTCGCCCAGCGCTGGCGGATGGATGCATTGCGGGCCTTCTCGTCGCGCTCCGAGCTGTCGACCCAGCAGACCCTGTTCAACTTCAAGACCAGCTTTGCCGGCGCTGAGATCGAGTCGTTGGGCAACTGCCTGGAGGCCGCCCAGGACTTCGCCGAGTCGCCCGATGGGCGCTGGCTGGTGATCTGGGGGACGCGCGGGAACGGCAAGAGCCACCTGTGCGCGGCAGTCGATAATCACCTGCAGGCGGCCGGCACGCCCTCGTTGTTTGTGACGATGTCGGATTTGCTCGCCTCGCTCAAAGAGGCCTTCGACCTGCAATCCAACACCGAGCAGGAGACCTACAGCGGGCGGCTGCGCCAATTCAAAACCGCGCCGGTGCTGATCCTGGACGACCTCGGGGCCGAGAGCAGCTCGGCCTTCTCGCAAGGCATCGTCTTCGAGATTCTGGATTACCGCTATCGCAACCGGCTGGCGACGATGATCGTCACCAATGTGCCGCTGAACGCCTTTGACCCGCGGGTGGCCTCGCGGATGCAGGATTCATCGTTCTGCACCGTCATCGAGAACACCGCCCCCGACTTCCGAGCCCGGCCCGTGGCTGAGCGCTAAGAAATCCTTCCGGAGGCGATATCCCCCAGCTTCGCTGAGGGATATCGCCTCCGGAGAAAACGACACAATTATGACCACCTCCACCCGCCTGTGGGTTGGCCGCGCGAGCGGCGAACTCGACGCGCTGATGAAGCGCTTCAACGACTCGATCTCCTTTGACGTCCGGCTGTGGGACGCCGACATCCGGGGCAGCCTGGCCTACGCCCGGGCCCTCGGCCGGGCCGGTCTCCTGACCAAGGCCGAGGTCGCCGCCCTCAGCAAGGGCCTCAAGACCGTGGCGGCCGAGTTCGCCGAAAACAGCTTCGCCCTGCAGCCCGACGACGAGGATATTCATACCGCCGTCGAGCGCCGGCTCAAGGAGATTGCGGGCCCGGTGGCGGGCAAGCTGCACACTGGGCGCTCACGCAACGACCAGATCGCGACCGACAACCGGCTGTTCTGCATGGAGGCCATCGACCGGATCGCGGCCAGCACCCGGACGTTGATGGCGGCCCTGCTGGGTCAGGCCGAGCAGCACATCAAGACGGTCATGCCGGGATACACCCACCTGCAGCGCGCCCAGCCGGTGACCTTCGGGCAGTGGTGTCTGGCCTACGTGTGGCAGTTCGCCCGCGACCTCGACCGGCTGGCCGACACCCGCCGCCGGACATCGTCCATGCCGCTCGGCTCGGGGGCCCTGGCGGGCAACCCTTTTGCCATCGACCGGGTCGCGCTGGCCAAGGATCTCGGATTTGAGACCATCACCGAGAACAGCCTGGACGGGGTGAGCGATCGCGACCACGCGGTCGAGCTGGCCTTCTGTGGGGCGATGATCGGGATTCATCTCAGCCGGCTGGCCGAGGACCTGATCCTGTATTCGACGGCCGAGTTCGGCTTTGTCAGCTTTGCCGACGCGTATTCGACCGGCTCGAGCCTGATGCCGCAGAAGAAGAACGCCGACGCGATGGAGCTCACCCGGGGCAAGAGCGCGCGCCTGACCGGCAACCTGGTGACCTTGCTCACCCTGCTCAAGGGCCTGCCGATGAGCTACGACAAGGACATGCAGGAGGACAAACTTCCCCTGTTCGATACGTTGGACACGCTCGAGCTCACGATGGCGGTGGCGGCCGGGGCGCTCGAGACCCTGACGGTCAACGCGGACAAGATGCGGGCCGCCCTCGACCCGGCCATGCTTTCGACCGATGTGGCCGAGTATCTGGTCCGGCGCGGGATGCCGTTCCGCGAGGCCCACCACATCGCCGGGCGGGCGGTGCGGCTTGCCGACGAGCGCAAGGTCAGCCTGCGCGAGTTGACGATGGACGACTGGCGTGGTTTGTCGCCCCAGTTTGGGGACGACATTGGAAAGGTCTTTGACTACAACCGCTCGGTCGCCTCGCGCGATGCGGCCGGCGGGACCTCTCCCCGGGCCATCCGCGAGCAGATTCGCAAGGCGCGGCGTGTGTTGAAGGGGTAGTACTTACCCCACCACAATCGCCCGCACAGCACCGCCCAGCGACAACCGGGTCAGGATGACGGCCATCTCGCGCGGCGTCTCGGCGCAGCCGCGCTCGAGCCAGAGCTGCACAACGCCGAAACTTGCGGAAAGCCCATAGGCGACCAGATACTCGGCCGGGGCCAGAAAGGTCAATGGCCGCCCGCCCGACAGCGCGCCGAACTTGAGGTTCCGTTCGAGGCTCTTGCGGATTTTCGTCTGCAGGGCGACGTCGCCGCGCAACCCCAGGATGGCGTGCATCAGCGCGGCGTTGTCGCGCAGATACTCGAACAGGGCCACGATCACCGGAAGCGGCTTGTCAAAGTTGAGCAGGTCCTCGGGCTTGATGATCTCGCCGGCCGCGATGATGCGCTCGATCTTCCCAATGACCTCGTCTTCGGTCTGCTCGAGCAGGTCGAACTTGTCGCGATAGTGCAGATAGAAGGTGCCGCGGTTGATATCGGCCCGGGCGGCGATGTCGTTGACCGTCACGGCGTCGAAGCCATGCTCGGTGATCAGGCTGACCAGCGCGTCGCGGATGCTCGCCTTGCTGCGCGCAACGCGGCGATCGATGTTCGGGCTGGCGTCCACATTCTTCATCTCGCTCCACGATCGACAGTATTGCCTTTTGTGTCGCTTATGCGTCACTGAGGCTAATGTTGCATATTGCTCCCCGCCCGAAGCGTCATTATATTGGGCGCGAGTGGGTTCTTTCGGGCGCGGCATCGCGCGTAAGCGCGATGCCGCGCCCGAAAGAACCCAAGGAAAACAGATGACCCTCGACAAGCGAAACCTTTACCGCCTCCCCTGGTCGATGAACGACAACGCCATCGGCTGGCTGGAAGTCACCGACACGTGCAACATCCATTGCGAAGGCTGCTATCGCCAGCGCATCACCGGCCACAAATCGCTCGAACAGATCAAGGAGGAGATTCTCTTCCTCAAGAAGTGGCGCAACCCCGACAACATCTCGATCGCCGGCGGCGAGCCCCTCATCCATCGCGACATCATGGAGGTCGTCGCTTTTGTGGCCGAACAGGGCATGAAGCCGATCGTGCTGACAAACGCCGTCGCCCTGACCCCCGACGTGATGAAGGAGCTGAAGCGGGCCGGGATCGCCGGCTTTACCATCCACATCGACAGCCATCAGAACCGCCCGCACTGGGAGGGCAAGAACGAGGCCGAACTCAACGAGCTGCGCGGGCGCTGCGCCGACATCGTCGCGGGCGCGGGCGGGCACACCTACGTCGTCTTCAACGCCACGGTCTATCCGTCGTCCTACAACGAGATCCCCGACATCGTGCGCTGGGGCCAGGCCAACATCGGCAAGGTCCACGGCCTGGTCTTCATCACTTATCGGACCGCCACCACCGACACCTATCGCGCCGTCGACGGCAAGGAGCATGAGGTGGCGATGGAGAAGCTGAGCTACGTCCAGGAGCACTTCGACGAGAAGTTCGTCACCGGGCCGGAGGTCGTGAGCAAGATCCAGGAGATCTGCCCGAACTACGAGCCCTCGGGCTATCTGGGCGGCTCGATCAAGCACGACTCCTTCAAGTGGATCGCAGGGGCGACGATCGGGTCGCGCAACGGTGTCTTTGGCTCGGTTGGCAGGCGCACGATGGAGCTGGCCCAGACCGGCCATCACCTGTTCACGGGCACGTATCTGGCGTATCTGTCGCAGGCTGGGATCGGCGGCAAGGTCTTCGCCCTCGCGCCCTGGGACCCGGTCGTGGGCAAGGCCTCGCGCGCGTTCTGGCGGGATGTGCTGCATCATCCCGGCCACCTGTTCGACAAGATCTACGTGCAGAGCATCGGCATCATCCAGGCACCCGACGTGCAAGACAGCGGGGCCGCCGACATGTGCGATAGCTGCCCGGACATGACCGTGTGGGACGGCAAGCTGGTGAACTCGTGCCGGATGGATGAATACCGCTTGTTCGGCGGAATGGTGACGGTGGTGGACAAGAAGGAGAGCGTGCTGGCCCAGGCCGAGGCGGCCATCGCGGAAGTGCCCGTGAAACCGTAACGAATCTATCCGCAGATTCCGCAGATTTTCGCCGATTAGGAATGAGGATTGATTACGGAATCATCCTATCCCAATCGGCGGAAATCTGCGTAATCTGCGGATAGATCCCTTTCGTGTGCCCGTCTCGACCGCGGATAATGGCACGGTGCGCGAGTACAAGACCCACCTCGTCAATGGCGGGCGCGTCGAGCGAAACGGCCCGCGGGTGCGGATGACGATCCCGGCGACGACAGCCGAGGCTTACGCCGACGCCCAGATCGACGACTACGAACACGAATTGCGGCGACGCTTTGCCAACGCGCCGCCGCTGCGCCTGAACATACGGGCGCGCTTCTCGCACAACCGGGACGGCCTGAAGGGCACCGCCGGCTTTGGCTTCTGGAATCACCCGTTCTCTCGCGAGGGGGCGGTGATTGATCCACCCCGGAACGTGTGGTTCTTCAATGGCTCGCCCGAATCCGACCTGCGCGTGGCCCGTGGCATGCCCGGGCATGGATTCAAGGCCGCGATGCTGAATACACCGCCCATGCCGCTCGGTGCCAGCGGGGCAACCAACGTGCTCAGCCGACTCGTGAGCGCCGCCGCCAACCTGGCCCTGCGCGCGCGTCCGCTCGCCGGCCTGGCGATGGCGGCCGGGCGCCTGATCGTCAACGCCCGGGAGCGGATGCTCGACACCGCCGTCCCGGACTTGCGCGATTGGCACACCTACACCCTCGACTGGCGCGCCAACGTGGCCGTGCTCTCAATCGATGGGGTTGAAACGCTCCGCGCGCATCGGCCGCCCGCCGGCCCGCTCGGATTTGTGGCCTGGATTGACAACTACCGCGTGTCGGCGGCCGGCGGGCGCTACGAATGGGGCTATGTCGCCTCGCCCGAGCCGCAATGGCTCGAGCTCGACTTTGAAACCAAAGGCTCTAGCAAAGTCCCTTGACAGGATGCCTCACGCGTGTCTCGCCCACCCTTTGTCGCCCGTCTATGGCGGACTGCAGGAGAACGGGAGAACGGGAGGGTAGATGTCCTCTCCCGTTCTCTCGTTCTCCTGCAAAGCGCTTTGCGCATAGTTGGTGCGGCTGGCTTGGGCCAGAGAGCATCCGACTTTGACAGAGCCATGATTCGAAGCCTGACCGGCGTTTGTACGGACAGGATATTCCACGGCTCCGACGCGGGATGCCCTGTCCGGGATACGTTCGCCTGTAAAATCACGGCATGACAAAGAAGGCCCTGATCATCGGCGTGTCGTCACAGGACGGCTCGTATCTCGCCGACCTGCTGCTCGAGAAGGGATACGCCGTCACCGGCACCATCCGCCGCAGCACCAGCTACACCAAGGAAAACATCGTCCACCTGGCCGGCAAGATCGCGATCGAGGCCGCGGACTTGATCGACGGCGAGAGCATCGCCCAGGCGATCAAGAAGCATCACCCCGACGAGATCTACAACATCGCCGCCCAGTCCGTCCCGGCGGACAGTTGGTCTCATCCGTTGTACACCGGCGAGGTGACCGGTCTGGGGATCGTGCGGGTGATGGAAGCCGTCCGCCACCACGCCCCGCACGCCCGGGTTTACCAGGCCACCAGTCGCGAGATCTTTGGCGACATCCGAGCCGAAAGCGCAAACGAAGACACGCCCATTCTTGGCAACAATCCGTACGGCATCGCCAAGGCGTATGCCCACATGATGACGAAGAGCTACCGCGAGTCATACGGGATGTTCTCATGCGCGGGGATCCTGTTCAACCATGAAAGCCCGCGGCGCAGCCTGCACTTCGTCACCCGAAAAATCACGGCCGCCGTCGCCTGCATCGTCAACAAGGTCGCCAGCCCGCCCCTGGATGAACTCGGCCGGCCGCTCGTCACCGATGGCAAGCTTCGCCTGGGCAATCTGGATGCCTGGCGCGACTGGGGCTACGCCAAAGAATACGTCGAGGCGATGTGGCTGATGCTGCAGAACAGCACCCCGACCGACTACGTCATCGGCACGAATACCGCCTACCAGATCCGGGATGCCTGCCGGATTGCCTTTGCGCGGGTCGGGCTGGATTGGGAAAAGTACGTCATCAGCGACCAGGTCCTGATGCGGCCAACCGAGATTACGCCGCTCAAGGGCGACTACAGCAAGGCCAAGGCCGAGATGGGCTGGGAACCGCGCACCACCTTCGAGCAACTGATCAACCTGATGGTTGACGCCGATTTGCAGCGCTTTAAATGACGGAAGGCGCCGCCGAGGATCCCGAGTCCGGCCTGGAGGCCCGTGAGACCGCCCTGCTGCGCGAGGGCGTGCCCGCCTTCACGCCCGGCCATCTTTACTTCTTCTTTGGCGACATCATGGACGTATTCGAGGCCCGGGCCGCCGCGGATCCAGGCCACGTCTGCGAGCTGGTCAAGGTCGATCCGCTCAACGACAGCGACGAGGACGTCGACGCCCGCCCGTCCACGCTGACCGTGATCAGGGACGGCAAAATGCGCTACCTGACCCCGGACGGCTGGGCGCCCTTCGGCTATGGCCCGCGCGACTTCACCCCGTTTGGAGAGCAGCAAATGCTCTGGTACACCCAGCTCGCCGAAACAGGCGCGCGCAGTGCCGGCCCGTCCTGAAAAGTGCTCCGGTCCAGATCAGGGATAGGCATCAATGATCAATCCGCAGATTACGCTGATTACCGCCGATTCGGAGAAACAACGTGCAAGAAGAGGGGGAACTGAATCGTCGAGAATCTGCGTAATCGGTGGATAGATCCCGCATTTCATCCCCGGTGACCCGTGTTGGTTTTAGAAAGCGATGCATTCGCAAGGACGCCCTAGGATGACTATTCCCATTTTGATGCAGGCTGTGGTCGTGCGCGCCTACGCGCCCGGCTTTGACAATCTGGCCCTGGCCGAACGGGCCGTCCCGACTCCGGGTCCTGGGCAGGTCCTGGTCCGCATCGCCGCCTCACCCATCAATCCGAGCGACCTCATGTTCGTCCAGGGCCTGTATGGTGTGCGCAAACCGCTGCCCGCCGTGGGCGGATTCGAGGCGTCCGGCCTCGTGGTTGCCGCCGGCGCGGACGCGGCCGCCCAGCGTCTGCTCGGCAAACGCGTGGCCGCCCTCTCTGGCGGCGACAACGATGGCGCCTGGGCTGAATACATGCTGGCCTCGGCTGCGTTGTGCGTGCCGGTTCCGGATGACATCGACGACGAAGCCGCTTCCACCCTGATCATCAATCCCTACACGGCCTGGGCACTGGTCGATCTCGCCCGCGCGGCCGGGACGAAGGCCATCGTTCAAACCGCCGCCGGGAGCGCGCTGGGCCGGATGATCCAGCGTCTGGCCGCCACGCATGGCATCTGCGTCATCAACGTGGTCCGCCGCCCCGAGCAGGTCGCCGAGCTGCTCGAAGCCGACATGGGCCCCACCCTGTCGAGCATTGACGCAAACTTCGACATTAATCTCGCAACGTTGTGCAAAAACATGGACGCGCGACTGGCCTTCGACGCCGTGGGCGGCGCGCTGACGGGACAGGTGGCCCGCGCCCTGCGCCCCGGCGGGCGGGTCATCGTCTACGGCGGGCTGTCGGGCGAGGAGCCCCGGATCGGGGTGGATCAGCTCATTTTCCGGGACAAGATGCTCGAGGGGTTCTGGCTGTCATCCTGGCTGCCCAGCCGGTCAACGGATGAACTTGCCCAGTTGGCCGTCGAGATCCCGGCCCTGGCTCGCGACACCCTGAGCACGGACACACGGGCGCGCTATCCGCTCGGCCGCTTCCGTGAGGCGCTCGCCGACTACGCCGGCCATATGTCCGGCGGCAA
>Ga0073905_10001522_pt1 | contig 11871 bp, 9 predicted proteins | sample KloWWTupernatant_FD_65482 | JGI IMG/M metagenome (GOLD analysis project Ga0073905, IMG submission 65482) | Active sludge microbial communities from Klosterneuburg, Austria, studying microevolution and ecology of nitrifiers - Klosterneuburg... | ecosystem: Engineered > WWTP > Aerobic digester >... | reverse complement strand
GCGGCGCACCAGCCGTGAGTGACCAAACCGGTGTCGTCGGTGACCAGCGAAAGCGTCGATTTGGCGCCGGTGCCGTTGTCCTGGATCTCAATCCCATCATTGGGGTTGGTTGCCAGGTTCCCCCAGTCGATTGCGGCCGGCAGCGTCAGCCACTCGGTGACGGCGATCGGCGTGGATGTCTCCTTGAAGCGCTGGTGCCAGTCGTAGCAGGCGTTCTTCGGCAGGAGCGGCACCAGCACATCGTTGCGCACGTAGTCCTTGCCCGCGTGGTTGAAGCTGATCTGCAACTGCCGTTCGGTTACCTCGAACGCCAGCACCGGCGCTGCGAGCGCCAGGAGGCCAAGGGTCGCGATCGCTGCGGCTTTGATCACCCTGTCCCTCCGGAAACCGCCGGACCATAGCACCAGCGGGAAGGCGCCGTGAAGGCGATACGGCCCTGTCTTAAACCTGCGCGCTGGCTCTGATAGCATGGCGAAATACTCGCCGGGGAGTTTCCATGTCCATTTGCCGAGCCGCCCTTCTCACCGCATTGGTATCCTTGATTGCGCTGCCCGCAGCCGGCGCGGAGGACTGGGCCACCTTCGTGCCGCCGACCGATGGAAATTTCACGACCTACGGCGAGAAGCCCCCCGAACTGGGGCTCGTCAAACGCGTTTTCGCGCTGTCCTTCGCGGAGGAATGCAACTGGGCGCTGGGCGGCGCGCCGGGGAGCGGCGCGGAGCCGGCGGTCTACGACATCACCTACAAAGAGAGCTTCGGGCTCCCCACCGACCCCGAGCGGCTCGCCCGCCTCTACCGCTTCTTCTGCGGCGCTGGCGCCTATAACGAGCAGCACGTCTACATGATCTGGGAGAGCAGTTTTGGCCTGAGGCCGGTGCAGTTCGCCGAGCCGCAGATCAAGACCGTGCATGAAAGCGACGAGCTTGAAAGCCCGCTGAAATCGCTGAGCATCACCGGGTTTTCCGCGCGAACCGCACTGACCAATTCGTGGTACGACGCCGATGCAGGGATGATCTACACGCTCGCCTGCTGGCGCGGCATCTGCGACGCCTCCTCGCGGGCGGCCTACACGTTCGCCGACGGCGGCTTTGCGCTCACCACCTACGACGCCGACCCCACCTACGACGACAAGGTGAACGTCTTCCGCATCTTCGACGCCACCGATCCAAAGCCGCTCGATCTCGTGCCGGTGGCCGAGGAGGATCTGCGGGATTATCCCGGTTGGGAATAGCGCCGTCGTGCGCCTGTCACGTGTCGCGGGTAGCGGGAAACAAGCGGGCCGTAGCGCCGTTTCCGGTGCTACGGCCCTGAAGAGCGCCCGCCGCACTGTTGAGGGCTTGGGGGCAGCGGCAGGCTTCTCCTCGCTGTTCGCCGATGCATGGGTCGTTTGCAGTATTCGACGAACTGCATAGAAGATGGATTGCCAATACGCCGGGAAAAGGTCCCTCACCGAAAGGTGATGTTCTGGCCTTTCCTCACCCGAGGTTGCCGAAAGACCGGCAAGTCCGTAACTGTCGGCTGCAAAGCCGGTTTCGGTTCTGCCAATGAGAAGAACATGGACACCATGATGCCCACCCCGCTGCCGCAGCGGGCCTTTACCCAGCCGGAGGCCGCCTGGGAGTACATCGCCGAAATTTACCGCCGGAACACCGGCTTCATCCGCGAGCACCTCGTGGGGCTGAGCAAGGGCAAGGTGCCCAAGGGGCGCGTCCGGGCCTTCTATCCCGAAGTGCAGGTGACCTCGCGCAGCTACGGCAAGACCGACTCCACGCTGCCATACGGGTATCTCCATAGCCCCGGCGTCTATCGCACCACGATTACCGCGCCCGAACTGTTCAGGAATTACCTGATCGACCAGTTCCGGGTGATCCTCGCCAACCACGGCGGGGCCATCGAGGTCGGCGAGTCGACGACCCGCATTCCGCTACATTTCGCCATCGGCCCGAACGATCGGATCGACGGTGAGGCGATCGCCGAACTGCCCATCCCGCTGCGCGACCTGTTCGACGTGCCGGACCTCGCCGACACCGACGACGAGATCGCCAACGGCACGTTCATTCCGCCGGCGGGCGGGCCCTACCCGCTCGCGCACTTCACCGCGCCGCGCGTCGACTATTCGCTGCAGCGGCTGGCGCATTACACCGGGACCGGGCCGGAGCATTTCCAGAATTTCGTGATCTTCACGAACTATGCCTTCTACGTCGATGAGTTCTGCCGCATCGCCCTCGAACACATGGCCGACGGCCATCCGGACTATGAGGAGTTCGTCGAGCCGGGCGGCTTCACCACCCGCAACGTGCGGCTGGGCGGCGGCACCACCGGCACGCGCGCCACGCGCATTCCGCAGATGCCCGCCTATCACCTGAAGCTCGGCGCTAACCGCGGCATCACCTTCGTCAACATCGGCGTCGGCCCGTCCAACGCCAAGACCATCACCGACCACATCGCCGTGCTGCGCCCGCATGCGTGGATCATGCTTGGCCACTGCGCCGGCCTGCGCAATTCGCAGGAACTGGGCGACTACGTGCTTGCCCATGCCTATGTGCGCGAGGACCATGTACTCGATGCCGACGTGCCGGTGACGGTGCCGATCCCGGCGCTCGCCGAGGTGCAGGTGGCGCTTGAACAGGCCGTCGCCGAGATCACCCAGACGCACGGCATCGAGACCAAGCGCATCATGCGCACCGGCACGGTCGCGACCTTCGACAACCGCAACTGGGAATTGCGCGACCAGCGCGAGATCACCCGCCAGCTATCCCAATCGCGAGCCGTGGCGCTCGACATGGAGTCGGCGACGATCGCCGCCAATGGCTTCCGCTTCCGTGTCCCCTACGGCACCCTGCTCTGCGTCTCCGACAAGCCGCTGCACGGCGAACTGAAGCTGCCCGGAATGGCATCGGATTTCTACCGCACCCAGGTCAGCCGCCACCTGCTGATTGGCCTCCGCGCAATGGAGATTTTGCGGGATCAGCCAGCGGAACGCCTGCACTCGCGCAAGCTGCGCAGTTTTGCGGAGACGGCGTTCCAGTAGACTGCGAACCAATGCTGAACCCGCCAGGAAACGACCTCCCCACGGAACGTCAGCGGATCGCAGTCGCTGCATTCGCAGTTGTCTGGGTCGGTATTCTCTTGTGGGGGAACATCAATGGTTTCCTCGCAAGGCAGTCCGCAGAGGCAAGAATCAGCGAAACCGACGAGTACCAATGTATAGAGGCCGCGCTTGGCAAGAAGCCGAGGCTGCAGTGGAGAGGCTCTCGCACCCCTCCCGGCTACCTTGTCGGCACCCTGAGTGAGCAAAAGGGCACGAACTGTATCGAGAGCGGAGTTGCAATCTCATTCGCCCTTCTAGCAGAGGGCCCCGGCAAGGAACTCTCGCTAGTTCGCTTCAAAGGTCGTGAGCCGAAGCTGGACTTCCGTGAAAGCGGGCAGTTGCCGGACGTCACCGACGCTTCCGGGAGGGAGCGGTGGCGCAACGATGGCAGCGGATATCGCCGTATTGCTCCATAGGATAGGAAGCCAACGCCTCAGATCGGCTCGTAGTCGATTTCGAGGAATTTGCTGACGTCGCGTTCCCAGCGGTCCTTCACGAACTTCACGTGCTTGGGGTGCGCGTTGTAGCCGTCGTAGGCGGATTGGTCGGCGAACTCCATCGAGAAGCCAAAGCGGTAGTCGTTCTTTTTCGAGACCTGCTTCAACTGCTCGAACTTCTTCACGCCCGGAATGGCCCCGAGTTCGGCCTTGGCGTCGCGCAGGAACATCTTTTCCTGCAGCGACCCCGGCGCGTGCTTGAGCGTGAAGACCACAGTGTGCCGGATCATGCCGACGTTCCCTCCGATGCGACGGCTTCGCTCGCCGCGATTGCCGTCATATTGACGATTCCGCGGCTGGTGGTCGAGGGGGCGAGGATGTGGGCGGGCGAGCGCGGTCCCATGAGGATGGGGCCGACGGCCAGCGCGTTGTTCATCTCCTTGAGCAGCGTCATGGAAAGGTTGGCGCTGTCGAGATTGGGGAACAGCAGGAGGTTCGCTTCGCCCTTCAGCACCGTATCGGGGATGTAGCGCTCGCGCAGGTCCTGGTTGAGCGCCAGGTCGCCCTGCATTTCGCCCTCGACGATCATGCCGGGCGCGGCTTGCTTCAGCAGCCGGTAGGTCTCCCGCATCTTGAAGGCGCTGTCGCCGTCGCGCGAGCCGAAGTTGGAATAGCTCAGCAGCGCCGCCTTGGCCTCGATGTTGAAGCGCTTGAGGTGATCGCGCGCCTGCAGCGCGATGCCCACCAGTTCGGCCGGCGTCGGGTCCTGGTTCACGTAGGTGTCGGCAAGGAAAAACACGCCGCGCGGCATGATCAGCATGGAGAGCGCCGACACGTCGCTCACCCCATCCTGCACGCCGATCACCGAGCGGATGTCGCGCACGTGCTTGATGTAGCGGCCCTGCAGCCCGCAGATCAGCCCGTCGGCATCGCCGCGCTTCACCGCCAGCGCCGCGATGGTGGTGAAGTTGGTGCGCACAATGGTGCGGGCCGTATCCGGCGTCACCCCGCTGCGGCCGACCAGCGAGTGGAACAGCGCCACGTAATCGCGATAGCGCGGATCGTCCTCGGGGTTGATGATTTCGAGATCGCGCGTGATGTCGAGGTTGAGCCCGAAGCGTTTGATGCGCTGCTCGATGACCGCCGGACGCCCGATCAGGATCGGCCGCGCGATGCGTTCTTCGAGGATCACCTGGCTGGCGCGCAGCACGCGCTCGTCCTCGCCGTCGGTAAAGCAGATGCGTTTGCCGCGGTTCTGCGCCCGGTCGATGATCGGCTTCATCACCATGCCGGAGCGGAAGACGAAGCGGTTGAGCCCGTCGAGATAGGCCGCCCAATCGGTGATCGGGCGCTTCGCCACGCCCGACTCCATCGCCGCCCGCGCCACCGCCGGCGCGATCCTCAGGATCAGCCGCTGGTCGAACGGGTTGGGAATGATGTGATCCGGCCCATACACCGCCGGCTGGCCGGTGGGCGAGACTTCCAGCCCCGGCTCATGCGCCAGCTTGGCGATGGCGCGGACAGCCGCGAGCTTCATCTCCTCGTTGATCGCTGTCGCGCCGACGTCGAGCGCGCCGCGGAAGATGAAGGGGAAGCAGAGGACGTTGTTGACCTGGTTGGAATAGTCCGACCGTCCGGTGCAGACCATCGCGTCAGGTCGCAACTCCTTGGCCACCTCCGGCATGATTTCCGGCGTGGGATTGGCGAGCGCGAGGATGAGCGGGTTCTTCGCCATCTTCTTCAGCATCTCGGGCTTCAGCGCGCCGGCGGCCGAGAGTCCGAGGAACACGTCGGCGCCGTCGAACACCTCGGCCAGCGTCGTCGCTTCGCTGTCGTGACGGCAGAACACGCCGCGCCACTTGTCGTTGACGTCATTGCGCCGGTAGGTAAGCAGCCCGTCCTTGTCGGCCACCCAGATGTTCTCAAGTCTTGCGCCCAGCGCCACGAGGACATTGAGGCAGGCAATCGCCGCCGCCCCCGCTCCGGACGTGCAGATCTTCACGTCCTCGATCTTCTTGCCCGAAATTTCGAGCCCGTTCAGCACCGCCGCGCCGACGATGATCGCCGTACCGTGCTGGTCGTCGTGGAAGACCGGGATGCGCATGCGGGCGCGCAGTTCTTCCTCGATCTCAAAACACTCGGGGGCCTTGATGTCCTCAAGGTTGATGCCGCCGAACGTCGGCTCCAGTGGCCGCACCACCTCGATGAATTTCTTCGGGTCCGTCTCGTCGATCTCGATGTCAAAGACATCGATCCCGGCGAATTTCTTGAACAGGACCGCTTTGCCTTCCATCACCGGCTTGGACGCCAGCGCGCCGATATTGCCCAGCCCCAGCACCGCCGTGCCGTTGGAAATCACGGCAACGAGGTTGCCCCGCGAGGTGTACCGGGTGACGGTATCGGGGTCCGCAGCGATCTCTTCGCACGGGGCCGCGACACCGGGAGAATAGGCGAGCGCCAGGTCGCGCTGGTTGCCCAGTGGCTTGGTGGGCTGGATTTCCAGCTTCCCGGGCTTGGGGAACTCATGGAAATGCAGGGCCGCTTCGCGCAGGGCCTTCTTCTGCTCGCTCATGTCCGACATGCGGCTCCCCTCGATCAGTCTGGCACGTCACTGCCACCAAAACCGATCCAAGGAAAGAGCAGCCGGGACAATGTCCCGGCTGGCGGAAATCGGGCCCGCTCAGTCCGCCTTGACGTTCAGCCGGATGCCCAGTTCGCGCATCTGCTTGGCCGAGGCCGGGGACGGCGCGCCCATCAGCAGGTCTTCGGCCTGCTGGTTCATCGGGAACAGCGTGATTTCGCGCAGGTTCTGCACGCCGCACAGCAGCATCACGATGCGATCGACACCGGCCGCCATGCCGCCGTGGGGCGGTGCGCCGTACTGGAACGCCCGGTAGAGGCCGCCGAACTGCTCTTCGACATCGGCGCGGCTGAGGCCGGTCTTCTCGAAGGCGGCGACCATGGTCTCCGGCTCCTGGTTGCGGATCGAGCCCGAGGCCAGTTCATAGCCGTTGCAGACGCAGTCGTACTGGTATGCCTTGAGCGACAGCGGGTCCACGTCGCTGCGCAGCGCCTCGATGCCACCCTGCGGCATCGAGAACGGGTTGTGCGCGAAGTCGATCTTCTTCTCGTCCTCGTTGTACTCGTAGAACGGAAAATCGACGATCCAGCAGAACTCGAACTTATCCTTGTCGACAATGCCGAGGTCGTTGCCGACCTTGTTCCGGGCTTCACCGGCGAACTTGTACATTTTCTCAGGCCGGCCGAGGACGAAGAACACGGCATCGCCGTCGCCCAGCCCGAGCTGGTCGCGCAGCGCCGCGGTGCGCTCCTCGCCGATGTTCTTGGCCACCGGGCCCGAACCCGCGCCGTCCTTGAAGAAGATATAAGCCATGCCGGGCTGGCCTTCGCCCTGCGCCCAGCCGTTCATGCGGTCGCAGAAGGCGCGGCCGATCGGGTCCATGGTGCCCTGGCGCTTGGCCGGGACTGCCCAGACCTCGACCTTGTCGTCCGTCGCGATCTGGTTGGCGAAGACGCCGAAGCCCGAGCCACGGAAGTGGTCGGTGACGTTCTGCATGACGATCGGGTTGCGCAGGTCCGGCTTGTCCGAGCCATACTTGCGGATGGCCTCCTGGTACGGAATGCGCGGGAACTTCTGCGTCACCGGCTTGCCGTCACCGAACTTCTCGAAAATGCCGCGCAGCACCGGCTCCATCGTGTCCCAGATCTCTTCCTGGGTGACGAAGCTCATTTCGAGATCGAGCTGGTAGAACTCGCCCGGCAGGCGGTCGGCGCGCGGGTCTTCGTCTCGGAAGCACGGCGCGATCTGGAAGTAGCGGTCAAACCCCGCCACCATCAGCAACTGCTTGTACTGCTGCGGCGCCTGCGGCAGCGCGAAGAACTTGCCCTGATGAATGCGGCTCGGCACGAGGAAATCGCGCGCGCCTTCCGGCGACGAGGCCGTCAGGATCGGCGTCGAATATTCGGCAAAGCCGATATCCGTCATGCGGTGACGCATGTCGGCAATGATCTTGCTCCGCTTCACGAGGTTGGCGTGCAGCGTCTCGCGGCGCAGGTCGATGAAGCGGTAGCGCAGGCGAATGTCTTCCGGATAGTCCGGCTCGCCGAACACCGGCAGCGGCAGTTCCTTCGCCTCGCCGAGCACTTCGAGCTCGCGGATGAACACCTCCACCGCGCCGGTCGGCTGCTTGGTGTTGGTGGTCTCGGGCGTGCGGGCCTTCACCTCGCCATCGACGCGGATGACCCACTCGGCGCGCACCGTTTCGGCCAGCTTGAAGGCGGCGGAATCGGGGTCAACCACCAGCTGGGTGATACCGTAGTGATCGCGCAGGTCGATGAACAGCAACCCGCCGTGGTCGCGCACGCGGTGCACCCAGCCGGAAAGCCGCACATTGGTGCCCACGTCTCCCGTCGTGAGGGCGGCGCAGGTATGGGTGCGATAGGGGTGCATCTTTCGGACTCGGCTGGGATGGCTGGAAAACGGCGGAAAAGCGCATGTGACGGGCGGATTGTCAAGCAGACGGCCCCGGCTGCGTCCCCCAGCAAATCCTTGCTGGAGTGCAGTCCAAACCCCTGTTATGAGCATAACCCAGAGTACAAGAGAAAAAACGGATACATGGAGCTGATCACCTCCACCGCGGTGCTCGCGGAGTTTTGCGAGCGCGCTGCGAAGCACGATTTCGTCACCGTCGACACCGAGTTCCTGCGTGAGACGACGTATTGGCCGAAGCTCTGTCTGATACAGGCTGCGACCGCTGACGAGGCCGTGCTTGTCGACCCATTGGCGCCCGGGCTCGACCTTGCGCCATTCTTCAGGCTTCTCGCCGACGAGCGCGTGGTAAAGGTCTTCCACGCCGCCCGGCAGGATATCGAAATCTTTGTCAAACTGTCCGGGAACGTGCCGGTCAACATTTTTGACACGCAGGTCGCTGCGAGCGTCTGCGGCTTTGGCGACAGCGTCTCCTATGACAATCTCGTGCGCGCCATCACCAATGTCGAACTCGACAAGTCCTCGCGCTTTACCGACTGGTCGGCCCGCCCGCTCAGCGAGAAGCAGAAAACCTATGCGATCGCCGACGTCACCTATCTGCGCGATATTTACGCGGCGCTGATCAAGCAGGTCGACGAAACCAACCGCTGGGACTGGGTCGAAGACGAACTGGGGCTGCTGCGCGCCATCAGCACCTATGTCGTGCAACCCGACGAAGCGTGGGAGCGGCTGAAAACCAAGCTCAACCGCCCGCGCGATCTCGCGGCGCTCAAAGTGATCGCCGCCTGGCGCGAACGCCGCGCCCAGGACAGCGACCAGCCGCGCAGCCGCATCCTCAAGGATGACGCGGTGGTCGAACTCGCCATGCAGCGCCCAAGCTCGCCGGAGGCGTTCGACAAGCTGCGCGCCGTGCAGCGTGGTTTTGGCCGTAGCAGCGCGGCGGCAGAGCTTCTCGGCCTGATCAGGCAGGTCGAGGAGATGACGAAATCTGAACTGCCCCCGGCGGCGGAGCGTTATCGCGGTCCCTCGCCCAAGGGCGCGGTCGGCGATCTGATCCGCGTGCTGCTGAAGGCCGTCAGTGAGGAGCACGGCGTCGCCGCGCGCATCCTCGCCACCTCCGACGACATCGATGCTCTGGTGCTCGACGACGAGGCCGACGTCCCTGCCCTCAAGGGTTGGCGGCGTAAGCTGTTCGGCGAGAAGGCGCTTGCCATCAAGCACGGCAAGATCGGCCTCGCCGCCACCCGCAAGGGCGTCATCGAAATCGAACTGCCGAACAGCTAGACGCCGGACGGCCCGAAGCGCTCGATCGAGCGGCGAAAGAACGCCTCGGCGTCCTGCCGCGCTTCTGCCGTCGTCCGCACGAAGGCCGGATCGAGCCACGCATGGGCCAGCGCGAACTCGCGGTGCACGAAATCGGCCAGCCACGACGGGGGTGTCGCCGATCCCAATTCGCGCGTAACGGCCTTGCGCTCCAGCAGTTCGGCGACTGCATCGGCAACGGCGGGCGGCATGGCGCACGACCCGACAAGCGTCACGAAGTTCATCGGCGGAACGACCTGATCCGGGTGGTGCGCCATCCAGCGCAGCACCGCAGCCGGACGCAGCAGATAGAACGCCTTCTTGATCGGCACCTCGGTCTGCCCGTCGCCAAAATGCTTCCGCCATTGGCCCTCGCCGAGGTGCAGGTAGTGCAGCCCGAGCGCCTCGCGGCTGACATGCCGCCGCGCCAGCGCCAGGAATTCGTCGCGAAACCCGGCGTCGCCCCGGTAGACGATCGGCGACTGCAGCCATTCCAGGATGACGGCATTGCCCTTCAGCATCAGCTTGAGCGCCTTGCCGAGGTCCCAGCCGTTGACGTCGAACTCGCCCTCGAGTGGCAGCTCGATCACGTCGCGCGATGGCCAGGGAGAGAGATAGCGGTCACGGCTCCGGATGAACACGAAGCGACAGTCGTAGTCGCTGTCCGGGGACGGAAAGCCCCACGCGCGGCTGCCGCTCTCGATGGCGAGAGGCACGGCAACCGCCTGCTCGCGCACCAGCCGGTCGAGCCGCCTGTCGATCTCGCCGACGACCGCCATCGCCATGTCGGGCGACAGCGCGCGCAGCGGAGCGGCCTCTGGGGTGAGTTGGGTCGCCAAGCCTACCCCACCGAAATTCCGGTGGATTTGATGCCGACAACGCCCGCGAGCTGGTCGAGGCGGCCGGCGAGGTGTTCGCCGGACAGGAACGCGAGATCATCGGGAAGCCGGAGGATCAGGCGGCCCTTGACCATCTCGAACCCGGTGCGCGGCAATACCCCCGGCATCGCCGCCGACATTGGATAGGCCACGCGGAAGGCCGTGCCGATGATGCGCGCGCGATGCGTTTCGGCGGGGCTGGCGAGGCTGAGCAGCGCCGGACTGACGCTCTTGTGCTTGAGCCCGATGTAGCGGACCGCCAGCACCTCGGCGAGAAACGCCCTGCCCGGATGATCGACACCCGTCAGCGAGCCATAGGCGATGAGATCGACGCTCTGCTCGCCGCGATAGTCGGGATGCCCGCGCCAGCCGACGTCGGCAAGATAGCACGCGACCACCCGCAGCCGGCGTTCAGCCGGCGTCTCGGCGATACCAACCGCAGTCAGCAGTTCGGCGGTGAAGTTGATGAGGTCGTCGGCGTGGCGCGGCGAGCGCGAGCGCAGCACCGACATTTCCTCGGCCGCCTCCATGAGCGGATCGAGCTTCTGCTGTTCGGGATCGAGCAGGCCATAGAGGTAGCCTTCGCGGACACCGAGAGCCGAGAAGACCACCGAGTTGAACCGCCCTGCACGCAGCACTTCGGCGAGCACCGCCGCCCCGTATGGCACGAGATCACGGCGGCTGTTGCTGGCCGCTTCCGCCCCCGGCATGTTCTTGCCGGCCGAAACGGCCGTGACGATGTCCTCGCAGAAGGCGAGCATTTCCGCGGCGGGCACAGAATAGTGCTGCACCATGTGGAGCGGGTAGCTGCGCAGCACCTGATGAAGCTTGGCGAGCGCGCGCCAGGTGCCGCCGATGGCGCAGAATGCCCCACCCGCGGCACGGCGCGCCAGCAGCGAATCCTGCAGGCGCGAGCGCGCCAGGGTCCGGGCCTTGGCGACGGAATTCTTGCTGTCGTCCTGCAGTCTTATGACGCCCAGTTCGTGCGTTTCCTGCACGTCGGGGCGGCCCTGTTCGCCCGCCGACATTTCGAGGCTGCCGCCACCGAGGTCGCCGACCACGCCATCGAAATCGGGGATGCCGGCATGGGCGCCCATCGCGGCGTAGTACGCCTCTTCCTCTCCGCTCAGCACACGGACGGGCGTGCCCATGATCTCCTCGACGGCCGCAACGAAGCTCTCGCGGTTGCTGGCGTCGCGGACCGCCGACGTGGCGAGGATGTAGGTCGCGCCGACGCGCATGAGCCGGGTCACCAGCGCAAACCGCTTGATCGCCTTGAGCGCCCGCTGGACGTTTTCTTCCGCCAGCTTGCCGCTGCTCGCCACGCCGCGCCCAAGCGCGCAGGACGATTTTTCGTTGTAGAGCGGGGTCAGCGCCCGCGCCAACCGTTCATAGACGACGAGGCGAACCGAATTGGAGCCAATGTCGAGCACCGCGACCGGGAGGGCACCCTTGATGCGTCCCTGTGCAGTTGGATCGGCGTCAACGCCCCAGAATTCGTTCAATCATCGGTTCCGTCGGTTTCACGCGTTGTCGCACTGCCGCGTCCGGACAGGCTCGCGTGGGTCATGAAGTAGTTGTGCGCGTTGAAAGGCTCATCGCCCTCCTTGAGCCGCACCCTATGCGAAGATCCGTCCGGAAGCACCTCCCAGC
>Ga0073905_10001519_pt1 | contig 11890 bp, 7 predicted proteins | sample KloWWTupernatant_FD_65482 | JGI IMG/M metagenome (GOLD analysis project Ga0073905, IMG submission 65482) | Active sludge microbial communities from Klosterneuburg, Austria, studying microevolution and ecology of nitrifiers - Klosterneuburg... | ecosystem: Engineered > WWTP > Aerobic digester >... | reverse complement strand
CGGTGGCGTGGCGCGCCAGGCCGGATACGCGGCCTGGCTGGACGCGATGGCCTGCTCCAGTGTGGCGGCATCGGCCAGCAGCAGGCGTTTTTCTGCCTTGCCGGTGGCAGGGTTGAACACGTCTTGCGAGCGGCTGCCGCCGGCAACCAGCTTGCCGTTGATCAGGTGGCCGATGGTCGGCATCGTGGTGCTGTTGGCGCCGTGGGCGGCTTGCAGGAATGGGTCGTTGTACATGGTGGTTTCCGTGAGGTTCTTGGCTAAGCTTCGAAAGTTCAAAAAAAATTCAGTTCACACCGGGCAAGGTGAGGGGAGGCGTTCCGTTGCCATGCGCAAGGCAGGCTTCTTCGACCGGCACGGCGCAGATTCGTTCAGCCGCCGCCTGTCGAACCGACGGCGCTGCGAGCCCGCCTTGTTCAACAGGTGGCACCGCGAGTCCGCCCAATCCATTGGCGTGCCGCCGCCAATCAACCTTCCCGCGTACGCAGCAAAAGGGTCAGTCAACCTCGCCCAGCGATTCGCCCAATGCATTGATCAGGCTGTCGATCTCGGCCTTTTCGATGACAAAAGGTGGCGCCAACTGGATGGTATCGCCGCCGTAACGCACGTAAAAGCCCTTTTCCAGGCATTTCATCGCGATTTGATAGGGTCGTTTAGCTGGCTCGCCCGGTACTGCGGCGATGGTGAACCCCGCTGCCAGGCCATAGTTGCGGATGTCGGTCACGTGTCTGCTGCCCTTGAGGCTGTGCACGGCCTGCTCGAAATACGGTGCCAGCGACTTGACGCGCGAAATCATGTCTTCCTTGACCAGCACGTCGAGCGCCGCAATACCGGCCGCGCATGCCACCGGATGGGCCGAGTAGGTGTAGCCGTGGACGAATTCCAGCATGTAGTCCGGCCCGCCGGCTGCCATGAAGGTGTCGTGGATGTCCTTCTTGGCCACCACGGCGCCCAGTGGCTGCGTACCGTTGGTCACCTGCTTGGCGATGTTCATGATGTCGGGCGTCACACCGAAGGCCTCTGCGCCGGTATACGCGCCGCAGCGGCCGAACCCGGTGATGACCTCGTCGAAGATCAGCAGGATGTTGTTGGCCGTGCAGATCTCGCGCAGGCGCTGCAGGTAACCCGCCGGCGGGATGATCACACCGGCCGAACCGGAGAACGGCTCGACGATCACGGCGGCGATGTTGGAAGCGTCATGCAAGGCGATGACCTTGAGCAACTCGTCGGCCAGTTCCACTCCGGTGGCAGGCATGCCGCGAGAGAACTCGTTGCCCGCCAGCATCGTGTGCGGCAGATGGTCGGCCTCGATCGCCTGTCCGTAGGCCTTGCGGTTGGCCGCGATGCCACCGACCGAGATGCCGCCGAAATTCACGCCGTGGTAGCCCTTCTCGCGTCCGATGAAGCGGGTCTTGCTGGCCTGGCCCTTGGTACGCCAGTAGGCACGCGCCATCTTCAGCGAGGTGTCCGCGCTCTCGGAGCCCGACCCGGTGAAGAACACGTAGTCCAGCCCTGCGGGCGTCAGTTCCTTGATCTTGTTGGCCAGTTCGAACGACAGCGGATGGCCATACTGGAACGCCGGCGAATAGTCGAGCGTGGCAATCTGTCGGCTCACCGCCTCGGTGATCTCGCGCCGGCCATGGCCCAGGCCGCAACACCACAGGCCCGACAGGCCGTCCATGATCTTGCGCCCGTTGGTATCGGTGTAGTAAATACCTTCGGCGCTGGCCATCATGCGCGGGTTGGCCTTGAAGTCGCGGTTGCCGGTGTACGGCATCCAGTGCGCTTCCAGCCAGGCGGCATCAAGGCGGGGTGCGGGCGACAGATGTTGGGCATCGTTGAGGTTCATGGTGGCTTCTCCGGCAAAAAATGGAAAGAAGGGACAGAAATGCAGTTGCTGATGCTGCTGCGAATGCCGCATTGTGGCGCCCTCTGTTACTCTTATGAATGTAGAAATATCACCATTCAGTTGCCAACTCATGCAAGTAAAAAGCCATGCGGTTCTGGGCCAGCTCGGCGACATGGATCTGCGCCTGCTGCGGGTGTTCAAGGCGGTGGTCGATTGCGGAGGTATGGCCGCTGCCGAACTCGAACTCAATATCGGTGTTTCCACGATCAGCCGCCACGTGAAGGACCTGGAGGTCCGGCTGGGCATGAGCTTGTGCCGGCGCGGCAGGGGCGGATTTGCCCTGACGTCCGAAGGCGAGCAGATCTACGCCGAAACCATTCGCCTGCTGGCCTCGACCGAATCGTTCCGCGCCAGCGTGGACTCCATCCACCGCCGCCTGGGCGGCCAGTTGCACGTGGCCCTGTTCGACAAGACGGCCAGCAATCCGGCTGCGCATATCGGCGCAGCGATCGCGCTCTTTTGCGACCAGGCGCCGGATGTGTCGCTCAACCTGCATGTGGCGCCGATCAACGCGATCGAGCGCGGCGTGATCGACGGCCAGTTCCAGGTGGGGGTGATTCCCGGCCATCGGCGCTCCGACAGCCTGAGTTACGACGTTTTGTTCGACGAGACGATGCTGCTGTATTGCGGTGCGTCGCACGGCTTGTTTGGTGCAGAAGACACCGCGTTGGGTTGGGAGGCGCTGGCCGGCCACCGGTTTGCCGGCCTGGGCTACCACTCGCCCAACATGGAGATCAGCCAGCAGATGCGCCTGTCGCGCCAGGCCACCGCCTTTGACCAGGAGGCCATCGCCACGCTCATCCTGTCGGGCCGGTTTCTGGGGTTTCTGCCAGACCACTATGCCGCGCCCTTCGTTCAGGCGGGGCAAATGCGTGCCTTGCATTCGGCGCTGTTCCATTATGAGTGTCAGTTTCTGACGATTCTGCGACGTTCACCCGAACCTTCCAGGTCGGCGCGGGTATTCCAGGCATGCTTGTTGCTGTCGCATGGTGTCGGCGGGTCGGCGACGTGACGCCATACGGGTAAATCCTGCCTTTCATCGAGGCGCGCGCGCGTATGCTGCTGCTTTGCTGAGACTTGTGACGGTGCGATGGCGTCGGTGTGGTTATTTGTTGTGAGTTTGTAAATTGTTGACAATTTACAAAAATGCCTTGAAACTGTTCCTGTGTCGCTGTTTGTAACTTCCTTGTCACCGTGTGTCCATAAAGTGCGTCAGTAGCACCGGCTCGGCCGGGAACCATTCATCCATCCTCAAAAGGAGTTCTCACCATGTTCAAACCCACCGTCCGCAAATTGCTGCAGGGCGCGGCAGTTGTTGCGGTGTCCGCGCTGCTGGCTGTTCCGGCATTCGCGCAAAAGACCAAGCTCACTGTCTACACGGCACTCGAGAACGACCAGCTGGGACCTTACAAACAGGCATTCGAGGCGGCGAACAACGATGTCGAGATCGCCTGGGTGCGTGACTCCACCGGCGTCATCACGGCGCGTCTGCTGGCCGAAAAAGACAATCCGCGTGCCGATGTCATCTGGGGTCTGGGTGCCTCGAGCATCGCCTTGTTCGATTCCATGGGCATGTTGCAGGGTTACACCCCCAAGGGTGCTGACCAGATCAAGCCGGTTTTCCGCAGCGACAAGAACCCGATGATGTGGACCGGCATGGACGCCTGGCTGGCGGTCATGTGCTACAACACCATCGAAGGTGGCAAGAAGAACATGCCCAAGCCCACCTCCTGGGCTGACCTGGCCAACCCGGTCTACAAGGATTCTGTCGTCATGCCCAATCCGGCATCGTCTGGCACCGGCTACCAGGCGGTTTATGCCTGGTTGCAGATCATGGGCGAGAAGGCTGGCTGGGAGTTCATGGACAAGCTGCACCAGAACATCGCCGTCTACACCCATTCCGGCTCCGCGCCATGCGTGCAGGCCGCCAAGGGTGAGCGCGTGATCGGCATCGGCTTCGACATGCGTGGCGCCAAGGAGAAAACCGCCGGCGCACCGATCGACATCATCCTGGCCAAGGAAGGCGCGCCGTGGGACATGGAAGCCACGGCGATCGTCAAGGGCACCAAGAACATGGCTGCGGCCCAGAAGGTGGCCGACTTCGCGATCAGCAAAGGCGCATATGAGTTGTACGGCAAGTACTACGCCATCGTCGGTTACCCGGGCATGAACCCCGCGCCTCCGAATTACCCGCCGAGTGCTGACTCCGCGATGGTCAAGATCGACCTGTCCAAGATGGGCGCAGAGCGCTCGCGTATCCTGGCCGAGTGGACCAAGCGCTACGACGGCAAGTCCGCGCCGAAGTAAGCCAACGGCCACCGTTCCGATTCACTGAAAACTGTGGGGAGCAACGCCTGATCGTGCGATCAGGCGTTGTGGTCCGCGCGCGAGCATGCAAGAAAAAGAAGACGCCCCAAAGCCCCGATCGCCGTACCTGCGCATCGATCACCTGACGAAACAGTTCGGCAGTTTTTGGGCCCTCAAGGATTTATCGCTGGAAGTGTTTCCCGGCGAATTCGTCTGTTTCCTTGGCCCGTCCGGTTGCGGCAAGACCACCTTGCTGCGCGCGATCGCGGGTCTGGAGACCCAGACCTCGGGACGCATCTTCCAGGCCGACCGGGAAATATCCAATCTACCGGCATCTCAACGTGATTTCGGCATCGTGTTCCAGTCGTACGCGCTGTTTCCCAATCTGAGCGTGGCCGAAAACGTCGGCTACGGCCTGGTCAGTCGGCGCATGCCCCGGGTGGAAATCGCAACCCGCGTAGCCGATCTGCTACGCCTTGTCGGATTGCCCGACTCCGGACCGAAATACCCGGCTCAACTCTCGGGTGGAATGCAGCAGCGCGTGGCACTGGCACGGGCGCTGGCCTTGTCGCCGGGCCTGTTGTTGCTGGACGAGCCGCTCAGCGCGCTCGATGCACGTGTGCGTGCCTATCTGCGCCAGGAGATCCGCCAATTGCACAAGCGCCTGGGTGTCACCACCATCATGGTGACGCACGACCAGGAAGAGGCGCTGACCATGGCCGACCGCATCGTCGTGATGAACCACGGTGTCATCGAGCAGGTCGGTACACCGATGGAAATCTACCGCGAACCTGCCAGCGCCTTTGTCGCCGACTTCGTCGGCAAGACCAACCTGCTGGCCGGTATCGTCGTCAAACCGGGGCTGGTGCGTTACGGCGCGATGGACCTGAGCTGCGCCATCGATATCCGGCCCGGCCCTGGCAGCGAGGTCACGCTGGCGATCCGGCCCGAAGACGTGGTGGTACGCAATGTCGATGCCGGCGCCGAAAACACCTTCGCGGTGCGTGTCGCCGAAATGGAGTTTCTCGGATCGTTCTGCCGCGTTGGCTTGTCCATCAATGGCGGCAAGCCTGCATTATTGGCAGACTTTTCCATCAACACCGTGCGCGACCTGTCGATCACCGAAGGCATGGACATGCTGGTCGGCCTGCCCGCCGAGCGCATCCGGGTGTTCCCCGGCGCGCCCAACCCGTCGTGACCGCTACAACCCATAACGCGCCAGTGGCTGGCGCCGCGCCGGTGACCCGGCGTCGCCTGGACCGTGACGACTGGCTGATGCGCGCTGGCATCTGCCTGCTCATTGGCTGGCTCGGTATCACGCTGGTCCTGCCCCTGTGGTGGCTGCTGTCCAAGAGCTTCCAGAACCAGAACGGCGATTTTGTCGGCCTGGCCAATTACATCGTGTATTTCTCGACGCCGGCCTTGTTTGCCTCGGTCTGGAACAGCCTGTTCATTGCTTTTCTGTCCACCGCGATCGTGTTGCCGCTGGCCTTCATCTACGCCTACGCCTTGCAGCGCAGCTGCATGCGCTGGAAGGGCCTGTTCCAGGCCCTGGCGCTGATCCCGATCCTGGCGCCTTCGCTGTTGCCAGCCATCTCGCTGATCTATCTGTTCGGCAACCAGGGTTTTCTGAAGGAGTGGATGTTCGGCGCCGAAATCTACGGTCCGCTGGGCATCGTGATCTCGCAGGTCTTCTACTGCTTTCCGCATGCCCTGATGATTCTGCTGGCGGCGCTGTCAATGGCCGACTCGCGGCTGTATGAGGCTGCCGATGCATTGGGTGCGTCCAGGACACGCGTGTTTTTCACGGTGACGCTGCCAGGCGCCAAATACGGTGTCATCAGTGCCGGCTTCGTGATCTTCACGCTGGTCATGACCGACTTCGGCATTGCCAAGGTCATCGGCGGCCGCTTCAACGTGCTGGCCACCGACATCTTCAAGCAGGTCATCGGACAGCAGAATTTCGAAATGGGCGCGGTGGTTGGCTTCGTGCTGCTGATTCCGGCGGTGGTGGCCTTCATGGCCGATCGCATCATCCAGGGCCGGCAGGTGGCCTTGTTGTCGGCGCGCGCCGTACCCTTGATTCCCAAGCCAGATTCCGGCCGCGACAACGGCTTGTTCATATTCTGTTCGGTTGTCGGTGCGCTGATCTTTGTGCTGCTGGCGATGTCGGTATGGGCATCTTTCGTGTCACGCTGGCCGTACAACCTCGCGCTGACGCTGAAAAACTACAACTTCGGCGACTACGACACCAACGGCTGGTCCGCCTATTTCAACTCGGTCGAAATGGCCGCCTGGACCGCCGTCATCGGTACCATCATCGTATTTGTCGGCGCCTACCTGCTGGAGAAGACCCGATCGTTCGGGGCCGGGCGCGGGATCGCGCAGTTCATGGCGATGCTGCCGATGGCCGTACCCGGTCTCGTGCTGGGGCTGGCCTATATTTTCTTCTTCAACGCCAAGGGCAATCCGCTTGGCTTCATATACGCCACCATGGCCATCCTGGTGGTCAACTCGGTCACGCACTTCTACACGGTCAGCCACCTGACGGCGACCACCGCGCTCAAGCAACTCGACCATGAATTTGAAGCGGTTTCGGCTTCGCTCAAGGTCTCGCTGTTGCGCACGATGACGCGGGTGTCGGTGCCGGTATGCCTGCCGGCCGTGCTCGACATCAGTATCTACCTGTTCGTCAATGCGATGACGACGGTCTCGGCGGTGATTTTCCTGTATTCCACCGACACCAAACTGGCGGCGGTCACCGTCATCAACATGGACGAATCGGGATTCACTGCCGCCGCTGCCGCCATGGCCGTGGCCATTGTGGCAACCTCGGCCACGGTCAAGATCCTGCACCTGTTGATTACCCGCCGATTGCAGGGCCGTACACAGGCCTGGCGCCAGCGCTGACGCGCCTGGTCGGATCGGTTTGGCGGCGGGCACGCTGCCCGTTCCTATCCTGCACCGTCGGCACCTTCCGTCCTACATTGCAGCATCGCGCGTGGTGGCACCATCGCCGCTGTTTCACTTTGCAGGACACGCCAGGTACCAGCCGCGACAGGGCGGGCCAAGGCATGTAAGCCCACGATGGATCCCTCTACATTGAACCTGCAAGCCGCCCACCTGAGCCCGCACGGTATTGCGATGGGGCTCTTTACAGTGGTTCTGCTGGCCATTTTCATCTGGGACAGATGGCCGGTGGCCACCGTCAGCCTGGCGATGCTGGTGGCCATTCCGCTGGGCTTCGAACTGATGCCGTATACCGGGACGGACGGGCCGGTAGAGCCCAGCCGGTTCTTCTCCGGCCTGGGTCACCCCGCGCTCGTGGCGATCTGTGCGCTGATGGTGCTGGGCCATGCGCTGGTGGTCACCGGCGCACTGGAGCCGGCTGCGCGGCGATTGTCGATGTGGGTTACCAAGAAACCGCGCCTGGCGTTGCTGGCCGTGTTGCTGGGCGCCGCCGGTGTCAGCGGCGTGATCAACGACACGCCGGTGGTGGTATTGCTGATCCCGCTGATCCTTGCGGCCGCCGCGCGGGCGCGCGTAGCGGCCGGCGCCATGTTGCTGCCGATGAACTATGCGGTGCTGATCGGAGGCATGGCCACCACCATCGGTACCTCCACCAATCTGATCGTGGTGGGTTTGGCCGCCGGCCTTGGCGTCACCGGACTGGGCATATTCAGCTTCACCGGCATCGTCGCAATGGCGGCCGTGCCGGCGCTGGCTTACCTGTGGCTGGTCGCGCCGCGCTTGTTGCGCCATGTGCAGCCGCGTGTCGAAGAGCTGTCCGAGCCGGTGTTCGATGCCGAGCTCGGCATCACCGAAGGCAGCAAATTCGAGGGCCAGACGCTGAGCGAGGCGTTCGGCGCCAGTGGCAATCGGCTGCAGCTGGTGGAACTGCGGCGCAACAAGCTGGCGATCGTCCGACTGCCGTCAGCTACGCTGCGCGCCGGCGACACGCTGGTGGTGCAGGGAACCGCGCGCGACCTGAAGGACCTGGAAACCACGCTGGACGCGTCGCTGCACAGCCTGCGCGACGGTGCCGACAAGGAAAAAGCCGCTGCCGCGGACAAGTCCGCAGCGCAGCACGATACCGCACAGAACCCCGCCGGATCAGAGGATGCGATCCCCTCGGCGGTGGTGGCACAACTGGTGGTGATCAACAACTCGCCACTGGTGCGGCGCACCGTCCGGCAAGAGCGGTTGGCGGAGCGTTTCGGCGTGGTGGTGGTGGGCCTGCGGCCACGCTCCAAACCCGGTGGCTGGGAACGCCAGAGCCTGGCCGACCGCGTGGTGCGCGGCGGCGACATCCTGCTGCTGCAAGGCAAGCAGGAGGACATCGCACGGGTGCAACGCGATGGTTACGGCCTGCTGCTCGATGCCCGCTACATGCTGCCGCGCCAGGACAAGGCCTGGATCGCGCTGGTGGTGATGGCCGCAGTCGTGCTGCTGGCGGCGACAAAGGCGCTGCCGATCGCGCTGGCGGCGCTGGCCGGTGTCATCGTGCTGCTGCTGGCGCGTTGTCTGTCGTGGGAGGATGTGGCCCAATCCCTGTCGGTCAAGGTCATCCTGCTGGTGGCCTCGAGTCTGGCGCTGGGTGAAGCCCTGAGCGTGACCGGCACCACCGCGTGGGCCGCCCAGCAGCTCGCTGCCTCGGCCGGCGCGCTGGGGCCGACCTGGATGCTGGTGCTGTTGATGGGCCTGATGGGCTTGCTGACCAACTTTGTGTCGAACAATGCCGCCGCGGCCATCGGTACGCCGCTGGGGGTGGCGCTGGCGCGTTCCCTGGGCGTGGAGCCCGAACCTTTCGTATTGGCCGTGTTGTTCGGCTGCAACCTGTGCTACCTCACGCCGATGGGTTACCAGACCAATCTGCTGGTCATGAACGCGGGCGGCTACCGGTTCAGCGACTTCGTGCGGGTCGGCGGGCCGCTGTTCCTGATCATGTGGGCCGCGTTGTCGTGGGGCCTGGTGCGCCAATACGGCCTGCAATGATTCGGTGCGCCCGGTCACGGCAATGTGTCGCCGCGCCGCGCGGTGGCGATGTGATGCCGGGGTCGGACCCGGTGTCAGTCAAAGATCGAACAGGCGTGCATCGATGCGATCGCCCCACAGGTCGATCCGTGCAGCCGTGCCCTGGTGTGGCCGCAGCGCCGCGTCTGCGCGCACATAGGCCAGTGCGACGCAGGCACCGGCTTTGGGACTCCAGCCAGCGGACGTGATCTCGCCCACCGGGGCATCACCCACCAGGATCGTTTCGCCACCCCAGGCGTATGCGTCAGGGTCGTCGAGCACCAGGCGCACCAGCTTCTTGCGCAGCGGCAAGCCCTGGCGTTCGCGCAGCGACTGCTGGCCAATGTACGGTGTTGCCTTGTCCAGCTTGACGGAGAACATCATGCCGGCTTCGAACGGCGATTCATCCGGACCGATCTCCGCGCCCCAGGCGCGCCGCCCCATCTCGATGCGCAAGGCGTCGAGCGCGTAGTAACCCGCGTCCCGCAGACCCAGATCGGCGCCAGCCTCCTGCAAAGCCTGGTAGACATGGCGCGCCATCTCGACCGGCACGTACAACTCGTAGCCGGGGCCGCCAACATAACTCATGCGCGCTGCGCGCACCCGTGCAAAACCCAGGTCGATCAGCCGGGTCCAGGAAAACTTCAAGGGATCGCTGGCGAACACATCACCGCTGACCCGCGCCAGCAAGGTGTCGGCGTTCGGACCCATGATCGACAACACGCAATACAGCGCCGAGAGGTCGGTCAGGATGGCATGTTCGGTCGGCGCGATGTGGCGCGAGATCCAGTCGAAGTCGCGTGTGGTCTGCGCCGATCCGGTAACGATCAGGAAGCGGTCGCCGAAACGGTCCGGCTTTTGCCGGATGATGGTCAGGTCGCTCTCGAAGCCGCCGCGTTCGTTGAGCATGGCGGTGTAGACCATCTTGTCGACCGGTATGTCGATCTCGTTGGCGCACAGGCGCTGCAGCACGGCCAGCGCACCGTGGCCTTGCAATTGCAGCTTGGAGAACGAACTCTGGTCGTACAGCGCGACCGCTTCGCGCGTTGCGCGTTGTTCGGCGATCATCCACGGCAACCAGCCGGGTTTTCCCAGCGTGTGGGCCGGCGCCCTGGCACCATCTGCGCGGAAATAGTTGACCCGCTCCCAGCCGTTCTTGCTGCCGAACTCCGCGCCCTTGGCGAGCAAGGTGTCGTACAGCGGCGAGGTGCGCAGCGGCCGGGCGGTTTCGAGTTCCTGGCGCGGCCAGCGCATTGCGTAATGCAGTCCCAGCGTCTCGGCGGTGCGTTCGAACAAGGCCTTGCGATTGCCGGTGAAGGCGGCAAAGCGGCGGATGTCGACGTCCCACAGGTCGGTGCTGGGCTCGCCGCCAATGATCCATTCGGCAATCAGCCGGCCGGCGCCGCCGGAGTTGGCAATGCCGGCCGAATTGAACCCGGCGCAGACGAAGTAGTTGCGCAGTTCGGGCGCTTCGCCCAGGATGAAATTGCCATCGGGGGTGAAGCTCTCCGGCCCGTTGAGCAGCATCTTGATTTCGGCCGTCTCCAGGCAGGGCGTGCGGTGGATCGCGTTGGTCATCAAAGGCTCGAACTGGTCCCAGTCCTCGCCCAGCAGTTCGAACTGGAACGTGGCCGGAATCGGATCGACCTTCCATGGCTTGGCCACCGGTTCGAAGCCGCCCATCACCAGGCCGCCGACTTCTTCCTTGTAGTAAATGAAGCCGTCGGGGTCGCGCACCACCGGCATCATCGGCGTGACACCGGGGATCTTTCCGGTAACCACATAGAAGTGTTCGGCCGAATACAGCGGCACGTTGACATCGGCCAGCCGGCCGAACTGGCGCGCCCACTGGCCGGCGCAGTTGACCACCACCGCGCAGCGGATGTCGCCCTGCGCGGTGCGGATGCCGACGGCCTTGCCGTTCTCGACGATGACGCCGGTGACCTCGATACCTTCATGAATGGCCACGCCGCGGCTGCGCGCGCCCTTGGCCAGCGACATGCACAAGTCCGCCGGATTGGCCTTGCCGTCGCCAGGCAGCCAGATGCCGCCCTGCAGGTCGTCGGTGCGCATGATCGGCACCCGTTCGGCGATCTGCTGGTTGTCGATCAGATGGCACTCGACACCGAAACTGGCGGCCATCGCCAGCTGCTTCTTCAGCACCTGCATGCGCTCGGGTGTACGTGCGACGTTGACACTGCCGCATTGCTTCCAGCCGGTCGCCAGCCCGGTCTCGGCCTCCAGCGTGCTGTACAGGTCGATGCCGTACTTGCTCATCACGGTCATGTTGCGGTTGGGCCGCATCTGGCCTACCAGGCCGGCGGCGTGCCAGGTGGTGCCGCTGGTGAGTTTGCCCTGCTCGAGCAGCACCACGTCGGTCTTACCCATCTTGGCCAGGTGGTAGGCAGTGGAGCAGCCGGCAATGCCGCCGCCGACGATGACGATTTCTGCCTGTGTGGTTAAAGCCATGACGGACTCCTTATGAATGGAAAATGCGGCGCATGGGCGTCAACCCATGCGCAAAGCCATGACGCCGGACACGATGACCATCGTGCCCACGGCGCGGCGCACGGTGAACACTTCCTTGAGAAACCAGACGCCCAGCAAGGCAGCGAACAGCACCGAGGTCTCGCGCAATGCGGCCACTGTGGCCACGGGTGCCTG